>Ga0265798_10007024_pt1 | contig 14671 bp, 11 predicted proteins | sample P3T30metagenome_FD_192430 | JGI IMG/M metagenome (GOLD analysis project Ga0265798, IMG submission 192430) | Plant litter microbial communities from East Loma Ridge, Irvine, California - P3 T30 | ecosystem: Environmental > Terrestrial > Plant litter > Unclassified | place: USA: California... | reverse complement strand
GTATAGCCCTCGCTTCTCGGGCTCTCCGTCCAACTTCTCCATTGAGACCTGGTTCCGAACAACCACCACTCGTGGTGGTAAGCTCATGGGCTACGGCAGCTCCCAGTCTGGGGCATCCTCTACCTACGACCGCCATCTCTACATGAGCGACAGCGGAAAGCTGATCTTTGGACTTCAGCAGCCATCGCTCTTTGGACTCTTCTCGTCTCCGGTTACTGTGGGCACTCCCGGAAGCTACAACGACGGAGCCTGGCATCTGGTGACGGTGACCATGTCCTCTTCCGCCGGAAGCACGATCTATGTGGATGGAGTTCCTGCGGCCGCCAGCTCATCGATGACCACCGGGCAGAGCGTTTCAGGTGGCTACTGGCGTGTGGGCTACGACTCCATCGGAACACAGTGGACGAGCGCTCCGAGCTCTAGGTACTTCGCCGGTAGCCTCGACAACACGACGCTCTATCCGACTGTGCTCCCAGCCTCTGAGGTCGCTGCTCACTTCGCCTACGGCCGATAAGTTCGAGCGCCTAGCTTAGATCACAAGCCCCAACAGTGGTCTAGGGGAGGAGCGGCCACTGCACCGGCCATAGCAGACGGTCTGAACCCCTTTGAGCGTCGCGTGCGATGACGATACGGCGCTACGATTCTAGGGGCTTAGGCTGACGAGCTCGTGGTGTCATGGTCAGCTGTCGCCCTATGCTAAAATTTTGAGCTATAGTCGTGCTGGTGGCGTTGAAGTCTCTCGGAACTCTGCGAAAGCTATGCTAACAATGGCCGCAAAGCGCTACGGTTTTCCGGGTAGGAGGCCCGAGATAGGCATGTTTCCGGGAATTTAGTTCAATCGTTCATCTACTTTGATATGGTGAATCCGTACCACGCTTCACCGTGGAGCACGCCACCAACAGAGCGGAAAGATCCGCTCCCTCGAAGCCCATAGCGCTGCCATTTCGCGCGGGACCTGATCTCCCGATGATGCTCGAGCAAACAACCATCACAGCCTGGAGGGCTACAGCTATGTCAAGATCCACCGCCAAGACCGGACGCACCAAGGCTACCCGTATCGCACGCTTCGCTCCCTGGGTGCTCGGAGTCGTCGTTCTCGCCGGTAGCGGTATCGCAGTCGGTCAGTCTTCCTACGCTGCATTCTCCAGCACCACGGACAACCCCGGCAGCAACTGGAAGGCCGGCGCCGTCACGCTCACCGACGATGACGCAAACGCCGCCGCCTTCAGCGCCACTTCGCTGAAGCCCGGTGACACCGGCTCCAAGTGCATCAAGGTTACCTCCACGGGTGACATCAGCGGCCAGGTCAAGATGTACAGCACGGGCCACGCCACCACCAAGGCTCTTTCCGACAACATCGACATCACCGTTGCCCTCGGCAACGGAGGCGGATTCGCCAGCTGCGACGGCTTCGTGAAGACCTCTGACCTCTACAGCGGCACCCTGGCCAACTACGCTGCCACCAAGACCAACTACGCCACGGGTACCACCGACTGGGTGAGCAACAAGAACGACAGCCGCACCTACCAGATCACCTACAAGATCAAGGACACCGCTCCCAACACCGTCCAGGGCGGCACCTCGGGCATCAACTTCGTCTGGGAGCTCCAGTCGGGTACCAGTGGCGTCTGATCCTAGAGATCGATTCCAGTAGCAAGTTCTAGTCAGTAGCCAGTCCCGGAAGAGAGGTTCGAAGCAATGAGCGCCACAGCAAGCATCAGGCTGCCGCTCAAGGCCGAGAACCCCGACCTCCGGGACTGGCTACTGCTCGTTGTAGCGTCTCTAGGAAGACTCTTACTTTCGCTCATTGCCAGCCTCGTGATCTGGGCCATGGTGCCCGTGCTCTTCGGGCTGACGACCACGACGGTGGCCTCAGGATCCATGGAGCCCCGCATCAACATCGGCGATGTGGTTTCGGCCATGCCCGTTGACAGTAGCTCGCTCCGTGAGAAGCAGGTGATTCTCTTCGAGGATCCCGCAGTTCCAGGTCGACTTCGGCTCCACAGGATCCTCTCCATCAGCGACAAGGGTATCCAGACCAAGGGCGACAACAATCCCTCTCCCGACAGCATGCTCGTCTCTCCGGATGCCGTCGTCGGCGTGGGCTTCATTCGAGTCCCCTCCATCGGAGTTCCAATCAACTGGGGCCACGAGGGAAAGATCCTGGAGCTCGCACTGTTCCTCGCTACCCTCGTACTGGCAGCAGTTGTCTCCAACCTCGACCGGGACCTGCGTCGCAGGGATCGAGAAGGCCGCAGGCTTGAGGCGCTCGAGCTGGAAGCTGAAACCGAACTGGTGCCTGATCTCAATGGTGACGCACCCCGTGCTGCTCAGCCTAACCTGTTCAAGCGCAGCCTCTCTCAGCTAGCCTCCTCGAGGGCTCTCAGTCGCTTCTCGCGTCGATCCAGGCTCAGGAGCATCGGCCTGATCGTCCTGGTGACGCTAATTCTTACGGGAACTGCCGCCTACATCCTCGGCGGCGCCTTCTCGAACGCCGCATTCTCCTCGAGCACAGCCAGTGCTGCCTCGCTTCAGGCGGCCGCGAGCTTCGGTAGGCCCTGGGACCAGGCTACCTTCCACTGGGCCTACTCTGAGTCTTCTCCGAGCACCACCGCGACTGATGATGCTGGTTCCACACTCGAGAACGGCACCCTGGCCGGAGGCGTCACTCGAGCTACGGCAGACGGCAATCCCTATGTGACCTTCGACGGAACATCGGGCAAGATCTACAGCGCACAGATTCCGGGAGCCGCTCCCACCAACTTCGCCCTGGAGACCTGGTTCAGCACGACCACAACTCGCGGTGGTAAGCTCATGGGCTACGGCAACTCACAGACCGGCTCTTCGAGTAGCTATGACCGCCATATCTACATGACCAACTCTGGGCAGCTCGTCTTCGGCGTCTACAATGGAGGCTACCAGACCCTGATCTCCCCTAAGTCCTACAACGACGGAAAGTTCCACATGGTCACGGCCACGCTGTCCTCTACTGCGGGCTCCGTGCTCTATGTGGACGGAGTTGCTGTAGCCTCGAGCACGACCATGACAAAGGCCGAGGCTGTTTCCAACGGCTACTGGCGAGTGGGCTACGACAACATCAGTGGCTGGCCCAGCGCTCCCACATCGAACTACTACGCTGGAAGCCTCGATGACACATCGCTCTATCCGACGGGACTCACGGCAACTCAGGTCGCTGATCACTTCGCCTACGGCCGATAGCTGACGGACGCTGAGACTACGCTTACTGTTGATCGGTGATAGGATTGTCTTGGACCTGATTCGGATAGCGAGTCCCAACCTCTCAGAGAGAAGGCACCGTCATGAGCGAACTGCAGCACCAGATCATCGAGACCCTGGGCTCTAAGCCTGAGATCGATCCCGCCGGGGAGATCGAGAGCCGAGTGTCCTTCCTCATGGACTACGCTCGATCCGCTCCTGGAAGCAAGGGCTTCGTGCTCGGTATTTCTGGCGGACAGGACTCCAGTCTCGCCGGGAGACTCGCTCAGATCGCCGTCGAGAGACTTCGAGAGGAGCATCCGGCAGACGACTACAACTTCCTCGCGGTGCGGCTTCCCTATGGAGTGCAGAAGGACGAGGATGACGCTCAGCTCGCGCTCTCCTTCATTCAGCCTGATCGGTCGATCACCGTGGATGTGGCACCCGGCGTGAATGCGATCTCCGCTTCGGTGGGCCAGGGTCTGGGCACCGATGTCAGCGACTTCCATCGAGGCAACATCAAGGCTCGGATGCGCATGGTGGCTCAGTACGCTCTCGCTGGTGAGCTCGGCCTCCTGGTCATCGGCACCGACCACGCTGCGGAGGCTATCACCGGCTTCTTCACCAAGTTCGGCGACGGTGCAGCCGATCTCCTTCCCCTCTCGGGGCTCACGAAGTCCCAGGGTGGCGCAATGCTTCGAGAGCTCGGAGCTCCTGCTCGACTCTACGAGAAGGCGCCCACCGCTGATCTCCTCGATGGCACTCCCGCTCAGCCCGATGAGGAGAGCCTCGGTGTGAGCTACGCTGAGATCGACGGCTACCTCCGGGGTGAGGCAGTCTCTCCTGCTGCCACCGAGTCTCTGGAGCGTCGCTACATCGCCACTGAGCACAAGCGTCAGCCGCCCGTGGCACCCAGTGACAGCTGGTGGAGGAACTGAGTAGGAGCTACGCCTCAAAGCGCGCCAGGCTGCCGTCTTACTGTCCACAGGCTGCCGTCTGAGTGTCGTGTATCCCTTCCTGCAACAACGACACGGTCTCTGGGTCTTGAGGGTTTAGAGCGCCTCTGAGTGCGAATGCCACTCTTGAAGACTCCGTGATAAGATCGGCAAGCCAGCGCTGAACAGCTGCATCCAAGCCTGTCTACAGCGATTCGAGACCGTAGATTGGAGATCCTCATGGCCCACTGGGCAGATGGCCCCGCCATCGTCACTGGAACGCAGTCGCCTGACAGCAAGGAGCTCTTCGAAGCTGTCATGGGCTACGCTCCACCCGCACCCACTGAGACGGTTGGACAGGAGGCAGCTCGGCTTTGGGCTGCGATCTCCCGGGACAGCGATCAGCCACCGGCTTGCTGAACTAGATCTCCTCGACCCTGCACTCTAGGATCGAGGAGATCTCTTTGAGCATTTCGTGATAGGATCACCCTTGAGCCTGCGGTCAAGGCTCCTGGTTTCGATCCCCTGCGCGGATCGATCTTGAGTCCACAGAGCTACCGGGTAGCTAGCCGCCTGTTTCACACTTCGTTCCGTAGCCCCATGGCATAGCAGACAGTGGATCAGTTCAGGCGCAGGTAGGCTGGTCTACGGAATTAGGCTAGTACCATGACACAGAACACTCTCAAGCAGAAGTCCCGTCTCTTCGCTCAGAAGCATGGCCTTCCCTACGCCACCGCTCTCCGTGCGGTCGATGAGCCTCTCCACCAGCTTCGAGAAGTCCGCTTCTTGAACTCCGAAGTCAATGGGGTGAACCACTTCCGGCTCACTGGCCCTGACAGCGCCTACAGTAGCGCCTACGATGTACCCATGGGAACTCGAGAGAGCATTCCTCACTACGGCTGGCACATCGATGAGATCGGACTCAGCAAGTACTCTGGCTCCACGGATTTACTGCGATCGATGAGCAAGCGTATGCAGCTTCTGGATGCGGTTCAGGCCCAGGACATCTGGGAGTATCGAGAGCTTCAGCGAAGCGGAATTCTCGGCGATCTCGAACCGATGGAACCATTCTTCCACCATTTTGGGACGAGCATTCTCGGCCTAGGGATGATCTACAGCCAAGGATCTAGGCTCGGAATCTTCGCTGTCTCCATCGCTCCCTACTACCAGATCTCTGAAGCCGTTGAGCTTCTCCCTATCACGCTGAAGCAGTTTGAAGCACTCAGGACCGGAAAGGACGCAGGTAGGATCGATTTCCCCGGAGCGATCCCCTACGACAGGAAGCGAGCCTCAGAGCCCAGCTACATGACGGAAGCTACCGTGTACGAGGATGACAAGTTTGCTCTCATAGCTCGCTCAAAGCGAGACATCGCTCGAGAAGCAGGCACTGAGGTTATCCGCAAGCCCCGGCTGCAGATTCTCTTTCGCAGTGACGATCTCGAAGCAGCCGTGAGAGAGGTCCGAAGACTCGGCATGGATCCCAATGCCTTCAGCTTCGACAGCGCTCATAGGGATGAAGTCATAATCGCTAGGCGGGGAGACCAGGTCTGTGTTTACTCTGAGGACTATGACTTCTGGCTCCTCGGTTCCTGCCAGTCTGTCTTTTTCGTCTGACCGTCGTCTTAGAGCGGCCGCCTCTCGCTTGCGAACTTGCGAACTCTGTGGTAAGATCAACAGTGAGTCCACGGTTCGGGCTCCTGGTTTCGATCTCCCTGCGCGGGATCGGATGAGTCCAGACAGCTACCCGGTAGGCGGCCGCTTCTCCATTCAGATTGTTCTCAGATCTCGCCATCGAGCGTGTAGGCAACGGGTGGATCAGTAGGCGCAGGGTGGTGGTCCACAGATTGGCTTACCCCATGGCACAGAACAACAAGCTCAAGCGTCGGGCTCAGGCCTTCATGGCCGACCACGAGGGCGTCACCTATCTCAATGCCCTCAAGGCCGTCGACGAGCCTCTCCACGAACTCCGAGATCTCGTCGGCTATCCGAGAGTTCAGGAGTTCGGATTCACCAACTTCTTCAGACTGGTGGTTGAACAAGGCAGCTACAGATCGGTGGCCGTTGAGAGCGGAGCGACTGATTTCGAGCTCATCGAGAAGCTCGGGCTCTTCGAGTACCGAGGCATGTGGAAGTTCATCGATGAGGCAGCCAGGCGCAGGGAACTCCTTAAGACCAATGAAGTCGGTGACATCTGGGAGTATCGAGAGCTTCAGCGCTCCGGTTTGCTCGATTCAGATGCAGAGTCCATGGACCCTGTCTTCCACCACTACGACAAGCATCTACGGGCTCCCTTCGCTCCCATGTTCGGCATGGGCAACATCGGCTTCTTCCCGGTCAATGTGTCATCTCTCCTGGAGATCGATGATACTGAGCGCTTCATTCCAGTGACTCTCGACCAGCTTCGAGCCCTAGAAACGGGCAATGGCCCTGTCAGGGAGATCATCGCTCCTGTCTACCTCGAAGATCACGATGCTGGCAATGTGCTCGAGTGGACCGGTCATTACGACATTCTAGCCGTCTCAAAGAACCGCACCTCGTCCTACGATCTTCCCTGCCTGAGCATTCTCTTCAAGGGCGACTTCGATGACCTCTCAACTGAGCTCAGAGCCAATGGTCTCGATCCCATTGAGTTTGACTTCGAGCAGATCTACGATGACATCGACTTTCGTCAGTTCGAGGGCAATCTCTACGCTAGACAGGGAGACAAGTCACTCTTCAAGTTCCCGACAACTCAGAACTCGCTCCTCTGGGAAGGGCGACCTGTCGAGGAGCCGACCACCATCCTGGATGAAGAGCCGCTAAACTAGGCAGCGGCTGATCCAAACCCAGAGCCCGGTCGTGGAACTGCCTCCAGTGTGTTAGGATGGCTGTGAGCCCACGGCCGGGCTCCTGGTTTTCGATCTCCCTGCGCGGGATCGGATGACTCCAGACAGCTATTGGATAGACGGTCGCTTTCGCATCGCTAGGCCCCTTTCGGTTGACAGCACCTCCTTCGCGAGAGGTCACGGATAGGCTAGTGGATTCGCAGGCGCAGGGTGAGGATCCACGGAAGAGCTAACCATGACCAACAACGCCAATCTCAAGCGTGCAGCCCGGAGCTTCATGGAGAAGCACGAGGGCGTGCCCTACCTTGCCGCCCTAAAGGCCGTCGATGAGCCACTCCATGAGCTCCGAGATCTCATCAATCAACGCAATCTCTTCAAGGTCTACGGGTTCAACCTCGTCAGCGAGGAGAGCGTCTACAGGTCCGCTTATCCGGATGTGCCTCCTGTCTACCCTCAGGAGTACAAGCCGGACTGGGATCGCTATCCCATGAAGCAAGGGCTGAGTAGATACTCAGATTCTACTGCCATGATCCGGGATATGGGCGCACGACTCCAGCTACTCGACTCGACAGGGGCCGCCGACATCTGGGAGTACCGAGAGCTCCAGCGTAGTGGCATCCATGGGAACATTCCAGATCTAGAGCCCTTCTTTCACCTCGAGGGAAGGAGTGGTGAGGAGATCCTCTACAGCGAAGGACGCAGGCTGGGCATCTACAATGTGCTCATCGCTGATTTCCTTGAGATCACGGACAGAGAGCTCTTTCCTCTCACTCTGAAGCAGTTCGATGCGCTTCGGACCGGAGCTCCTGCAGGTGCTCTGGAGCTTCCCAACTCACTTCCCTTTGACCGGGATCGAGCTTTCAGCGACCATGAGTACGAGCGGGGTACCATCTTCCACAGCGAAGAGGAGTTCGTATTCCACGCCACTTCTCTGATGGGTCGAACTCTTCATTTCAGGACTGGCTCCAAGATCTACCCCAAGATGCAGATCTTTTTCCGCAGCCAAGAGCGTCGAGCTGCTGAAGATTACATTCGAGGCATCGGTCTCGAGCTCAGTGACTTCAAAATGCACATGGCACCCCGCGGCGAGTTCGAAGTTCAGCGCCAGGGTACTCAACTCTATGTGAGCTATAAGGACGAGTCTGACTTCAAGTACGATACTCACGGCGGTGGAACAACGCTGAGCACACTCATCGTCTGATCGACAGCCCCAGGAAGCGGTCGTCCATCGACATCTCCTGTCTCCAGTGTGATAGCATTGCCATGAGCCCAGCGGATTGGGCTCCTGGATGGACTCCCTGCGCGAGTTCCTTCACATTCCAGACAGCTATTCGATGGCGGCCGCTTCTTCACCGTAGTATCCTCTGAACTCAGTTCTGCCCACCATGGGCTCTCACCGATCAATCAGTGGACTCCGGTAGGCGCAGGCTAGTGGACTCCACGGGATTGGTTAGACCATGGCAACTGCAAACAAGGCACTGAAGAAGCGAGCACAGGCATTCGCCGATGCCCACGACTTACCCTATCTCAAGGCGCTCAAGGCCGTCGATGAGCCTTTCCACGGGCTCCGGGATCTCACCGCCCCCTACACCGATTCTCGTCCCCAGAGCGGCGCCAGATACTTCCGCCTCGTCAAGGCACCCGGAAGCTACGCATCCCCCTACGATGCCAGCAGCTATCTCGAAAAGAAGCAGCATCCGATCTTTCAGCGACTCAGCGCTGGCGTTTCTCGCTTCAGGGGTCGCAGCGAGTTCCTGCGAACCATGGGTCTTCGTACGGGACTCATCGAGGACTGCGGAGCTGAGGACATCTGGGACTACCGGGCCCTCCACCGGGCGGGTCTCCTTCAGGCAGACACCCCAGTCCTAGAACCCTTCTTCCACCACCACGAGCACGGACTGGAGCACGGTTTCGATGCGCTGAGGCCTGAGGGAAGGAAGCTCGGCGTCTACGAGCTCAATTTCAGCAGCTACCTCTGGGTGGAGAAGGCCGGTGCGAGCTATCCACTGACTCTCCAGGAGCTCGACGGTCTTCTCGCCGGCGAACTGTCAGCAGCTGAGATCCAGGCTCCCTTGAGCGGCCAGGATAGAGTGTGGAGAAAGAGCTACCGCTACCGAGCGGTCTCTAAGAACAGGAGCCCAAAGGCAGACTCATCGAGGGGTGAAACTCAGCCCGTGCTTCAGCTCTTCCTCGAACAGGATCCTCGCAAGGTTCGCTACGATCTTCCAGAGGGGCTCCACTGGAACGCCTTCGATCTCGAGGGCATTGAGTTCTCACGCTTCGAGTTCCTAGACTCAGAGCTCTCCAACAGGCGCAACGGACTACGGCTTCTTCGGGATGGCAGAGTAGAGCAAGTCAGCGCCCATGAAGCCGTGCTCGTATTAGAGGCGGCTGAGGATCAGTCCCGGGAAAAGATCGAAATCCCCCTGAATGTGGACGATACAGCTTTCTACAGCCGCCAGGACCGTGGGGTGACGGACATTGAAGTCACCGAAAAGCCCGATGAGACAGGCAAGGACTTTGCTTCAATCCTGACACAGACTGAACTTTCTCCGCCAGCCCCTGGCTTCGATCCCCGAGATCCTGGTGCCTTCTACAAGCTGCAAGAAGCTAATCTCATGGAGCTCATCGGCGACCTTTTGGACCCCCTCACAAAGACAGAGCGCGAGTTCGCTCTGCCAGTGGTCAAGGACCTGGTATCTGAGAGGCGAGGCACCATTCGAGAGCTTGTCACAGCTCTTAGGTCTTCCATGAATGAGAATCGACGCGCATTGGGAGATCGGTTGGAATCGGAGCTCTATCAACTTCAGAATTGCATCGACAACTACGGCATGAGCGAGGGTAACCGAGCCATCAAAGCCAAGATCGATGCTCTCAATGGGACCTCCAACCAAGGAAAGCCTTATAAGGTGAATGTTCCTGAGATCCCTCAGAGCATCGCTTCGGAAGAGGCAGAGGAAGACAGCGGTCTTCTAGGTCTTCTAAAGTTCAGTGCAGAAGAGCTCGATGAAGCTCGGGAAGAGATTGCAGCAGCCGAAGAAAAGGAGCGCCGCAGGGAGCTCATCGTTCAGCTCGCGGATGAGCTCGGAGTCATCACCATGGCTGATGTCAGGGATGCGAGAGGTACCATCGCCAAGGAGGTAGATCGATACTACCGAGATACTCCAGCGAATCATCTGCTTACGGCTGTCATCAGGGGGCTTCGAGTGGATCCCTTCTCAGAGCGTCGAGGGATCGGTGCAGAGCTCATCACCAAGCTCGCTTCCGTCCAGGGTGGACCAAAGGAGGACAACATCGCTGAGCTCGTCCGCGCCATCGGGCTACCCTCGAAGGAGTTCCGGTCCTGGAAGGATACCCGAGTTTTAGGTGAAGACCTGGTGTTCTTCGTACCCGCTGAGTCCAAGGACGAGAACGAGGATCTTTCAGAATCCGAAGGCACCTGGGATAAGCCCCTGGACGATCTCATCGAGGAGAACTATAGATGAGTTGAGTTGCAGTAGTGCCCTCGAGCTCTAGCCGGACAGCGTCTCCCAGGATGCCGTCCGGCTAGAGCCCTGTTAGCGCCATCGGAGCCGACTAGAGTCCAGTGAGAGCCCTCGCCTCCGTTAGAGATCTGGAGGAAGGAGATCCCATGGCTAAGTTCCACATCAATCGCGCAGGTAACCCCGGTTCCTGTCGAGCCAAGCCAGGAAACTGCCCCTACGGCGGTGAGAGCGACCACTACACCAGCAAGGAAGACGCTCGAGAGGTCTACGAGGCCCAGCAAGAGCTTCTCGCGCAGATCGGCGTCGGTGGAAAGCATTCCCTGAGCGCCGCCACCGAGACCGCGCTCAGTGCAGATCTTCAGCCCCTGGACCAGCAGCCTGCCTGGATCTGGGAACAAACATCCCGGCTTCAACAAGAGCTCTTTGGAGTGACTCCACAGGTCATCGCCACCGTGGAAAGTCCTCTGGGACCACTGGCCGTGGTCTGGGAAGAAGCCACTGTGGAGCCCAATGATCTCGTCTCAGAGGTCGAGGATGGCTACCTGATCTCCCGGATCTCCTACCGCACCATGAGCAGCGGTGAGCTCGTGGGTTACCTGAAGACTACCTCCATGTCCGAGGACTCCGTGGCCAAGAGCTTCGGTGATGACGAGTGGCGAGGGCTGCGCTACTCTCGAACCCGGGAGTCCTTCTACCCCATGGACCGGGAGCATGTGAAGGGTGATCGGAACTACGATCTCCGTCAGGGTGCAGAAGACTTCAAGCGCTCCCGGGTAGAGCCTCCAGCACTAGACAGCAGAGAGAAGCTCGCTGAGTTCGTGAGCAAGGCTCAGAGCCACTTCCGATCCTATGGCGACAGCAGTCCCGCCTTCATGGATGAGGATCAGCTTCGAGTCGAGCTCACAAGGCTTCAAGACATGGCCAACGAGAACCTGGACCACTACAGGGAGAGCTTTGAGGAGCCCTTCATCGACTACATCAAGCTGGATCGAGAGGAGCTCCGAGGTCAGGGATTGGGCGCATCTCTCTATGTGTTCATGGCCCGGAAGCAGGCCGAGCGAGGACTCCCCCTGAGAGCTTCGGGGCTGCAGACGCCCGAGGCCGAGAAGAGCTGGAGCCGTATGGCCGCTGACACGCGCTTCCCGATCCGCGTAGGCAACTTCCTCTACAGAGACCGGAACCACCGAAAGGTCAGCGCGAGCTACTTCCTAGACTTTCGTAAGAAGGACTGACCAGGGTCAGAACTGCTTGAAGAGCTGATGGCAGCTGTGTTCCTGAGGCATTCAGTAGCTGGAGTCGATCAACCCGACGAAGAGAGCGGCTACGGCGCTCAGAGTTCAACCTACGGCCTTAGAATGGTCGCCTGTTGCGCGACCGGGGAATCTATGATAGGATTCTGGTGAGCTCGCGGTTCGGGCTCCCGGTTTCAGGCTCCCTGCGCGGGCCTGGATGGATCCGGATAGCCCATTGGATGGGCGGCCGACTTCACACATTCAGCACTACCTCCTTCCCAGGAGGGCTTAGAAGCTAGTGGAGTGGCCAGCGCAGGTCGTCGTTCCACGGAAGTAGCTCAGCCATGGGAAAGATCAGCACCAACACCAACCTCAAGCGTCGGATCCGCGAGTTCCAAGCTCAGCACGGCGTCTCTCACTCCATCGCCCTGAAGGCCGTGGATGAGCCACTGCACATCCTCCGGGATCTCAGCCGCATTCCCCAGTCCATGGTGAACCCGGATCTCAACGAAGCTCGTTTCCGGCTCGTCGGCGACGGAAGCCGCTTCGCTCGATTCCAGCAGGACCACTCCGAGGCCGGAGCTCGCTACATCCGCGACATCTTTGCTCAGTACCAGAGCATGAGCTCACCCTCAGATCTCATGAAGCGAATTTCTCGGCGCTTCGAGATCATCGAGGAAGCTGGAGCCAGTGATCTCTGGGAGCTCAGGGAGCGTGTTCGAGCGGGACTCATCATCTTCCCCGAGCTCATCGAGTCACCTTCTGCCATCGCTCCCTCCCTTGTAGCAACGCACAGGAAGCAGCTCATTGAGCCGCTCTTCTACTGGCATGAGGGTGAACTTGACTCCAGAGTAGCTCACTACCTCAGCCAGGGTGAGGGATCTCGACTCGGCATCTTCCCTCTCAACATGCAGGGGATCCTCGAGCTCAACAACCCGGGCGAACCTGCGGCCATTCCCATCACCCTGGAAGAATCCGGTGGCCTCCTCGACGGATCGCTTCAGCACAGGCCGCGTTTCCTGCAGCGCTTCAGTCAGAGGCCTGGATGGACCGTCGAGCAGCGGAGCTACTCTTTCATGGCCGAACTCAAGGAGAACTGGGGGGAGTCTCAGCTCCGGGTGTTCTTCGGAGACCCCGATGAGACCGAGGAGTCGGCTCGAACCCGGCTCCGCTCCATGGGCATCGATCCCAAGTCCTTTGATCTCCGCGACATTCGTGGAGAGCAGCTTGGACTTCACTACGCTGCGGATCGACTTGAGATTTCAGGTTGGGAAGATGGTCGCTCCATATCCATGCGGACGGAGCACACCATCGAACTCGATGGAGCGCTCGCCGCACAGGTCTACCAAGAGGAGCACCAGAGAAGGATGACTGCACAGGCGAGAGAGGCCGCTGAACTCCCCGAGCTGCTGCGTAGAGTCAAGGGCTCCATCGACCTGGTGAGCTACATTCGAGGCACCGGCGTGGAGATCAGAAAGGTCCACGATGGTCCCTCCAGCCCCTTCAGCTGCGTCTGTCCCTTCGGAAGCAGCAACAGGCACAGTCTCACAGTAGAGCCAAACAGGAAGAACTTCTTCTGCTACAGCTGCGGTCATGCTGGAGACATCGTGGACTTCGTTCACAAGACCCGTGAACTGAACTTCCGTGAGGCAGTCGACTACCTCAGTGAGTTCGAGGTCGTGGACGAAGTTGCGAGGAAGGCAGCGAAGGTAAGTCAGGATACTGGTTCGTTCTGGGCCACTCAGGAGATCAGAATTCTCTGGAGCTGACGGTCCAGCCAGGGACTCAGAGTCGCCATTTCTCACCGACTCTGAGCCCCTGCGATAGTTCGTCCTCCAACGAAAAGGAAAAGGCGCATGGCTGAGATGCTTGCCCATCTGTCCACAGTTGAGAACCCCGGATACCATCTCCGGCACATCCCCAAAGGGGAGCTCGGTGAGCTCTCCAAGGTCTACGAGGAGATCCTCGAGGCCCTGGATGCGGATGCTCAGGGAGCGTCAGTGATGACCATCGTAGAGCTTTCGGATCTACTCGGTGCGCTGAAGGCCTTCCTGGCCAAGCACCACCCCTCCATCGGACTCTCCGACCTCGATGCCTTCTCCTCGATCACCGAGAGAGCCTTCACTTCCGGCAGGAGGGGCTGACCATGAGCGCAACGCTGAACTCAGAGCTGGCCCCAGAGTTGCAAACGGATACACTGATGGTGGAAGCCTTCAACGGTGGCCGAAGCCGAGACCGAGAGCTCACGCCGGGCCTCTCCGATGAGCTCCTGGCTCCGCCGGGTCGAGGTGAAGCAGGACCTCGAGACTACAGACGCCGGCTGAGCTTCGACTTCTCCATCATCGCCGCGGCCCAGAAGTACTACGCTGCGCGAGGCTACGAGGACATCCCCGTTCCCTGGGTGATCTCCCGGCAGGCAATGGACTCCACGCTTCCCGCAGATAAGGTGCCCTACGAGACCTTCGGAGGCTACCTCGTGGGATCGGCCGAACAGTCCTTCATCGAGCTCCTACTCTCGGGTAAGACTCTGGGCCGGGTACAGGCGACCACACCCTGCTTCCGGGATGAGGCTCACGATGGACTCCACAGCCCCTACTTCATGAAGACTGAGCTCTTCGACGGAGTGCTTCCACTCACTGAGGAAAGCGTGCTGGCAGTTGCGGAAGATGCGGGCGTGTTCTTCGAGAACTACATCCCCGTGGAGCTTGAGCGCCAGGGTCCACTGGCCTGGGATCTGGTCCACGCTGAGAGTGGAGTTGAGGTCGGATCCTACGGCGTTCGAGAGGTGGCCGGTCATTCCTGGATCTACGGCACCGGAGTCGCACTGCCCCGGCTCCAGCAGACCATGGATTCGACCCATGAGCGTTGGAGCGCCACGGACTGACCAGGAGAAGGCGTTTGAGCGACTGTTAGCACGCCTGACTCTATCCCGATGATCTCAGGATCTTCGGACGCCTATGGGGCACAGGCCGAAAGAG
>Ga0265798_10007023_pt1 | contig 14671 bp, 15 predicted proteins | sample P3T30metagenome_FD_192430 | JGI IMG/M metagenome (GOLD analysis project Ga0265798, IMG submission 192430) | Plant litter microbial communities from East Loma Ridge, Irvine, California - P3 T30 | ecosystem: Environmental > Terrestrial > Plant litter > Unclassified | place: USA: California... | reverse complement strand
TGGACTTCTGGTGGCTGAGCGAGGACGTCTCCGGTAGTGAACAGGTGAATAAGACCTTGTACAGGCTTGGTAGTCAGGTGCGCATCACTTGCTGCTTGGTTTGCGTATCTAGCACGGTTAGCGACATTGTAATCCATCCGACTTATGAACTTACTCCTCAATCATGTATATCTCAGTCCGCGAACTGTCATCCACCGGTAACGCGCAAACATATTGCAAAACCTCCGGTTCGTGTGGTGCGGTGAACTCGATGATCTTGTGGAATGCGTCAATGGCCTTTTGTCGGGCAGCTGAGTCCTTGAAGACCAGTCTAGCGGTTGTGAGGATAGCTGTCATCCTGAAGCTTGGGCGCAAACATTCGAAGATTGATCACGATTGTCAAGATAGTTTTATGGTAGTGGATGGAGATACCCCGCAAGCTCGGGATACCAGTTCCGATGCTCGGAATAGCCGACCCGTACCTGCAGCGAGGCGCTGATATTGTCGTGGGGGCCAGTTCCACTGCAACCACCGACTAGATACATGTCGTATCCCCCAATGTACGAAGACCTAATGTATGCTAGAGCCTTTGACGAGGCGGCAGTTTTAAGTCAAAGGAATGCACTTCGCGTCGGCACGTGAGTCCGCGTGTCATGACGTCATCATCGGTATTTCACCCACACCAACCGAACGCGCCTTCCCAGCAAACTTCCAATGCTTCGCCCTCCCTGATATCATCAACTCATGTCCCTCCCTCGCTATATTAGTAGCCTCAAACCAAACCTCGCCACCCCATGGCGCGCATACTCATCACTTAACCGCTCCATCCCCTTCAACTTCTTCGCCGGCTACACTGTCGCAAACATGTCTTCCGCAACCTTTCCCGCAACCCCGTATGCCCCAACATACGATAACTGGCCGTATACCGACTCCGATTTCGTGCGATACGATGAAAACGATGATGGTGTGTTCTACCGACAACCCAGACTCGTTACGCATATCGATGACCCGTCAATTGCGCGGTTGACACAATACTACGATGGCGCATTACCGAAGACCGGCAGAATAATGGATATGTGCACGAGTTGGAAGTCGTTCTACCCATTATCGGTCAAGGAAGCCATCCAGAAGGGAGAATTGGAAGTTTATGGCGTGGGACTCAATGAGGAGGAAATGGCAGTTAATGGCGTGTTCCGGGGCCCCGCTCGCTGGCGAGTGCTCGACCTGAACAAACCACCACACGACGTACGAACTGCATGGGAAAATGGCCAGGATTTGCAATTCGACGCAACGACGTGCGTCGTCAGCATTGACTACCTCAACAACCCGCTAGAGGTTTGCAAAAAACTTTTGGAGGCCACGAAAGAGGGTGGAAGCGTTCATCTCGTTATTAGCAACCGGTGCTTTCCAAACAAGGTCGTGAGAAGATGGATGATGCTAGATGAGCGCTCACGACTCGAGTTTGTGGGCGATTACTTGCATTTCGCGGGATGGAAGGATGTACAGATAGTGGATCTTTGCGCGAGGGATGAAAATGGCATGCGCGTCACTGATGATCAGGGGACGGTGCTTGTGAGTTCACAGCGACTTCCAGATCACTTGGATCCGTTGTGGGTAGTGCGTGGGACGAAGAAGTCGTGAGCCAAGCATCTGGGAAAGAGTAAACCGGTAGAGTCCATAAAACCGCATCGTAGGCATTTCAGCATCTCTTCTGTAGCAACGAACGTATTCTCAAATCTCTTGAAGTCTCCTCGCCTTTTTTTCGTCGACGTTTTTTCGTTTTTCGTACTACGTAGTCCCCAAACATCAAAATGGGCAACGTCTGGGTCTTCGGGATCCTCGTGGTGCTGTCGCTTCGGCTGGGCGCCTACATGTACTTCCAACGGCGACGAAACGTGCGCGAAAAGCGCATTTTGGAGATCGCGGAGGAGGCGCGCGCCTACCAGCGTGACGGCTGGGTGAGGCGTGAGAACTACGAGGACCTCCTCGCCGCCTACAATGTAAGTAATGTATTAGATAGTTCGACAGGATATGACTCTGACTATTTCAGATCCTCAAGAACGACACCTCTCGCGCGGAATAGTGCAGCGAGATGCACTTCGGAGGCGCAGCACCCTTCGGGGTCAACATCAAAACCACGCGTGCCGCCTACATCACCGCCGCCACCACCCACTCGTCGCGCTCGCCCCCAATGTCGTAGTCCGAGATAGTATGCATAAATGGAAAGTAGGTAGTAAACCCGTTTTTGTGCGCGTCGCAAACTTAGTAGATGCTCTCGTGATGTTTGGTATGATGTTGAGTGGTGCGAAGTGAACCCAAAGACTCGGTAGGCCTACGACTGTTGTGGAAGGCGCATGTAAGCTGCCAAGCCACCACCACGTCAACCTGAACATCCATCCATCGCTCTCACTCTTCCACAAGAATTGCAGCTATTCCGTAGCTAACAGCACCTCCTTCAGTCGGTTACCGACCTCGCGATGCTATTTTTTAGCAACGTGACTTCCTGGATGGCACCTTTGCTCGGCGCAAACAGCTGGATCAATGGATTTGGCCAGGTGCTACCACCGCAGCGGGAGTTCTTCTACGTTGGCGGGGAGTATCAGAGCCTGTCAGTAAGTCACGCGAAATTGACGACTGAACTCTTCCCTCCCAGCTACATGTACCATTTCCTGAAGGAGTGCACTGCATTTTACTCTGACTTATTGCAAAACCAAATGCCGTACATAAATTCAGGGCGCAGTCTTCTTAGAGGGCAAGCTAGTCTTTTATTTCTAAACTCCCAGTAAATGCTGATCGTATAGGTAGGAAACACGACCGCGCAGTACATGGTCAACCAGATCTATGTTGAGAAGCTCACCCCGGCAAAGCCAACCCAAGACTATCCCCTCGTGTTCATGCACGGAACTGGTCAGACTGGAACAACCTTTCTCGATACACCAGATGGTCGGCCAGGCTGGGCTTCGTTCTTCTTATCGCACGGCTATACTGTCTACCTGAGCGATCAGCCATCGCGCGGTCGTTCTCCGTGGTTGCCGAATACAGGCACGATGAAAAGCTCCAGTACTACACTCATAGAGCAACTATTCACTTCAACGTCATCGCATAGCCTCTGGCCGCAAGCACGGTCGCACACCCAATGGCCCGGGACTGGCAAAGCGGGTGATCCAGTCTTCGACGCCTTCTATGCATCTCAAGTTCAATACCAAGCCGACAACCTGATCTCAGAAGCCGAGAACGCCAAAGCATACACAGCTCTCCTCGATAAGATCGGCAGGCAGGCGCATATCATCGCACACAGTCAAGCTGGTGCCTATGGATGGCGAGTCGGAGACCTCCGCCCTCATCGAGTCAAGAGCATCGTAGCGCTCGAACCGGCGGGTCCACCATTCATTGGAAGAATCTTTGGATCAGGTCCTGCGCGACCTTTCGGGATCACTGAGCTCGAAGTCGCTTACGAACCGTCCGCAGGGTCCAACGCGACGTACATCCGGACCGTTGTTGTCCCTGCAAAAGACGCTAATTCGAGTGAATGTATCATGCAGGATGAACCGGCGAGGCAGTTGGTGAATTTGGCGCAGGTACCGGTGCTGACAGTGACGTCAGAGGCGAGCTACCATGCGGTGTACGATCATTGCACTGTGGAGTACATGCGACAGGCAGGTGTGGATGTGGAGCACATGAAGTTGAGGAACGAGGGTTTTCATGGCAATGGCCACATGTTCTTCATGGAGAGGAACAGTCTAGAGATCGCCGAGAAGGTTTTGGCTTGGTTGCAGAGGCATTAAGCTGAGCGAAGGAGCGTGCAGCCCACATTGACGTTGGGTCACCTATTCACATGTTCTCATCCTGATGTAGGCTGCAGCCTTATTCCGGTTCTTCCCAGTGTGGGTGCGAATGTGGAACACTTTAAACACCTGCAGCATGTGGTTTCGAACACGTTTCGTCTGATGGGAAGGAAAAGGGTGCGGTGGCTGGGAGATGATCGGCCAGATGACGACTAGCGCGCCCCGGAAGAGACTAGTTTCCGCTGCCCCTTCCCTTCCGCCCAGCCAGATGTCGCACCCTCTCACCTCCTCAACATCCATCACACGGCAACCCCAGCCGTACAACGCGGTTTCTTTCCATCTAATCGTATCTAGATCTTCATCATACCAGCACCTTTGCGCAAACTGCTCTCGAATAAAACTCGAACAATGGTCCCGCCCCAACACATGATAGCCTGGCCACTCACAGCCGCCGCAATGCAATTGCTACCGGAACGAGGACATGATCGCGAATGATACGCATTCTGGCTACGAGCACAGTCGCTTGACTTTACTTACACACAAATCTCATCGAGCATGAACCATGGTAGATTGAACGCTAACCTTTGCTAATCATTTTCCCACTACACAGATATGCTAGGGATTCATTGACCTTTATTTTATCACCGACTCTGCCAGAACCTGTCGGCACATGAACATCGGCAACCCCATGGAAATGTTCCGCCGGTGGTGGCGCATGGAGCCAAGGCAGCCTTTGCAAGACCATGGAGAAGTGCAGCTACGCAACCCTGCACCACAGCATGCCTTTGTTCCTCGACCAATGAGCATAAAATCAACCCTTTCGAGTCTCTGGGACGACGAAGACCCGCCGCCCTATGAGGAAATCCAGCCCATCCCTTCCGAAGCGCCATTCCACTTATGCGAGCACATGTCCGTCACTATGACTCAACTGCGTAGCCTCTATAGCAAGTATGGGCCTTGGCTATGTCGATGTAGCCGCCACAGTTACGCAAAGCAGGGCGTAATGCCTCCCTATATCGAAGTGGAACGAAGCTCCAACCGCGCAAAAGCCGTATCGCATTTCCATCTCTTGTATCGCCCCGATGGCATTCTGTTGAATCTGCAAGACGTCCAGGAGGCACTCGCTGCCTGGGACAGGCCTGTCTGCCCACACCTCAAGATCAACGACATCCGCGTCTTCACATCGTTGACGAGGCATTTGAGTCTTCCGACCGAATGCTTTCGAAGAGATCTCAACAGGCATGGTGAACATGAGAGGCGAGGCAGCGAAACCATTTTGCAAACCAAGAATATAGAGCTACTGAGGGAGGCGGAAGGACATTGTGGTGAGCTGCATTGCGACACGCACTTCGGGTTGGAATGGATTTCTGACGGTCGTGGGATTGGATTTTGGGTAATCCGACGCTTGGGAACTATGTGACCCTCGAGCGCTGGAGAGCTCCACCTTCGAGCTGTCCAAATACTTCAAAGCTCAGCCTGGCAGCTACAACGCACAAGCTGAAGTCACTGGAAGCCAATTTTGGCCTACGTAGCTGCCACGCGCATCACCAGCGGTCACGACAGCGTTCGACCCACGCACACAAGACTCGCAAGAATACCTCCATTCCAGTCATTATACCGTTATAATTCGAGGCCTACGCGATCAAACCTCCACAATCCATGGCGGAGGTCGACCGGGTCTATTTCCAAAACTACGTCAAGGAGGAGACATATTGAAAGAACTGCATACACAAGTTACCAAATCTAACCCTGGCGTATACGTAGACACCGCCAACACACTCTCTTTCAGTGTGAAGTACTCGAATGCGGTATATAAGCTCTCAAATCCACGCTCTTTTGCTTCTCCACAGCTACCACTACCACTACCACTACTACATCAAGCAATACTACCAAAACCACACTACCAGTTTCAAAAGCCTACCAAGTCTTTTAAGGAATTTCCTCCAATTCAACTACCACTTCTGCTTACCACCGTCCTCAAAAGAACCCTTCCTCAAACCATAAAACACCACCATGTGCACCTACGAGCCAATTTTATACATGGGCTGTGGCCATACCAAGAACGAGTTCATCAAATCTTGCCAGGGAAAGCGACACGGATTCGCGTGCTCAGATAGCAATTATCTTAGGGCGAGAAGGAGCACGGGGAAGTGCAATAACCCCTGCAGATGATTCAGGAGAGAGCGATGAGGAGAGGTGGATAGCGAGATGGAAAGTCGATTTGTACGATGTATGAGATAGGAAATGAATGAATTCACGATGTATGAAATGATTTTGTTATGGTTTGCCGCAGTGATCGCTTGGAATTAGGATGTGATGAAGTTATGATAGCTCGATGTTTGGATATGCGATCGAACAGAGTATGAGGAAGCTTGTTTTGGTGTGAAGGTCTTGCCGAATACATGAGTCTCGTTGGAGCGTCTACTTTAGGTTGCACGTCCACGTATCCTCCAGGAACAAGTGTGGAACTTGGGAATACGGTGTCGCTACGGTCGCCACTTGATCAAACCGAGCGTTCTGATCGTGCGTTCTCAGGAATAATCACAACATGTCAACAGATCCACGTTTGATGCTTCAATTATCAACAATCTTGAAGACACGATCAACCATTCGTGAAGCTGCATTCCAACGAACATTTCCCTGTGACAGCGGCATGAATGTATAAAGCCTTCGAACTCCTTCTTGCTTTGATACACAAATCATACATACAGCAAAACATCAACCTCCATCATACCAACCATCCATTATCAGCAGCACAACATCCAACACACCCCCAAGCACACCAGACATCAAGTCCAAAGCCTCACACACCATCCTCCCAACTCCTCTAAAACCATCATGTGCCGAGTCCACAAAGTCATCTACAACGGCTGCGAGTACAAGTGCGAAGGCCTACGTACAATCATCACGTGCCCGACCCGCTGCCCGGGGTATTCTTGTATAAACTATTCGACGACAGGCAAGGAAATCATTTATGTAAGGGGTCTGCCGCTATGAAGAATCGTGTGTGCGACACAGAAGCTGATCTGGTAACAATTGTTAGGTTGCAGATAAATGCTCAGGCCACGGCGGGCCGGTAGAGCTCACGGAGGTGCGTGAGACCAAGTGAGGCGAGTCTGATCGGTGGGTAGAGTGGAAGAGTCAGGTGGGAGAGGTGATTGAGCGGGATGGGTGAAACGGGAGAGATGGATGGATGGGATCTGTTACGAGCGATGTTCAGCTGTTGAGTGTGCAGTATAGTCAGAATGAAATATGCCAGTTATACTCGACCGCCAACGTGTTTTAACTACTCCGGAAGATACTCGGTGCCAGTTGTCTTTGCAGATATTGACGGGATATACAGCGCAGTGCTGCAGACCCTACTAAGTGGAGTGGCTCGAAAGAGTCTCGAGTAGTGATATGCGCGGCGTCGCTCAAAATAAGAAGATAGCTGGGACGGGTCGAGAAAGCGTGATATCGGACGCGGCCGGCTCAGATATATTGTATACTCCGTACTGATTGCGTTGTCGGGGTATATTGATGTACCGGCTGCGAGATGTCGAAGCAGACAAGAAGCGTACTCTCACCTCTCACCATGACGTATGCGCAAGCGAAGGCGACAGCAGAGACTGAAGGTCGCGTAAGTCAAAAAGCTTGCTCCGTCATCGCACGGATAGCAAACGCTCATAGGCGGGTCGTGCCTGCCTATCTCAAGCTCTCACCACCTTCAACCTGCATCACCCGCCACACCATCGCCATGGAAGTCAGTATGATTCCCACATCGCCAGGTATGTCAGGATACTTCCACGCCTCATCGAGGCAGTCGCGCATGCTGCAACAGGCATGCGCATTCACATGAGATCCGCGACACTAATACCTACTATAGTAGGCAACGAGTACTATGAAGTACGCGCCATCCCCGGGAAGGGCTATGGATGCGTCAGCCTCAAACCCATCGCGCGCGGTACACGCATCCTCGCGGAGGACCCCCTCCTGATCGTCCCGGTCGGCGACTACATGCTCTCCGATGTTCAGAAAGCCTTCGATAGCCTCACCCCTTCGCAACAGACACTCTACTACACACTTCACTCCTCACACGGCCAGGATCCGAATAAATGGCCGTCGCGCATCCACGAATCAGTCCCACCCCAAGAAGTTCTTCGAATCAAGGAACAACACAAAGCGCGAACTGATCCCTCACCAAGTCTGATCAGTATCTTCCAGACAAACTGTATGGAGATGAATGCAGGCGCCGCAGTATTTCCACACGCCGCCCGCTTCAACCACTCTTGCAACCCAAACGCCTGCTTCTCTTGGAACGCCTCCATCGGCAAAGAAACTATCCACGTCATGAATCCCATCGCCGCGGGCGAGGAAATTACGCTATCTTACTGCGACATGATCCACGACAAGTCGCTCCGCGCGTACGAGCTCAAACACTACGGCTTCACCTGCGATTGCCCGGCCTGCAGCGACGATGAAGAGGACGAGACAGCATTTGGATACCAGAGTGCAGAGCAGCGATTCCGGTTACAAGAGCTGGAGCGTGAGACGAGGTTCTTCCGTGGTGCCAATCTGGAAAAAGGCGCACAGCGAGATGATTTCGTGAAGAAGCTGTTGCAGTTGGCGGCTTTACACAAGGCTGAAGGGGACTATACCGCCAGACTGGCAAACGTGTAAGTGGCAGTCGGCGTGACTAACCCCAGGGTGGGACTTCGAAAATTCCCCAACGGTTGTGGAGGCCATGTCGTCGTCAGATTGGGTTTTGCTCTTGACGTGTTTGCTAACGTTTGGTCAGATTCCTCGATATTGCGCTAGTCTGTGAACTCAGGGGAGACCTTGGTATGGCGGAGTTGACTGCGGACAAGGCTGTGGAGGTCAAGAGGGACTGCCAGGGGGCGGATTTCCCCAACTATAGCAGATATACTGACGTGCTTCATCGGATCAAGTCGAAGGTGGCTCTACGGGGCTGAGGGGAGGTGGGGCTACATGGAGCTCTGAATCGGGAACGGGCGTATGGCGGACTGTGTACTATCAAAAATTAGGAAGTGCTTCTTAGTAACGGCGATGATAGACAAAATGGAAGCGAAGGATGAAGTGCGAAGCCACCCGTCGTGATGTTGTTCCAAGAATATCGCTAGCGCACCTGCAGCCGCCCCTGCGCGTACCCTGAGACACGGCAAGCCTCACGCCAACACGACTGACGGCTGCCAACGCGTCAAGCCCACGGCATCTTCCTTTATCGCGCAAGCAACCATGCGCAATGCGAAAAAAGAAAGAAGACCTAGCACTGGAAGCGGACGCCGCTATTCCACACAAGCATCACGACTAACACGACAGCGGGAGCTAACAGGCAGGTTTCAACAGGCGCTGACGTCGCTGCGTGTACCTGCGTCTCACAGCGCGTCGCAAGTCTGGCGGTGTTTCGGGTCTTTGTTCAAATATCCAACCCTTCCACACCTCGTGTACTTGCCGACATTCTATACTTGCTAACCGGTAGATTCCATTTACGCCTTTTCATACGCCTTTTCGTATCGAGAGTGCTGCGCCCCCCGAGCGATCACCATTTCAGCGGCCCTCTAGCTCCGGCCCAGCTGGCATCCGTGAGCTGAGTAACACCGGACAGAGATACATCACAACATACGCGCCCGACCTCCTGACTCACCTGTTGCACGCTTCCCACCGTCACCATGGAAGAGTCAGATATCAAGAAGGCTGCCGAGGTGCCTGCGCCCATCGCGACTTCCGCACCGCCGCTGTCAACATCGCAACTTCCCTCACCACCCCACTCACAAACCGGCCACCAGGCTGACCCCAAGATGTCGGTCGACGCCGCAGACAGTATGACGCCGCCGTTCTCGCCCTCGAGCCAAACACCCGTCTTGCAGAAGGAACAGGAGGAGTTTGAGGGCACCGTCGACGTCAACAACGACATCCCTACCGACAAGGACCTGAGCAAGGTGGAGGATCTGCTGGTGTTGGATGCGCAAGGCCAGAGCAGGCCCTTCAAGGAGCTATACAAGGCGCCCCATGTTGCTTCGAGGCAGCTGATCATCTTTATACGGCATTTCTTCTGCGGCGTAAGTACACTCACACACATCATGTAGACAGAGCTGACACACCACAGAACTGCCAGGAATACCTCCGCACAATCGCCTCCTCTATCAAACCCGATGACCTCCTCGCGTTACCCACACCCACCTTCATAACCGTCATCGGCTGCGGACGCCCCGAACTCATCCCAATGTACACCGAGATCACGGGCTGCCCCTTCCCCATCTACGCCGACCCCACGCGCAAACTGTACGACCACCTCGGCATGACGCGCACCTACAATCTGGGCAGCAAGCCTGAATACATGCAAACCCATGTCCTCATAAACTCCGTCCAGTCCATCTTCCAATCTCTCGGCACCGGTCGCAAGGCGCTCAAAGGCGGCGACTTCAAGCAAGTCGGCGGAGAGTTCCTGTTCGAAAACGGAGAGTGTACGTGGGCGCACCGGATGAAGACTACACGGGGACATGCGGAGCTGTCAGAGTTGAGAAGATTGATCGGGCTGGACGACGCGAGGCCGCCTGTGAGGAGGAAGTGGAGTCACGATGTCAAGGAGGATAGCAAGGGCAAGGAGAGGAAGAGAGCCATGAGCTGGGGCAGACTGCGAAGCAAGAGCAAGGGTGGAAAGGACTTTTCGAGGGATGCGAGCAAGGGCTCGACGCCGGAGAGGATACTGGAGGAGGAGGAGCCGCGGAAGATGGTGGGTAGTCCGACGATATGAGCATGAGTGTATGAGGTGTTTGGTGTTTGGGTTTATCTTGGCTGCATGGTTCTGCTGGCGTTACTCATGGGTGTCTGTCTACTGCGCGTGGTCTTCTCTTCGGCTCCTTACGATAGCGGCAAATGAAAGCTCTTCAATCCCAGTCACACGTGCGCCGAACGATATACTATCGATACATGTCATCTCAACACCATGAATCGCATTGCTAAAAGCCGTATATATGTACATCACCCTGTCGTATACACCGTCCGAATCCGGCAAGTAGATCCGCCGCGCTCACATGCCGAGACCATGACATAACACCTCACTTTCTCCACAAGTGGCTAAGATGCCCGGCCCACGCACCATCCCAACCAATCACCGCGCAAAATTCAGTATCTAGGCTTGGAGCCGCCAACTCCGAGCCAGCTACGAGTTTGAGCCTCAAGTCGCGAGCGTTACGCGCAGCAGCACCGAGGCGCGTCCGACGAATCGAGGGCGAATGAGGGGCAATGGAGGGGCAGTTATGACGATTACCTATCACTGCGACCAGCCCCACAACGCCTCGTACAAAAGCTACCGGAGCCGCTCGAGCTTTCTGGAGTAGTGTGTTATTTCCCCTCCCGGTGACGGTATTCGTATATATAAGAGCTGGTACTTTGTTACTTCCTCTCGACACACGTTGAAACTCTACCCACGTACTACTAAACCGAGACATTAACGCTACAATGTCTGCTGATACCGTTGGAAAGGTATGCTGAACCCCGCTCCTGCATTGCGAGCTGCGCGACGCGTTGAATTGTTGCTGACATTGTTGTTCAGACTATTACCTGCAAGGTACGTACCTTTGAGCTCCTACCTCATACTGCGAAATCGTCATCGCGTCGTCCTTCATTCTTCTGAGCTTCAAATTCCATCATCAGGCTTGGCATGCGGATCCGCAGAAGATTCGCGATTCGCGATGCGCGATGACGCTGATGTTACCGGCGAACGCGATCTCGGAAACAACAGCCGACGAATTGAAGTCTGACATGACCACAGGCTGCAGTTGCTTGGGAAGCCGGCAAAGACCTCTCCATCGAGGAGATTGAGGTTCTTCCTCCCAGGGCACACGAAGTCCGCATTCAGATCTACTACACCGGTGTCTGCCACACAGATGCCTACACACTCTCCGGCAAGGACCCCGAGGGTGCCTTCCCCATCGTCCTCGGTCACGAAGGTGCCGGATACGTCGAGTCAGTCGGTGAGGGCGTCACCAACGTAAAGCCCGGCGACCACGTCGTTGCCCTCTAGTATGTCCATCCCTTCAAGTACTCCGTTCATATCTAACGTAAACAGCACCCCCGAATGCAAGGAGTGCAAGTTCTGCAAGTCCGGCAAGACTAACCTCTGCGGCAAGATCCGCGCCACACAAGGAAAGGGTGTCATGCCCGACGGTACCTCGCGCTTCCGCTGCAAGGGCAAAGATCTCCTCCACTTCATGGGCACATCCACCTTCTCGCAATACACCGTCGTAGCCGACATCTCCGTCGTCGCCATTGAGGAAGACGCCCCCATGGACCGTACCTGCCTGCTTGGCTGCGGAATCACAACCGGATATGGTGCCGCCGTCATCACCGCCGGCAAGAACGGTGTAGAAGAGGGATCCAACGTCGCCGTCTTCGGCGCTGGCTGCGTCGGTCTTTCCGTCATCCAAGGAGCGGCCAAGAACAAGTCTGGCAAGATCATCGTAGTCGATGTCAACGACGCAAAGGAGGAGTGGGCCAAGAAGTTCGGCGCGACACACTTTGTCAACCCAACCAAGCTCGGCAACCAGTCTATCCAGGAGAAGCTCATCGAAATGACCGACGGAGGCTGCGACTACACATTCGACTGCACAGGCAACGTCAATGTCATGCGCGCCGCCCTCGAAGCCTGCCACAAGGGCTGGGGTGAGTCCATCATCATCGGTGTCGCAGCCGCCGGCCAAGAAATCTCCACCCGCCCCTTCCAGCTCGTCACCGGCCGTGTATGGAAGGGCTGCGCATTCGGTGGTGTCAAGGGCCGCACCCAACTACCCGGCCTCGTCGCGGATTACAAGCGCGGCGACCTCAAGGTTGACGAGTTCATCACCCATCGCCAACCGCTCGACAAGATCAACCAGGCTTTCGGTGATATGAAGGCTGGTGACTGCATCCGTTGCGTCGTCAACATGCGCGAATAACTACGCTCGGGCCCCACGCCTAGGTTGTGATAAGGTTGTGTTTTGAGCGGATTTCTTTCCTTTGTTAGATGTATCTACGACGCGATGCTGGGGATTAGAGAGCATGGCGAGGTGTTGATGATGTAGCATGAGTCGGCGTTGATGTACAAAATGGAATGAGATATGATACCATAAAATCTTTGATGTCTACATGGCTCTCGTTATTATCAGAGCTCATATCGAAAAGCTGAATTTCCGAATACATGGTACTATTCCTGTCGATTCCACCCAGTTCCGAAAGGTTTGTAGTCAGTAGGCATGTATTTGGAAATTCCGGTGGCTCCTTCCAAAAGCGTCGTAGTTGGCAGGTATGAAGTTGGAAACTCGTCTGGCAGCTTCCAAAAGGTTTGTAGTCCTCAAACATGGTTATGTATCTTCGCGGGCCTATCGGAAGTGCGATGTATGTGTCTGGGGGAGTTTTGCCGTACCACGTTGTGGGAGAGCCCGTGCACGAGAGAATATATTCACATGTCGATCCTTCCTTCCCTCCTTCCTTTCCTCTTGAACATCAACGTTTCACCTTCACTCACCTTTTTCCAAAATTCTCTAACGCTATGTACAAGGCTGCAATCTGTCCCTCCAAAAGGTGTTGGGACGAATCGATGTCTTCAGCTTTTGTTTCAAAATACCTCGAGTATCATATCATGTCTGTTCCTGTCTGGTTCGAGAATATCACCACAACCTTACTATGTCTGCCCTCCGGCACCGAAACATTACAAAAGTCAAATTATGTCCGCTGCTGTCTCTGTCTCTTTAGCATCAACACATCACCAAACCAAGACCAAGGACTCTGCGATACCTACTGTCTTTGGAGGACTGGCAGATCTGTCCATACCGTTGCGGCTCAACATACCTGTCATCGCGTGTCGATTCTTGCAGCGACGTGTCAGCAACGAAGATCTTCGGGTGTGAGTCATGGAAAGCAGTGTCGGCCTGACGGTGAACCCCATCGTCGCGTCGACCGTCCTCACCACGATCTGCAATGTCTGGTCCGGCGGCGCACCTGCGAGGAAGAGGCTCGGTCAGTCTCCGCGGAATGACGCGAGCTATGCTGAGGGCGGTGAGACTCATCGTCGCATCGACACATTCACCACGACATGACGCTTTCGGTCTCCGGTGGTCCCTGGTACACCTCACCACGACATGCCGCACCGCCTTCCCTCATTGGTGGTTTGCGACGACGCACTCACCTTACACACCTCATTGCCTCCTCTCTCCGACTCTGCCCTACAACGTACTCGCCTTACACACCTCATCCTCTGCGGCTGTCCGACCCTCTTCCTTACCATGGAATAACGCTTCGACGTACCGCAACCAAGCTAGCGACGGGCTTACGCTCAATAGCTCGTAACAACAAGGCTACTCGACTACTTACACGACCCGGCTGGACAACTAAGTCATCTTCGACTCTGGAAGTACCCCACGGCACACCTCATCAGGACTTGCCGCGCTATCTTCGCCCGGTTGTGCTTTACATCGACGCACTCGCCTTACACACCTCATTCCCACGCCGCCCAACCCTCTTCCTTACCACACTCCTGTCTTCCCGCCTGCGGTCGCATGCATGGTTCTGGTTGGCTCCTTCCGCGACACATTTGGGCACGCCAGGTTGCGCGCCCAAGGCCAGGCAGCAATACTCGCCTTACACAGCGTCCGTTCTTCGCTTTTCCCTGTCTACACACTTCCTCATACGTCTGGGATGTCATCGATGGTTATGGCCTTACCCCCGTTGACACGATCACTTGATAAGCCCATCCCCAAGCCTCGCTCACGTCGACATGATGTACCATCTACTTTCTTACTTCTCCACATACGACCATAGGACAATGAGAATTAGGCTTCCCGTCCGCTCAGCCATATACAAGCATTGTACCGGCGGATTAGTAGTTAGGTGGGTGACCACTAGCGAATCCCCGCTGTTGTATGTTTTTG
>Ga0265798_10007022_pt1 | contig 14672 bp, 11 predicted proteins | sample P3T30metagenome_FD_192430 | JGI IMG/M metagenome (GOLD analysis project Ga0265798, IMG submission 192430) | Plant litter microbial communities from East Loma Ridge, Irvine, California - P3 T30 | ecosystem: Environmental > Terrestrial > Plant litter > Unclassified | place: USA: California... | reverse complement strand
TTCAGAGTAGGTAGGCATAGTAGGTTATAATAGACAGATGTCGCGAAAAAATCGAGAAGTAACGCGAAACTAGCGCGCGGGACTGTCCGACTTCCGGTACTGTCCGACTTCTAGTACAATGACGTTATACTAGATTGGGTATAAAGGTAGACCGGCCTATATAATAGTTAATAAACCCCTAACCTATCTATTCTTCTTCCTATATGTTCCTAATACTACTAAACCGCTTAATATAGTATTCTTATACTCTTTATCCCTTAAATCGTAATTAAATATTACGACCTAAAATTCTAAACTAGCCTAGATAATATCCTCTTACTTATTACTACTTAATACTCGTCTAGATGATATATACTATAATTATGCTAATACTTACTACTATCTAGTTGTTAATGGGTATATAGGCTACTCTAACATCTCTACCGTCTACTAAATGTACCTTAATATCTATATAAAAACGTTAGTATATTTATAGACTATCTTAATCTTCTGTTTACTATAAAATAGCTTATTATTATTTAGTACCCTATTCTCCTATTAGTTAATGTAATGTAATGTATATTACCCTATAATCTTAATCTAACTAAACTAAAACAAATAGCAGATTAATAAAACAGTACCCTTATATATATAGGATAATGCTTTCTTATAGTTAGGATTAAATCGTCTCTTATCTTCTCCTAAAAATTCCTATACCTTATTTGTATTTAGCTTAGCTTTAATAAATTCTGTAATCTATTAGTAGTAATTACTATCTAAATAACGTTCCTAGCTAGTATACTCTAACTATAGATTTAGCTTATATTAGTTGCATTTAGTATAGGCTTCTTCTTATGCCTTATCTATACTTATAAATAACCTATCTATCTACTTATTAGCCTTAGTAATAGCATCTATAGTTGCTATTTAGCTAGAACGTAGTACTACCTAAATAGGAAATATCTTATACTATATTCCTATCTTAAATAACTCCTAGTATATTTAATTCTTAAGCTATAACTAACTATAATTAGTATCTTTAGTAGGCTAGCCTCTTCTATATAGGTTTTCGTAATTATGCTTTTTATAATGCTTTTACATACTACTATGCTCTTAACATGTGTAATTACACTCTTAGCTATAGGTCTTAAATATGTATTATAACCTATTTATATAAATTAGTATTCCTAAGATTACTAGACTACTTATATTAGGGTAATTTACTTATTCTAGGTCCTATATAACCTGTAATAAACTCCTAATAAATGTAATAACTTATATATACTATTCTTTTATAATGGTTTTATACTTCCTCTAGATATAGCCTTTTAGGCTAACGTTATTATACTAGAAGCGGAATAGTACTAGAAGCGGAATACTACTATATACTAGTTCTACATTATTATCGAAATTTCATATAACTCTCTTTCTTTTCTCTTTATTATGCCTACCTATTCTAAAGAAGACCTTACTACTACCCTAGTAGCCTACTAGAATAGTAGATATACCTTAATTCGAAAGTATGCTTATAGGTTTAATATCCTAGTTATAACCCTTTTAAAACGGCTTTCTACTTAAACTTCCTACTCTTAGTTACATAAATTACAAAAGATACTCTTAACTACCGAAGAGAAGACTCTCCTAAAGACGATTACTTAACTATTAAAGTCGGGTTGCCCTATTACCCTTCTGTTAATAAGAGATCTTACTAAAGAAATCCGGCTTTCCTACTTCTATCTAAGCTTAACTCTAATATCCTATCCTCCTATTAGTAAGAGGTAGATTAATAAGTTCTAAAAACAATATCCTAAACTAAAGACGGTCTACTCTTAAGCCCTAGATATAAACCGCTTTAAAGGAGTTAACTACCCGGTCGTAAACACCTATTTCAATGCCCTTACTAACCTTTTCCTTAAGAGTACCTACTCTTCTAATGCGATTTTTAACGTTAATAAGACCGGCTTTGCCCTTAGTACTACTTTACCCTCGAAAGTATTTATAAGAAGAGGGGATACTACGGTGTTTAAGAAGATAAGCAGAAGACAAGAGTAGATAATAGCTATTAAGTATATTAGAGCCTTAGGAGTTACTTTACCCCTACTTCTTATCTTTAAGGCGAAGTATATAAATACTATGTAGATACCGGCTTCTGTGCCTAAGAAGTAGAGATTCTTAACGTCTAATAGCGGGTAGATGTCTGATAATTATACTTATAAGTAATTAACTACCTTATTTAAGCTTTAAACATACTAAAACAATAGGAAATAAAGGCTATTACTCCTCGACAGATACGGATTACACCTTATATTAAGGTTTATTGCCTTTTGCCTTAATAAGAATATTAACCTTATTTACCTACTACTATATACGTTATATCTATTATAGTCTCTTAACGTTAGCTTATTTAGTCCTCTAAAGTAGGTGTTATTAGCTAAGATTAAGAAACTCTTCTACTTAGATATCTGCTAAGTACTATAGGTTAAGTAGACTAAGGCCTATATTACGGCCTAGGCTAAAGCCTTTATATCTTGAAATATTAAATTATCATTTCGGGTATTAGGTATTTACCCTCTTAGTCCGATTACTATCCTCTTAACCCTCTAGATACCTACCTTAACTCCTCCTACTACTCTGCCTCCTATTATAATGCCGAAAGACCTAGACCGCTCCCTACTTAATAGTTTACTACTAGAGGGTATAGAGCTATAAGAAGCGACGTTACTAGTTAATAAGATCATTCGTCCCTCTACTCCTAAGACTCCTATAAAGTAGTATATTAAGCGATTAGGTATAGCTTTTAAAAGGACTACTTTAGAGAACGCTCTTTTATAGAAGGAGAATACTAAGTATAGAGAGCTATTATAGGTACGTAAGGAACGTAAGAAAGGGAAGCGTATAGCTATTAAAGGGAAGTTCGTCTTTAAAATATAGGAAATTCTTAGACTTATTAAGGAAGTAGAAGTAAAGAAATTAAAGGAAAAGGCAAAAAAGAGATAAAAAATAAGAGTTACGACTCCCGAAATTAAGGATAAGGAAGAGGAAGATATTAAGGAGAATATATCTGAAAGTAAGAGTAATTACATTATTATAGTAAGTAGTAGATTAAAATCGAAATAGAGAGGCTAAAATTCTATTCCGCTTCTAGTACTATTCTACTTCTAGTATAATAATGTTAGCTGGATTAATAGCAAATTAACATCTCTTACATATAACGATCTAATACTCTTAGTAATATATAAATAACTTCTCGAATATATCTATTTCAAAATAACATATACGATAATATTTATGTCTTAGACCCGTAAACGGTCGCGCGACTCTCGTATATCCCTAGTCGTACGACTCTTATATATCCCTACTACGTACTATATTTAGTAGTCTATACGTAAACTTCACCTCTATCTATAACGTTATTATAGGGGAAGCGGAATAGTACTAGAAGCAGAACAGAATTTTAGCCTCTCTACTTCGAAATTAAACTACTACTTACTATAATAATGTAATTACTCTTACTCTCTAATATATTCTCCCTAATATCTTCTTCTTCCTCTTCCCGGATTTTAGGAGTCGTAATATTTATTTTCCGCTTCTTTTTTACATTTTTCTTCAATGCCTCTACCTCTACTTCTTTAACTAGTTTAATGATTTCCTATATATTAGAGACGAACTTACCTTAAATAGCTATATACTTTCCTTTCTTACGTTCCTTACATACCTATAGTAATTCCCTAAACTCTATATTCTCTTTCTATAAAAGGGCGTTCTCTAAAGTCGTCCTTTTAAATACTACTCCTAACTACTTAATATACTACTTTATAGGAGTCTTAAGAGTAGAAGAATAAATAATCGTATTAATAAGTAATATTACCTCCTATAACTCTATACCCTCTAGTAGCGAACTATCTAGTAGGGAGTAGTCTAGGTCGTTTAGGGTCATAATAGGAGGTAGAGTAGTAGGAGGGGTTAAAGTAGGCATTCGGAGAGTCGAAAGGATAGTAATTAGTAAAAGCGGGTAGATACTAGATACCTAAAACAATAATTCAATACTCTAAGGCATAAAGACTTTAGCCTAGGCCGTTATATAGGCCTTAGTCTATTTAATTTGCGGTATTTAGTGTGAGGAAACACCAGTCACGTGACGGGAACCACAGGATCCCTAGGCTTGGCACATAGTGCCTCAGGAGGCTCTCTTCTGCTCCTACTCCTACTTAGAATCCTTAGGCAATCGTTGATAATCTACCTAAGAGATACTGTTCAGAACCCCTACCTACTACATCCTCACATTTAGCAAGTATCTAAGCAGAAGAGTTTCTTAATCTTAGCTGATAATACCTACTTTAGAGGGCTAAATATGCTAATATTAAGAGGTTATAATATATGCAAAGTATGCAGTAGTAGATATATAAGGTCGATGTTCTTATTAAGGCAAAAGGTAATAAACCTAGCTGTAAGATGAGATCCATGTCTGTTAAGAAGTAATAGCCTCTGTTTTCTATCATTTTAGTATGTTTTAGGCTCGAATAAGGAAGTTAACTACTCGTACGTAAGATTATTAGACGTCTACCTACTAGTAGACGTTAAGAACCTCCACTTCTCGGATGTAGAGGCTAGTACCTATATGGTGTTTATATATTTTGCCTTAAAAATAAGAAGTAGAGGTAAAGTAACTCCTAAGGCTTTAAAATACTTAATTGCTATTATCTACTCCTATCTTCTACTTATCTTCTTAAATGCTATAGTATCCCCCCTTCTTATAAGTACTTTCGAGGGTAGAGTAGTACTAAGGGCGAAGCCAGTCTTATCGATATTAAAAATTGCATTAGAAGGATAGGGGTTCTTAAGAAAGAGGTTAGTAAGAGTATTAAAGTAGGCATTTACGACCGGATAATTAACTCCTTCGAAGTAACTTATGTCTACAGCTTAAGAGTAGATCGTCTTAAGTTTAGGGTATTGTTTTTAGAACCTATTGATCTACTATTTACTAATAGGAGGGTAGGAAGTTAGAGTTAAGCTTAAGTAGAAGTAGGAAAGTTAGATTTCTTTAGTAAGATCTCTTATTAATAAGAGGGTAATAGGACAACCCGACTCTAATAGTTAAGTAATAACCTTTAGAAGAGTCTTCTCTTTAGCGGTTAAGAGTATTTATTGTGATTCGTATAATTAAGAGTAAGAAGTTTAAGTAGAAAGCCGTTTTAAGAAGGTTATAAGTAGGATATTAAACGCGTAAGCACACTTTTGAACTAAAGTATATTCGCTGTTCTAATACGCTATTAAGGTAGTAGTAAGGTCTTCTCCAGAATAGGTAGCCATAATAAGGAGAAAAGAAAGAGCATCACATAAAATTTCAATAATAGCGCGAAACTAGCATGTCGTAGTGTTCCGCTTCCCCTATAATGACGTTACTAAAATTCGACAGTGACAATAATGGGCACCATTATCACTTTTCGAAAAAAAATGTGTTCGGGCTTGTTGTAGTGACCTGCCCTTTCGTTTGGTTTTTATTTCGAACCGATTGCTCATCGGGATGTAAATGGGATTGATAGAATGGGATTGATGTAGGGTTGACAAGATACTGCTTCCGGTTAGTGATGAAATGGGATTGATACGATCCCGTTTGAGAATTGTAGGTAGGGTGGGAGGGTGTAAAGTTGGAACGCGACACGTTCCAGAGTGGAATACTAGAGTAGAATCATAGGTGTGATTGTTCGAGGGATTGGGGGTAGAAACTCTGATCGCGGCCGCCGAAGAGCCGCTGGCATATGACGGTAGTCCAGTCTTGGTAGCTAAGCAGAGACGTCGGACCGGGCCTCCCTGGGCTACGGCGTACGATACCATGCTCGGTGCGTAGATGTCTCCCGATGCTTTTCTTAGCAAGCAACACCTTGGGACAAAGGCTACACTGATGGCCTGTGTGCAGGTCAAGGAAAGGACTAGCATCGATTTTGTGCTCAGGAATCGCCACTCTCTCTTTCTTGGGGTCAATCAAGGGCATATTCGCCTGAGACAGGAGCTTCTTGGCGATAGCGGCTGGTCCGCCGCGCACGCTCAGATCAACATGGTCTTCTCGATGGACTCGGTGGAGATGCGATGCGAGCGCGCCGGGTGCTACGGCAAACCTGCATCCTCGGCAGATCAGGACCTTCCATTCTGCCCAATACACAAAAAGATCCATGACTGACGTCTCAACGGTATGTGTGAGACAACCCTAAGCGAGAAGATGGAACGAAAACCACCGCCGTATTGACCAACCGCGTCAGTGCGCGTTGCTTACTCCCCAAGGAGTTTAGCGCGCCTCATAGCGTCCGTGAAAGCCGGTGGGGGCCAGGACCAGGGTCGGCGTTCTATGATTGGTAGAAAAGGGACTCTAAGTAGGATTCCGTTGCGCATAGTAGTGAGAGGGCAATAACGACTATTGCGCTCCGAAGCTGGAGGCGTTGTAGACGGCAATGACGAAATTAGGATGTTTGGATTGGTGCATCGATGGCGGTCGAGTAATGACGGTCATTGTTATTGGTCTGGTAGCCCACAGCCAACGTGATTTGCCAGTCGTCGGGGTGTTTGGATTGGTATGCCGTAGCTACTGGTAAAAGCGGCCGAAACCGTGTGGGACTAAATCAAATCGAATCGAATCGAGCTGCAGCTACGATTTTCAACGTCATATAACGTCATCCTTTGTCCGATGCTACCGGTCACAATTACCTGTGCGCATGTCGTATCTGTGCACATGGTGGGGAAGACTTCTATATCGCGTTATAATGTTGAGTTAGAATCATACTCCCGCAACATATGCCTACATACATACTCAAACGACACCGCTTCTATCTGAGTAGCTGAAGAAATTTACCTTCGAACAGGCAACAATAGAAGATGGCAGCTTCCATTACAGAATCTTCTACACAGGACACAACCTATGTCAAGTCCACCCAGAGCGAAAACGATGTTGATGCGACATATCCAGTCCACATGCTGGATGACGCTAAAATGCTTCGCAGCATGCTTCTCGCGTGGACTCTCCGATTCGATGACGTCCTTGATGGGAACAAGCTACATGAATCATTATCCCGCCTTCTAGAGATCGGTGACTGGAGAAAGATTGGTGGACGTCTCAGACGCAAGGTTGGTCCCTACTCAGCCATATTTCGCCAACGCAACCACGTCGCTGACTTTGATGCTTTAGGAGAACGGAAAATTGGAGATACGTGCGCCGCAACAGTTTTCCGAAGACCGTCCCGCCGTGCATTACAGCCACAAACAGTTCCATACACCTATTGAAGATCATCCGCAAGCAAAAAGGCTTCCGAAGGCCACTGCGAGCCCGTCAGTCCAGGCGGCGCCACAAGACTTTCGAATTTTTGCGGCACGAGAAAACGCGCCGTCCACGCTGGAGGACTTCCTCAATTCTGATACCCCCCTGCTATCTCTCCACGTCACTTCTTTCACAGATGCGACGTTGGTAGGGCTTCTGTGGCCTCACACGCTTATGGACGCTATGGGACAGATGGCTCTTCTGCACGGCTGGTCATTAGTGCTCGCTGGACGGATGTCTGAAATTCCAGCTCTGCTTGGTGCACGCGAGGACGCATTACGTGCGGCAGTAGAGGACTCGCTGGAAGAACAGAGAGAAGAGTTCAAACTGGGTGCAATGCGACTTACGAACGCGCCGAAGTTCTGGTTCACATGGGAACCTTGGTGGCAACAACCGGTCGTGACACGTACCATCTGCTTGCCGGAGCGATGCGTTGTCAAGCTGCGTGACCACGCGCTAGCCGATCTCACAGGTGGAGAGGATACCGACGTGTTTGTCAGCGAGGGCGATGCGTTGGTCGCATGGTTGACACGCGCAATATTCTCCTCCTTGCCGGAAACGCGGCCTGTGACGGTTCTCAACGCTGTCAATGTGCGATCCCGCCTCGCATCGCTAGTGGAGGCCCCAGGAGTGTATGTTCAGAATATGGCCATAACGGGCTTCACGTTCCTAACTGTCAAGAGTCTCTCAGCTTCCCTCGGGCATATCGCGCTGGAGAATCGACGCTGTTTGAACGAGCAATTGAGGGAGTCCCAGGTGCTGGCGAACTTGCGGGAACGGGTCCAACTTTGGAAGTCTGGCAGTGACCCTTCGTTCATTTGCAGTGACCCCAACGCGATTCCAGTATTTTCTAGCAACTGGTTGAAGGCTGATTTCACCAAAATCACCAACTTCAGTTCTGCAATTGTATCTGGCAATGGGACTGGGAAGCCTAGATCGAATCCACCCGGGTCTATCGCGTTCCACCACATCGAATTTATAGGCCCGGACGCTATGGATGCCTTTACGATCATGGGCAAGGACCATGGCGATAACTACTGGATTACAGCAAGATTGCACGCTCCAGCATGGGCCAAACTTGAAGAGACTTTGATCCGGATGTAGTAACATGTTGGACTACTTGGTCATCAAACTCGATACTCTCAACTGTTCATTCACTCTGCGACCGCAGTTCAATCAGTATCATGGTCGGCAAATATCTCATCACTTTCGTTCCCATTCAATTTTTGTACCTGAAAACTGCTTGGCCGATCATGAGTCTCGCTATTCACTTTCGTCCATCCGGCTTCCTCTGCTATTGATAGTTTTTTGTCAAAATTTTGCGCGCAAATACGAATGGGACCGGAGCTTCACTCAACGGGCTTGCCACAGGCTCAACGGGATGATTTGCGACGCAAATGGGTGGGCAGTAAAAGTGCTGGGCTACGTAGAGGCTGCTTTCTTCTAGCGTAGGTCGGAGCGAAGGAGGACTGCGGAATAATGTGTTGTGTGAGTGAGGGTGAAAAAGATAGATGATTTTACGTATAAGTTCAAGTGCACATATCATTACTGACCGTCAAACGATATACAGGCCTGTAGCTCACTAGATACTCTGGGCAGTCGTTCGTAATGAAGATAATTAAAGCCGTGAGTACATCAACAAAAATGGCAAGGTTGCCATAAAGCGAACCATGACAGAATTCAACTTCTATTCTACCACTTCGAACGCTATGCTGCTTCCGAGTTCCTCGGTTTGAACTGCACGAACGGCCCTTCTACTGCCGACACCATCCATGCCTTCATCTTAAAATCACAACTCTCACTTGCCGGTGTCTCCATGCAACACGGGGAACCCGCAGCTAGCTTGATGTCGTAAAGGAAAAGGGTCCTTGCAAGTGTTATCTCAAGTTCCATCCTAGCCAACCTCCAGCCGGGACCTGAATACATTGTATGTAAGCAGTTTGACTAGGTGTGTAAAGATGAGATGATACCGTAAAGAATACGATCACCGGACACCCAGGAGACAGTGTTTCAACTTACAAGATCTCGGTCCGATATGAAAAGGCATGTGTGCTTTCTTTTGGTGTTTGATCCGCTTCATGTCCTCAGCAGCTGTGTGCTCGAGAATCATCCAGCGATTGGGCCTGAAGCGGTTCGGCAGTTCGAAGTAAGCTTCCTCTCTTTGCACGTGGTAGATGGGGCTGCTGACGACTGTGCCTTGCGAAAGGTGATCCCCGTTAATTGCGATGCCGCCAACGTCCACCTCTCTTGGGGGTCCATTAGGAGCAGTTGGTGTGAGCCGCTGGGCTTCGTCGATGCAAGCCAGCAGCACTTTACAAGAAGACAAAGCCGGCCCAAGAAGTATCTGCTTATCGCAGGCGAAAGTCGAACGGACCTCTTCAATCGCGCTTGCGAGCCACTTGGGGTTGTGCAAGAGATAAAATATTACCGCACTCATGGTGGAAGATGTTGTATCAGAACCTGTTATCCGTGTGTCAGAGTCTGCTTTTTCATCGATCGAGACCCCCGACTATTGCAAAAAATGACATGCTTACCACCGAACAAGAGCAACATTGACTCGGTCCACATCTCTTTGCCGCTGAAAGACCTCTTTGTTCTTGGATCCACCGCATTCAGCATCGCATAGAAAATGTCTTTCTGTTCGACATCGTTGCCCAATCTGGCCCGATCAGATGAAAGTTTGCTGAGCCATATTCCCATGCGTTTGATTTCTTTTCGACGTGATGCAAGTAGCAAGTGGCCAACTTTGTAACGCATCAAACTTGGTTGTATAAGACTCTGTAGATGCAATGTTAGCATCACATTCTCTCATGTAACGTCTACAAGCCCGAAAGGCTCTACAACTGACACATACCGTTGCAGCCAATTGCGAAATCTTCCGAAATGAACTTGGTAACCATCGCGCGTCTGGAGAGTCGAGGAGTCCAAGAGGTTTACCATAGAGAAGGTCACTCATGACATCGAAAGTGAGCCAGTCGGCCTTGACCTGGAAAGACCTGGGTGGAGACCAGCCCTCATGGTCAGGAGATTGTGCTTCATCATTCGCACCCTCTCCAAGCAGTGCGACAAATTTTTCAATGAGAGCTACGATCCGCGGTTCCATTCCTTTCAAAGACTCCTCCGTCATGGTTTGCGTTATGACTCTTCTCTTGAAGCCATAAACAGTCTTATCGGTCGCGCTGATCAAATTGGGCGTGCGGCTGGCGCTCAGCGTAGCATAGCCCTCACTTTTGATGACATTAGACCGAACACCGTAGATTTGCATTGCAGCATCAAGGCCGAAGAAGGAAAGCGAATTTGGGCCATGTCGTACAACCTCGCCTGTGAACGGATTAACCCGAGCTCCATTTCAGTTCCGTGTCGTCAGACCGCAGGCAGCATGACGCGAACTTACCATAATCTCTCCGCCATCTTGTCTGAGCATTGAGGAATTGTCCTTGCCATGCAAAGTACGCAGGGTACCAGTCTGTAAGGGCTCCCAGTATTGGTCCAGGATATTTCGCAAGAGGATGGAAGAATAGTCGGTATACACAGATACCGGCCATCTGGTGGGAGTCTTAGCTACTGTTCATCATTATGCTGTAAATGTAATACTCACATACAAGACGCCGGCAAGGAGGCCGACTTCAAGCGCTACGAAGACCATTTTGTCTGCTTCAATCGGGATGTAAATTCTTCCGAGTAAAATAGACAAGGCGACAACGAGATGCAAAGACTTAAACTGCAGATATTGTGGTGGAGCTGGAAGAGCCAGGCTTCGACTGACTGTCCAATCGGTGTTTTTCAAGCACGGATAGCATTGCACTACTGTGATACGCCTTCTTGCAAACTCCATAAGACACGGTCCACTCCCCTCAGGAGCGATCGTCCTCAACAGTTTCCATCCCGAGATCGTGTTCGGTCAATCTCCTTGACCTGCCACGTCCTTCGGGTAGTAACGTTGGCTGTGCGAGCGAATGATGCCTGAAAAGCAATATTGGTATATGAACATTGAGAGTATCTATGCGTCTCAGGTATTCGCATATAACCAACGGATCCGTATAACTTAGTCTGGTTGGGACGAGTACTTTGCAGTGGAGTACTGAGAACCCCTTCTGAAGGACGCGCCGAAGGACGCCGGACCGGTCAGGGAGATGCTGGGTGATGATCTGGATTTTGTCATGGAGCCCAGTCGTTGGAGCGGGAGCTTGTGCAGTGTCCTAATCGAGACTAGTGCAGTTGATCTGGATTTTGTCATGTGGCCCAGTCGTTGGAGCGGGAGCTTGTGTGGAGTCCTAATCGAGGCTAGTGCGGATAATCATGTCGATCATGTCGATCAAGATCAATCAGCAGCCGCAATGTCGGTACAAGTCAAAGCTTCCCGATGACGAGCTCGATATTTATAGTTGGGAAGTTAATACAGTAGTGGAGCAATGTCAACGTCCTCTCTCCGAAGACAGCTCAACCGGAGAGTCGAGGTTTCACCGTATCTCGACGATCGCACAGCTGGCATGATGATTAAAACTGTCACGGGCGGGTGTCGGGAGTACAGGCGGTGCGTAGCAGACGGATCAGATACAGAGCTATGTACGTACGGATAGGCAACCAAGTGGTATACTCTATTAACAGGACGTAGCTCAAAGAGCTACATCAGGATGCAAAGTGCAAAATCAGGAGTAAGCCGAGTCCTCAGCTTACCTGCTAAGCTGATCAGTATGCCTAAGGCAGACATCAGGTGCTGTCACGTTCTGACCGTGACATTACTCCCCTCCTAAGGGTCAGTCTCTAAACGACCACCTAAAGTAGGTAGTTCCAATTTTCTAAAAAGGCAAACAGTTTCGACCCCGCTTTTGCAGAGTCTCTCCATGGTCATGTTTAGGGTCGGGTCGAATTGTCGGAATGTGTCATCTAGAAACGTCTTTTCCCTAATCATGACCAGAGCATTACGCCTAGCTTCACTATAAGGTTACTACTATCGGACAACCCTATTCCCTGGAGGGCCCTCAATTCTACCGGATGTGTAAGCACCCAGCAGGTCAGTCATAACCACTTCACTGTGTGAACGGTTTAGTGTGCGGATGATAAATCTCCAGATCCATAAAATATATACCATTGATTCTGCAGTAGTTCCCCTGAACTAAGGGTCCAGAATTTGAAACCCGGGGAAGCTGCATAGGAGGTCTTAGGTTCAATTCCCAGGTGAATCGTCTTTTCCAGATCTCAGAATTCTGACTTTAGACCAGGTGTTAGCAGGACAGGTGCAGAGGCTCCTAGCGTACGAACAGGGGTACAGGTCGGTTGCGGTAGTAGCGGTGGAAGTCTCTCACGAGCTGAGAGACGTCTTTGAAGATCATGCATGCTGGTTTAAACGTCGGGTCATTGTATCCAGTCCAGCGGACGAGGTATTGGTATCCTTTGCCACGACGGCAGCAGTCTAGTACCTCGGTAACTTCATGTTCAGGCGTTCCATTGATAAAGACAGGCAGAGGCGGTTCTTGTACTTATCCAGGCAGGGGGTTATTGTTCGCCAGGTAGAGCTGATCTATGTTAAACACAGGATGGATTGGCATTGATTTGGGCAAGTTGAGTTTGTACATGTACAGGCCTAGTACTTCGGAGATTCGGAACAGGCTAATGTTCTTCCAGTCGAGCTTCTTTTAGGGATAGAGGGTTTTCAGGTTCTTAGCAGATAACCAGACCATTTGACTAACGTCGTATCTTGGAGCAGTAGCATAGGAGCAGTTTGCAGCTTCTTCGTAGCAGGCTTAGGCTAAGGTCATCTGTTCTTAGAGGTGATCTTGAATGGCAGACATCTAATCGGCAAAGGCAGAGGCTTAACAGGCAGCAGGCATATCAGCGGGTTCAATCGGTTCGACACCTAGTCATAGGTGGAATCTGTAGTTTGTAAAGAACAGAGATAGACCTATAGTTTTAGAGAACATTGAGTTTATGGCAAACTTAGCAAGCAGGAGCCAGTCGGACCAGTCGTCTTGCATATAAGACACGTAGGTGCAGAGGTGTTGTTCTAGGACAGCCTTCATACATTTGGTCTGGCCGTCGCCTTCAGGTTAGTGCACTACTGTCATCCTTATAGATAACTGTATTCTCTAAGATAGGTGTTTCCAGAATTCGTTTACAAAGCGGATGTCTCAATTAGAGACGATGAATACTAGGGCACTATGAAGGCGGTAGATCTTGCAGATAAAGATATAGGAGACATCTTCGGCATTGTCTATCATGTGGTAGGGGACATAGTGATGCATCTTCGTTAACCGGTCGACAATCATAAGTACTGCATTGAATCTGTTCGATAGAGGTAGGTGTGTAATGAAGTCGATAGAGATGTGTTACCAGGAACGTTCAGGGATCGGCAGAGGTTGTAACAGACCTTGATGTCTGTTTTAACGGGCTTTAATCCTTCTGCAGGTGCAGCAGTTACTAATGTATTGCTGTTGTACCTTTCGTGTCTCAGACGATATGGTCTTCGCTATGTACTTAACCCGGACAGTCTATATCTTAGATGATGCTGTGTAACGAGAACATCATCTTTTGAGTAGAATTGTCCCGATGACTCGGACCTGTGTACCCAATGAACGCTTGATATGACGATAGCCGAGTCCTCAAACGTAACCACAGTCCCAAAGCAAGATTAGACTACCTCCATATCGACCATAAGTATGATGCCGAAGATATTATGTGGTCGCCTACTGCGCGAGCAATATACATCCATGCCGATCTTGTGGTAGCGAGACGGACACCGGCTTACGCCGTTCCACGAACGAACTTCGGATGACGATGAAGACCTCCTAATCTTGGCCGGACATGTGGCGGGTGGCGTTGCGACGCCAAGTCTGCGAATGGTACCGAGCTGTATATCTCTGGAACGAATACGATGAACTATGCGTGGGGGTGCTGTTGGTCGAGCAGGATGAGGCTTTTTTTCTCTTTTATGAACGTTGGCGGCGAGGCAGGACGTTCGGCAAGCGCTACAACACTGTACAGTTTTTCTGGTTATAGTGACCCGCCATACGATGTATGAGACTTGTACGATGCACGAAGGACAGTTCCACATTCACAATGTCCTCGGAGTACTTTTTAGCTCATTCAAAGGCGATTTTGAGCTCAATACTGCCCCGTCGCAATAAGTGCGCTATCTTAAGCTTAGAGCCGGATTAGAAACAAAGCGTAAGAGCAGCCGTGGCGCACCTTGTACCTTGAGATTGTCGAGTTAGATGACTAAAAATCATGAGTTTGTATGCACGCTCATCACCACTTCGGCATATTGCTATTGAGGTTCAGCGCATTCCACGAACACGTTACGTTGGCGCACAGACGCGAACATCAGCTGTATGTCCCAACAGCAGTCGTAACATGCTGGGCTGTAGCTTAGGACTAGGACCCCGATATC
>Ga0265798_10007021_pt1 | contig 14673 bp, 15 predicted proteins | sample P3T30metagenome_FD_192430 | JGI IMG/M metagenome (GOLD analysis project Ga0265798, IMG submission 192430) | Plant litter microbial communities from East Loma Ridge, Irvine, California - P3 T30 | ecosystem: Environmental > Terrestrial > Plant litter > Unclassified | place: USA: California... | reverse complement strand
AGAGTAGTTAAGCCCGCCTGCGCAGATGGTACTGCAGTTTGTGGGAGAGTATGTCATCGCCTTTCTTTTTAAACCCCCTTCATTAACGTGAAGGGGGTTTTTGTGTTTAAGAGATGTAGCGGTAATCATATGATCTTTGCGCATTTGGCTAAGTGGTTATTATAACTATCTTTGCACCATGAAAGATTTTATTATTGTTGGTAGTGGGCTTGCCGGTATCAGCTTTGCTGAGACAGCGTTCATCAACGATAAAACATTTACGGTTGTTAGTGATGCTTCACATAATTCCAGCCAAGTGGCAGCAGGGATTTATAATCCGGTAATATTAAAACGCTTTAGTCTTCCTCAGGATTCTAAAGTCCATTTAGAGTACATGAAGCCCTTTTATAAAAATATAGAAGAGCGGTTAAAAATTAAGTTTGACTTTGCAATGCCTGTCTATAGGAAGTTCGCATCCATAGAAGAGCTAAATAACTGGTTTGAAGCTGCAGATAAACCTGCGCTGGAGCCATTTCTTTCAACACAGATAATTCACAAAAAATACGATGGACTGCCATCTCCTTTTGGGTTTGGGGAAGTACTGCATACCGGTTACGTTGATACGAATGTTTTGATTGATGGATACCTCGGGTATTTGAGGGATAGCGGTAATTTCCTCGAGGATACTTTCGGTTATTCCGACCTAATTCTGCATGATGATCATGTAAAATATAAAGATATAAAAGCGAGGCACATTATTTTTGCAGAGGGTTTTGGCTTACATGCAAATCCGTATTTCGGTTATCTTCCTTTGGATGGTACGAAGGGTGAGCTATTGATTATTAAAGCGCCACAACTTCAACTCGATGTTGCAATCAACGCTGGTGTATTTATCCTGCCCATGGGCGATAATATTTATAAAGTAGGAGCTACATATGAATGGGATGACAAAACTGCTAAGCCTACCGGAGCCGGTAAAGCGGAGTTAGTTGAAAAGTTGAATGAAGTTGTTACGTGCGACTACGAAATAGTAAAGCATCTTGCGGGTATTCGTCCTACTACTAAAGACAGGAAGTCACTTATTGGCACACATCATATGCATAAAAATGTCCATTTATTAAATGGGCTAGGTACTCGCGGGGTAATGCTGGGCCCTGCTATGGCTAAATTGTTGTATGAGTCGATTGAGAATAGCACGCCCATACAACGAGATATCAATCTTAACCGGTTTAAGCTTTAATTGTTTTCCAGTCTTTGCGGTAGTGCACAAAGATGTTTATCCATATGTTTCTGGATATTCTCATTATAAGCGGCATGGGTATAACTAAGGCTGCAATAATTACATAAAAAGACGTTATAAGGCTGGTGCCTATAAATACAAAAGCGACTATAAAAGCTGCAACGCTAAGCGCAACACCAAGGCCGTAACTAACATACATAGCACCATAAAAAAATGATGGCTCTATTTTATAATGCAAACCGCAGTGACTACAATTGTCATGCATTTTGTACACATTGACAAGATTGTAAGGATTTTTGTCTAAATACATACTTTCCTGATGGCATCGGGGACAGGTTCCTGTTAAAATGCTATATAGTTTCGATCCTTTTTTTAACATTTGCAAAAAATTTGTGTTTAACAAATTTACGATTAAAATACATATATAAAATAATGCTTAACATTCATAATTTATCGGTATCCTTTGGTGGCTCTTATTTGTTTGAGGAAGTTACTTTCCGTCTTGGTGCCGGCGACAGGGTAGGTCTTGTAGGAAAAAATGGCGCGGGAAAATCTACCATGCTTAAAATTTTATCCGGCGATATTCCGCCAGATACCGGTGTTATAGCTACAGAAAAAGAAGTCCGCATGGGCTTCCTTAGGCAGGATATCGATTTTATTCCGGGGCGTACCGTTCTCGACGAGGCGTACCAGGCATTTGTAGAGATAAAAAAGGCAGAAGCCAAGATAGATGAAATAAATCATCAGCTTGTTACCCGCACCGATTATGAAAGCGAAAGCTATTCTAAACTTATTGAAGACTTAAGCGATTACTCTCATCACTATGAAATTTTAGGCGGTTACAATTATCAGGGAGATACCGAGAGGATTTTACTTGGACTTGGTTTTAAACGAGAAGATTTCGACCAGCTTACAGATACCTTTTCCGGAGGATGGCGTATGCGTATAGAGCTTGCTAAATTACTACTTCAGTCTAACGACATACTGCTGCTGGATGAGCCTACCAATCACCTCGATATTGAAAGTATCATTTGGTTAGAGTCGTTCTTGCGTGTATATCCTGGCGTAGTGGTAATTGTATCTCACGACAAAATGTTCCTTGACAACGTTACAAACCGTACTATCGAAATTTCGCTTGGAAAGATTTACGATTTTAATAAGCCGTATTCTGAATATTTAGAGTTGCGTGGCGAAATTCGCGAAAAGCAATTAGCCACCCAGAAGAACCAGCAAAAAAGTATTGAGCATACTGAGAAATTAATTGAGAAATTCAGGGCGAAAGCATCTAAAGCTTCGATGGCACAGTCTATGATTAAGAAGCTGGATAAGATAGAGCGTATTGAGGTAGATGAAGATGACAACTCTGTAATGAATATATCGTTTCCCGTTTCTATGACCCCGGGACGTGTAGTAGTAGAGGCCGAGGATGTTACCAAGAAATATGGCGACAAACTTATCCTTAGAGATATTGACCTGCTTGTAGAACGTGGCAGCAAGATTGCTTTTGTAGGCCAGAACGGACAAGGAAAATCAACATTTATAAAGGCGATAACAAACGAGATAGATTATACCGGTACCATAAAGCTGGGCCATAACGTGCAGTTGGGTTACTTTGCGCAGAACCAGGCAGAACACCTTGACGGAGAAATTACCTTGTTGCAAACCATGGAAGATGCAGCTACAGATACTAACCGCAGTAAAGTGCGCGATATGCTGGGGTCTTTCCTGTTTAGGGGAGACGATGTAGAAAAAAAGGTAAAAGTACTTAGTGGAGGAGAAAGGAACCGTTTAGCGCTTTGTAAACTGTTACTACAGCCCATTAATGTACTGGTAATGGATGAGCCTACCAATCACTTAGACATAAAGTCTAAAAATGTGCTAAAGGCGGCATTGCAAAAATATGAGGGCACCTTGTTACTGGTTAGCCACGACAGGGATTTCCTGCAGGGTATGAGTAACATTGTATACGAATTTAAAGATCATAAAATACGTGAGTACTTAGGTGATATTAATTTCTATCTGGAGCAGCGTAACATGCAAAACATGCGCGAGGTAGAAAAGAAGGATGTGGTTAAAGCGGCTGCTAAAGAAAGTACTGCCCCGGTTAACTACCAGGACCAGAAAAAAGGCAAAGCTCTACAAAATAAACTTAGCAAAATAGAAGGCCAGATAAAGCAACTTGAAAGCGAGATAACAAAGGATGACAGGCTGCTTGCAGAACATCCTGAAAAATTAGTGGGCGATGCTGCTTTTTTTGCGGCTTACGAAAGCAAAAAGAAAGAGCTTGATACCCGTATGGAAGAATGGGAATTGGTTCAGGAAGAAATAGACAATGCATAATTAAAAATGCCCTCATATAGTGAGGGCATTTTTTTTAGTTGGTAGAGAATTTTACTTCTTTATTTGTTTTAGAAATGATAACCTTGTTGTCGGTATCTCCTTTTTTAGAGCTAACGTTAACTCCATTTGCATCAACACTAACCGATGTGCCATCTTTCTCTGTAGGCGGTGTAGCCGGTACAGGTGCCGGAGCAGGAGCCTGGGCTTGCGGCCTTGGGGCTGCAGGCGGAGCAGGATTTTCTACCGGTGGCGGTGTTGGAGGAACATCCGGGGCAACCGGAGCGTCTTTTTTGCAGGAAGCCAGCAACAGCATGGCAAGGCCTGACATTAAGATTACTTTTTTCATGATTAAAGGTTCGTTTAGATTATTGTCTCATAAAAGTATCTAATTTTAAATAGTTTATCCTTAAAACTAATATAAAATTATGAGATTAATCCTATTCTTTTAGAGTGTGCTATGGCATCGCTACTGTCCTTAAAATAGCAGGTTGCAACCCCCATAGACTCTATATTTTTTATAGCTGCTATTGCCTTTTCCTTTTTAGAATGGCCCGTTTGCCTTATATATACTGCTTTTACAGTCACCGGAAATATCTTACAAATATTTTCGTATAAAAAAGGATCATGCTGCGAGTCATCGCCCAATAAGGTATACTGTAAATGCGGATAGAACTCCAGTATGTGCTTTATCTTATCAAACTTGTGGTTATGGTTACCCCGCCCGGTTACAAAAAAATCGAGAAGACTGTCTTTAATGTCTTTAAGCAGGAGTACAGCGCGTGGCAGCTCGTGCTTCTCTGTAAATCGTACAATAAATTTATAAAGATTCCACTCACTGCTCGATACGTAAAAAAATGCATTCAGTTCATGTTTGTTATTACGCCCAGCAGAGCTTAAGGCCTGATAGTGGGGTACCACATCTTCAAATATTTTACGGTCGTTAATATTCTTCCACAGTAATATATAGATCTTTTTAAATAAGTTGCGTGTGTGCGAAACCAGGAAGGTATCGTCTATATCGCTTATAAAGCCAAGATCGCCCTCATACGGCCTTATATAAGTTCCTTTTTCACGTATCTGTTCGCCATCATGGTAAGTGCTTACATAATAATCTGCCCAGCCATGCTTTAGCTCTTCTTTTAAAGGAATGCAAAATTTAAAGTAACCATCGTTCATGGTTTTGGTGTGTATTTGCTTGCCGTCATGCTCTAAGTACACATCTGCATTAGGAATGGTTTTAATAAGGAACATCCTTAAAATGGATCGTGCATTTTTAAACCGTTTTTTTTCGAATTCGTAATTTCCCGCTTTGCTCTCCCTAAACAGATGTCCAAAAACTATGAATTCATTATCATTGGCGTATCCGCGGTATAGTTTTAAAGTTGGCTTCATCTAAAATTTATATATTTAATAAGATATTGCATCCTCCAATTTACCTACTTTTATTGTAAAAAGAACCTAATGAAATCCCAAAAGAAATTTTTACTGGTTATTAACCCTATATCCGGAGGCAATGATAAGACCGAACTTACGGCTGCTACGAGAGATTATGCTGCCGAATGCGGAGTAGAACTTGTAGAATATGAGACAACCGGCGATGAAGATGAAAGGAAGATTAGGGAACTCTATAAGGAGCACACTCCGGAGCGCATTCTTGTGGTAGGGGGCGATGGCACCATTAAAACCGTGGCAGAAGCTATAGAACACACCGATGTGATTATTGGGGTGCTTCCGGCAGGATCTGCAAACGGATTGTCGGTAGATTTGCAATTACCCAAAGATCCGTTAGAGAATATTAAAATTGCTTTCCATAACAACTTTATGGAAATGGACATGGTGTGCATTAACGACAGGAAGAGTTTGCACCTAAGCGATATTGGCGCAAATGCAGAGCTTATTCGTAATTACGAGAACAGTAACATAAGGGGTAAATTAGGCTACGCGCTACAGGCTATAAACACTATAACAGATCTTGATGAGCCGTTTAAGGCGACTATTGAAGCAGAAGGCAGGGTAATTGAAACCGAAGCGCGCATGATTGTTATTGCAAATACAAAACGCTACGGTACCGGTGTTACCATTAACCCAATTGGCATTATGGACGACGGAAAGTTTGAGGTTATCATTCTTAAAAACCTCGACCTGTTGTTTATAGGCAAGATATTAGCGGGTAAAATTAAGCTTGAAGGCAGCGAGAATGTTGAGATAGTTTCTACGCAACAGGCACTCATAACGACTAACATACCCGTGTGTTTCCAGATAGATGGCGAGTACTGTGGTGAAGTAGACCGTCTTGATGTACGAATACTACACAAGCAAATGAAGGTTGCAATACCGGAAATTATGGAAGAATAATGGAGTATCTGCAAGCTGATTTTGAGACATTGCTTTGCTTTTTAAAATTATGTAAACATTTATTGCTATATTTGCAGCCGCAATCAGGGTAACATAATGTTGTTACTATAAAAGCAAAAAGGCCTCGTGGCGCAACTGAATAGCGCACTTGATTACGGCTCAAGAGGTTACTGGTTTGAATCCAGTCGAGGTCACAAATAAAAATCCCTGAGTCAGTAAGACTCAGGGATTTTTTATTTTAGAAAGATACCAATTCATTGTTGTCGCTCTAATTCCCTCTATAGGTAGAGTAGCCAAATGCAGATAAAGTAATAGGAACATGATAATGCGTTTTGTCTTTAATATCGAACACCACCTCGATAAACGGATAAAAGCTCTCCATTTTGTTTTCTTTAAAATAACTACCTGTAAGATAAATAAGTTTATAAGTTCCGCTATTATCCTGTGCAGTACTTAAAAAATTAGGTATTCTTCCATTTTTGTCCGTCTTCTTCTCATCAATTAAACTCCATGTATTTGTTTTCTCGTTAAGGCGTTCCAGTTTAATGGTTACACCCGCAGCCGGTAAGCCTTTAGATATATCCAGAATGTGACTTGATAATTGATACTCCTGCGACTGAGCGTATGTAATCATTGAGATAAAGAAAAGTAGCGCAGAAAAGATTGAATTTTTCATAATTTTAATTTTGGTTCAGGTTATAGATCTAATTTGTAGTAATACCACATTCTGTAATAGAACATGATCGTGCAATTGCATCGTCATTTTCAGGACTGCCTCCACCTGCAACCCCAATACTCCCTATTACCATGCCTTTGTACCAAACAGGGCTGCCTCCGCTTAAAAGTAAAAGTTCCGGCAAGGTGTTTAAGTTCCTGGTATCTTCGTTGCTATTGGCATTTCTCAAAAGGTTTAATGTAGACGTTTTAGTTGATAAAGCCGTGTAGGCTTTCCTGCGGGCAGCCTCTGTATTGTGTGGGCCCATACCATCGCCTTTTACAATTAAAATCGTGTTTCCTGCATTATCTAAAATGGCAATCGATACCTTTTTATTTAGGGTTGCAGCCTTTTTGGCAGCGCGGTTCAGCAATTCAAACGCTGCATTTTGCGTTAATTGATAAGAGGCTTCTACATAGATATTTTGAGTTGGCGGTGCAGATTTTACATCGACATGATCCTGTGGGTATGCAACTGATGATAAAAGAGTAATTAAAAGAAACTTGCAGTTCATGGTTTAATTTTTCTGCAAAGTTAGGATGCAAAAAACACACATCTGTTGTTCTATGTCAACACTTTCTATAACTTAGATTTAATTCGGCTAAGCGTGGAAGGCGACATACCTAAATAGGATGCCGCCATTTTATTTGAGACACGAAGCAATAGTTGGGGTTGATTTTTTATTACCCATCGTACTTTTTCTATTGCATCAAAACCCTGAAAGCCGTAAATTCTTTTTTGAGCGGTAATAAATCCTAACTCAAGGATTTCAGTATAATTTTTTGCAAACTGCGGAAACTCGCCCACTAAATTATAAAAGTCTTCCCGGCTAACATACAGCAATTCTGAATTTTCAATGGTTTGCAAAAATTCCTCCGCAGGTTTTTGGTCTATAAAACTTGGAAGCGCTGTAACAAAGCTTTGCTCGTAGGCAAAATAACGTGAAATTTCGTCGCCGTCTTTAGTTAATGTAAATAGCCTTATGCAACCTTTATTGATAAAATAATAGTTTTTTGCGACATCGTCATAACTAATTAAAACCTCATTGCGTTTTGTTTGTATATATTTAAAATGAGAGCAAATGTAATTGGCAGCATCCACATCTATGTGTAATTTGCTATTCAAAAACGATTTTAAATGAGTAAACAATTTGAATTTGATTTTATAGAACTTATCATTATATAAGTTCCTGTTGATAAGTAAATTTAAGCCAAATATAAGTTACTCAGTACTTAAAAATTGTTAGGAATATAATAGTATGTTTGCGGCTGAAAAAAGCACAAATGAGCAAGACATACTTTTATACAGCATTTATATTTATAATATTCGCAATTAGTACTATAAATGCACAGCCTCAAAGGGGTGAGTTTATAAATGCGTCTGTAGGGTTTGGTATTGCAGCACCCAACGACGAGAGCGAAATAACTGGAACCGGTTTTTACGGCCAGGCAGAGTATGTCTGGAGTCCGTTAAGTTGGTTTGGCGTCAGGCCTTATGTGGGCATGATCATAGCATCGGATGAAGTAAAGGAAGAAGGAATGCAGGAAGAGAGGATTAAATCTAACGCGGCTTTGCTTGGTGTTAAGGTTCGTCTTGCTGCTCCTATACCGTATGTGGCACCATTTATAGAGTCGGGCATTGGTATGTCAATAGGTTCGTTTGAAACCTATACACAATTTATAAACGTAAAAAAAAGCGGCGTACTTTACCATGTACCCTTAACGCTGGGGCTTGCTCTTGGCCGTAAACATAATTACGAATTTAAATTTACCTATTATTACCATCCCGCTGTAGAGCAGTTTTCCGGGGCAGCAGCGGTAGGTTTTTCTTTTCCCATAGATGAGTAAGCAGGTGTAAACGCTCTTAGTTTGATAATTGTAAAAATTTAAAAACTAAAGCGGTTTTTTATTGATGATACTTACTACTTAAAATATTTATAGGCGGCGTGCACCGCTATCTAATATGGTCATTAACGCCCTAAAATCAGGCCTGATTCAGCTATTAAAGATTGCATTAGTTGGGTTGCATCGTGGTGTTTTAACACAGTTGTATTTTGACCTGACCAAAAGTTTATCAATTCTGTCCTTCCCTGTGCAAGGGCAGCTGCTTTTAGCGGGGCAAGCAACCTGGTTTGTAAAGGAAAAGGCAACACTTCGGTCTCAAAAGGCACATCGGCAGATATACGATTCGCAATCATTCTACCGGTCCTGCCCGTAAGCGATTTAGAAAGCGTAGTATATTTAGATTTTTCAGAGAATAACAGTTGCTTATGCAACGGCGTAGCTCCGGATTCGTCGCAGGCAAGAAAGGCTGTGCCCAACTGCACTGCATCGGCACCAAGTGTTAAAGCGGCTGCAATGCCTTTAGCATCGGCTATACCTCCTGCGGCAATAACAGGTGTGTTTACTTTTGCCTTTAGCTGTTGTATAAGTGTAAACAAACCGGTAAAAGAATCCTGCGCCGGTTTAAGGAAAGAAGGCCTGTGTCCTCCGGCTTCAAATCCTGCTGCAACTATGGCATCTACGTGTGCTTCTTCGAGTGCCAGTGCCTCATCCAAGGTGGTTGCAGCACCCACGGTTTTAATACCCAACCTGCGGCATTCAGCAAGAATTTCTCTTGATGGGATGCCAAAAATAAAACTGAATACTGCTGGGCGAATGGCAAATAGGGTTTCTACCTGTTTTTCAAACTTAGAGGGTATATTGGCAGATAAATCCGGTAGCGGAATATCGAGTTCGTCAAAATAGGGCTTAAAAAGCAGTTTGATCGTTTCTAATTTTTGTGTTGGATATCCTGTTAGTGACTCGTCTACATCAGATACCCATAAGTTGACGTTGTAAGGCTTGTTAGTTACTGCCCTGATGTCTTTATCAGCCTGTAAAATTTCTTCGGGAGATAGCGTGTAGGCTCCCAGGCTTCCTAACCCGCCAGCATCGCTAACAGCAGCAAGTAATGCAGTAGTAGAAAAACCAGCACCCATAGGGCCTTGCAATATTGGGTACTTGATCCCCAGCATTTCTGTTATTTTTGTACTGTGCCACATAACATTGGAATTTATTGTTTTACGTTACTCATCATTTTGTTTACAAAATCCATTTACTGTCAATTTGATAAAAAGACAGTAAGTCGTGGTAGTCATAATTATACATGTAACCCTCACCTCGGCCATAGCGACCCAATTTACGAATTTTAGGGTAACAATTTCCTCTTTAAAAGAGTGCCTGCATCTTTTAGTCACTGCCTGCCTTTATCCCATCAGGGTACTGAATCAATGTTGCTGTTATAATTTAAACGGGCTGCGTTCTTTCCAGGCTACTTTAGGGTCGTAAAACTTAAAAAGCCTGCCGGTAAATAAATTAATAATCGGGTTGGTATGTTTTATTATTCCATATACCTCCTCGGCAACAGCGCCTACAGAACTTTTTATTTCCATAGCCGACCGCGCAAAAACAATATGCTTAAATTGTTTTTTTATGGCATAGCTTACCATGTCATACAGCATATTTAAATACAGCATTTTTTCTTTTTGAATAGAGGCATCATAGCCAAGAAAGTAAGTGTCCATATCGCTGCCATTTTTTATCAGGGTATTAAAGCCCACAAGGTTACCCTCTAAAAAATATCCATAAAACAAAAAGTCATCACCCAGTTGCTGCTTAAAAACCTCGAAATGATTTTTAGGTAGATGAAAAGTGTTAAACGAGGCATTGCCTGCTACGGTTAAGTACAGCCTGTTTATGCAGCCTTCATACTGCTTAATTTCGCATTCGCTAAGTTTTCGTTTCTCAATACCCTCGGCTTTTTTGCGGGCGCGGTTGTATTGTGTGCGGTATTTGGTAGAAAGGGCCGCGAGATAACCCTCGATAGATTGCCAGCTATCGCTAATGTTAAAGATCATGTTGGGCTGGGTGCAAAACCGATAGTAACCCGTTAAGCCAGCAGTTTTATAATCGGGAAGTTCTTTTGCATTAAAGTCTTTAACCGAAAGCATGTTAATGAAAATGCACTTTTTACGGTATTGCTTTTTTAGTTTATGCAATGCATCTTTTAGTAAACTTAACGCTTCGGTCTCTAAAATTTGATCGTCAAGCAGATAGGCATTTTGTCCTGTGAGGGTGTTGTTGCCAATGATAAGTATGTGCGACGAAAATTTATTAAAGATATAATCTTTAAGGCAAAAGCCTTTTTCTTCCTGAACAAATGTATTAATGCGGCTCAGGTTAATGTATTGCGACAGTGCAATGCCGCACAAGGCATCGTCTTTAAAGAGCCCAATAAAATAACAATCCATGTTATCGGGAGACGATTTTTCTAACACAGACAAATACCTGCGCGACAGAAAGATATTTCTTTCAGCCAAAGCATCCCATGCTGTTGGCAATGCTTCTGCCTCTGTATAGATCTTAAAATGAAGTTCTGGTTTCAAGTTGTATTACATAATATAATACAGCAAAATTACGTAGTTTTAACCAGTGTAGTTTTGTTGTAAAGTTCAATTTAATTACTCATAAATTTCAGGAAATTATAAAACGGGCGTCGTTTTAAATAGCCGGAACTCCCCTCATTTGCATAAGCTTCACGTTCAAAACTAATATTCCTATATGCCATTTTTTTGTTTCTGTACATCAGTAGCCTGATAAAATATTCTGTTACATACCAAATATAAAAGGGAAGTATAAGTAATTCTGCCTGTTGTCGCAAATGTATGCGCTCGTGGTTAAGCAGCACCGGATGATCCATAAGCCGGCGTTCCCTTACAATGATGAAAGGGAAAAGCGTTATGCCTATGTAACCGCTTGGTACTAAATATTTAGAGGCAATAAGTATCATTTATAGTCTGTGTGTAAAAGCCAGTACCCAGGGGCAACGAATTATGAGTCAAAAAAGCAATCCTGTGAGTTGTAACGTGTAAAATTAAATATTTAGAACCAATACCTCTCGTTAAATGTAAAGTTGCTAAATTTGTGACTATGAGCGACCAAATTTCGGGAAATAAATTAATAGAAGGCGAAGATTACTACCTCTCGCCCGAAGGCTATAAGGTATTTACCGCGAAATACCACTTAAAACGTGGCTACTGCTGTAAAAACGGCTGTCGCCACTGCCCTTATGGGTTTGATAAGAAATCAGGTAACCTGAAAAGGTAGGCAGTCTCAGTCGCAGTTTTCAGTAGCTGCGGAAGAGTAAGCCGGTAAAGTGTGACTGCGGCTATAAACTAATAAAAACAACTATCAACCAAAAAATGACATTTCAAGAACAAATACAACAGGGTATTCCGCACCAACTACCACAGCTTAGGGAGTATAACCCGACGGTTAACCATGCGCCAAAACGCAAGGACATATTAAGCGCCGACGAGAAAAAACTCGCCCTGCGCAATGCCCTGCGTTATTTTGAACCACAGCACCATGAGATCTTAGCAAAAGAATTTGCTGCCGAGCTGGAAACATACGGACGTATTTATATGTACCGCTTTATGCCCGATTATGCAATGTATGCCCGCCCTATAAGTGAGTATCCCGGCAGGAGCGAGCAGGCAAAAGCCATTATGCTCATGATACAAAATAACCTTGACGCTGCCGTGGCACAGCACCCGCAGGAACTAATAACGTATGGTGGTAACGGGGCAGTGTTCTCTAACTGGGCACAGTACCTTTTAACCATGCAGTACCTAAGCCAAATGACCGAGGAGCAAACGCTGGCTATGTATAGCGGCCACCCTATGGGGCTGTTTCCGTCGCATAAAGAAGCGCCAAGGGTGGTAGTTACAAATGGTATGGTAATACCCAACTACTCTAAACCGGACGATTGGGAAAAATTCAACGCACTTGGGGTATCACAATACGGGCAAATGACGGCAGGCAGTTATATGTATATAGGCCCACAAGGCATTGTGCATGGTACTACCATTACGGTACTTAATGGCGGACGTAAGATTGCCAAACATGGCGAGGGGCTGGAGGGTAAAGTTTTTGTAACATCGGGTCTTGGGGGTATGAGCGGTGCACAGCCTAAAGCAGGTAATATTGCCGGCTGTATAACAATTTGTGCTGAGGTGAACCCTAAAGCGGTAACCACACGCCACAGCCAGGGATGGGTAGATGAAGTAATAACCAATGCCGATGCGCTTGTAGCAAGGGTAAGAACGGCTAAAGAAAACAAAGAAGTAGTATCTATAGCCTACCAGGGAAATGTAGTTGAGGTATGGGAACAATTTGATGCCGAAGATATTTATGTAGACCTGGGCAGCGACCAGACATCACTGCACAATCCGTGGGCAGGAGGCTATTATCCTGTAGGGTTGAGTCTTGACGAATCGAACAAATTAATGGCCGAAGATCCTGCTGCGTTTAAGGATAAAGTGCAGGAATCGTTACGCCGCCAGGCCGATGCTATTAATAAACATACTGCAAGAGGAACCTATTTTTTTGATTATGGTAACGCATTCCTGTTAGAAGCATCGCGTGCCGGGGCCGATATTATGGCACCAAACGGTATCGATTTTAAATACCCGAGCTATGTGCAGGACATTATGGGGCCTATGTGTTTTGATTATGGTTTTGGGCCATTCCGTTGGGTATGTGCTTCGGGCAGGCCGGAAGATTTGCTTAAAACCGATGTTATTGCTGCTTCAGTATTAGAGGAGATGGCAAAAACCGCTCCAATAGAGATTAAGCAGCAAATGCAGGACAATATAAAATGGATAAAGGGAGCACAGGAAAATAAATTGGTTGTAGGCTCTCAGGCACGAATATTATATGCCGATGCCGAAGGCCGTGTTAATATTGCCCGTGCTTTTAACGAGGCTATTGCCAATGGCGAAATAGGTACTATTATACTGGGCCGTGACCACCACGATGTAAGTGGTACCGACTCTCCTTACCGTGAAACATCTAACATTTATGACGGATCCAGGTATACCGCCGATATGGCCATACAAAACGTTATAGGTGATAGCTTTAGGGGTGCTACCTGGGTAAGCATTCATAATGGTGGCGGTGTAGGCTGGGGCGAAGTAATTAACGGTGGGTTTGGTATGGTTCTTGATGGCTCTAAAGAGGCATCAAGACGTTTAGAATCAATGCTTTTCTGGGATGTTAATAACGGTATTGCAAGGCGCAGCTGGGCCAGGAACGACGAGGCTATTTTTGCTATAAAAAGAGCCATGGAGAGCCAGCCGCTGCTTAAGGTTACACTACCTAACATGGTAGACGATGCATTGCTGGGATAATTAACCACGGGAGCGTTAATTGTAAATGTTGAGGGCCGCTATGCTATGAAAAACAATTAACTATTTTATTACGATCATGAAGACTATAAAATTGCTCTCAGTGTTATTTATTGCCGCGGTAGCGGCATCGTGCTCTTCTATACGGGTAGATGCAGACTATGATGAGGCTGTTGACTTTACCAATTACAAAACCTACGGCTATCTTAAAGACGGGGTAGACAAGGCAGAGATATCCGACCTTGATAAGAAACGTATTCTTAAAGCCATAGATGTAGAGCTGCAAAAGAAAGGCTTTACCAAAAGCGAAAAGCCAGATGTATTGGTAAATATTTTTACTAAAGCTAACAAAGAGGTAAACGTAAACCAGGGCTTTGGCTATGGTGGTTATGGGTACGGCGGTTTTGGTTATGGCGGCTGGGGTCCAGGCTGGGGCTGGGGTGGCCCGTGGGGTTGGGGCGGAGGCTATAATGCCGTAAGTACCCATACCGAAGGTACGCTTTATATAGATGTTATAGATGCCTCTAAAAAAGAACTGGTTTGGCAGGGCGTGGGCAGCGGTGTGCTTACCCAGGACCGTAGCAAAAAACAGGACCGCATAAACGAATTTGTTGCCCAGATAATTGCAAAATTCCCTCCGCAAAAAGATAAGAAATAATCGATTTTTAAGATTATTTAAAATTACAGCCCGCCTAACATTACTTTAGGCGGGCTTTTGTTTAGGCCTATTAAAAGTTAAATCATCCGGAAAAGTAACCTAAGCTATCTATCTTTATTTACTTTTTCGATACTTTCCTTTGGCATTTCAGTAATCTT
>Ga0265798_10007019_pt1 | contig 14675 bp, 11 predicted proteins | sample P3T30metagenome_FD_192430 | JGI IMG/M metagenome (GOLD analysis project Ga0265798, IMG submission 192430) | Plant litter microbial communities from East Loma Ridge, Irvine, California - P3 T30 | ecosystem: Environmental > Terrestrial > Plant litter > Unclassified | place: USA: California... | reverse complement strand
CGCGCGCCATGGAGCCTTCGAGCTTCGTGCCAAACAAGCTGCTTGACACGCTGATCGCGCGCATGCAGTTGAAGAACGATGCGGAGCTATGCCGCGTTCTTGAAGTGCAGCCGCCGATCATCAGCAAAATCCGCCACCGCAAGCTGAACGTGGGGGCGACCATCCTGCTGCGCATGCACGAGAAATCGAATATCCCGATTCGCGAACTCAAGGAGCTCACCAGCGATTCGGCGATTCACTGAGAACCTCGGGCCAGGTTCTTGTCTTACCTTGGCGGCCGCCCAGTCTTGAGCTGGGGCAGCGCCGCCAATACTCCCTGCAAGGTCGACACATCGAGCTGGCCCAGCAAGGCCACGCCGATGCGCAGCAGCTCGCTCTTCTTGACGTCAATGCCCGCCCGCAGGCAAGCCTGCTTGACCTCGAGCAGCACCGCATACTCCTGCTGGGGCATGGTAAAGCTGTCGCGCACCAGGACCGGCCGCGCATCCTCGGCGCCCACACGTTCAACCAGGACTGCAGGCGCTTTCGCTGGCGATTTGGCGGCAGCCCTGGCAACCGGCTTGGCGGCAGGCTTGCGCGGCACGGGCGCAGGTGCGGTGAGCGCCTTGGCCGCGGCCTTCACCGCATTCCTGACGCCACCCTTGCCGGATGCAACCGGCCTGGCCGGCTTGGCCGCAGTCTTGATGGCGGCAGCCTTGGCTGGCGCCTTGGCCGCAGGCTTTACGGTGGCCTTCGTGGCAGGTTTTGCAGACGATGCCTTGGCTGCCGGACGCTGCGCGCGTGCTACCGACTTCGTTTCTGGCGCGGCCGCGGACTTGCGTGGCATGGGATGCTCCATCGTTGAAAGGGCAAACAATATAAACGATTTAGCCTGACGCCGGTAGGGCCGCACGCCAGCCCATCGCCGTACATACCCGCGCGCGTTTGCCACGTTCACGCCAATCGGTGTCACAATATCACCTTCAGAGAGGCGGCCTTCCGTTTTCTCGAAGCAAAGCTTCGACAAACTCCGCTTTTATAGGAATGCATCCTGAATTATTCTTTCAGGTTCGCAACTCTGCTGTAAACTCTTCGCGACCAAATATTTTTGAGGAAAACGTGAATCAACCCGGGCCAGTATGCGCAAGAAAGCTCACTTGATCCTGCCGGTGCTGTTCGGCATCGCACTGATTTTCCTTCTGCAACACTTCCTCGGCTCAATCGCCTGGGCCGGCCTGCTGGCCGTGATCACCTGGCCCCTGCACCAGCGCCTATTGCGCCGCGGCTGGGCGCCGCTGGCCAGCGCCAGCTTCATGCTGGCCCTGCTCATCGTCAGCTTTGTGGGGCCGTCGGTCCTGCTGTTCCACACCCTGAGCCATGAGCTGGCCAGCCTGCAGCGCCTGCTGATCAGCTTTAACCAGACCGGCGTGCCGGTGCCGGCCTGGCTGGCCAGCCTGCCGCTGGTGGCCGAACCGGCCGTCAAATGGTGGCTCGAGCACCTGGCTGTTCCGGGTGGCCTGAATGCGCTGGTGCGCACCACGGTCGGCGACTTCATGCCGCACCTGACCGACACCGCACGCGTGTGGGGCTCGACCATTCTGGCCAATGCCCTGTATCTGTTCCTGACTCTGTTGACCCTGTTCGTGCTGTACCTGCACGGTTCGAGCGTGATGCACTACATCGACCGCGCCGGCGCGCGCCTGCTGCCCGAGCAATACACCAAGCTGCGCCGCGTGCTGCCGCTATCGGTGCGCGGCACGGCGCTGGGCCTGGGTTCGATCGCGATCCTGGAAGGCATCGTGCTGGGCGTGGCCTACTGGGTCGCGGGCGCCCCGGCGCCAGTGCTGCTGGGCGTGATCACCGGCTACCTGGCCCTGATCCCGGGCGGCGCGCCGCTGTCGTTCACGATGGTCTCGCTGCTGCTGTTCGGCCAAGGTCATTCGGGCGAGGCGCTGGGCCTGTTCACCTGGGGCGCGGTGGAGCTGTTCCTGGTCGATAAATTCATCCGCCCGAAACTGATCGGCCAGCGCGTCAACCTGCCGTTCCTGGCCGTGCTGTTCGGCTTGCTGGGCGGCGTGTCGACCATGGGCGTGATCGGCCTGTTCGTGGGCCCGCTGATGATGGCAATCCTGTTCGGCTGGCTGCGCGACGAGCCGCCCGGCACCGCGCATCTGGTGGCGTTGCCGGCGGACGAGTCAGACGGGCGAATTCGCTAGCTTGTCCACGATCGCGGCGGCGCCGACCGCCGCCGCACGCTGATGCAAATCCCACAGCGCACCCACGCGCAGGCCGGCCTGCACCGCGACCAGTTCGGCCATCTCGAGTTCTTCCATCAAGCCGGTCAACAGCGCCAGCCCGCCCGGCAGATGCGAGGCGTGTTCGGCGGCGGGCCAGGCCAGGCGCACGCGCGCCACATGGCCGGCCTCGATGAATGCTGCGCGCAGCCGCGCCAGTCCAGCCTGCGTCAGCACGCCTTCGGGTTCGCCCTGCCGGGCCGCGATCGCGGCCAGCGCACGCACCGTGCCGCAGGCGCCGTACGCGCGCTGACCGCCCTGCACGCCAAGCCCCGCTTCGGCGAAACGGCTGCGGCTCGAGCGCACCGCCGCATCGAAGCCGGCGGCGTCGAGCCGGCCGCCGGCAAAGAAGGTCAAGCCCTGACGCACCGCGCCGATCGCGAACGATTCGATGCGACGGATCGCTGCGCCTTGCCCCAGCACCAGCTCGGTCGAGGCGCCGCCGATGTCGACCACCAGGCGCGGCGCATTGTCGTCGGCGCCGAGCGTGGTGGCCACACCCAGGTAGACCAGGCGCCCGGCCTCGTCGCCGGCGATGATGTCGATCGGGCGGCCCACTGCCTTGCCGGCAGCGGGCAGGAACAAGGCGGCGTTCTTCGCCATACGCAGCGCCGCGGTAGCGACCACGCGTACGGCATGCGGACGCCAGGCGTCAAGCACGCGGCGGAATGCACCCAGCACCTCCAGCGCGCGGCGCATCGCCGCCGCGCCGAGCATGCCGTCCTCGTCGAGCGTGGCGGCCAGTTCGACCTTCTCGGCCATGGTGGCGACCAGGCGCAGCGCCCCGTGTTCAATGTACCCGACGTGCAGGCGGAAGCTGTCCGAGCCGAGCTCGACAGCGGCGTAGAGTGGAGAATCCAGATCGGATGGTTGCATGAGTGTTATCCCGCGTAGTGGCGGCAGGATAAGCCTTCGTCATGACAGGGTCGTGACCGCGGAAGCGCGTCACGATACTACTCGGGCAGCGGCTCCCACACTTCGCTCACCGACTCGCTGGCCTGGACCACACGGTTGCGGCCATCTCGCTTGGCCTGCTGCAGCGCTTCGTCGGCGCGCTGGAACAGCGTCGTGGTGCTGTCTTCGGGGCGGATGGTGGTGACGCCGAAGCTGGCAGTGAGCTTGATCATCGCGCGCTCGCTCTTGACCGGCGTGGCCTCGATCGCTGCCCGGATGCGCTCGGCGACCATGGAGGCATCGGCCAGATTGGTGCGCGGCAGCAGGATCGCGAACTCGACGCCGACCACACGGCCCAGCTGGTCGCTGTCGCGCAGCTGGCGCCCGCACAGCTCGACCATCTGGCGCAGCACGATGTCACCGGCCGGGTGGCCATAGCTGTCATTGACGCGCTTGAAATTGTCCAGGTCCAGCACGACCAGGGCGGTCGGCAGGCCGGGACGGCGCGCCAGCGCCATCCACGGCGCCAGCAGCTGGAAGAAGCCGCGCCGGTTCGGCGCATCGGTCAGGGGATCGATGATTTCGGAACGCTCGAGCACACTCTGCAGGCGCTCGCGGGTCAGCAGCAGCACGCCGAAGGCGTTGCCGAGCATGAGCAGGTACAACGCGCCGCTGGACAGCTGGCCCAGCAGGTCGCTTGTCAGCCAGCCCCAGCCACCCGGCAAGAGCAGCACGGACAAGCCGCGCGAGGCCACCACCAGCGCCAGCGCGCTGCTGGCCAGCGCCAGGAAGCGCTGCAGCAGGCTGGCCTCAGCCCAGCGCCAGGCCAGCGCCACTGCGCCGGACAGATAGAAGGCCCCCAGCAGCAGCGACGCGGCGACGCTGCGCAAGCCCTCCTCGTCGATCAGATAGCACAGCAGGAAGGCCAGGATCGCCAGCGCGCCCACGATCACGGTCGGAATGCGCCAGTTGCGGCGACCGGCAGCTTCCCACGAGGCGCCGCCTTCGAGCGCCACTCCGGCGAACAGCAGCACATAACCGCCCGGTACCGCAAGCGGAGCCGGCACTACACCGGCGTCGCCCAGGGCCAGCAGCAGCCAGGCGCCGCCCTGCACCTGCTTCGACAGGCTCCACAGCACCATCGCCGGCGAGCGGGACGGTCCGTGATCAAAAAAGGTCAGCAGCGCGCACAGGGCCAGGTTGCCCAGTGCGAGTACCAAAACCATGGTCGACGCATCCAATATCATTGTGTCAGTACTCATGTTCAACGTTCAGGGTGCCGTCGCCGACCTTGCTGGCCCAGGCGCGGGTGAAATATTCCCGCTCAATGCGATCGGGCTCGCTGATACCGCCGGTGGCCGTGATGGTGGGAAGGTCCAGGAACATGGGTCTTCCGTCGAGAGGGCCAGCTTATCAGAAAGAGATGCTTTACAACAAGCTAACTTTCCTCCTCGACCGTTGCACTATGACATCGCGAACAACTGTGTGCGTTCAGCCGGCGAACCGGTTGAAGAGTTCGCGTGCGGCCAGGCCACCGCCGCCGATCAGGACGCTGAAATAAAGAATGGTGAGCACATTGCTGATGTGGCCCAGCAGGATGCACAGGCCGTCGCGTTGCAGCAGGCCGATGGCCAGGAACAGGATTGCCACAGCCGGGAAGGTATTGCTGAACGGGATCAGCCCGAACGGCATCATCAGCAGAACCGCGCCCAGGATCAGGGCCGCGTTATTGAAGAAACCGATCGGGCCTTCGGCCACCAGCCACTGGATCCGGTTCGGACGGCTGATGCGCTCGAGCTTTTTCAGCCACGACAGCGCCTTGCGCAGCAGCGGACGCAGCTTGCGGGTGCCGATCACGCGGTGCTCGAGTTTCGAGGGAATCCACAAGGCGCGGCCAAACAGGCGGCTGACGCTGATCAAGAGGATGGCGGCGCCGAACACGGTGCTCACGCCCGGGATCGAGATCGGGATCAAAAATACCAGGGTCAGCAGCGTCACCAGGATCAGCAGGCCGTCGTTGCCGACGCGCTGGATCAGTTCGCTCAGGGTGATGCCGGTACGCGGCATGTCGCGGACCAGGGCGCGGAGTCGCTGGGAAACAGGTGCACTGTGCATTGAATTCTTTTCGTCGTGATTTGCAGGAATGGCGCTCAATTGCGATGCTGTCCGGGCCGCTTGTTGGGCGCCCGACAATATTGCTGCAATAGTATACCGGGGAAGCGCCCGTATTCCCTCAGCGCTCGCGCAGGAGCTTGAACTGTTTTGCCTGACGATGGTGGCCGGCGACCGATTGCTTGATGTAGCGGGTGAGCGCATCGCCCGTGAGCGAGAACGGATACAGGCCGGCCTGGGCGCGCAGCTCGGCAAATCCCGGCGAGGTTTCCATATTGGCAAACGCCGCCACCCAGCGCCGGTAATCGGCGTCGCGCACGTCGGGCCCCATCCACACGCCGCGGATCACCGGCCACACCACGTCGTAGCCCTGCTCGCGCGCGGTCTTCACATTGGCCAGTTCGCCCGGCAGGCGCTGCTCGGAAAACACTGCCAGCACCCTTACCTTGCCGCCGCCCGTGTACAGCAAGGCCTCGGAGGTGTCGCCCGACACCGCCTGCACATGGTTTTCCTGCATCGCGATGAACTGCTCGCCGCCGCCTTCGAGCGCGACAAAGCGCATCTTGCGCGGATCGATGCCGGCCATCTGCGCCAGCAGGGCCATCTTGATCCAGTCCTGGCTGCCGACGGTGCCGGACATGCCGATCAACACCTTCTTCGGGTCGCGCCGCAATCCCTGCAGCAAGTCGTCCAGCGAGTGGTAGGGCGAATCGGCGCGTACCGCGACCATGCCGTAGTCGGCGCCGAAGGCCGCGACCCAGCGCACATCGTCCACGTCGGCCGCGCCGAATTTACCGAGCGCGAGGTTCAGCACCGAGCCGCCCGAAAAGGTCACCAGGGTGTTGGCTTCGCGCCGGCGCTGCGACACGACCGTGTGCCAGGCCACCGCGCCGACGCCGCCCGGCAGGTAGCTCAGTTTCAGGTCAGGCGCGCCGGGCTGGCCGTGCAGCGCTTTCTGGGCCAGCTTGCAGGTCACGTCCATCCCGCCGCCGGGCTTGGAGGGAATCAGGCATTCGGGCTCGCGCGGCTGGGCGCTCGTCGGCTGGAATGCGAGCAGCGCGACGATGCCGAGCAGCGCCAAAAAATTGCTAACGAAATTCATGGGCCCATCATAACGCCACGACGGCGCCGGCGCGATCAGAAGCGGTGCTGGATACCGGCCGTGATGCCGGTCTGGGTCGTCCCATAGCCCGGATCGTCGCGCGACAGGCCGACCAGCTGGCCATCGTCCGCGGTCGCATGGGCCACCGACAGGTACAGGTCGGTGCGCTTGGACATCGCCAGCATCGCGCGCGCTACGAACATGGTCGGGTCGGCGTCCAGGCCGATCGGCAGCTTGCGCGTGTCGACGTGGTACACGGCGCCGGTGAGCGTCACCGCATCGATCGTGCGCGTGATCCCGCCCCAGTAGGTATTCGCGCGCAAGTCGGCTGTGGCCGGGCGCCCGGCGTCGAGCTTGAAGCCGCGCATGCCGGCCGTGTAGCGCCACTTGCCGCTCCGGTAGTCGGCGCCGAGGTGATAGGCCGTGGTCTTGTCGCGCGCCGGTGCGCCGGCGATGGCGTTGCCGTTGATCTGTTCGTAGGATGCCATCAAGCCGAGACCGTCGTCCCCGAACCACGAACCGCCGACCGCGTATTTGCGGCCATCGGCGGAACTGCCCGACTGCTCGCCCAGGCCGACCGTGGCGCCATAGGTGAAGTCGCCCGTCTTGCCGGTGTACTTGACCAGATTGTCGAACTGGGTCGTCATGCCGTACCTGGACGGCCGGGTGGCGCTGGCGCCGGTGGCCCATGAATAGTTGGGGGCGAAGCCGAGCGGATCGAACTTGATCACCAGCTCATAGGTCGTGGTGAACGAACGGCCGATGACGATGCGCCCAAGCGAACCGTCCAGGCCTACCCAGGCCTGGCGCTTGAATACCGCGCCATCACTTTCGCCGGTATCCATCAGGATGCCGCCTTCGAGCTGCCAGATCGCCTTGAGGCCGCCGCCCAGCTCTTCGCTGCCGCGAAAACCCCAGCGCGAAGTGTTCTTGCCGCCCGAGATCACGCGCGTCATATTGCCGCCGTCTTCCTGGGCATGGTTCAGGTATTCGACGCCGGCGTCGATCAGGCCATAGAACTGGACCGTGCTTTGCGCGTGGGCGGACGTGGGAATGGAAAGCGCTGCCAGGACGGCGAGCGCGAGGGCCGAATGCTTCATCTTGTCTCCGAATCTTGTTGTGTCTTGCTTATGGGGACCGACTATATGCGCGGCTACCTTTCAGTTCGCTTTCACTGCGACCACCCTTTCCGCCGCCCGGCCTTTGGGCTTACACTGGCGCGATGAGAATCCTGCTAGTAGAAGACCATGTCGAACTATCGCACTGGGTGTCCAAGGCGCTGCGCGACGCCAACCTGACCGTCGAATGCGCGGCCACCGGCGCCGACGCCGATGCGCTGCTGCATACCCAGGACTATGCGCTGGTGATCCTGGACCTGACCCTGCCGCGCATGGACGGACTGGATGTGCTGCGCCGCCTGCGCGCCCGTCCCGGCACGCGCGGCAATACGCCGGTGCTGATCCTGACCGCGCGCGGCGGCCTCGAAGACAAGGTGCAGGGCCTGAACCTGGGCGCCGACGACTATCTGGCCAAGCCCTTCGAACTGGCCGAACTCGAAGCGCGCGTCAAGGCGCTGCTGCGCCGGCGCAGCGGCAACGAAGCGCTGGTCCACCGCTGCGGCCAGCTCAGTTTCGATACCGTCTCGCGCATGTTCACCTATTGCGGCGAGCCGCTGGCGCTGACGCCGCGCGAACACGCGGTGCTCGAAGCGCTGATCGCGCGTCCGGGCGCGGCGCTGTCGAAAGAGAAGCTGTTCCACCAGGTGTTCGCGCTCGACGACGATGTCAATCTCGACGCCATCGAGCTGTATATCCACCGTATCCGCAAGAAGCTCGACCGCCCCGGTGGCGACGCCGCCATCGTCACCCTGCGCGGGATCGGCTACCTGATGCAGGAGCGTCCGGCGCCGCCATGACCGTCAACGTCAAGGCACTGGGCAGCCTGCGCCAGCAGCTGCTGCGCTGGCTGATCCTGCCGCTGGTGGCGCTGGTCGCGCTCAATGCCGTGTCGCTGTACCGCGACGCGCTGGAAGCGGCCGATGTCGCCTATGACCGCTCGCTGCTGTCGTCCACCCGCGCGCTGGCCGAACGGGTCTCGGTCCAGAACGGCAAAGTGGTGGCCAATGTGCCCTACGTGGCCCTCGACAGCTTCGAGACCGACACCCTGGGCCGCATCTATTACAAGGTCACGGGATTGGATGGCGAAACCGTCTCGGGCTACGGCGACCTGCCGCCAGTGCCGGCGAATGTCGCGCGCAGCGACCTGTATCCGGCCCTGGTGCGCTTCTATCACGCCACCTACAACGGTGAACCGGTGCGCATCGCCGCCCTGCTGCAGCCGGTGTTCGACGATTCGATGCGCGGCATCGCCCTGATCCAGGTCGGCGAGACGCTCGACGCGCGGAATGCGCTGTCGCGCGACATCCTGTTCAATACCCTGTGGCGCCAGGCGCTCCTGGTGCTGGCGGTGGCGGCACTGGTGTGGTTCGCGGTGCGCCTGGTACTGCGGCCCCTGATGCGGCTGAAAAACGAGGTCGAGACGCGGCCGCTGTCGGATCTGTCCACCATCGACCAGGCCTTGGTGCACAAGGAAGTGCGGCCGCTGGTGGCGGCCATGAACGGCACCATGGCGCGCATGCAGGACCTGGTCGCCAGCCAGCGGCGCTTCATCGCGGACGCCTCGCACCAGTTGCGCACACCGCTGGCGGTGCTCAAAACCCAGGCCGCGCTGGCCCTGCGCGAAAACGATCCACAAGCGATGCGCGCCATCGTCGCGTCGATCGCGGGCACCACCGATTCGGCGATTCACCTGGCCAACCGGCTGCTCACGCTGGCGCGCATCGAGCACGGCGGCGGCAGCGCCCAGACAGCACCGGTAGCGCTGGCGGCGGTCGCGGGCCAGGTCGGCTTGGAATTGGCCCTGCCGGCGGTGCAGAAGGGGATCGACCTGGCGCTCGAGGTGGCGGACGGCGAACGGGCAACCGTCGTGGGCCAGGAATTGCTGCTGCACGAACTGGTCTCGAACCTGGTCGACAACGCGATCCGCTACACGCCGCACGGCGGCAGCGTGCTGCTGCGCCTGCAGCGCAGCGGGGACCGTGTGCTGCTGGAAGTGAGCGACAGCGGGCCTGGGATCGCGCCGTCCGAGTACGACAAGGTGTTCATGCCCTTCTACCGCGCCCAGGCCACGCTCGAGGCCAATCCGGGCGGCACCGGACTGGGGCTGGCGATCGTGCGCGATGTCGCCACCCTGCATGGGGCCACGCTGGCGCTGGACCGGGCCGATAGCGGTGGATTGAAAGTGACCGTGGTGTTTGCGGCAGCCTGACTGCCGGCCAGATGCCGATAAATCACCATTGCCGTGGCGTGGACGGCTACGCCGTCCACGCATCCAGCCAAAGCCCGCATGCCCAATCCAAGGCCATTTTCGCGCTGATTGAACGCGTGGACGGCATAGCCGTCCACCCCACCGGTGGTAGCCAGTGGTAGCCGGTGCTACCCAGGCGACATGAGATTCCCCCACCCGAACCCGGCGCGCTGAAAGCTAATTGAAAGGCAGGCGGGAATATAGTTGGTGCAAACAGAGTTGTAATCACGATGATAACAATCGGAGACACCATGACACATCCTGCCGCCGCGCGCGCCGTTCCGGCCGCACAATCCCTCCCCATCCCGGGCCACGCCTAGACCCCTGCCCATCGCAGGCGTGCGCTAGCCGCGTCGTCCGGTCCTGCATGACGCAGGCATCCTGACCACGGTCGCCGTTCGCCTTACCGCAACTAGCAATACCGCAGCCGCCGCTACCGCGCCTGCAAGGAGAATGATGATGTTGACCGCCCTGGCCTATTCGATGGTCGTAGTGTTCATGTTCCTGATCATGACCAAGCGCCTGCCGGCGCTGGTCGCGCTGATCGTGGTGCCGATTGCCTTCGGCCTGATCGGCGGCTTTGGCGCCAGCCTGGGCCCGATGATGCTGGAGGGGATCCGCTCGCTGGCCCCGACCGGCGTGATGCTGATGTTCGCCATCCTGTACTTCGGCATCATGATCGACTCGGGCCTGTTCGACCCGGTCGTGCGCCTGATCCTCAAAATCGTGCAGGGCGACCCGATGAAGATCGTGGTCGGCACCGCCGCGCTGGCGATGTTCATCTCGCTCGATGGTGACGGCGCCACCACCTACATGATCACGGTATCGGCCATGCTGCCGCTGTACATGCGCTTGGGGATGAGCCGCCTGGTGATGGCCTGCGTGATCATGCTGGCCGGCGGCGTGTTCAACATCCTGCCGTGGGGCGGCCCGACGGCGCGCGCCGCCACCGCTCTGGGCGTCGATGTCAGCGACATCTTCGTGCCGATGATCCTGCCGATGGCCGTCACCGCCGTCTGGGTGCTGTTCGTGGCCTGGGTGCTGGGCATGAAGGAACGCAAGCGCCTTGGCGTGGTGAGCCTGCCGACGCAGGCCAAGGCGGCCGTCAACAAGCCGCAGCCAGTTAATGTTCTGCAGCCGGCCTTTGCCGATCTGGCGGTCGCCGGTGACATGAACGGCACCACCGGCCAGTGGCATGCCCATCCGGCAGGCGCCACGCGCGAAGGCAATGTGCATGCCTTCGGCAATGGTCGCATCGAGGCTGGCGCCGCTGGCGCGGCGGTCGGTGGCGGTTCAGGTTCTGGCTTCGGCGGCGACGCCGAGCCGCCGGTCGGCGTCTCCTCCCCCGAGACCGCGCGTCCGAAGCTGATCTGGGTGAACTTTTTGCTGACCGTCTCGCTGCTGGTGCTGCTGGTGCTCGGCGCGCTGCCGCTGCCGGTGCTGTTCATGATTTTCTTCGCGATCGCCATCACCATCAACTATCCCGGCCTGGAAGCGCAGAAGGCGCGCATCGAGGCGCATGCCCCGAACGTACTGCCGGTGGTCTCGCTGATCTTCGCGGCCGGCATTTTCGTCGGCATCCTGCAAGGCACCAAGATGGTCGACGCGATCGCCCTGAGCGTGATCGCCGCCGTGCCCGAGTCGCTCGGCCCCTACCTCGCCATCGTCACCGGCCTGCTGAGCATTCCGTTCACCTTCTTCATCTCGAACGACGCCTTCTATTTCGGCGTGGTGCCGGTGCTGGCCAAGGCGGCCGAGCTGTATGGCATCTCGGCCGCGGAAATCGGCCGCGCCTCGGTGATCGGCCAGCCGGTCCACCTGCTCAGCCCATTGGTGGCGTCGACTTATCTGCTGGTCGGCATGTGCAAGGTCGAATTCGGCGACCACCAGCGCTACACGCTGATCTGGTCGATTTCGGCCTCGCTGGTGATGCTGGTGGCGTCGGTGATCTTCGGTGTGGTGCCGCTGTTCGGATCGGTGTCGTAAGCGTCATCAGGTCAAATCACGTGGGGTGGACGGCTTGCCGTCCACGCGTTCAGAATACGGTGGCGCTGAGGCGCAGCAGATCGTGTTCGAACGCGTGGGCGGCGAGCCGCCCACCCTACGGTGATGGTGGTTAGCGTTTCTCAGTAGGCTTTCCTGGCGGGCGTCGTCACCACGATCGTGGTGCCGGCGCCCGCCTTGCTTTGCAGCGCCAGGTAAGCGCCGATGGCCTGGGCGCGTTCGCGCATGCCTACCAGGCCCCAGTGGCCGGGACGTTCACCGACGGCGGCCACCGGTTCTTCCAGGCCGCAGCCATCGTCGCGGATCTTCATCACGAAGGCGTCGACGCCATACTCCAGTTCGAGCACGATGCGGCTCGCGCCGGCGTAGCGCGAGGCGTTGAACAGCGCTTCGCGCGCGATCGCATAGATCTCTTCGTGCACCTGCGGCCGCAACTGGCGGCGCACGCCCTCGACGCGCAGTTCGAATGCATGCTGCCGGTGCTGCGCCAGTCCCTTGCCAAACTGCTCCAGCACCAGTTCGAGCGCTTCGGGTGCGCTGCTGGCGCGCAGCTCCATGATCTGGTCACGCCCCTCCACCAGCAGCTGCTCGGCCAGGTTAAGCGTCTGGTCGAGGCGAATGCGCTCCTGGGTGCCCTCCTTCAGATGGCGGCTATGCGCATCGAACGACATCAACAGCGACTGCATGCTTTGCAGCAGCGTGTCGTGCAGCGCGCGCGCAATCCGCGCCCGTTCGGCCAGGCGCTGCTGCAGGCGGTCCTGCATCCGGCGCGTCAGGTAGCGGATCCGCAGCGCATAGGCGAGCCAGACCAGCAGCAGCACCAGCGCCGCTACCAGCACCTTGAACCAGGCGCCCTGCACGAAGGTCGGCGGGATGTCGATCTCGAGCGCCGCGCCGCGCGCGTTCCAGACCGCGTCTTCATTGGCCGCGCTGACCTCGAAGCGGTAGCGGCCCGGCGCCAGGTTGGTGTAGCTGGCCTGGCGCCGGCCGTTCGACTCCTGCCAGCTGCGATCCAGGCCGACCAGCCGGTAACGCGCGCGCACCCGCTCGGGGATCGACAGGCTCGGTGCCGCGAAATCGATGCGCAGGCTGTCGGTCCCCTGCGGCAGCGCGAGTATGCCGGCGCTGGCGACCGGATGGCGTACGCCATCCACGTTCACCGCCAGCACCTCGACCGGCGGCGGCAGCCGGTTGCGGGCGATGCGCGCCGGGTCGATCACGCCGACCGAGCCGGTGGTGGCGTACCACAGCAGGCCGTCGTCCGCGCGCCGCAGCGATGGCGCCGGCCGCCATTGCGGCGCATGCCCGCGCATGCCGTCCTGGGCGCCGAAGCGCTCAAAAGCGACAGCGGCATCCGCACCCTGCAGCCATCGGTCCAGCTCCGCGCCCGCGATGCGGTACAGGCCATCGGCGCCATGCAGCCATAGTTCGCCGCCGGGCAGGCGCACGATGCCCGACACGCCGCGAAAGCGTTCGTCGTGCTCGCCGCGCAGCGGGTAAAAGCGCCCAGCGCGGTACAGGGCCACGCCATGCTCGCCGCCGGCCCACATGCTGGCGCCATCCGGGAACAGAGACAGGACCGTCCCCAATTGCAGTCCCTGCCCGGGTCCGAGCGTGCTGACCTTGTCGCCATCGGCGACCGAGACCAGGCTGCGCATCTGCGCCATCCACACCCTGCCCGCCCGGTCGAGCGCCATCGAGGTCGTCAGCAGCTCGGGAATGCCCTCGGCCTTGATCCAGGCGCCGTCGGCATACCGGTACACGCCCAGGCCCAGCGAAAACGAGCCCCACAGCACGCCATTGAGGTCCTGTTGCAAGGCATGGACGCGGGCGCCGCGCGCATTGCCGGGAAAGCCGATCGGCGTCAAGGCGCCGTCGGGCGCGCGCCGCACCACCCCTTCGGTCGTGCCCAGCCACACCACACCATCCGGCGCCGTATGGCCGGCGGTGATTGCACCGGGCGCCATCAGCCTGTCGGCGCCATCCGGACCGTAGCGCCACACGTCACGCGCATAATCGCCAACCCACATTCCCCCGTCGGGCGCCGACACCAGCACCGGAAACTCGAGCTGCCTGGCGGCAGGCACGGTGCGCAAGCGATTACGGCGCAGGCGGTCGACGCCGCGCGAGGTGCCGACCCAGATATTGCCTTCGCGGTCTTCGAACCACGCCCCCAGCATGGCGCCGCTCAAGCCGTTCGCGGTCGCCACGCGCTGGGCCGGCGCATCGTCCTCGAGCGCGCGTTCCAGGCCGTCGACATGCATCATCCACATCGTCCCCTGGCGGTCGAATCGCATGGTCACGCCGGCCAACTCGGGTTTGACCGATGTAGCGGCGCCGCCCGGCGTCTTGCGCACGCGGTAGTAGCCCTGCTTGAAATCATTGCCCCACAGCGTGCCGTCCGGCGCTTCGGCCAGCGAAACCAGCGCGGTGCGCGGCCAGGCCTGGCGAAAGCGCGTCTCGCCCGGGGCCCGAAAATACGCGCCCGCATTGGTGCCGATCCAGGTCACGCCATCGCGCGCGAACAGGATCTGGAACACGCCCTGCGCCGGCAGGCCGACCTCGTCGCGCAGGTAGCGAAAGCGCGTGGCGCCGCGCTCCAGTACTGCCAGGCCATCGCGCATCGCGACCCATACCGCGCCGTCCGGCGCCACCTCGATATGCATCACGCCGGCCGGCTGCAGGCCACCGGCTTCGGCATAGTGATGCGCCCCGTCCTTCCTGAACACCGACACCCCGCCGACCCGGTAGCCGACCCACAGGGCGCCATCCGGCGCCATCGCCAGGCCCATGATATTGCTCGACTCGAGCGGCTGCCCGTACACCCGCTCGACGCGCTCGAAGCGCAGGCCGTCGAAGCGATACAGGCCGGTCGGCGTGGCGATCCACAGCCAGCCGTCGGCGCCCTGCGCGAACTTGGTCAC
>Ga0265798_10007018_pt1 | contig 14676 bp, 15 predicted proteins | sample P3T30metagenome_FD_192430 | JGI IMG/M metagenome (GOLD analysis project Ga0265798, IMG submission 192430) | Plant litter microbial communities from East Loma Ridge, Irvine, California - P3 T30 | ecosystem: Environmental > Terrestrial > Plant litter > Unclassified | place: USA: California... | reverse complement strand
TCGGCCGTTTCTGCCACTCTGCCACTCTGCCACACCGCCGCACTGCCACACGAGAGCGCTTTTGCTTTTGCATTTGCGAGCCAGCAAGCACCCGTCGTATCTGCCAGATCCCTCCGCACTGCAACCCAGGGACCCCAGCCCGTGGCTTTCGTCACCTCGTCAGCGATCGCCCTTCGTCAGAGTTGCACCTTTGCTGCCGGCGACGCATACAGGCACAGTAGCGCGTGCCCGCAATTGGCCGCACCCACCCACCTCTTCCAGGGATCCTCGAAGCACGCCCGCCCGCTCGTCCATACTAACCTCGTCACCGCTTCCACGCCAACATATAGCCCCCCAGGCCCCGGCAACCAGCTCACTGTATTTTTTGCAGACGGCTATTGCCAGCCCTACCCTTCCTGCCCACACACACTATTGCTCAACACACGCGCACAACTACCCACAGACACGCACGCCATACAAAAGACAGACAGAGAGACAGACCGACCGACCGACAGACAGACAGACCACCTGTGCCCCAGCCACATCCACTGCACAAAGTCCCCTACATACGCCACACTCCCAACACCGCACAGTCATCTGAAACCCGCGCCTAACCACCTTGTCGGCGCACCCACCCTTCCACCCCTCCCCTCCCCCTCCTCCTACCTCCATCCACCACTGTCGTTTCGACACTTGCTCTCTCCCCCACCGTGAAGCTGGATTCCTACGAGCACCCGCCACCTCTCTCCCACTCGCCGCGCGAATCCACCGCAGCGAGCACCCCCATCACCACTCCTGTCGAGCAGCCCTCGTCGCCGCAGTTTGGCCGTGCCAACAAGGACCCGAGCGCGAGCGTCTTCAATCTCTGGCACCGCAAGCCCCAAGAGCTTGTGGCCCGCCACCAGCCTGACGAGGACGTTCTCTTCGAGGACGCAGGCGACTGCAGCTTCCCGCTGTTTCCAGAGGAGCCGCGCGTGCAAAGCGGCTTCGCAGACATGGCAACCGCCTCGCCCATCGACATTCAGACCCCGCCACGCTATGGCTCCAATTCCCCACAGAACCAAACCTCGAACCTCACGTCGGCCCTGAGGCAGGCAGAGGCTCAGCCCGACCTCGCCACAACGCCGGGCCTGCTCAATCCCAACAACTTCGACTTCCACGCCAATGGTGGCCGCCCGGGCATGGGCGAGCGCCACCCTTCCGTCACCATGCTCGGCTCCTCCTTCTACGGCAACAGCGCCGCCCGCCCCATCACCATGAAGGACCGCGGCCGGCGCGAGAGCATGAACATGGGCAGCTTCGCCGGCGGCATGAGCTGGGGCGGCCACTCGGTCGGCTCCTGGATCCGTGATGAGTAAGTTATAGGATGACTGTTGTCAGCGCCCTCGTACCACGGCTAACATCCTGCGCTAGCATCATGATGGGTACCTCGCCCGCTCCCCTCGTTCAGAACTCGCCTTCGTTCCACTCTTCATCCTACCTGCCCAAGATGGAGGCAGCCTTCATGAAGGACTTTACCTGCTGCGGCCTCACCCTGGCCTCGCTGCACGACCTGCTCCAGCACTTTGAGGAGACGCACGCCAATGCACCAGCTGCCCGCCCGCAGCAGCCGGCACAAAACGGCTTCACATCACAATCGGGCGCCCCGACCAGCTCGATAGCACCCAGCCAGACCCAGGGCGAGACGTACAACCAACAAAACGGCTTCCAATCAAGATCCGGCTCGGCAGGCGCACCCCGGCAGCGGATAGGCTCCGTCAGCCGCTCCAACCTGTCCACTGTCCAGGACATGGACTCACTAGACGACATGGACATGGACGACATCAACTTTGAGACGCTCGGCCCCATCGAGGAGCAACAGCCGATGCAGCAATACCCCGTCCAGAGCCAGTTCAACCAGAACCAGGGCCAGCAGCCGCAGCTCAACGTCAACGTCAACCTCGCCAACAACATGCAGAACCACCAGGGCATGCGGACATCGACGCCCACCACACCTTCTGCCTCGCAGCAATTCAACCTCCAGAACAACCCCACCGTCTCGTCAGTCAACACCCCGACGCTCGGCACGATACCCATGCAAAACCACAACCTGACGTCGCCTGAATCGTCACACCCGGGCACGCCGGCTGAGCTCGACATGGATTTTGGCGGCTTCAACCCAATGATGGGCATGGACATGGGCATGCCCATGGGCATGAACTTTGGCAACGGCAACGGCAACTTTGGCATGGCCGCCTTTGACAACAACGGCACCATTGATCAGCCAGGCAAGCGTCTGTTCAGCAAGCAAGGCGCCGGTCTCAACCAGGCACAGCTCCAGGCAGCGCTCAAGAACTACCAGCTCAGCGGCAACGACCAGAGCGAAATGGCGAGGAGGCTGCGAGAACAGCAACTCATCAATGGCGCGAGCATACCCCAATTCCCCTTCCCCGAAGAGGTCAAGCCATTCCGATGTCCAGTGATTGGGTGCGAGAAGGCGTACAAGAACCAGAACGGACTAAAGTACCACAAGCAGCACGGCCATCAAAACCAGCAGCTCAAGGAAAACGACGACGGCACCTTTTCCATTGTCGACCCGCTGACATCTATCCCTTACCCGGGAACAGTCGGCATGGAGAAGGAGAAGCCATACCGCTGCGAGGTCTGTGGCAAGCGCTACAAGAACCTCAACGGTCTCAAGTACCACCGCTCCCACGCTCCGCACTGCAACCCCGAACTGGCCATGCAGAAGCTTGGGCTGACGGGTTCTCTGCAAAACCTTCAAAATGCAAATGTTGCTGGAGCCGGCATGGGCGGCATCGATCCTTCCATGTTTTAGAGCATAAGCTGCTCCTCGTTCAATGCCTTGTCTTTCTCCCCAGTCGCTATTGCTGCGTCTTGTCCGATTCTCCTCTTCTTAATACCCCCGACATTCAACAAGCGCGACGAAGCTTTGCGCCTTTCGTCTATAGACCTTGGTTTCCTTTATCGACTGATGCTGGCCAGCGACATGAAAAGTCATGACTGATTTCACTTCTCATCTCTGCATCACCTGGCGTTTCTTGGATTGGACCATCAGCCACACACACATCTAGCAAGCCAGCCAGGCCTGATTCTTGGATAGAATGTTTGTTGGCCTTTGATGTATTTCCCATTCGGCACCATCCTTAGCGATGTGTATCTCCTTTGACCGGCATAGAGCCTGGCAGGGATGAGTTCAATGTGCAGGAGAGCTGTTTCGAGCGGCCGTGCTCCTGTTTTGTGTTTACGCGGAATATCCCCTGGGTTGTCGTCTGATTTCACTCAATCGTTAGACATGGGTTCTGTTGTTGGCGTTACAATTGCAGAGCAAACAAAAAGTTTTTCAAAAAAAGGTTCACGCTTATACGCTGTCCTTGGATTTTTACCAGTGTATTTTACTCTTTTTCTTTTTCTGTGAAGATGGTCCATAGATGTTGTGGATGATTGTTTTTCTTCTACAACAGCCTACCGCGAAACTGGGGAGGTGGCAAGTCTCGTAATACCAAACTCTACTACAAACCTGATGCTCCGCTTCGGATATCTTCCTTTGTCTTGTTGTCTCATCTCGCCACGTTATTAAAGCACTGTACTACTCTTCCCAGCATGTCCCTAGTATAGGTGGCTTGGCATGGTGATGTTCGCTCGCCATTGCAACTACCGTGCTGTACTACCAAGCTTTCAAACTAGGCGCCCCATGTACGGGTCCGGCGTGTGTACTCAGGTACTCATTCGGCTACTGTGCCAAGATTGCTATACAAGCGTCGTTCATATAGTTGAGCAAAACATGTCGTTGTCAGATCCAACAACTGCTTATAACCAAGACAAGTTGGAGGAAGACGTGAAGGTACCTAGCAGCCCAAGTTGAATTCAAAGAACAAGGTTGACCAAGTTAATCTCCGATCATGCCACTTTAGCGCCGAAGGCAGGGTGCATGTATGCCCAACAAAGGTGGATCGGTGGAGTTTCTATTACCCCCAGATAACTCCACTCCCACTCCCACTCCCACTCCCAACTTCCGACTCTCACTCCAACTGCACACACACACACACCGCTTGTAAATGCTCCGTGCCTACTTACCTACTATACATAGCTAGGCGGGCCAACATGGCTAGGGGTCCTTTTTTATTATTATTATTATTACCGGTATGGCGCGCATGGAAGAAGCTAAGAAGCTACTTGTGCATTATTGCCAATGCCAATGCTGAAGTGGAGGCGGACTAGCATACTGCGAGACACCTCTTGAGTTCGCATGCACGATTGAGCGGGAAATAGGCTGGCAAGGGGGGTTTAGTTTGAGGTGGTTTGTGTGTTGTGCGTGTGCAGGGCAGGGCAGGGCCAAAAAAAACCCCCCACTTACGGCCAACTTTGACGATTTATCCACATTGTCGGTAATGCGGCTCCGCGACGATCGATAATGCTACTTGCCTCTTGCCTGCTTGCTTGCGAATTTTTGTCACACCACATGTTGTCCAGACCCAGAAACCGAGTGTGGAAGTCTATGCTTCCCTTGCAACATGTCGGCCAAACAAACCGCTTGTTCTCCATTACATCTCCGTAGCTGAGACGTTGGATTGGGGCCAACGATGCCGTCGGCTAACTACGGCAAAGGTGGGCTTTTTGCCTTACTTAAGCTGCCAAACGGCAAGTCCGCAATGCAACGCCTCGCCTTGGGTCCAGCCGTAAACAGCAGTTCGGCTACATGACACGCAGGCCACCGACCATGTTGCCCTAGGGTCTGGCCCGTACCATGTGTGTGTGCATGTGCATGTGTGTGTGCTAACGGGAAAGAAAGGGGCCCCTGCTTCCAACCCACGATGGCGAGTCAGACACGTGCGTACGAGTACGAGCACGAGACGAGACATACAAAGACCCTGAAAGTTGAAGTCGGGCGACGGTGGTTGGCCAGGAAGCATCGATCCGGCCCTTGGGTTCATGAGAGTTTCTCCGACGTCCTAAGCGAGCCCGTGATTGGAGGAAAACGGCCAAGCTTGGGAGGGACTAGGGTTCGAGACTTTTTTGGAGACGGAACAAGCGCCAGCCGTGGGTTGAATGTTGGTTTGTAACAAGGGTGGCCTGGCTACCCAGGTTGGGCATGTTTTTTTTTCCTCCCTAAAACTAAAGTCACGAGGGGGGTGTTGTGTTGTGTTGTTTGGTTGTGTAGCAGACAGGGACTATTCTAAGGTTTCTCCATCTAGAAAATAAGGCAAGCGCGCTTGGGTGTAGACAACAGTTTGACCGGTGTTCCTGGTCTAATAAGATGCACATTGTCGCCTCTCCCTGCACCTCTTACTCTCTCCTCTCGCTCTCTTCCGACGTTGTGATTTGCATAGACACACGACTACCACATATACCACCTCTCCTAGGCGATGTGGCATATATATGCAAGCTTTGATTCATTCATCTCGTTTTCCCCTTCTCCCCCAGCTTGCATGTGCGTAACTCCAGAATCTACTTGGCGCTTAGGAAGCATTTCGCCAAATGGCTGCCATCCTTCTTCCCCGCACCCCCGGGCTGAGGAAAAACCTCGCTCTCACATGCGTGCAAGGCGCCAACTTGACCAACCTCACGCACACACAACCTCGGGAGAGCCATGAAGCAATGAAAAAACCCCCCCTCAATATAGCTGAAATATCGTCGTCCCTTGCCCACGCCTACTGATAAGAATTTCTACATTTCCTTTTTCTGTCCTTTTCGACAATGGCGACGTACGGTACTTTCCACGCCGACTCAGAGGAGCCCGAGCAACATCCCGTCCCTCGGGCCAAGGCGCCGTGGAAACTCATGGCCGAATGCTACACGTTGCTTCTGAAGCTCAAGGACTTGCCCAAGGGCGTCTACGACCCGCTCGAGGCTGCGTGGGCCGACGAGGGGTTGGGCAAGTTTGCTGGCGGACTGGGTGCGGTTATAATCGTTAGGTATAGTGACACGCCTGTCGGTATGTTTTGAGTTTACAAAAAAAAATCCATCCGATCATGTATACATATATCTCTTGTCACACAATGCCCGGAGCAAAATGGGAATTCTCAGCTCCATGTTTTCGTCATACTATATAAAGCTGCAAAAAAAAAGAGTTGCTAAATAGGATTGATATTTTTGGGGGGCATATCCACAAACCCACAAGCTCTAATCACTTGTATGTAGGACCATACGACGAACTCATGATCGTACCGGGAAACTTTACCGTTCCCCATCCCCCCGCCGACAACGGACCACCACTAAACATACCAAAGAAAGCGCTGCGCATCTCCCGCATCTACGTCTCCCAACGTACCACAACCTACAACGGCCGTCTAAACTGGAACATTCCCAAGCACCTCGCCCGCTTCTCCTTCTCCGCTCCGCCCACGCTGCAGGGCCAAACACCGCCCAAATCGCTCACCGTACGCGTCTTCCCTCCCGGCACCACAGACGGCGATGGCGCACCGCCTTTCTTCGCCTGCACGCTCAAGCCCTGGCAATGGGTCCCAGCCTTGCCGGTAAACACAAGGTATCTTCCGATTAGTTTGACTGTTGCTCAGCCGCCCATCCCAGAGCCGGCCGGCCACAAGGCGGCAGCGAAGGCGGCGATTGAGGGCCCGCACGTGGACGAGTACGATGTTGATCCGACAAAGGCCGAGGCTGTGCTGGTTGGAACGGATAGGTGGCGTGCGTTTGATTGCTCGTCGTCGGCGCCGCGCGCACGGGGCTGCTGGGTTGAAGTACATGAGGATGAGAGTAAGCGGGTAGAGGGTGATTATGATGATGATGAGGAGGAGGAGAAGACGTGGTTTCCGAAGAACTTGGGGACGTGGAGTGTGGGTGGTTGGCTGGAGGAGGTGAATTGGAAGCTTGGTGAGGTTACTGAGTGGAGGCTTTAGGCACAATACATCGAATAGGACGACGGATGGCTGGTTTTTTTCGAGACTTTTTTTTTATGTGAGCATAAGTTGCTCTAGCTTCATGGTCTACATTGATTATTCCAACCTTGTGCTATGGGTATCTTGAGTTCCGTTTAGATGGACGTTGTAGTTGGCTGTTTCAATGCCCCGGCGATTGCGTTTGTTTGCCCTCTTTATCAAACAGCTCTGTATCGAACTCATCCACACCATATTTCACTCTGATCCATCTATTCCGCATACAATAGCACTGCATATACCACGTGTAATTGCGCACCCTCACATCTCGCCCCGATATCTCTCTTCCGCCTATACAGTCGAATCATACTTGGGGCATACGCATGTTCATACTGGTCAGTGTCTTCATGGCCGCCATACACGATATGGGTCCATATTTAGTGCTAGTGGGATCTCTACCACTGCATTCTACAAACACAAAGTTCTCACCGAAGAGCTCTTCGGATATGTGTACCCGGGCAAAAATGCCACCGACGTCCTCGACCAGATTGGCAACCCGAACAAAAGTCCCGAGTACGAGGCCTGCATCTGATTTCACCGCCATCACCCAGCAGCATGTCCGTCTTCGGCGTCTAGGGCGAATCAGATACCGGCTCGCTCGAGAGAAGTTTGATGGAGAAAAATCCATCTGTCGGTAGCGGGCGATACCGTAAAGCGACAAGTAGCCGAAGCGGCAGGGTGGGTCTATTGGTCATTGCCGCCTACCCCTCCCTCCGTTCCATTGTACTTAAACTCCTCGGACGTCCTTTTCTTGTGCGCACCACACTGCTCGGGGAACCACGACTTGCGATACGATTTTGGCGCACGTCATTGACTGGAAAGCATACAAGCGGCACCGAGGACGCTTTCTGGCGCGTCTGCAGGAGCTTTTGCAAATCTCTTCTCAGCCGTGAACTTGAACCGTGTGCACGTTTGCGCGCACGTCCTTGGACATAGCCGACTTTTCCTGGATACCGATTCAGCACTTCGCATGAGCAGCGAACAAAAAGGCAGCACGCCAGGATCCATCAGCCCCCATAACAATCTCACCAGAGTCAACACCTACCCGCAGGCCGAGTTTACTATCCCGCCCTCGGACACGCTCACACCATGCCAAAGTGCCCAAACTCACACCGCCGATGCCCCGGCATCGGCCCACTTCAAGGCGAATCGCCCAAGCAACACTGCAACTGGAGATGAGAAACATGGCCAAGCTGTTGATCAAGAGTCCCAGTCCACTCCTACTACCGCCCACAATGACGTGACCTATCCGGAAGGCGGTCTAGGCGCTTGGTCCGTCGTTCTGGGGTCTTTCCTTGGCCTGCTATCGTCGTTGGGTATGATGAATACAGTGGGCATCTACCACGCGTACATTTCCGAGCACTATCTGCAAGAATACAGCGAGTCAACCATCTCCTGGATCTTCAGCATGTACGTGTTTCTGTCCTTCTTCTGTGGACTACAGATTGGTCCCATCTTTGACGCCCATGGTCCGCGGCTGCTAGTGCTGGCAGGCAGCGTCCTGGTATGTCTGTCCAACTTCTTGCTCGGCCTATGCACTCTGTACTGGCACTTCTTTCTTGTCTTTGGTGTGCTAGGAGGAATCGGCACATCGCTCATCTTTACTCCCGCATTCGCAGCTGTGAGCCATTTCTTCTATCTGAAGCGTGGCAACGCAACCGGCGTGGCTGCCGCTGGAGGCTCGTTGGGAGGTGTTATTTTCCCGCTCGCCTTGGACAAGCTGCTGCCTTCGGTAGGCTTTCTATGGGCGACGCGCATCGTCGGCTTCATCACGCTTTTCGGCTGCATCGGGGCCTGCGTCCTCATCCGTTCTCGCTTGCCACCCAAAGCTGGCCAGTCAGTGTGGCCCGATTTCCGAATCTTCAGCCAGAAGAGCTACTTCCTGCTTACGGCCGGCATCTTTCTAATGGAATGGGCACTCTTTGTCCCAATAACCTACCTTACCACTTTTGCCACTAGCACTGGAGCAGTCAGCCAATCCTTTTCCTACCAGCTCCTTGCCATCTTCAACGCTGGAAGTTGCATTGGCCGCTGGGTCCCAGGCTTTCTAGCTGACAAGCTTGGCCGCTTCAACAGCATGATCGCTGCACTGGCAATCTGCTCGGCTACATCCTTGGTCTTTTGGCTTCCGGCGTCTTTGCTTACGCCTACCACCGCGTCCGAGGCCATGACTATCAAAGCGCTATCGATTGTCTACGCAGTCACTTTTGGCTTTGCCTCTGGCTCCAACATCTCATTGACGCCGGTATGTGTCGGTCAGCTCTGCGATACGAACGTATACGGGAGATACTACGCTACTTGCTACACAGTCGTGAGCTTCAGCACGCTTACGGGCATTCCCATTGCCGGTGCCCTCATCCAAGCCTGTGGTGGGCATTACTGGGGTGTGGTTGTTTGGACAGTAGTTTGCTACGTCCTCTCATCACTCTGCTTTGTGTGGAGTCGGGCACTGCAGACCGGATGGAATCTGGGGGTCAAATTCTAACAAGTGGGGGCCTGGCAGTGGGTGCTGCTGTGAGGTGTTGCTGGGTGAGCGGCCGCTGAGATCAGCAAGCCACGGACGCTGTGCAAAATCGCGCAATCGTTCTATGGGAAAGGAAACGCAGTGGACATGGTAAGAGGAAGACGGTACCCAAGATTGGTTGATTGCGCATCGGATTGCGGGGCGCTCGTTTGTGGCCCCCGCCCCGCTTACTGTCATTATCGTGTTACTAGATCGTCGCTGTGGCGATGGCAATCTTAAATCAAAGACGATGGCTTTGTTTCATGTTCTCTTTTTACTCCCCGCTTGTCCGATGCAATTGCGATTCGCCGCCAACAAGTTGATGAGGCTGGAATGTTCGGAACGCCGATATATTGACATGGTCGGGACGATCTCCCCCACGCCGGCTAGCTACCCACCGAACCGCTGCCAGACCGAGCTCAGTATAAGCTCCCCCAACCAGTTCTTGTTATGATCTCCGCACAGTAGCTCGCGCTAGCTCTTCAAACTGGACATGTCGGTGTTTTTCTTTCTTTCTTTCTCAAATTGATATCACCACCAACTTAGAGCGTCTCAGACAAGGTGGGCCTAATAAGATGGAGGTGGTACCTGAACCCCTGAACTACCAGGAGCTACAAACACGTGGGCCGCCTTAGCTGAAAGGTTGGAGCCGCACTGGGCTGAACTCTCTACCACCACCACCAGCCGCCAAGCACATTGTCCGAAACAAGAAATTCCCGTCGGTTGCGCGCTCTGGGATCCGTTTGCAATGTGCTTTGCGCTTCTCTCTCAATTTGCCCGACAGTCCGACCAAAGACACAAGCCAAGTGGCAGTCTACCCGCGCCACCGACGTGTCTAACCGGACCATGATTTGATCCAAAAGGGCCAAACATCTGCACGGATGCGGTGTTGCAATCATCCTGGACCTACCGCCGCACCCGTTGACGAAAAAGCGAGTCAGGGGTGGGTGTGTGTGCACTCTGTCCAATGCAGCACAAGAGCGAAACGCTTTTGGCTGATTTGAGTTCAAGGCACGACAACTTGTTGCATCTATTGGCAAAGCGCCATGGAGATCGTAGCGCCACGCCCGCGAGATGACACTAGGATTGGCGATGAGGTTGTCGATTGGTGATGGCGCCGTTGCTCTGCCATGCCCGATTGGGCAAGTGTGAAGTCTGGGTATAGCGTAGCGTACCTGCATATGTTTTTTTGCTCGCTCACAACCTGGTACTTTCTTCTCCAGAAGTTGAGCAAGAAAGCCTTCCTTTTTTCTTTCTTTCTTTCCTTCTAACCCTGCATACCCTCGAATGCCTTGTTCTTGTATATCCCCGTGCTTACACTAGTTGTTGGGCTTCTTAATGGCCTCCCAATCCAAGACGATGAAATCCCCGTCTTGCAATTGTCTTGCTTCTCGACACTCGACTGACATGGAGCCCGCCATACGAAGACTCGACCTCGATATGGATTCCGACAGCCCCAAAGCACCCATGCTGAAACGAAAGGGTTCGACGCTTCAGACTTCGGTCGAGGTTCTCAAGTGCAGGTTCGGGAAGCCAGCTGGCACACCGGAGGAGCGTGGAGCATTCAAGCCATCCAAGCAGTGGACCCCAATTTACTACGCTGTCTACCATAGACGTGAAGCCGCTCTGTCACATTTCCTGCGAACCGGCGGATCGCCAGACGACATCACTGGCACCGGCCAACCACCACTGTGCATTGCCTTTGCCAGCGGCTATATCGAAACTGCAAAGTCTCTCCTTGAAGCCGGTGCCGACGTCAATGCTACGACCAAGCACAGCGGCGAGACAGCTCTGCATTTGGCCGTCAAGAATGGACGCAACGACCTGGTCGAACTCATCATCCCCTATGGGCCGAACCTGGACCTCAAGACGTTCGACTCTGGCGAGACACCCCTGCACTATGCAGCATCCAAGTCTGCATCGTTGGCAAGCGCCATGATCTTGATCAAGCATGGCGCCAGCTATGATGTCGTCAACGTCAAGGGACAGACGCCAGCTGAAGCAGCCTTGAAAGCCAACAACATCCAAGGAGCGGCCGCCATCATCAACGCTGCACGAGACGAGCGCAGCAAGCTTGTCAAGGAAAAAGAGATGCTTTTGAAGCACGTAGAAAACACTCAAGGCCGCTTCTCCATCGGAAACGACCTCATCGCCGACATTTTTGCATCAGCCTGCGATCCCGAGTCGACGGTTCTCGTGGAGGCGGTTAAGCGGAACGATGTAGCACTCGTTGAGATGCTCCTGGAGAAAGGCTCAGACCCTGATCAAGAGACGACCAGCGGCCTTCGACCCGTCTTTGTGGCGCTAGAATGCGCCAGCGCACCAGTCATCAACGCGCTCCTAAAACGCGGCCTCGATATTTCGGTCCGTGACAAGAAACAGTCCACTGTGCTTCAGGCCGTTTTCGAAAGCCCGCTGGCACACAAGAAAGAGACGTCTATTCTGTTTGCTGCCCTGTTGGAACAAGGTGCAGATGCTAGTGTAAGGTACCCGGATGGCAAGACACTACTCCACCACGCCGTATCACCCAGCTTCGACAACACAAACTACGCACAATTGCTCATCGATGCCGGTATCGCCGTCGATGCACAAGATGAGGACGGAAACACGGCGCTGCACCTTGCAACCCACAGCAAGGCACGTGTGGAGATGTTGTTGAAGAGCAAAGCAAACCCACACCAAGCCAATGTCGGAGGCCTCACGCCCCTGCTGTATGCTGCCACTACGTGCAAGAAAGAAAAGGAACCAGACCTGCTCTCATTGATCAAGGTATCAGATCGCCGCAAGACCAACGCCAACGAGCAGTCAGCTCTGCATCTCGCTGCCGCAAACGGTCTGGTGAATACATTACGCTTGTTGCTACGAGCCCGGCCAGACATTGCCGTCGTCGACAAGGACAAGAACACGGCACTGCTTCTTGCTGTCAAGCATCACCAGTGGGCTATTGTACCGATTCTTGCCATAGCTCCTAGCATCAATGCATGGGGAACTGATGGCCTGATTGCATTACATCACATTGCGACTAGCATACCAATTGCACCGGAGACATGGTCCGACATTGCCGCAGCGACATTTCCTTTTTGCCAGCGGGGTGTGAGCAGGAGTATGCGCGACCGATCGGGTGCAACATCGCTCATCTTGGCTGTCAAGACGCTCCCCGAAGCCGGACTTCCAGTCATAGAAGCACTACTTGTGCAGAAAAAGGACCGACAAGCGAGCTGGAACTGCGTCAGCCACGAGGACCACCAGAAGCGCGATGCGCTGTACTACGCCGTGACATTAGGCAAGCCTGCATTCGTGGAAGCACTGCTCCAGAACGGTGCTACATTCACCTTTGAGGACTGGACGTCTGAGACGGCCGAGCTGTCTCCGTCAGTGGAGGTCAATAAGCAAATTCTCAAGATTTTCTCTCAGCATGAGTGGCAGCGGCGTGCGGCCCTGCTGCGGAGACTGCCGACCGAGTCCGATGATGGGTTGTTTTTCTTTTTCACTGCATTTCCTATTGCGAGCCTCAAGCAGATGATCTCGTTTGGCCTGGACATCAACGCTCTGCCAAAGTCGCCTATGGGATCATCTCTGCTATGGGCGTTCCTACGACACATTCCACTTCAGCCGCCCATGTCGCCAGACTACTTGATGGAAGGTCTCAAGACCATCTTGGCAGCTGGTGCAGACTTGAATGCCGACTGGGTTCGCAACTCAAAACGCTCTACTCCGTCGCAGTCGCCAAACTCGTCTAGGGCCAGTCTTCCACTGACTCTCCGTCCTCTGTCTTTCTTGCTCGAGGAATGCCCGGGCATCGATATCGCGGTAGTGAGACTACTCCTGATGCAGGGTGCAGAGCTATCTGCCGCGTCGCCATTCTATGCTGGACGCTCTCCTCTGCACTCGGCAGCAAAGGCCCGTCGCGTGAATATCGTAGAGGAGCTTTCACTGCAGCGTGCCGACATGAGCTGTGTCGACCAGGCTGGACGCACACCACTATTTTACGCCGCCGAAGTTGGCGATTGGGAGATTATGGATACCTTGCTGCGCCGGGGCGCCAAGGTCGACGTTCAAGACTCGACCAAGCACACGCCATTGCACTTGGCAGCCATTGGCGGAAGCAAGAGGGTCGTTGCCATCCTGCTCCGAGAGGGCGCAAAGGCAGGCGTGAAGAACAGCAAAGGATGCACACCGCTCAACCTCGTGCCCGAGGATCTCGAGGAGCAAGAAAAGGACAAGATTGTAGCCATGCTGAAGGAGGGCGAAGAAAAGGAGGCGAGAGAAGAAGAGCAGCAACGGCGGCGCGAAGAACAGACGGCCGCCCTGGAAGCCCAAGTCAAACAAGCCCACGAAGAGGCCCTCGCAACCGCAAAGCGAGAGCAAGAAGAAGCCCGCAGGAAGGAGCAGGAACAATCCGAAGCCCGCCTCCTCGAACAGCACATCGAACAACACGCCGCCGCCACCCAGGCCCTGCAAGCGCCCTCGCAACCCCCGCTCAAGAACCGAAAGTCCTACTCCCTCTTCCGCAAATCATCCCTCTTCTTCTCAAAATCCAGCACAGGCATCACCCCTACCACTACTCCAGCCACCACCCCCATGGAAGACGGCACCACCACCACCAAGATGCGCAAAACCTCCATGCTCAGTCTACGCATCACCTCCACCCAAGAACCCAACAAGCTCATACCTGCCAACCACCCTTCTCCTAACACCCCCGCCCTACTGCTCGCCAGCCCAGACTTCTTCACCACCGACTTCTCCACCAAAATGGCTCAGCACCGCTCAACCGCACCCGTGCCGACGACGCTAAAGCGACTCACCACCCCCCGCGTCGACAGCGGCCTCGACTCTGGTCAGGCCGGCCTCATTGGCCGCGAAAAAGACGACAAGAATGCGCTGGACCTGGCGGCTGTGAATGAAAAGTTGACGAATCCGAGGGATAGTGGGCATGAGTTCAAGGATTGGCTGGCGCTGACTAGGATGCTTGACGTTGATGGTGTTTGATGATGAGAGTATGAATTCCTTTTTTTCTTTCTTTTTTCTTTTTCTCATGGCTGGCTTGCTTGCTTGCTTGCCGGAGTGGCGTTCTGTCAAAAAAGGGGGGGAGGAGGGGCGGGCCGAGCTGGGTTTGCTGCTTTGCCATACTACTACTGTACTTGCCGCTTTTTTTCTTTTCTATTCCTTCCAACCCCCCCTCCATTCTTTTTTTCCCTCTCTTTTTTTTCTTCTTCATCCCCTTCTTTTTTATTATTATAGAAACACTTTTGGTCTAGACGTACCCTTTTGATGAACACATGGCTGTTGGGGTGGAGCGTA
>Ga0265798_10007017_pt1 | contig 14676 bp, 9 predicted proteins | sample P3T30metagenome_FD_192430 | JGI IMG/M metagenome (GOLD analysis project Ga0265798, IMG submission 192430) | Plant litter microbial communities from East Loma Ridge, Irvine, California - P3 T30 | ecosystem: Environmental > Terrestrial > Plant litter > Unclassified | place: USA: California... | reverse complement strand
TTGCGGCTCGTCGTCTGTACCGTTGAACAACCACGACCCAGCGGCGCGGGCGACGAGCCGCAAGTATGCGTCTCTACATCGACCAGAATTGCAGGCGAAATACTCATTTGCTTACGGCCTGATAAGTCACCACGTACTCCCGGCCTTTCTCCAGTTGCAGCTCATACTGCCCAGCGCCTTTCGAAATGATTTTACCGCCTTTGCAGCTGGGTTTTGACTTGCTTTTGAAACGCAATGTGCCGGTACCCACGGCTCCTTTTACCGTCAGCTGCTTGGGGCTGGCGGCTACCGTGATGTCGCCCTGGGGCGTGGGGACGGTGCCTTCCATCCATTGCAGGCCGCCTAGGTTGGGTACGATTTCGTAGGTGGCGTAGCCCGGCGTGAGGGGTTTTACGCCGAGGTAGTACTTGCCGAGCAGGTAAATTGGGCTGGCGCCCCAGGCGTGGCAGAGGCTCTTGCCGAAGGGCCGGCCGTACATGGCATAGTGCTCGGCGCCCTTTTTGGCGGGGTCGTATTCTTCCCAGAAGGAGGTGGCGCCGAGGTCCAGCATGCCGCCCCAGTACGCCTTCATTTCCTTGAGCACGTAGGGTTGCTCGCCCATCGCGCACAGGGCTTCCAGCTCGTAGAAGCGCATGTAGGGCGTCGTGATTTTGGGCACTTCCTTGTTGAGCAGCACGTAGTTCTTCACGTCCTGCGCCTGGCTGGGCGTGAAGTAGTTGAAGAAGATGCTGAACATATTGGCGTAGCGCGTCACGTTGCTGGTAGGCTGGCCGTTGATTTGGCTGTGCACCAGCGCGTGCTTCTCGGGGCTCCAGTAGGTGGCGAAGATTTTGGCTTTGAGGTCGGCCGCGAGCTTTTGGTAGTTGGCCGCGCCGGCGGTGTCGCCCACTAGGTTGGCGCACAGGGCCATGCTTTCCAGGCTGCGGCAAAACAGCAGCTGCTCGAAGCTGACTTCACCCTTCTTGCTCAGGCCATCGGCCCAGTCGATAAACACCCAGTCACCGGCCTGACCTTCGAGCAGGCCGTTGGGATTGCGGCGACCCAGGACGTACTGCATCAGGCTTTGCATGCGGGGGTAGAGCTGCTGCACTTGAGCTTTGTCGCCGGTGTATTGGTAGGCATCGTACACGCTGATGAACCAGTAGAAACTGTAGTCCATGATGGTGTTGATGTGGCTGGTGACGGGGTCTTTGCCGCGCAGGGCAAACTGCGTGCGGTTGACGGTGGGCGTGTCGAAGTAGAGGTAGTAGTTCATCAGGTAGCTCTGGTAGGCGTCGCCCGACCAAATCCACCGGTCCCGCTTGATGCCGTCGATGAAAAACTCCCGCGTATTGAGGTGCATGGTGTAGGCCGCCACGTCCCAGATTTTATTCAACTGCGCATCCGAGCAGCGGAATTTGCCTCGCTCGGCCACCGGCGCAAACTCGTACAGCAGCGACACCGAATCGAGGCTTACGCCCGCGTCGGGCCGGATATTCACGTAGCGAAAAGCCTTAGATAAGCTCGTGGAGCGGTCACCTTTTTGCGGTTGGTCCACGGCCAGGTATTCCAGCGTTTCGCCGGTTTCGGTGGCCAGGGCTTCTTCCTTCGATTCGCCGAAATACACCGCCACCTGGCCCTTGCCGCGCAGCCCGTGCAGCTTGATGTAGCCGAAGGTTTCGCGCCCAAAATCCACCACCATGCCCTGCGCTATGCGCTCGACGCGGGCCGCCCGACGTACTTCTGTGGGCAGCTTGAAAGCAGAGGGCAACACTTGCGGGTCGTTGAAATTCCAGCCCCCCGCCTTCAGCCAGGTCGTGCCCGACTGGTCGGAGGTTTTGCCCGAGGCGTCAATCCATTCCTTGTCCTCGTAGGTCACCAGCCACGACGAATCAGAGGCCACCGTGTTGCCGCGCACGAACACCGCCGGCGGCGTGGCTTGGTTATACACCTTGATGTTGAGGCGGTGCTTGCCGGCCGGCACCGTCAGGCGCTGGGGCGCGCCGGTCAGCGGCTTGCCGTCGAGCTTCACATTGTACTGGCCCTCGGCGCGCAGCTCCACTTCTTCGGGCTGCGCGAGGTCGAAATCCTTGTGGAAATCGATGAGCACGTAGTGGCTGTCCATCCGCCAGAACACCGGGAAGAACGTGCCGCGCTCGGTGCGCCGGTTCTGCATCTGGTTGCCCAGCCAGATTTCGTAGTCGCCGGGGTACCAAATCCAGGTGGCTTTTTTGGTGGTTTGCGCTTGGGCGGATGATGCTAACAGCAGCAGCAGCAGCGCAGTGACGCAACGGGCCCAGACGTGGCACCTCACCCCCCGGCCCCCTCTCCGAAAAGGAGAGGGGGAGCCAAACGACTTCTTTGCGGCAGCTTTGGTATTTTCTTTCATAAAATCAATTACTTATTCGTCTTATTTGGCTGGCTCCCCCTCTCCTTTTCGGAGAGGGGGCCGGGGGGTGAGGCGCTACGTTCGCGCAGCCTCAAATCTTGGTAAGCCGCTTCCAGCCCGGCTGCTTGCTTAATGGCCTCACTCACCATTGGCCCGTTGTTCTTCCACACGTTGCCCGGCCCGTTGGCATTCGCCAAGAATTTCTCGGCCGGGCACCAATTATCCTGCACCGTGATGTTGGACGAGCCCTCATCCAGGTAGAGGTAAAACCAATGGTCAGGGTCGTGGACGTAGGGCGCGCGGCCGATTTCATCGACGCGGTTTTCGCTGATGATTGTGCCCGGCTGGGCTGAGAGCGTGTACACGCCCGCCACGTCGTAGGTATGCTGCGCGTAGTGATGGATGTAGTTGGCCTGCACGCGGTTGTCGCGCATGGCATTGGCCGATTTGGTCCAGCCCCAGCCCAGGCTGATGCCGGTGTAGGGCACCTGCGCCACCTCGTTGTGCCGGATGGTGGTGCCTCGCACAAAGCCAGCGGCTATGCCCACCGCGCCCCAATCCTCATTACCGCAGTCGGTGACGAGGTTGTTTTCTAGCAGCTCATTGGTGCAGATTTCGCGCTCGTCTTTCGGGTTGTAGGGCAAGTGCGTTTCCACGCTTTCATCGGAGAATTTGCCTAGTTGAATACCATTCACGGCCACATCCCGGAACACGCAGCCGGTGATTTCATCGTCGTGGGTGCCGCTTTGGTAGTCGAGCGCCGTTGCGCCCATGTGCCGAAACTGGCACCGCTCGAAGCGGGTGTGGTGCGCGTCCTGCAACGCTACTCCGGCCGGTGGCCGGCCAATCCAGGCTTGGTTTTCGAGGCCGGCTTTGTCGGGCGTGCCGGGCTTGGCCAGCGAGTAGCCATCCAGCAAATACATGCCGGCTTGCAAGGGAACGTGGCCCTGCTCCGAGGGCCGCAGCCACGTCGTGTAGGCAAACGTCAGCCCCTTAAACTGCACGTAGCTCACGGGCTGGTCGAGGGTGCCTTGCACCCGCACCACCGTTTCCAGGGCTGGCGCAATCACCTGGGCCGTGGTCAGGTTTTCGCCCGGCCGGGGCCAGTACAGCACCTGCCCACGGGCGGCATCGTAGTACCATTCGCCGGGCTGGTCGAGCAGCTCGATAGCATTGGTCAGGTAGAAGGCCGAGCTGCCGTTTTTGCCGTTGATGATGGGCCGCGGCCACGGATGCTCAAACTGGATGCGGCTTTCGGGCTCCTGAAACGTGAGGCGGGCTTTGTCGCCGGCCACGGCCAGGGTTTTCACGCGCAGCACGTTCACGGCCCACATTTGGTGCAGCACCATTTCTAGCTGGCTGGGCTGCTTTACGCCACCTAGGGCGGCAGCCGGAACCGTGGCTTCCCGCGTATCGGTGTTCCAGGCGAGCAGGCGGGGCAGGTTGTCGTTGTTGGGCGTGCGGGCGCGGGTGGCTTTGCGGCCATTCACCCACAGTTGCCGAAAATCCAGCCACCTACCCCCTACCAACGGGGCCTCCGCCACCCACACCTGCCCCTGCGCCGCCTTGGGCAAACCGGCCAGCGTAGTGGTCAGCTTGCGCCAGCCCTTCACCGCCGCGCCGCCGCTCAGCACCGGCTGTTCGCCGGGTGCGGCTTCTACTATCGTGGGACTGCTAGCAGTACCCGAATCTTCGGGCCGAAAAAACCACGGCTCTTGCAGCCGGTACTCGCCCCCACGCAGCCAAATGTGGATGCCATTCGTCACCGAAGCATCGTGTAGACGCCGCAGGTCGCGGGCCTGCCGCAAGGCGGCATTCAGCGAAGCCAGCGGCTTGTCGGCTGTGCCTGTGTTGCGGTCCGAGCCCGTTGGGGCCACCCAGATGTCGGTGGCGCGGGCGGGTGTGGCGGCTAGCAGGCTGAGGGCGAGGAGTAACATTCGTGTCATGCTGAAGCGGTGTAGAGACGCGATACTTCGCGTCTCAATCCTTGCTGTTGTTATTTGGCAGCGGGGTGCCAATCGTTCTGACGGGAGACGCGAAGTGTCGCGTCTCTACATGTCGTTCACTGCTACCGTGCAGCCGTCGACTTCGCAAACACCGCTTGCAAGTCCTCGAAACTGTGCAGCGCATTAGCCGGCAGCAACTCCCCTTTTGGCCCGAAAACGCGCTGCGCCTCCTCCTTCTCTACTGTCACTTTCGACTCGTCCAGCTTGCCGGATTTGTCCTCGGCAGCGGCTAGGTTCAGACCTAGGTTTTTGGCCATGAACTCGTACATCGCCTGGCGTTTTGAGGGGCCGTAATCGTGGGTTTCCTTGGGCAGATGCACGTTTTGCACGAGGTCGGTTTTGCCGTAGTAGCCGTAGATGGTGCGCAGGTAGGGGTAGGCGACTTCGGGCGTCTGGGCGGTCCAGTCGCCGCCATCGGTGATGGCGAGTTGGGGGCGCGGCGCGGCCATAGCGGCGATTTCGGCGTTGTTGGTGCCACCGCCGCATAGGTGCACGGGCTGGCCGCTTTCGCAGGGGCAGCCGCCGCTGTGGTAGGTCGAAAGCATCACCACCGGCACGCTCACTTTGATACGGTCGTCAAGCGCGGTGAGCAGCATTGTCTGGCTGCCGCCGCCCGAACCACCGGTGATAGCGACGCGGGTTTTGTCGGCGTCTTTCAGCGCCAGCATGTAGTCCAGTGCCCGCTCGCCGTTCAGGGCCTGCACCGTCATGGCGAGGCTGCGGCGGTGGTCTTCGCCCTTGAATTGCAGCAGCGACTCGCCCCAGGCGAATAAATCGTAGCTGTACACCATCGCGCCCATGCGGGCTAGGGTGGCGCACCGCAACTGCGCATCGGCCCGGTAGCGCCCGTCGCCAAAGTGCCCGTCGGGGCTGATGATGACCGGGATTTTGCCCTTGGCTTTGGTGGGTTTGTAGAGCGAACCCGTCACGTAAAGCCCCGGCAGCGTCTCCAGGGCCAGGTTTTCCACTGTATAGCCGTCGAACTGCCGCTTGTTGGTGATGATGGGTTTGCTGGTGGGCCGGGCCGGCATGGGCGACAGCCGCAGCGCCGACCACATGCAGCTCCGCAGCTCGGCCCGGCGCTTTTCCCAGGTGGCCGCGTCGTGGTAGTGCGAGGCCAGGTAGGCCAGTTGCGCCGCGCCTTCCTCGGGCGTTTTGAGGTGGTATTGAAACGTCTTGAGCTTATAGGTTTTCTCGCCGGTTTTCGCCGCCTGATAGTCGAAGGGAGCCAGTACGCTGCGCAGCGTTTCGTCCACGTCGGGTCGAAAGCGCCACTCGGCATAGGTCACGTACTTGTCCTTCATCATCGCCGCGTCGGGCCGGATTTTCACGCCGTAGCGCTGCTGAATTTCCTCCAGCACCTGTTGCAACGGCTCGCGGTACTGGTCGTCGGAGTTCGGCGTTTGGGCCTGGGCGGCGGCGGTGAGGAAAAGGGAACCTAGGAGCAGGCGGAAGAATCTGGACATGGGTGGGAATTGGTTTTAGACCGACAGAAAACGGTCATGCTGAGCTTGTCGAAGCATCTCTACCGCTTCGTCTGTCATCCTGAGCTTGCGAAGGACCTTACCCCGATTGCACGAGTCGTTCGGTATTGAAAGGATGCTTCCTTCGTCAGCATGACAGGTGGCGCGGTAGAGATGCTTCGGCTGCGCTCAGCATGACCACTCATTTTGGTTGACGTTCTGGTTTATCGTGCAGTTAATCCTTCGTAATCTCCGCCGAGCCTTCCGGCGCTTTATAGCCTTTCATCACCGGCCACACGCCGTTTTCAATCTTCACCAGCTTCATCTTCTTCGGGTCGAGCACTGCGTGCTTGATGCTTTTGCGGCGCCAAGTGTACACAAAATGCACCAGCCCGTCCTTGGTTTGAATCACCGATGGGTACGAGTACTGGCTGATGGGTGAGTCCTCCAAAATCGCCACCGCATACCACTCTTTTCCGTCTTTAGACACGGCCACGTTCAGGGGGGTGCGGGGGCCTTTGGCGAGGGTGCCGGGGGGTAGGACGTGGTTGTAGACCAGCAGCTGGCGACCGTCTTGCAGGGTCACGGCGTCGGTGCCGGAGTTGTTGTTGGGCAGGGTGGTTTTCGCCAGCGGCGACCAGGTTTTGCCTTGGTCCGTGGACCACGTTTCGAGGATGGCACGGTCGCGGCTGCGGCAGAGGGCTTGCAGGCGGCCGTCCTTATAGGTCAGGATGCTGGGCTGAATCGCGCCTTGGGTGGCACCGTTGGGCACAGGCTCGGTCTTGGTCCAGGTCTTGCCGAAGTCCGGGGAGGCTTCGAAATGCACCAGCCAGCCGCCGGTACCCTCGGTGCTGGTGGGCGAAAGCAGGGTGCCGTTTTTGAGCAGCACCGGCTTGTTTTTCACCGGCCCGATGTAGCCCTCCGGCAGCGCCTGGGCCGCCGACCACGTCAGGCCATTGTCGTTGGAGGTGCGCAGCCAGCCCTTCCAGTCCGAGGGTTTCGGGCCAATTTTGTAGAACAGCAGCAGCTCGCCGCCGGGGGCCTGGTAGAGCACTGGGTTCCAAGTGGGGTAGCGCAGGGTTTCATTTTGGATGCCGTTGGCGACCTCCACGGGAGCGGTCCAATGGCCGTTTTCCTGGCGGCTTATCCAGATGCCCACGTCGGGGTTGCGCTCCTTGGTGCCGCCAAACCACGCGGCCACCAGACCCTTGGGTGTCTCGGCGATGGTGGCGGCGTGGCTTTCCGGGAAGGGCGCTTTTTCAAAGATGAATTCGTCGGTGACGATGCCCTGTTTCCAAGGTGCGGCGGCTTTTTGGGCCACGGCGCAGCTGGTGGTGAGGGCAGTGAGGGCCAGTAGCAAAAGGGGGATTCTCATGGCGATACTTGCAGGCCGCAGCCGCTATTTATTGAGTTCGAGGCTAGCCAGGATGAAAGGACCTACCCCTTTCAGGTCGTTGATTTTGATGCGCTCGCCCACGTAGTATTCGTAGGAGCCGTTGCGCTCGGCGCCCGGCCCCAGGCCGGCTACTTCGCACACTTGCAAGAGGTTGAGCTCGCCATCGGGCTTTACTTCGATGAGCTTGGTGGTGATGCCGTCGAAGCCTTTCTGGGCCACCGGGCGGTATTGCTTGTTCAGGTAGCCTTTGTTCACGCCCTTCGCCAGGGTGTACACGAACATGCACGAGGCCGACGCTTCCAGGTAGTTGCCGGGCTGGCCGCCTTTGTCCACCACTTGGTACCAGAGGCCCGAGGCCGGGTCCTGGTACTTCTGCATGGCTACCGCCAGCCGGTCGAGCACCTGCACCAGCTTGGGGCGGGCGGGGTGCTTGGCGGGCAGGTAGTCGAGTACGTCGACCAGCGCCATGCCGTACCAGCCAATGGCCCGGCCCCAGAAGTTGGGCGACTGGCCGGTTTGCGGGTTGGCCCAGGCTTGCACGTGCTTCTCGTCCCAGCCGTGGTAGAGCAGGCCGGTTTTGGGGTCGCGCAGGTGCTTTTCGAGCAGCAACAGCTGCTTGGCCGCTTCATCAAACCCGGCGGGCTCCTTGAAAAAAGCCGCATACTGGGCCACAAACGGGCTCGCCATGTAGGCCCCGTCGAGCCACATCTGGCTGGGGTATTTCTTCTTGTGCCAGTAGCCGCCGTCGGTGGTTTTAGGCTGCTGTTGCAGCTCGGCGTGCAGCTTTTGCAGGGCCAGCTTATATTTCTCCTGCTTGGTATCGGTGTAGAGTTGGAACAGGAGCTTGCCGGAGTTGATGTTGTCGAGGCTGTTGTCCAGCGGCTTGTAGTCTTTGTTGTGAATCTCGCCCTGGGCATCCACCATCTTGTCGCCGTACTGCTGCAAGGCGGTGCGCAGGCGCGGGTCGTGGTTCTGGTGCTCCAAGGCTTCCAGCGAATGCATCAGCAGCCCCTGGGTGTAGCCCCAGGAATCACCTAAGGCGGGGTCGCGCAGCCAAGGGCTCCGTTTTAGCACCGACAGCGCCATGCGCTCCGACCACTTGGCGGTGGCTGGGATGGTGGCGGGGAGGGTCGTGGCGGCTGGCGCCTGGGCGTGCGCGGCAGGTGGGCTGGCTAGCAGCATTGCGCCTATTGCCAAGGCTAGGCCGCTTGCTTTTACTTTATTGATAATCTGTTCTTTGTTCATCCTTTTTCTCCTGTCATGCTGAGCTTGTCGAAGCATCTCTACCGCTTCGTTGACTTCATTTGAAATCGGCTATTCGTCGTCATCGGTCAGCCACGCCGATTCATCATTTACAGGCTGAGGCAACCTTCCTTCAAGCCAAGTTTTCAAAGTATCTGGTGTAAATTCTTTGTCGGTATTTTCAATTACCCAAGACAGAAAATCCTCTGGTCCGCCATTCATATAAGGGGGCGGTGAAACCGGGTAAAAAGTGGTCGGCAGCTTTTCATTTAATGACAGGTAATTGACAACGTGCCCTATTTCCTGCACTACCTGCCAAGCCAACGGATGCTTGATGTCAATTTTGAACTTCACCCACCAAAAGCCTTCTTCATTCACTCCTTGTCCAATCGGCCCTTCAATAGCTGGTACCGCTAGTAAAAAGGCCTGAAGAGAATTAAATTGATTGTCACTCATTGTGGTAATTAGTTGCTATTCAACGAAGCGATAGAGATGCTTCGGCAAGCTCAGCATGACGTTTCTTTTGAAACATCGCCTATACTATTTCGCCTCAAACGCATACTCCCCCGACCCAACCTCAAATACTGCCCTACCCCCTTCCAGCCGCAAAAACTTCACCCCGGCCGCACCAGCCGCCTTTTTGCCGCCTTCGGTCACGTCCTTCGCATCCTTGGCCGGCACATACACCATCGCCTTGGCATTGCCCGGCACGGTGATGTTCCAGGTGAAGCGCTTAGCGTCTCTGGTCCAGCTACTGCGCACCAGCCCGCGCACCGAGCGGTACGACGCTTGCACCGAGGTCAGCCCGTCAATCATGGCGGGTTTCATTTCAAGCTCTTGGAAACCAGGGGCGGCCGACTTGATGCCGGCCAAATCCTCGTAGTACCAGATGAGCAGGTCGCCGAGCAGCATGACGTGGTTTTGGGAGTTCATAGCGGGGTCGGCGGTGTTGCCGTTCCAGAGCTCCCAGATGGTGGTGGCCCCGTTGGCGGCCATGTAGCCCCAGCTGGGGTAGTCGCGGTTGGTGGCGAGGCGGTAGGCGATATCGGGCCGGCCCTCGGCGGTGAGGCCGCGCATGAGCCACTGCGTGCCGATGACGCCGGTGCTGATGTGACCCTTGTTTTCGACCAGGATTTTATCGGCGATGTTCTGAAATACCTTGCCGCGCTCGGCCTCCGGCGTCATGCCGTAGGCCAGGGGTAGCAGGTTGGCCGTCACCGTGTTGTTGGCGTATTGCTGGTTCTGGGCGTTCAGGTATTTCTGGTTGAATGCGTCCTTGATTTTGGCACCTAGGGCGGCGTATTCCTGCGCATCGGCGGGCTTGCCGAGCACGGTGGCGAAGCGCTGCATCAGCATCAGCAGGTGGTAGTAGGTGCTGGTGGCGATGACCTCGCCGCTGGTGTTGCGGGCGGGGTCCTGCGAATGAATGAGCTTTTCCGATTCGGGCGGCACGCACCAGTCGCCGTATTTATCCTTGGTAATAAGCCCGTTATCCGAATAATTGGCGCGCATGTAGGCCAGCCAGCGGCGCATCGAATCGTAGTGCTTGGCAATGGGCTGGGCGTCGCCGTACTGCGAATAGAGCATGTCGGCGATGGTGAGGTAGGTGCCGGGCCAGGTCACGTTGTCGCCGTAGTAGCGCCAAAACGCGGGGGCCACGTCGGGGATGCTGCCGTCGGCTTTTTGGGCCTGCGCAATGTCATCCAGCCACTTCGCATACAGCCGCGAGTTGTCGAACACGAAGCTCTCGCCGTAGGCCCCGGTGGTGCGGTCGCCGAGCCAGGGCTGCCGCTCGTTGCGCTGCGGGCAGTCCACGGGCATGCCCTTGTAGTTGCTCCGAATGCCCCAGTAGGCGTTTTTATACACCTGGTTAATGGTGGCGTTGGAGGTCGTAAACTCGCCGGTCGTGGCCAGCTCATCGTACACCACGCGCCCGTCAAAATCGGCCAGCGTGGGTGTGCCGGGGTAGCCGCTGATTTCCACGTACCGGAAGCCGTGGTACACGAAGGTCGGCTCCCAGGTTTCGCGGGCGCCGCCGCGCAGCGTGTACACGTCGGTCACGCGGGCATCGCGTAGGTTGGCTACGTACAGTTCGCCGGTTTTTTGCAGCGTCTCGGCAAAGCGGAGCGTGATTTTGTCGCCCCGCCGGCCGGTGGCGCGCAGCCGCAGCCAGCCCGCCATGTTCTGGCCCATGTCGAGGATGAATTTGCCGCCCGCCAGCGGCTTGAGGGCCACCGGTTTCAGGGTTTCCATCACCTTCATGTTCTCGTTCATCTGGGCCTCGAAGGCGCCGCCGGGCTCCTGCACCAGCTCGGCTTTGCCCCACTTTTTGGCGTCGAAACCGGCAGCGGCCCAGCCCGGCATTTCCTTGGTGGCGTCGTATTCTTCGCCGTCGTACTCGTTGTTGGCCCGGATGGGACCGTCGGCCGTGGCCTGCCAGGTGTCGTCGGTTTTGATGACCTCGTGGCTGCCATCGGCGTAGGTCACGTCCAGCTGCATCAGCAGCTTGGGGTAGCCGAAGGTCTTGATTTTGTACGGCTTATAGTTTTGCCGCATGGCGTAGAAGCGGCCGTTGCCGAGCACCGTACCTAGGGCATTAGCGCCCGGCCGCAGCAGCGCCGTCACGTCGAAGGTGTTGTACTTCACGCCCTGGGTGTAGTCGGTGGGGCCGGGCGCCAGCACCTGGTCGCCCACGCGCTGGCCGTTCACATACAGCTCGTACAGCCCCAGCCCGATGATGGACGCCGTGGCCTGCTGCACCGCCTTTTCGGCCTTGAACTCCTTGCGGAAATACCGGGCCGACAGCCGGGCGTGGGTCGATTCATCGTCCCAGGGAAAGGCGCGGTCCAGCCCAATCCAGCGGCCTTTCCAGTCGAGGTAATTAATCAGGCCCATGCTCCAGCGGGCCGGCGTGCTCCACCCCGATTCGCCCTGGCTGGTCCAGGTCCGCACCTTCCAGTAGCAGCGGGCGCGGCTGCGCAGCGGCGCGCCCCCGTAGGCCACATGCACCGATTGGCCCGAGCCGACCTTGCCCGAATCCCACAGGTCGCCCGCGTCGGCCGCCAGCTTTTCGGGCGTGGAGGCTACCAGCACCTGGTAGGCCGTTTGGGTGAGGCCGCGCGCCGGCCCGCTCAGTTCCCAACTCAGGCGCGGGGCGGTGGCGTCGATGCCTTCGGGGTTGGTCAGCAGCTCGCAGCGCAGGCGCGCCAGCTGCACGGTGGCCGGCGCATCGGGCCGGCGAAAGGCCGTGAGCGACAGCAGCAGCAAAAAGAAAAACAGATACTTACGGTTCATAGTCAGGGCCTTGCCCCTCCGGCCCCCGCGCCAGCTGCGCAAGGAAACCCGCCGCTTGGCAGGCCGAAACCGGAGGGGTTGCGCAGGGCGCATTTGGCACCCCAAAGTCCGACTTTTTCGCTTCTGTTTATTCTAGGATGTTAGCACGAATCTTCACGATTTGCGCAAGGTGCGTGGGGAGATGGTGGAATAGGGTGGGGTGGGCAGCTTCAATATGCTACTTATTAGCGCAATATGTTTGACACGTTAATCAACATCTACTTCATTATGGCGAAGCTTCAAAATGCCACAATGAAGTAGGTATTTGTCGGTTCTAAGCCATTGCAGTTTTATGTTCGTTCAAATAATTATATGATATCAGGACATACTCTTTTTTGAAGAGCTCCTTTTTCCTAATATTCCACGAGGCAACTGCTTTCATTACTTCTTCAAAAGTATAATCAGGATTTTCAGAAAGGATAAAATCAACCGTTGATAATATCTCCAACGAAAGCTCAGACGTAAATCCTGCCAGAAAATGAATCAGCTTTTTTACACGCTGTGCATCTTCATTGCCAAGCTTTTTGCTTACATAATCATTCACCTCATACCATTTCTCATAATTGAGTTTGAGCGGCTCGAACGGCTTAACCTGACCTTGTTCCATGCCTTTTAGATATACACCATTCAAATGGTAAAGCACTTTTTCCACCCCAATAGCATAAGGACCATAATGGTATGGCTTGAAATCAAGGTTAAGCTTCTGCCCTTTGCGTTGCAGAAAGTAAGCTAGTTTATTAGCAGCAAACAAACTGCTATACTCGCCCATACTCTCAAATGCAAATAAGACATATAACAATGCTGCTCTAGCAGGTGTAAGCCCTACTTCTTTATGGACTTCTTGCTTTTGCAATACAGCTTTAATAGCATCGTTAGGTTCGAAAAGAATAACCTCTGTTTCTAAATCATCAAGTGCATTAACTATCATGGGTCTTACTTTCTCCCAATCTAGCCCACCATTACCACAACCTAATGGTGGAACGGCAACACTCTTAATATTCTCTTCCTGTAATAATTTCCTCAAAGCCACTAAGCCTTGCTCTATATACTCGTACTTTGATGGTTGCCTCCAGTGAGTCTTAGTAGGGAAATTAATAATCAATTTCTTTCCTAGATGCAGATTTTCGTCCCATACTGCGATGAGTTTACCTGGCACCAACTCATTCTTCTTACAAGCATCGACGTAAACCTTATTATTATTCAGAAATGCCTCTTTAAATTGCAATGCAATCCCCTTACCCATAACCCCTACAGTATTTACCGTGTTGACAAGGGCTTCTGCACCTGATTCGAGTAAATCGCCTTTTTTTACAGTAATCATCTTAAAAGAAATATTGCGGCACGATGTTTACAGCCAACTCAACACCAGTTTTACTTAATATATTATTCACATAATCTGCGGCTTGCTGATTATAGACATTCAGCGACTCAATGGCATCCAACGGAACTTTTTCATACACTAAGAATTCTGCTTGATACCTTCTTGGACGGTCATAATCACCATCGTTCTTAGAAAAATCGCTGTGATGGATGATATCCCAGTCAACTACATCAATCTTCGACAAATCGTTGTAGTGCTTACTTACCATATCGTTACCTTGACCATTGGTAAAAAACCACTTTGGCAGCTGCGCTAATTTTTCTATAAAGCAGCGAATAACTACTATTTCACTTCGGTTCCTTTTCAGAACTTTTGGATGCCAATAGCCAGTAATAATATTATAGAGCATTATTGACTTTGGAGTAAAATAAAAGGGCACGTAATCACCAATCATTCCGTAACCTTCAATTTTCACAAGAGTCTCACTTCTTACATCAATTATTTCAGGATTTCCAATATTAATGTATTTGCTATTTGCATCAGGATGATGCTTATTCACAATGCCATTTGCCAGAATCAATGGTATATTATCTATGTGGGTTATCCTATAGCATAGACTCCTACTTTCATTTATACTTCTCATACCACTTTTGATAACACACTATTCACTAGACAAATTGAAAATAGTGTTCACTCATGGGCTGGCGCATATAACTCACTCTTACAGAGAAATAAACATGTTGCACAGCAATAACAAGCGTGTTTCAATGACATGCAAGATAGCAGTGCGTAGCTTATTAACTGGCTCACGCAAGCCTTACCTCACGAGGCTAGTTCCTACTGCTGCTTTCTAAGTGCTGAAGGTGTCTTTTTTCACCCCCATCCGCTAACACCTTCTTCTTCAACCAAGCCCGCACCGGCTCGTCGTAAAATTTCAAGCTAGCGTAGGCAATGGCTACGGCGGCCAGATAGACCAGCGCCGCCACGGGCCAGCCGTCGCGCAAGGGCACTTTGTGCGTCGCTACCCAGGCCGTATAGGTGTAGATGAGCGGATAGTGCGTGATGTAAATCGGATACGAAATATCGCCTAGGAAGCGGCACAGCCGCTGGGCCGGGGCCGAGCGCACCGCCCCGCTGGCCCCCAGAAAGATGATACCGGGGAAGACGAGAATGATGCTGAGCGCATCGTAGAGCCCATTTTGCCATAGGTGCGCGGGGCTACCGATGCGGGGCATGGCCAGCACCCCCACCACCAGGAGGCTGCACCACCCAAAGGCATTGGGCACGCTCCGCAGCCGCACCAGCCGAAACAGCAGCAGCCCCGCAAAAAACGGGTACATCATGCGGGCGAAGCCGATGTGCAGCTGCCGGGGCTCCAGCGACCAGCCGCCAATGACATCGCCCTCGGGACTGGTGACGGCCAGGTGCAGCAGCGCCCCCGCCGACAGCACCACCAGGATGCCCAGCGCCACGTTGGAGAAGCGGCGCACCACCGTCGCGTACAGCACATTGGCCACGTACTCGAAAAACAGCGACCAGCCCGGCCC
>Ga0265798_10007016_pt1 | contig 14678 bp, 14 predicted proteins | sample P3T30metagenome_FD_192430 | JGI IMG/M metagenome (GOLD analysis project Ga0265798, IMG submission 192430) | Plant litter microbial communities from East Loma Ridge, Irvine, California - P3 T30 | ecosystem: Environmental > Terrestrial > Plant litter > Unclassified | place: USA: California... | reverse complement strand
GCGCAGGAACGCGAGCTTGTCGTCGAGACGGTCGCCGGGGAACCTGTCGCGCTGCAGGTCGCCGAGCACGAGCACGTCGGGGTCGGCGTCGACGACGCTCTCCCAGCCGACCGCGGGCCAGTCGTCCGTCGAGCTGGCGAAGACGTTCCGCAGGCCCGTGGTCGTCGCGAGCAGCGAGGCCGAGCCGAGGCCCCCCGCGACGTAGGGCGTCTTGGTGTCCGCGAACCAGAAGGCCACCGTCTGCCCCTGGAGGTCGAGGCCCTCGGTGGCGGCGGCCGCGCGGGACCGGAGGTCGGCGACCAGGGCGTCGCCGCGCGAGGGCACGTCGAAGACCTCGGCGAGCTCGTGGACCTCCTGGTACAGGGCGTCGACCGTGAGGGGCTCGGTGCGGGTCCCGCCGCCGTTGATGCTGACGCCGTGGTCGCAGTCCGTGGGGGAGAGGTACGACCCCACCCCGGTCTCGTCCAGCCGGTCGCGGGTGACGACGCCGCCCTCGCGGTAGTGGCGGCCGAACGAGGCCGTCACGAAGTCGGGGTCGGCGCCGAGCAGGACCTCGTAGGTGGGGGCGTCGGCGGCGAGCCGCGGGACGCCGGCCTCCTCGTCCGCGAGCGACGGGAGCACGGGGTCGGTCCACGACGCCGTGCCGACGAGCCGGTCCGCCAGGCCCAGCGACAGCAGGATCTCGGTCGAGCCCTGGTCGAGCGACACCACGCGCTGCGGGGGTGCGTCGACGGTCACCTCGTGGCCGCAGTTCTCGAGCACGAGCGGGTAGCTCGTGCTCCCCTCGCCGTCGGTGGGCACGTCGAGCGCGGTGACGGCCTCGGAGGCTCCGCAGCCGGTCAGGGGGACGAGGGCGAGGACCGCGAGGGCGGCGGGGACGGTGCGCAGGCGCTTCGGGATCATGGGTGCTCCTGGTCAGGGGACGGGGCCGCGAGTGAGCATAGCCTTACCTAACTTCGTCGTCCACGTCGGTCCCCGCTCGCGGCCCGTCCCCAGGGTCGGCCGACCTACACTGGTCGCCATGCCCGCCCAGCAGATCCACCTCGTCCGTCACGGCGAGGTGCACAACCCCGACCACGTGCTCTACGGCCGCCTCGAGGGGTTCGGCCTCAGCGAGCTCGGGCACCGCATGGCGGCCACCGCCGCCGAGGCACTGCAGCGCGAGGGGGCGCCCGTGCGCGGGCTCGTCGCCTCGCCCCTCCAGCGCACGCGCGAGAGCGCCGCCCCCTGGGCCGAGGCCTTCGGCCTGCCGGTCCAGGTCGACGAGCGGCTCATCGAGCCCACGAACAAGTACGAGGGGCGTCGCGCCTCCTTCGGCGTGAAGAACCTGGCGGTGCCCGCGGAGTGGCCGTGGGTCGTGAACCCGCTCAAGCCCAGCTGGGGCGAGGCCTACGTGAGCATCGCGGCCCGCATGCTGTCCGCCGTCGAGGAGGCCTGGGCGAGCGTCGACGAGGGCGACGTCGTCCTGGTCAGCCACCAGCTGCCGATCTGGATGGTCCACCGCAGCGTCACCGGCGCCCGGCTCTTCCACGACCCCCGTCGTCGGCGCTGCTCCCTGTCGAGCATCACGACCCTCGAGCGTCGCGGCGACGCGTTCGTCGAGGTCGCCTACCGCGACCCGGCCGCGGCGCTCGCCGTGTCCGCGGTCGACCTCGGAGCCGTCTGATGCCCGCCCCGACCAGGGCGCGCCTCCTGCGCACCGCGACGGCCGTCGCCGTCGCCGCGCTCGTGCTCACCGGCTGCACCACGCAGGGCGACGACCTCGCCCAGCAGTACGGCGACGGCACCACCGAGAACTACATCTCCGGCAACGGCACGGTGACCGAGATCGAGCCCGCCGACCGGGCCGACGTGATCGACTTCACGGGCGAGACCGACACCGGTGAGACCCTCTCGCGCAGCGACCACGACGGCGAGGTCGTCGTGCTCAACTTCTGGTACGCGGGCTGCCCGCCGTGCCGCGCCGAGGCTCCTGCCCTCGAAGAGGTCGCCGAGGCCTACGCCGACGAGGGCGTGCAGTTCATCGGGGTCAACGTGCGCGACCAGGCCGCGACCTCGCAGGCCTTCGCCCGCACCTTCGACGTGAGCTACCCGTCGATCGTCGACACCGGATCGGGCACCGTGCAGCTCGCCCTCGCGGGCACCATCGCGCCGAACAGCGTCCCGACCACGATCGTGCTCGACAAGCAGGGGCGGGTCGCGGCCCGGATCCTCGGCGGCCTCGACGGCGCGAGCATCCTCCGCACGCTCGTCGGCGACGCGCTGGCCGAGCAGGCCTAGGTGTACCAGGGCAACCCGTTCTTCGAGGCCGTCGCCGGGGGGCAGCTCGCGGTCGGGCTGCCCGTCGCGCTGCTCGCCGGCCTCGTGTCGTTCCTCTCTCCGTGCGTGCTGCCGCTCGTGCCCGGGTACCTGGGCTACGTCGGCGGGCTGACCCGGGCCTCGGGCGACCCCGACGACGCGCGCCGCGACCGCCGCCGCGTCGTGCTCGGCGTGCTGCTGTTCGTGCTCGGCTTCTCGGTCGTCTTCGTGGGCACCACGCTCGCGTTCGGGGCGGTCGGTTTCTGGCTGATCCAGTGGCGCGACCTGATCACGCAGGTCATGGGCGCCGTCGTGATCGTGCTCGGCCTCGTCTTCATCGGGCAGTTCACGGTGCTGCAGCGCACCGTCCGCTCGTCGTTCGCGCCGCGCACCGGTCTCGCGGGCGCCCCGCTGCTCGGCCTCGTGTTCGGCCTCGGCTGGACGCCCTGCATCGGCCCGACGCTCGCCGCCATCTCGGCGCTGTCGCTCACGAGCGGCTCGGTGGGGCAGAGCGTGCTGCTCGGCATCGCCTACTGCGTCGGCCTCGGCCTGCCGTTCCTGCTCGTCGCGCTCGGCCTCGGCTGGGCGACGCGGTCGCTCTCGTTCGTCAAGCGCCACGTGCGCGTCGTCAACATCGTCGGAGGGTCGCTGCTGGTGCTCATCGGTCTGCTCATGGTCACCGGGCTCTGGTCCGACCTCATGTCGCGCGCGGGGGCGGTGATCGCGGGCTATGGCACGGTCGTCTGACGGGTCCCCGCTCGGCGGCGACGACCGCACCGACGTCGGCGCCGACCCGCTGCGCCCCAGCGACCACGTCGACGCGGTCGACGAGGCACCGGCAGGAGGCTCGGGCCCGGTCGCGCAGCCCCGGCTCGGCCCCGTCGGCTACCTGCGCTACTTCTGGCGCCAGCTCACGAGCATGCGCACGGCGCTGTTCCTGCTCATGCTGCTCGCCGTCGCGGCGATCCCCGGCTCGCTGGTGCCGCAGCGGACGAGCGACCCGAACGGCGTCGTGCAGTACCAGGCCGACCACCCGCAGCTGTTCCCGGTGCTCGACCGCCTGGGCGTCTTCGAGACGTACTCGTCGCCGTGGTTCTCGGCCGTGTACCTCCTGCTGTTCGTGTCGCTCATCGGCTGCATCCTGCCGCGCACCAAGCACCACCTGCAGGCCCTGCGGGCGCGGCCGCCGCGCACGCCCGTGCGCCTGTCCCGCCTCGCGGGCTACCGCTCGGTGACCCTCGCCACCGGTGCCGACGACGCGGGCGAGCCGCTCACGCCGACGACCGCGGTCGCCGCCGCCCAGGCGCAGCTCCGGAAGGCCGGCTACCGCACCGAGCTCTACGGCGACTCGGTGAGCGCCGAGCGGGGCTACCTGCGCGAGACCGGCAACCTGCTGTTCCACACCGCGCTCGTCGGCGTGCTCGTCACCGTCGGCGTCGGGGGCGGGTTCGGCTACTCGGGCCAGCGCGTCGTCGTCGAGGGGCAGACCTTCTCGAACGTGCTCAGCGCCTACGACTCGTTCAACCCCGGCCGCTGGTTCGACGAGTCGCAGCTCGAGCCGTACTCGATCGGCCTCGACCGCTTCACGACGACCTACGAAGAGACCAACCGCGACGCCCTGGGCCAGCCCACGGACTACACGGCCGACGTCACGACGCGCACGCAGGCCGGCGACGAGTCCGCCGAGCAGATCAAGGTCAACGGCCCGCTGTCGATCGGCGGCACGAACGTCTACCTGCTCGGCAACGGCTACGCCGTCGACGTCACGGTGCGCGACGGCCAGGGGGACGTGGCCTTCCGCGACCAGGTGCCCTTCTTGCCGCAGGACGCGAACCTCACCTCGCAGGGCGTCATCAAGGTGCCCGACGCCGTGCCCGAGCAGCTGGGCATGATCGGCTTCTTCTACCCGACCGCCTACGACCCGGGCAGCGGGATCCTGCAGTCGAACTACCCCGACACCCTCGACCCCGTGCTCAGCCTCAACGTCTTCGAGGGCGACCTCGGCCTCGACGACGGCGTGCCGAAGTCGGTCTACGCCCTCGACACCGACGACATGACGCAGGTCGCCGGCCTGAACGCCGGCACGAAGGCCGTCCAGCTCAAGCCCGGCGAGACCGCCGAGCTGCCCGACGGGCTCGGGTCGGTCACCTTCGAGGGCGTGCAGCGCTTCGCGTCGCTCGACGTGCACCACGACCCGTCCCAGCTGTGGGTCGGCGGGTTCGCCGCGCTCGCGTTCCTCGGGCTCATCGTGGCCCTGTTCGTGCCGCGCCGCCGCGTGTGGGTGAAGGCCCGCCGCACCGGCGACGGCCTCGTCCTCGAGTACGCGGGCCTCGCCCGCGGCGAGGACCCGACGCTCGAGCGCGCCGTGGGCGACCTGGCCTCCCGGCACCTCGTGGGGCTGGGCGTCCCGGAGGACCGCGCACGCACAGCGGGCCTGTCGGACGCCGACCGTACACTGACCCCGTGACCGCCGCAGAGCTCGCCTCCTTCTCGCTCGTCGCCACCTACTCGGCGATGGCCGTGTACACGATCGCCTTCGTCGCGTACGCCCTCGACCTCGCCAAGCGGTCGGGCGACGCGCAGCTGCGGGCGACCGCCGACGAGCGTGCGGCCGCGGCCGCCAGCGCGGGGTCGGCGACGGCCGTCGCCGGATCGAGCGCTGGCGCGTCGGGTGGCTCAGGCTCGTCGGGCTCCGGCTCGACCATCGTGCTCGAGCGCCGGGCACCCGCCGGGCAGCCGTCCTCCTCGGGGCGCCCCTCGGCGTTCCAGCGCGTCGGCACCGCCATGGTCGTCCTCGGCCTCGCCGTGCACCTCGCCGCCGTCGTCACGCGCGGCGTCGCCGCCGAGCGCGTGCCGTGGGCCAACATGTTCGAGTTCGCCCTCACCGGCACGGCGATCATCGTCGGGGTCTACCTCGTCGTGCGGCTCTTCGTCTACCTCGGCTACCTGGGCGCCTACGTCACCGGCCTCACGCTCATCCTGCTCGGCGTCGCGACCGTCCACTACTACGTCGACGTCGTGCCGCTGCCGCCGGCGCTCCAGTCGGCCTGGCTGGTCATCCACGTCCTCGTGGCGATCCTCGCGACGGCGTTCTTCGCCCTCGCGGCCGGCCTCTCCGCCCTCCAGCTGGTGCAGGCGAAGCGCGAGCAGGCCCAGCTCACCGGCCTCCGCTTCATGAGCACGCTGCCCGGCGCCGCCCGCCTCGAGGACCTCGCCTACCGCGTCGCCCTCGTCGGCTTCGTGCTCTGGACCTTCACGCTCGCCGCGGGCGCCGTCTGGGCCGAGCGCGCCTGGGGTCGCTACTGGGGCTGGGACACCAAGGAGGTCTGGACCTTCATCATCTGGGTGCTCTACGCCGGCTACATCCACGCCCGCGCCACGCGCGGCTGGCGCGGGTCACGATCCTCGTGGCTCTCGATCGTCGGCTTCGCGGCGGTGCTCTTCAACTTCGGCGTCGTCAACGTCTTCTTCAAGGGGCTGCACGCCTACTCCGGGCTGTGACCACCCGCGGCGTCGGCGGCTGAGCGCTCGACGGCCGCGTCCCAGGCCGAGCGGACCCGCTCGAGCCACCACGACCTCCTGCCGTCGTCGACGGCGTGCCGCCGCAGCAGATCGGGGTCGACGTCGATGCGGCGCACCTCGATCGATCCGCCGACCGGGGCGAGCGGCTCGGCCGTGACGTCCGCCGCGAGGAGGGCCGCGGTGCCGAGGCCACAGGCGTAGGCGACGCCGGGGGCGGCCGCCGCCAGGTGCGCGCCCATCGAGAGGCCGACCGAGGTGTCGATCGCGCTGGAGACGACGACGGGCAGGCCCGCTGCCTCGACGATGCGGAGCGCGGCCGTCACCCCGCCGAGCGGTTGCGCCTTGACGACGAGCAGATCGGCGGCACCGGCCCGGGCGACGGCGAGGGGGTCCTCCGCGCGGCGCACGCTCTCGTCGGCGGCGACGAGCACGCGGCCGTCGAGGCGTCGACGCAGCTCGGCCAGCTCGGGCACCGTGGCACAGGGCTGCTCGAGGTACTGCAGGTCGTAGGGCGCGAGGGCCGCGGCGGCGGCGAGGGCCGCGTCGACGGTCCAGGCCGCGTTGGCGTCGACGCGCACCGCGCCGTCGTCGCCCACCCAGCGGCGGGCGGCGGCGACGCGCGCCACGTCGTCGGCGAGGGAGCCACCGGGCTCGGCGACCTTGACCTTCACGGTGCGGCAGCCGCGGTAGCGGGACAGCACGGCGGGCACGTCCTCGGCGGCGACCGCGGGGAGCGTCGCGTTCACCTCGACGTGGTCGGCGCGGACGGGCGGCTCCGCCCCCCAGCCGAAGTCGAGCGTGGCCGCGAGCCAGGCGGCGGCCTCGTCGGGTCCGTACTCGACGAAGGGGCTGAACTCGGTCCAGCCGCGCGGGCCCTCGACGAGCAGGGCCTCGCGCTCGGTCACCCCGCGGAACCTCGTCCTCAGGGGCAGGCGCACGACCCGGGCCCCGGCGAGGACCTCGTCGAGGGTGGGGAGCACGGGGGCGGGCACGGAGGCCGGCGCGGGCCGGTGCTCGGGCACGGGTGCGGCGGCGGACGGCGACATGCGCCCAGTGTCCCACCGGGTCCGGGCGCGACGGCGCTACCGTCGGTCGGGTGACCGATCCGCTCGACGTCTTCGAGACGCAGACCCACGACCCCGCCGACGAGCCCCCTCGGAGCCGCCGGCTCGGGATCGTCTCGTTCGTGCTCGCGGTGGTCCTGCTCGTCGTCGACGCGGTCGCGTTCGGGCTCCTCACCGCCGACCAGGTCGAGCCCGCGGCGGTCCTCGCGCTCGTCGTGCTCGTGGGCTCGGTGCTCGTCGGCGTCGTCGCGCTCGTCGCCGTCGCCACCGCCCGCGGGCGCTGGTGGGGCGTGGCCGGCGTGCTGGTCGCGGTGCTGAGCAACCCGTTCGTCGTCGTGCCGCTCGTCGGGCCGCTGTTCACCTGAGGGTCCGCGCCTGCTGCTCGTTGGTCGCGTTCGGCGCCGGACGCGACGGGTCGCGAGCGACACGCCGCGCGCGCGGTCCCCGGAGGGCTCCGGGAGGGGCGGCCGGTCGCCTTCTGCGCCAGCACGGGGCAGGAGCCGGACCCGCGGATAGGCTCGGGGCATGCAGCACGAGGTGTCCGACCTGTTCGACCCGACCGTCTGGGAGGCCGTCGACGGCTTCGACGACCTCACCGACGTCACGTACCACCGGCACGTGTCGGGGCGGATCGTGCGGGTGGCGTTCGACCGGCCGGAGGTGCGCAACGCGTTCCGTCCGCGCACGGTCGACGAGCTGTACCGCACGCTCGACCACGCACGCCAGAGCAGCAGCGTCGGCGTCGTCCTGCTCACCGGCAACGGCCCGAGCCCGAAGGACGGCGGCTGGGCCTTCTGCAGCGGCGGCGACCAGCGCATCCGCGGCCGCGACGGCTACAAGGCCGAGGGTGCCGAGGCGAACGTCGCCGATCCGGCGTCGGCCGGGCGGCTGCACATCCTCGAGGTGCAGCGGCTCATCCGCTTCATGCCCAAGGTCGTGATCGCGGTCGTCCCCGGCTGGGCGGCCGGCGGCGGGCACTCGCTGCACGTGGTGTGCGACCTCACGATCGCGAGCGCCGAGCACGCCCGGTTCAAGCAGACCGACGCCGACGTGGGCTCCTTCGACGCGGGCTACGGCAGCGCCTACTTCGCCCGCCAGATCGGCCAGAAGGTCGCCCGCGAGGTCTTCTTCCTCGCCGAGGAGCACAGCGCGCAGCGCATGTACGACCTGGGCGCCGTGAACCGCGTGGTGCCGCACGCCGACCTCGAGCGCGAGGCGATCGCGATGGCCGAGACGATCCTCACGAAGTCGCCGACCGCGATCCGCATGCTCAAGTTCGCCTTCAACGCCGTCGACGACGGCATCGTCGGCCAGCAGGTCTTCGCCGGCGAGGCCACGCGCCTCGCCTACGGCACCGACGAGGCCGTCGAGGGGCGGGACTCGTTCCTCGAGAAGCGCGCGCCCGACTGGTCGCCGTTCCCGTGGCAGTACTGACGCCCGACCGGCAGGAGGCCCGGGCGTGACCCGCCCGCTGGTCGCGATCGACGCGCGCCGGCCCGCCGCCGTGCTCGAGGCCCTGCGCTCGGCGCTGGCCGGCGGCCCCGCGGTCGCGCCCCGCACGGACGACGCCGTGCCCGACGACCTGCCCCACGAGGTGCCGCTGCCCGTGGCGCTCGTGGTGGAGACGAGCGGGTCGACGGGGCGCCCGAAGCGGGTGGCCCTCTCGACCGACGCCCTGCTCGCGGGGGCGGCCGCGGCCGACGGGGCCCTCTCGGGGCCGGGCCAGTGGTTGCTGGGCCTGCCGACGCACTACGTCGCCGGCACGAACGTGCTCGTGCGCAGCCTCGCGGCGGGCACGGAGCCCGTGGTGCTGGGCACGGGGCACGTCGACCCGGCGGCGTTCGTCGCCGCGACCGGGCGCCTCGAGCACCCCGTGGCCTACACGTCGCTCGTGCCCGCGCAGCTGGCGACCCTGCTCGACGCGGCCGACGACGACGTGCGCGTCGCCGACGCGCTGCGGCGGTACGCGGCGGTGCTCGTCGGGGGCCAGGCGACGCCGGCCCGCCTGCTCGACCGGGCCAGGGCCTCCGGCGTGGCCGTGGTGCGCACCTACGGGGCGAGCGAGACCAGCGGGGGCTGCGTGTACGACGGCGTCCCCGTGGGGCGCACGACCGCGGCCGTCGTCGACGGGCAGGTCGAGCTGAGCGGGCCGTCGCTGGCGGAGGGGTACCTCGACGACCCCGAGCGCACGGAGCGGGCCTTCGTCGTGCGCGACGGGACCCGGTGGTACCGCACGGGCGACGCGGGCACGCTCGACGCCGAGGGGCGGCTGACCGTCACCGGGCGGCTGGACGACGTCGTCGTGTCGGGCGGCGAGAAGGTCGCGCTCGGCGTGGTGGAGCGCCTGGTCCGCGAGCACGCGGGGCTGGGCGACGCGGTGGTCGTGCGCGGCCCGCACGAGCGGTGGGGCGAGGTGCCCGTCGTCGTGACGAGCGCGACGACCGTCGACCTCGCCGCACTGCGCGCCGAGGTCGCCGCGGTGGCCGGCCGCGCGGCCGCCCCCGACCGGGTGCTCGTGCTCGACGCGCTGCCGCGCACCCCCAGCGGCAAGCCCGACCGCAGGGCCCTCGAGCGGATGGTGGAGGCAGCAGCAGGAGGCCCGGGGCGCGCCTGACCGCCGCGGCCCGGTGCGGGAGGGCGCACCCGACCGCCTCCCCGCCCGCTGGCTAGACTCGCCCCCGTGGCGAAGACGAGGACCTCGAGCAGCACCAAGCGCAGCGGACGACCCGGTGGTCGTCCGGGCGGTCGTCCCGGGCGTCCGGCCCCCGCGACCGTCGGGCCGCGCGACTGGATCGGCGGGGCCCGGCTCCGCACCCTGCCGCTCGGCGTCGCCCCGGTCGCCCTGGGCACGGGCGTGGCGGCCGCGAACGGCGGCTGGCACCTGGGCCTCGCCCTCCTCTGCCTCGCCGTGGCGATCCTCCTGCAGGTCGGCGTCAACTACGCCAACGACTACAGCGACGGCGTCCGTGGCACCGACGAGTTCCGCGTCGGCCCGGCCCGTCTGACCGGCTCGGGCGCCGTCCGTCCGCGCACCGTCCTCCGGGTGGCCCTGGCCTGCTTCGCCCTCGCCGCGGTCGCGGGCGTGGCCGTGGTCGTCCTCACCCAGATCTGGTGGCTGCTGCTCGTCGGCGCCGCGAGCGTCGTCGCCGCGTGGTTCTACACGGGCGGCAAGCGGCCCTACGGCTACAACGCCCTCGGCGAGGTGTTCGTCTTCGTCTTCTTCGGCCTCGTGGCGACGGTCGGCACGACCTTCGTGCAGCTCGAGCGCGTGCCGTTCGACGCCTGGGTCGGCGGCGTCGTCACGGGACTCTTCGCCTGTGCCGTGCTCATGGTGAACAACATCCGCGACATCGAGCCCGACGCGCTGGCGGGCAAGCGCACGCTCGCGGTCGTCGTGGGCGACACGGTCGCGCGGGCCCTGTTCGCGTCGTTCCTGCTGCTGCCGTACCTGCTGCTCGTCTACTTCTCGTTCCTCTACTTCTCGGCGCCCTACGTGTGGTTCACGCTGCTCGTGGCCGTCCCCGCGACGATCATCGGCGTGACGGGCCGCACTCCCAAGGAGCTCGTGCTCGCCCTGCAGCTGGCCAGCTTCTCGGCGCTCGCGTACTCCCTCGCGCTCACGGCCGCACTGTTCGCGACCCCCTGAGGCCGCGCCTCCTGACCGCCGCGCAGGATGCCCAGGGCGGCGCTCGTAGACTCGTCCCGTGAAACCCTGGGTCACCTACTCGATCGTCCGCCTCGGCCTCTTCGCGATCGCGCTCGCCGTGCTGCTGCTGCTCGGCTTCGACCCGCTCTGGGCCGCGGTGCTCGCCGCCGTGATCGGCTTCTGCGTCTCGTACATCTTCTTCGCGAAGCTGCGGACGCAGGTCGCGTCGAGCCTCGCCGAGCGGCGGGCCGCACCGCCCGAGAAGCACGTCGACGACGCGGTCGAGGACGACGCCCTCGACGGTCGCGACGCACGCGAGGGCCCGTGATCACGACTCGGCGTCGGTGCAGCCCGTCCACAGCTGCCGCCCCGCGGGCCCGCCTAGGATCATCAGCATGGTGAGGCTCTGGATCGTCGCGATCGTCGCTGCGGTGGCTTTCGTCATCTACGCGCTCGTCGACTGCGCCTTCGCCCCCGCCCAGCGCATCCGCTCGCTGAACAAGCCCGTCTGGATCGTGCTGATCCTCCTGCTGCCGGTCATCGGCGGCGTGCTCTGGCTCCTGCTGGGCCGGGGCCGCAAGAGCGGGCAGCCCACCACCCGTCGCACCGTGGCGCCCGACGACGATCCCGAGTTCCTCGGGTCGAGCCGTCGGCCGCCGAGCGACCTCGACCGGGAGACGACCGACGAACGCATCCGACGCCTCGAGCAAGAGCTCGCCGACCTCGACGGCGACGACGCCACCGGCCCCCAGGGCAGCACGACCTAGCGGCAGTCCCGCGAGCGACCAGGCGCTCGAGCTCTTCGCCGGGCTCGTCGAGGCAGGGGTGCGTGAGGTCGTCCTCAGCCCGGGATCGCGGTCGCAGGCCCTGGCCCTGGCCGCCGCCGAGTTCGAGCGGGCCGGCCTCCTCCGCCTCCGGGTGCGCGTCGACGAGCGGTCCGCGGCCTTCACGGCGCTCGGCCTCGCGGTCGAGGGCCGGGCGCCCGTCGCGGTCGTCACCACGTCGGGCACGGCCGTCGCGAACCTGCACCCCGCGGTGCTCGAGGCGCACCACAGCGGCGTGCCGCTCGTGCTGCTCACCGCCGACCGACCGCGCGAGCTGCGCGGCATCGGCGCCAACCAGACCACGCACCAGCCCGGCCTGTTCGGCGTGGCCGTCGCCTGGTGGCGCGACGTCGAGGCGCCGTCCGACACGGCGCACGACCCGATCGCCGTGCGCGCCCTCGCCCGCGAGGCCGTGCGCGCGGCGCTCGGGCAGGGATCGGGCACGGGCGACGACGACCTGCCCGTCGCCCCGGGCCCCGTGCAGCTCGACCTCGCCTACCGCGAGCCGCTCTCGGCTGCGGTCGAGTCGGTGCCCGACGTCGACCCCGACGCCGTGCCGGTGCCGCTCGTGCGCGAGCCCCGTCGCCGCCTCCGGCTCGCCGTCGACGACGTCCCGGCGACGGTCGTCGTCGCGGGTCACGCCGCCGGCCCCGTCGCCGAACGGACGGCGCGCGAGCTCGGGGCGCCCCTCGTCGCCGAGGTCTCGAGCGGCGCCCGCTTCGGCCCGGCGCTCGTGCCCTCGTACCGCGAGGTGCTCGCCGACCCGGCCTTCGGCGGCCGTGCCCGTCGGGTCGTCGTCTTCGGCCACCCGACCCTCAGCCGCGAGGTGCCCGCCCTGCTCACGCGCGACGGCGTCGAGGTCGTGGTCGTCCAGGGCGATGCGCCCGAGGCCTACGACCCCAGCCGCGACGCCGTCGTCGTCGACGCGCTCGACGTCGTGGCCGGCCCCGCCGATCCCGACGACACCGCGCACCGTGCCTGGGTCGGCCGTTGGGTGCAGGCCGGCCGTGCTCGGCTCGCAGCCGACGAGCCCGCGCCCGACCTCGCGGCCGCGGGGTCCGACGACGCCGCGGTGCGCGCGCGGTTCCTGCGCGACGAGGTGGACCTCCTGCGCCGACCCGTCACCCGGGCCTCGCTCGCGGAGAGCGTCTGGCGGGTCACCTGGCCGCACGACCGGCTCGTGCTCGGTGCCTCGCGCCTGATCCGCGAGTTCGACCGCGTCGTCGGCGGCAAGGCCGTGACCGTCCACGCCAACCGGGGCCTCGCGGGCATCGACGGCACGATCGCGACGGCCATCGGCATCGCCCTCGCGGCGGCCCGCGACGAGCGCCGGGGCGGCACGACCCGCGTCGTCGTCGGCGACCTCACGGCCCTGCACGACGTCGGCTCGATGCTGCTCGGGGTCGGCGAGGAGCGTCCGCGGCTGCAGCTGGTCGTCGGCGACGACGGCGGCGGCACCATCTTCGACGGGCTCGAGGTCGCGCGCACGGCCCCCGCCGACGCGATGCGCCGCGTGCAGACGACGCCCCAGCAGGTCGACTTCTCGGCGCTGGCCGCGGCCTACGGCTGGCGGCACGTGCTCGCCGCGACCCGCAGCGACCTCGACCGGGCGCTCGTCGCACCGGGGGAGGGGCCGGTGCTCGTCGAGGTGCCCCTGCGCGACTGAACGGCGCCGCGCGACCGCACGTAGGCTCGGCCCATGGCCAAGACCTGGACGACCCGACCCGCCACCGCCCTGCTCGCCGACGAGTCGACCTCCCTGGCGGGGATCGACACGCGTTCCACGCCCGGCTTCGAGGGGGACAAGGCCTACGGGGCCCAGGTCCTCGAGTCGGGCCGTGGCACGCTCAGCGAGCTGCAGGAGCAGCTCTTCGCGGGCAGCCGCACGGGCGGCTCGCAGCGCAACGTCCTGCTCGTGCTGCAGGGCATGGACACCTCCGGCAAGGGCGGCATCGTCCGCCACGTCGTGGGGGCCGTCGACCCGCAGGGCGTGCACCACAAGGCGTTCAAGGCGCCGACCGAGGAGGAGCTCGCGCACGACTTCCTCTGGCGGATCCGGCGCGAGCTGCCCGGCCCCGGCACGATCGGCGTGATGGACCGCTCGCACTACGAGGACGTCCTCGTCGGCAAGGTCCGTGAGCTGGCGTCGCTCGACGAGATCGAGCGCCGCTACGACGCGATCGCCGAGTTCGAGCGCGAGCTCGCCGCGCAGGGCACCGTCATCGTGAAGGTCGTGCTGCACATCTCGTACGACGAGCAGAAGGAGCGCCTGCGCGAACGCCTCGACCGTCCCGACAAGCACTGGAAGTTCGAGCCCGGCGACATCGACGAGCGCAACCTGTGGACCGACTACCAGGCGGCCTACGAAGAGGCGATCCGCCGCACGTCGACCCCCGAGGCGCCCTGGTACGTGGTCCCCGCCGACCGCAAGTGGTACGCCCGGGTCGCCGTCCAGGCGCTGCTCGTCGACGCGCTGCGCGGCCTCGACCTCGCCTGGCCCGAGGCGCACTTCGACGTCGACCTCGAGCGCGTCCGCCTCGCCGCGAGCTGACGTCTCAGCCGAACGCCTCGACCACGGGGCGGAACTTCATGGCCGTCTCGGCGGCCTCGCGCTCGGGCTCGCTCGCCTCGACGACGCCCGCGCCGGCGAAGGCCCGGACCGTGCCGTCGGCGGAGACCTGGGCGCAGCGCAGGGCGATCGCCCACTCGCCGTCGCCGTCGGCCCCGACCCAGCCGACCGGGCCGGCGTAGCGCCCGCGGTCGAAGGGCTCGAGCTCGCGGATGAGCTCCAGGGCCGCCCTCGTCGGCGTCCCCGCGACGGCCGCGGTCGGGTGCAACGAGTCGATGAGGTCGAGGGAGCTCGACCCGTCGACGAGCCGGCCCCGCACGTCGCTCGCCAGGTGCCAGAGGTTGGGCAGCTTGAGGGTGAACGGCTGCTCGCCCGTGACGACGTCGGTGGCGTGCGCGCCGAGCGACAGCAGCAGCGAACGCAGCGCGAAGGCGTGCTCGTCGAGGTCCTTGGCGCTGGTCGCCAGGTCGAGGGCGGCCCGCTCGTCGCTCGCCGCGTCCACGCCGCGCGCGGTGCTGCCGGCGAGCACGCGGGCGGTGACCTCGCCGCGCTCGGTGCGGACCAGGGTCTCGGGGCTGGCGCCGACGAGGCCGTCGACCGCGAAGGTGAAGCAGTCGGGGTACCCGGCCCGGAGGGCGCTGGTCACGGTGCGCAGGTCGGCCTCGGGGGGCAGGTGGCCGACCAGGTCGCGTGCGAGCACGACCTTGCTCACGCGGCCGGCCCGGATCGCCTCGACCGCGCTCGCGACGGCGGCG
>Ga0265798_10007013_pt1 | contig 14681 bp, 9 predicted proteins | sample P3T30metagenome_FD_192430 | JGI IMG/M metagenome (GOLD analysis project Ga0265798, IMG submission 192430) | Plant litter microbial communities from East Loma Ridge, Irvine, California - P3 T30 | ecosystem: Environmental > Terrestrial > Plant litter > Unclassified | place: USA: California... | reverse complement strand
AAAGGTAGCATCTGGCGTACCGTTAACCGCAACGGCGCAATGCTCAAGCAGGGTTTCTGTAAACTCCATCATCCAGTTGTAGTCTTTGTAGGCTACATATATTTCCATAGCCGTAAACTCGGGGTTATGCGTGCGGTCCATTCCCTCGTTACGAAAGTTCTTGCTAAATTCATACACACCATCAAAACCACCCACGATAAGGCGTTTTAGGTACAGCTCGTTAGCTATACGCATGTATAAAGGTATATCAAGGCTGTTGTGGTGCGTTACAAACGGGCGCGCCGCTGCACCACCCGGTATAGGCTGCAGTATAGGGGTTTCTACCTCAAAATAACCTTTGTCATTAAAAAAGCTCCGCATGGCGTTAAACAGTTTTGTTCTTTTAACAAAAACTTCCTTAACGTGCGGGTTAACCACAAGGTCTACATAACGCTGGCGGTAACGCAGCTCTGGGTCGGTAAAGCCGTCAAACGTTTTGCCATCGGCGTCTGTTTTCGGCAGTGGTAGCGGGCGCAGGGTTTTGCTTAAAAGCTGAAAGGTGTTAACACGTATCGATTTTTCGCCAACCTGCGTAGTAAACAGCTCGCCTTCAACGCCAATAAAGTCGCCCAGGTCAATCAATTTTTTAAAAACCTCGTTATAAAGGGTTTTGTCTTCGCCGGGGCAAATCTCGTCGCGGTTTACATATACCTGTATACGGCCATCGCTGTCCTGTACTTCGGCAAAGGCAGCTTTGCCCTGTATGCGCATGCTCATTATGCGTCCGGCTACAATAACCTTCTTACCTTCAGAAAAAGTTTCCTTAACCTGTTTACTGGTGTGGTTTACCGGAAAAAGGTTAGCGGGATATGGATTGATGCCGAGACTTCTCAGCGTATCCAGTTTTTCTCTTCGAATAATTTCTTGTTCTGAAAGCTGCATGATTATTATGTTTTTAAGGGTGCAAAGATAATGAATATTAACAAATAAGCAATTTGAGACGATTTAACAATGCTGCGCTTTTTACTTAAATAAAAGAATTATATTTGGTACAAATAATCAAAAAACGCAATGAAAACAAAATTACTACTTACACTTGGTGCTTTTGTGGCTTTTTTAACCACATCATGCAATATTTCGGAAAACATAACCATCGGCGAAGATGGTAGTGGTGTTATGACCATGGATATTGATGCTTCTCAGCTTATGGGTATGGCCGGTGGCCAAATGGGCAAAGAAGGCAGGATTGACTCAACGTTTACATTTAAAGAGCTTTATAAAGATAAAGCAGACAGTATTGCCAAGCTGCCTGCCGCAGAGCGTGAAAAATTTGCGCAGCTTGAAAAGATTGAAGGCAAGATGCTTATGGATCCTGAAACGGGTGAGTTTATGATAAACTTTACAAATAAGTTTAAAAATGCTAACGAACTGGGCAACATGATGCAGGCCATGAGCGCTGTAAGCAAATCTAAAATGCAGGAGGGCGCGCCTGATATGGAGAGCCAAAACCCGCCTACAAGCTATTTTTATGATGGTAAAAAATTTAAAAAGACGGTAAAGGTTAGCGACAAAGCTAACGAGGTTGAAAATGATTCCCTGCAAATGGTCAAGGCTATGTTTGAAGGTTCTACGTATACGGTAAACTATAAATTTCCAAAAAAGGTAAAATCAGTTTCAAATAAAAATGCGGTTATCAGCGCAGATAAAAAGAGTGTTACTGTAGTGTATGACCTTGTTGATTACATGGATAAGCCAAAAGATATGGATATTGAGGTAATATTTGAATAATATTACAATATTATATAGTAGAGCCGCGCTAATTAGCGCGGCTTTTTGTTTTGTAAAAGCTGGTAATAAGTTTTGTAAATTTGTACTATAATAATAACGAGTAACAGCCATGAACAATTTAGTGCAGCTACAGGATTTGGGTGTGATGGATTATAAGGAAGCCTGGGAGTATCAGGAGTGTCTTTTTCAGGGTATTGTAGACCAGAAAATAGCTAACAGGCGCGAAGGCTTAGATACCGTTACCCCTAATTATTTGCTGCTTGTAGAGCATCCTCATGTATATACATTAGGTAAAAGCGGCGATTTTGAAAACCTGTTACTAAGCGAGGCGCAACTTGCCGCTAAAAATGCTACGTATTATAAAGTGAACAGGGGCGGGGATATTACCTACCATGGCCCCGGCCAAATTGTAGGTTATCCTATACTTGACCTTGAAAATTTTTTTACAGATATACATAAATACCTTCGTTTTCTTGAGGAGGTAATTATACTTACCATGGCCGATTATGGTGTTACAGGCACACGGAGTGAGGGTGAAACCGGTGTTTGGCTTGATGTAGGCACACCTTTTGCTAGAAAAATATGTGCCATGGGTGTAAGGGCGTCGCGCTGGGTAACCATGCATGGCTTCGCGCTTAATGTAAATGCTGACCTGGGCTATTTTGATAATATTATTCCGTGCGGCATACGCGGCAAAGGTGTAACATCACTTAATATAGAGATGGGTTTGCCCCATGTAGACGAGCAGGAGGTTAAGCAAAAAATACTAAAATATTTTACGCAGCTTTTTGAAGCGGAAATTATATTTGAAAAAGCAGAAAAGATACTTCTATAATATATAGGTTACTCCTGATATTCAAATTCTATTTCAAGTTGCTCGGGCAGCAAACGGAACGTCTTGCGGTGGTATGGTGTAATGCCGTACTTGCGTATGGCTTCACGATGCTCTAAAGTAGGATAGCCTTTGTTCTTTTTCCAGTTATACATTGGGTATTCCTCGTGCAATTTGTCCATATAGTCGTCGCGGTACGTTTTTGCCAGCACTGATGCTGCTGCAATACTCAAAAACTTACTGTCGCCTTTTATAACGCAGGTGTGCGGAATATCTGCCACGGGCTTAAATCTGTTTCCGTCTACAATTATATGATGGGGCCGGGGTGATAACTGTTTTATACAGTCCTGCATTGCGCGGATAGAGGCATTAAGTATATTTATTTCATCTATAATCTCAGGCTGAATGTGTACTACATGGTAGCAAAGTGCTTTTTCCTGTATAAGTGGTTGCAACTGCATACGCACTTTTTCTGTAAGCTGTTTTGAGTCATTTAATAACTCCATTTCAAAATCATCGGGTAGTATCACAGCTGCTGCGGTAACGGGGCCAGCAAGACAGCCACGGCCGGCTTCGTCTGTGCCTGTTTCATATTGAAACGATGAATATTTGAGTAAGAGCATACCGAAACCAGATTTTTACCGTATATATTTAAAAGACAAAGATATCGGCCTAAAGTTAAAATTAAAAATATTGGCTGTTAATTTGTTATAATTCATATTTTTGCTAATCTATTTTAATGTAAATGGCTATTTTTGCCTAAATGCATTAATTCTCTATTAACTATTAACTATTTTTTACCTACAGTTATGAAAAAAAATACTGTTAAAGTAATGCTTCTAATGTCCTTACTGGGCAGCAGTTTTACTTTATTTGCCCAATCTGCGGAAGCAAAGAAAAAAATTCTTGCAAACTCTTACGCTGAAGCCGGTGCTAAACTGGCCGAGCGCCTTGATACCGAATTTAAACAAAAACATGCTGAAGCACTTAAGCTTGCTGAAGTTAATGGCTGGCCATTAATGATTGAAAAAGATGGTGACATGGCACAACTTATGTATGTTACCGAAGAAGGTGCACCTATATATTATGGTACTTCTAATGTAGGCTCAGCTATTACCAGCAGGTCTAACTGGTTGCACCCGGGTGGCGGGCTTGGCCTTAACCTTACAGGCAAAAGTAACATCGAGGCAATAGGCTCTATGTTTTTAGGTATGTGGGACGGAGAGTATCCACTTATAACACATCTTGACTTTGCAAACAGGATTGATCCGGGCGACGTAGGTGTTGTTAGCAATGTACAACAACACCCTACTCACGTTATGGGTACTATGATAGGGTCTGGAGCAACAGATGCCGCAACAAAGGGTATAGCTTATGAAGCTTATGGGATAGCTTCAAATTTTAATAATGACCTTGCTGAAATGGCATCGCAAAATGCAACCCTGGGTATGATTATTAGTAATCACTCTTATGGTCTTAGAACAGATGCACCCGGTTTTCAGAACTATTTTTTTGGTGCCTATATTGGCGCCTCGAGAGACCTGGATGAAATGTTGTTCGATTATCCGTTTTACCAGCCGGTTATTGCCGCAGGTAATGACAACAACGGGGCCACATATGATTTGATTACCAGTATGGGTACATCTAAAAATGCTGTGGTTGTTGCGGCAGTAAACGAAGTGAATACATTTAATGCTGATGGAACGCCGGCCAGTGTTAGTATTGCGAGTTTTAGTAACTGGGGACCTACGGATGATAACAGGATTAAGCCAGATATTTCATCTAAGGGAACTAATGTTAAATCTACGTCAAACGGAAGTACGTCGGCCCATGCCACCCTTCAGGGTACATCTATGGCTGCACCGGGCATAACAGGTGCTTTTGCCTTGATTCAGCAATATTATGCAGAACAGCATGACAATACTTTTATGAGGAGTGCTACACTGAGGGCATTAATGGCTCATACCGCAGATGAGTGTGGGACAGATCCGGGACCGGACGCCAGGTTTGGCTGGGGGCTTATGAATGCTAAAAAGTGTGTTGAAACTATAACTAATCAAGGTGTTTCTTCTATAATAGAGGAGAATGTTCTTTTGCCGGGTCAAACCTATACTTTTGCGGTTACTGCAATTGGTAATCAGCCGGTTATTGCTACACTTGCCTGGACAGATCCTGCGGGTGTTGCGGTGACAAGTACTACATCAAGCGCAAGGCTTGTAAATAACCTTGATATTAAAGTTACTAAAGGAAGTACGACTTATCGTCCATGGAAACTGGGTACATCAAATAGTGCTGCTGCCGTAAAAGGGGAGAATAATGTTGATAATATTGAGAAGGTAGAGATTGCAGAGGCGTCTGGTGCTTATACAATTACAGTTTCTCATAAAGGTACAACGCTTGTTAATCCTAATGGAACACCGTCTCAGCAATATTCTCTTGTTGTAACAGGTGTTGGAGAGCCTGTTAGTGTAGGTCAGGTTGCTGCTGAAATGTTTAGTATTTGGCCAAATCCAGCTGCAGATGTTCTTAACGTTAGGCTGACTGCAGGTTTTGAGAGCGGCGCTTCGGTAAAAATTTATGATATACAGGGCAGGGTGATGCTGCAACAATCTCTAACAGGTATGGAAACCGTTGTTAATACCCAATCACTATCTTCAGGGGTTTACTTTGTTGATGTGCTTAATGGTGGTAAAAATCAGGTTAAAAAGGTGGTTATTGAATAATTGTAATTTTTTTAATTAAAAAGTTGAGATAATAACGCAACCTTAAATACATATACGCATCTATTATAAACGTCAACACATCTGTTGGCGTTTATTATTAAATTAGAAAAATGCGGAATATGTGGTCAATTATTATCAATCTTTTGTGGTTTTTCCATTTACGTTAAAAATTCTTGAAATATTAATCCTGGTTGCATTGTTAAAAGTTTGTTATTATAAAATAAATTAATAGATTTGCAACTTAACTAACTCAAATTAATTTAATATGAAATCAAAGTTTACTTGGATTTTTACGCTTTTACTTGCGTTTTTTATTCAGTTTGCCTTTGCGCAGGAAAAGACTATTACCGGTGTGGTAAGCGATGTCTCAGGTGGATTGCCTGGGGTTACCGTAATGGTTAAAGGAAATCCTGCGTCTGCGGTTACAACTGATCTTGATGGTAGGTATACCATTACGGCCTCTGTAGGTCAGGTTCTTGTTTTTCAATACGTAAGTATGGGTAACAAGGAATACAAAGTTACCGCTAACCAAAACACAATTGATGTGGAAATGGTTGAAGAAATTGAAGTGGTAATTGTGGATAAGTATAGAACGCAGACCAGGGCAGGTAACCCGAATGCTGTTACTACTATAACTTCTAAAACTATTGAGGGCAGGCCAAACGCATCGTTTATACAAACGTTACAGGGTCAGGTTCCGGGTCTTAACATCTCTACAGGTTCTGGTCAGCCAGGTGCAAATAGTACTGTTATACTTAGGGGTCTTGGGTCTATCAACGGTAATGTTGAGCCACTTTATGTTATTGATGGTGTGCCTTTGAACTCAGATAGCTTCAGGAGTATCAACCCTAATGATATCGAATCAGTATCTGTACTTAAAGATGCCGGTGCAACATCAATTTATGGTAACAGGGGTGCTAACGGTGTAATTGTTGTAAAAACTAAAAGGGGTAGCTTTGATTCTCCGCTAAATGTTTCTTATACGGGTATTACCAGCTTCCAGTCTATGCAGAACAATAAGTATAACAAGATGAATTCAAGGCAATTGCTTACTCTTGAAAATACTATGAGTCGTGGCATGGGTGCTACTATGACGCCGGAGGAAATAGCTGCTTATGATGTTGATACTAACTGGAAAAATGAACTTTTCAGGACTGGTGTTACACAAAATCATGTGCTTAACCTAACAAGCGGTGGAAGTAACCTTTCTTCATTTACATCATTTGGTTATTTTAACCAGGAAGGTATTCTTGAAAGCACAGGCCTTAAAAGGTTTAACTTCAGGAATAATATTACAGGTAAAAGCAACGATGGTAAATTTAATTACTCAACTGCTTTAACTCTTAACTGGTCTCGCAGAAACGAAGCTAGTAACCTTGGTACTGCTAACGTAAACATCAACCCTGTTATTGCTGCTAATAGCGGTGCGCCATATTTGTCGCCAGGTCTGTATACTAATGGTCGTGAATTGCATGATTTGTATCTTACTAATCCTACGCTGGTTTACACCCCGTTATTGTTGCTTGATATGATTAATACATTTACTAATCAAACTGACGAGATCAAGATGATTGGTAACGTACAGGCAAGCTACCAACTTACGGATGATTTTACTGTAGGTACTGCTTTTGGTACTGATTATACACAGGCAATTGGACTTAGGGTACAGGATCCGGGATCTTTTAACTCTTACCTGTTCCAGAATCCTGGAGAAGATTATCTTGGTTTCCAAACGGAAAGCCTTGCTTATGAAGCTGCATTTAACTTTAATACCAGCTTAAACTATAATCATGTTTTTGCAGAAAAGCACACTATTGATGCTACAGCATATACAGAGTATTATAAAGCACATTCTAAAGGTTTTTCTGGTGTGCAAAGTGGTCTAGATCCAAAATTATTTACGCCGGGTAACGGCGATGGTTTCATACCATTTAACCCTGCTACGCCTAACTTCTATGTGCCATCGGTAACATCAAACAAAGCTACTGCAGGTTTGTTTTCATACTTTGCGTCGCTTGACTATGATTATAGCCAGAAATATGGTGTTGCTGCTACAGTGCGTAGAGATGCTTCTTACCGTTTTAATGAGTCTAACCGTTGGGGTACTTTCTACTCGGTTTCTGCAAGGTGGAATATCGATAAAGAAAACTTTATGCAAGGTAGCGCCTTTAATATGTTGAAATTAAGAGCGTCTTATGGTACTGCTGGTAACCAGAATATCCAGGGCCAAAGTATTTTTAGTGCGCCTAACTTAACAAGGACATTGTATGATTCAGGTGTCGCTTATGGTAACCTGCCGGGTTATTTTGTTGACCAGTATGGTAACAATGACCTTAAATGGGAGGTAGTGACACAGGCTAACATAGGTCTTGACTTTGAAGTTTGGAACTCTAAACTAAGGGGTAACCTTGATGTGTACCAAAAAACAACGGATGACTTATTTATGCCAATTCCTATTTCGGGTGTTAATGGTACTTACGAGCTTGACGCTAACTATGGTACCCTACGTAACCGTGGTGTAGAAGCTTTAGTTGGTTATGACGTTATAGACTACAATGACTTTAAGTTAACACTTAACTTTAATGGTTCATACAACCAAAACAGAATTGTGGATATAGCTGCAGAAAATGGTATGGTAGACAATACACTTACTGTTAATGCAGAAGGTCATAGGATTAATGAGTTTTACCTAATAGATTATGCCGGTGTTAACCCAGCTAACGGTAACCTTTTATTTTATGATAAAGAGGGGGTTCTAACAGAAAATCCTAATCCTAATGCTGACAGGAGATACACAGGTAAGTCATCTGTGCCTTCTTATCAGGGTGGTTTTGGTCTTGATGCATCTTACAAAGGGTTCTTCTTAACAGCTAACTTTACATATGTTGCTGATATCTATAGGTTTGATTACGATCTTGGTGATCTTCAGGATCCGGGAGATGTTGGACAGTTTAACAAATCTACTGATTTACTTAGAGCCTGGACGGTTGATAACAGGGTAACTGATATCCCATCTCTTTTCTTAACTAACAGTGGATCTGGTGATAACTCAAGCAGATACCTTAAAGATGCCTCTTATGTAAGGTTAAGGTATGCAAGTGTGGGCTATAACTTCCCTAAAACTTTCCTTCAGGATACACCTTTTAGCAGCATCAAAGCTTATCTACAAGGCGAGAACCTTGTTACATGGACGAAATGGAGAGGATGGGACGCGGAAAGCGACCGCGCTAATGACCAAAACCAGTATCCTACGCCAAGGATAGTGTCAGTAGGTCTTGAAGTTCAATTTTAAAAAAAAACTGAGAAAGAACATGAAAAATTTAAAAGTATTTTTATTCGTCATCACAGGCCTGATCTTTGCGTCGTGTGAGGATGCTATAGACATTAAGCAGCCCAGTGAGCTTGCTCCTGAGGATACGTTTGAAACGGTAACTGATATGCAGTTAGGCTTAAATGCCATATATTCTACATTATCTGGAGAAAGTGCAATTATTTTTACATCAATATTTACTGATGAGGCTGCTATTGGCAAGTCTAACGGTGGTCAGGGTAAAGATGGCTCAATGGCCTTTAACCTTAACTCTAACAGCGGTGAGGCGGCCTCTATATGGGCTAGTAACTATTTTGCAATAAACCTCGCTACAAGGCTTATAGAGGCTGCAGAGTTTGTTGTTGTTGAAGCGGGTTCTGATGAAGAGACCACAAAGAACAATATTCTTGCTCAAGCTTATGCAGTAAGGGCCTACAGCCACTTTGTGCTACTTAGCTATTTTTCGCCAGATATGACCAATGACAGCGCGTTAGGTGTAATTGCAATATCTACAACGCCAAGTATTACAGATAAATTGCCAAGAAACACTAATGGTGAAGTATTTGCCCTTATTGACAGCGATTTAGCGTTTGCTACAGAAAACCTTTCTACTAATGGCACAGGCGCTGAAGCAGTTATTAATAAAGTGTTTTTTACCCAGGAAGCTATCTTAGCCCTTAAAGCCCGTATGGCTCTCTATAGGGGTAAGTATGATCTTGCTAAGCAAATGGTAGATGAGCTTGATGATATATTTAATCCAACTCCTGCTAACCAAGCTGTTAATAACTTATCTAACCCGGCTACTTATGCAGGTATTTTTAATGACGTTTATGCACAGAGCAATGAGCTTATATTTGCGATAGACAGGTCTTTAAGCGGACAGACGGGTAACTGGGCTCAGGCATGGTCTTCGGCTAATGCTACCGTTACAGGTTCTCCATTCTTTGAAGTAAGCAGATCATTATTTAACCTAGTTAATAATGCTACCGATGTTAGAAAGTTTGTTATAGCTGACGAATCGTCGCTTATAATGGGTGATAATTATTCAAGTGTTCCTTACGCTCAATTTATAGCAGAAGATGTATTGCCTGTAGGTAAATATCCTGGTGACTCTCAGCAACTGTTGCTTAACGACATTAAAGTATTCCGTTTTTCTGAAATGGTATTTATCAGGGCAGAGTATTATGCTAACGCCGGTGATTTTGCTAACGCGATAGCTGAAGTTAATAAAGTTAGGACTGCTCGTCTTGCTACAACTCTTAACCCTGCGAGCTTTACAAATTCTCAGGCTGTTTGGGGTGCTATAATGGACGAAAGAAGGGCAGAGCTTGCTTTTGAAGGCCACAGGTATATTGACATTAAACGTTTAGGTGCTAAAGCCGGTAAAGGTGTTGAAAGAGATCCGCAGGACTGTTCATTCAATGGTTTTTGTACACTACCTGGCACAGACTATAGGTTTACACTACCAATTCCACAACCTGAATTGGCAGCTAACCCTAACATAGTTCAAAATCCTGGTTATTAATTTTAAATCGTACAAGTAATGATAAAGAATATTTATAAAATCGGAATTCTTAGCATGCTGGGCTTGTCATTGCTGACCAGTTGTGAAGAAGATAAAGTAGTTTTTGATAACGTTAATGGCCAGACCATGTTATCTTTTGCTACAAGTTCTCAAAGCATAGGCGTTGGTCCTGATGAAGGGGAAAACGTAAGTTATATAACTGTCAATGCAACAACTGTCTCAAGTCAGGACAGGACTTTTACTGTGGATGTAGACGCAACTTCAACTGCTATTGCTGGTACTGAGTACACAATTGATCAGGCTTCGCTTTTTATTCCTGCAGGAGAATATGTTGGAAAAATTAAAATTGTTGGAAACTTTGATGAATTAACCGAAGGAGAAAACAAAATGATTGTGCTTAAAATTACTCCTAATAGTGCGTTTACATTAGATAAAGATGTAAATACAATTTCTATCTTCAGGTCTTGCCCCGTGCCGGTTGGTTACTTTGTAGGCGACTACCTTCTTGAGCAGGTAACTGAGCAAGGTGCTGATGGTCCTGTATTAGAAGATGGTGTTGTGCGTGAGGTAACTGTAGATCCGACTAATCCTAAAGGCAGAGTCTTTACAAGCTACAACTTCCCTAACTTCTGTAGTACTGCAAGAAACCAGTTTAAGTTTTTACTTAACTGTGGTCAGGTAATAGTAGATGGTGCAAATACAAGTAACTGTATCTGTAGTCAGGATGCACCATATACTTTTGGTCCGGCTACTGTAAATGAAACATATGATACTGATAGCGATGCTGTTATGTACATATCATTTACTAATGACGTTACCGCTAACTGTGGACCTGCAAACCAGATAGTTTACAAACTGACAAAACAATAGGAATATATTTCAATTTGTTTAAAACCCGCTTTATAAGCGGGTTTTTTTATGAATAATAATTTTTTAAAATTTATCTTTGCTAACAGTTAGAAGGTATTATGTTAAAGAAAATTGTAATTCTGCTATTTGTTATACTGCCCTGTGTTGTTTTTGGGCAGGTAAGAGGTAAAAGGCAGCAGGCAGATAACCGGCAGGGGACCGCTGCACAAACACCGGCATCAAAAAACACTATTGATACACCCGCAGCGCCTGTACCCACAGATACTGTGGCTACAATAGATATGTACAAGATTATTACCCTTCAGCGGGATACTATTCTTGTAGATACCACCCTTACCATTAAACGTGATTATGCTACAAATTACCTCCGCAAAGATAATTTTGGCTTATTGCAGTTTCCTAATGAGGGGCAAACCTACAATACGCTTTTTTATGGCCTTACTACCTATGACCCCTTTCCTGGGTTTGGTTTCAAGGCAAAGCACTTTGCATATCAGGAAGTAGATGATATTAACTATTATAATGTTGCCACGCCTTTTACAGAGATAATGTACCGCTCTGTTTTGCAGCAGGGGCAGATATTAGATGCGCTTTTTACCGTGAATACTTCGCCTAATCTTAACCTTTTTATAGGGTACAAAGGTTTACGCTCTATTGGTAAATACATCAACTCAATTTCCAGTAACGGTAATTTTAGGGTGGGTGCCAGTTACAATACTACCGATAAGCGCTATTTGCTTAAGCTCCATTTTACCGGCCAGGATTTCAGCAACCAGGAAAATGGCGGTATAACCACAATTACAGATTTTGAGGGTGGCGAAGACCCCTATACCGAGCGTGAAAGGCTTGACGTTTATTTTAGGGATGCCACATCTGTTATGAAGGGTAACCGCTATTTTGTAGACCACTATTTCAGGCTCAACAAAACAAACCCTAACAGCCTGTTGTTTCACCACCAGTTTAACTATGAAAACAAGTTTTTTAATTTTCAGCAGAAAACACTCAGCGACCGTTTTGGCGATGCTTCGAAATCATCGATAGATAAAAAAACACGCTATAACCGCATGTACAATCTTGTTGGTGCGGCCTATGCTAATGAGACGATAGGTACTATTGAATTTTATTTAGAGGACTACACCTATAATTATTTTTATTACAGTGTAATTTTAAACCCTGACGGCAGCGTTAAGGTGCCCAATGCCATCAATGACCGCATAGATACCTATGGTGCAAGATATACCTATCAAAAAGATAAATGGAAGGGTACGGCTTTAGTGAGTAATTCCATAACCAGCCAAAGCCTTACTAATATAGACCTCCAGTTGCGCTATAAGTTTGACGAGCGCAACAGTGTTTCGGCGCGTTTCCAGAAAATGAATAAGCTGCCGGATTTAAACTATCAGCTGTATCAAAGTGATTACGTTTTTTATAACTGGAATAACAACTTTAAAAACGAAAAAATTAACAGCCTTCAGCTGGATGTAAAAACCCAATGGGCCGACCTTTCTGCACAGTATACTGTTCTAAACGACCATTTGTATTTTTACAACAGCAATAATACCCCCGGCCTGGCACAGTTCGATTCGCTTTTAGTAAAGCCTGAGCAATATACAGGTACTATTAATTATTTTTCGGTAAAGGCGGGCAAGGATATAAAATTCCTTACCTACTTTGGCCTTGATAATACGGTACTGTATCAGCAGGTACAGCAAAGTGACAAGATACTTAATGTGCCGCAGCTGGTTACGCGTAATACATTTTATTATACCGACAGGTGGTTTCAGGATGCACTGCAAATTCAAAGTGGCTTTACATTAAACTACTTTACAAAATATTATGCCAACGATTATAACCCCCTGCTAAGTGAGTTTTACGTGCAGGACAGGCGTAAGATAGGCGGTTTCCCGATGATTGATTTCTTCGTAAACTTAAAGATACAGGAGTTCAGGCTGTTTTTAAAGGCTGAACACTTTAATTCCGGCTTTACAGGGTATGATTATTATTCGGCGCCTAATTATCCTTACCGCGATTTTACGGTGCGCTTTGGCATCGTTTGGGATTTCTTTTCTTAACTTTTTATTTGCAGGATACTCTTATCTTTGCAACAGTTATTGGCTCAGCCAAAAATATATTACATGAAATACGCTAAAAACATACTCGAAACCATTGGCAACACGCCCATGGTTAAGCTAAACAAGCTTACAACAGATATAGAAGCCCTGGTGCTGGCCAAGGTAGAAACGTTTAACCCCGGCAACTCGGTTAAAGACCGTATGGCTGTAAAGATGATAGAAGATGCTGAGGCTGATGGCCGCCTTAAACCGGGAGGTACCATTATAGAAGGTACCAGCGGCAACACCGGTATGGGTCTTGCGCTTGGCGCTATTGTAAAAGGCTACAAGCTAATTTGCGTTATCAGCGACAAGCAGAGTAAAGAAAAGATGGACATATTGCGTGCCGTAGGTGCTAAGGTGGTGGTGTGCCCTACAGATGTAGAGCCTACCGATCCGCGTAGTTACTACAGCGTATCTAAGCGCCTGGCCGAAGAAACGCCTAACTCATGGTATGTTAACCAGTATGACAACCTGAGCAATACCGCTGCCCATTATGAGCAAACCGGCCCCGAGATATGGGAACAGACCGAAGGTAAAATCACGCACTTTGTAGTGGGTGTGGGCACCGGTGGCACTATTAGTGGTGTGGCCAAATATTTAAAAGAACAAAACCCTAATGTAAAAATTTGGGGTATAGATACCTATGGGTCGGTATTTAAGAAATACCACGAAACGGGTATTTTTGACGAGAACGAAATTTACACCTATGTTACTGAAGGCATTGGTGAAGACATTCTTCCTAAAAACGTGGACTTTAGCCTGATTGATGGCTTTACTAAAGTAACCGATAAAGATGCTGCTGTATACACCCGCAGGCTTGCGCTTGAAGAGGGTATTTTTGTAGGCAACTCTGCCGGTGCGGCCATTAAGGGCCTGTTGCAGTTAAAAGAGCATTTTAAACCGGAAGATGTAGTGGTGGTATTGTTTCATGACAGTGGCAGCCGCTACGTGGGCAAGATGTTTAACGACGACTGGATGCGCGAGCGCGGTTACCTTGACGACGAAATTACCAAAGCCGAAGACCTGATTAAAGACCATAGCGATAAACCACTTATAACTGTACGCACTGAGGAACTTGTGAGCCACGCTATAGACCGCCTGAAAAAATATAAAATATCTCAGATACCTGTGGTAGATGTAGATGGTTTTGTGGGCAGTTTAGACGAGACCGACCTCTTCCGTAGCTATGTAGAGGACAAGGATATTGCCGATAAGCCTGTTAAAGATGTAATGGGTAAGCCTTATCCGGTGGTTAAAGCAGCTACATCGGTAGATGAGATTTCTAAGCTGTTCAGTAAAGACAACCAGGCGGTGCTGGTAGAGCTGGGCAATGGAAAACACCACATTATTACCAAGCACGATATCATCAGTTCTATAAAATAGTTTAGAGCCCTTCAGCAATGAAGGGCTTTTTTTTATGAACTGCTTTTGGTACTCAAAAGCGCATACAAAAATTACCATATAAAGATTTAGTATCTTTGTTCAGTAAAAATTGTACTACATGACCTTTACTGCCATAGATTTTGAAACCGCCACCGGC
>Ga0265798_10007012_pt1 | contig 14682 bp, 11 predicted proteins | sample P3T30metagenome_FD_192430 | JGI IMG/M metagenome (GOLD analysis project Ga0265798, IMG submission 192430) | Plant litter microbial communities from East Loma Ridge, Irvine, California - P3 T30 | ecosystem: Environmental > Terrestrial > Plant litter > Unclassified | place: USA: California... | reverse complement strand
CACGCCGTGGCCAGGTGTCGAGGTTGATCGGGGTGAGGGTGTTCATGGGTCCATTTTGGCAGCCGAGCTTTTTGACCAGGTAAGGGGCGCCCTCCACGCTGCTGATGGCGTCCGATAGGGGATCGTTCTCCGAACATCTTCGAACTATGGGTAAACCGCGACAATGCACGTCCGTATAACCTGTCCGGCATTATGTTCCGGTCAGGCACCTCAAACGGAACAAACCAGGCAGCGGCAGTACTTATTGATCACAGTGTTTGGCGTCGAAGTGACAACGTTTGCGGCGATCAGGGCCTCACCGGTCGTAGTGGTGCGACCCGCAGATACGAAGATCGGGGTGCGGAGAAGAATGCCCGCACCCCGATTCGTGTCCGATGAGGCCGACTAGGCTGACTGCGACCGACGGCGTCGGCGGATCAGCACACTCCCGGCGACGAGCGCGAACGCCAGGGCTGCCAACGCGAGCATCCCCGCCGCATCGGCACCGGTCGTAGCGAGGCCCGAGCCGGGCGCGGGTTGGGTGGGGCCGGAACCGCTGGCATCGGGATCGGCCCCGGGCTCGGCAGGTGAGGCGCCATCGCCGGGCTCCGGTGTGATGGTGACCGGTTCGCCCAGGGTGATGACAACCTGTTCGGTGCCGCTCGGAACTCGCACGGTGCCGGCCGCCTGATCGATGACCGCACCCGGCGTCGACACCCGAGCTATGTTGTTCTTCAGGCCGATGACTTCGATGCTCAGATCGGTGACGTTCGTCGTGTCACCGGTGAACGCGAAGGTGAGTTCGCTTCCGGTTGAAGTCATCGAATAGCCCACGCGGCCGTCGTCCTGCACGGGGTAGTCGTCGAGGGCGATCTCCTGGCCTGCCGCGATCCACTCGGTTGGTATGCCACGGCCGATGATCAGCGTGCCATCCGACTTTTGCGCGATCAAGGAGTCAAAGAGCACCTTCGTGGCGGTGGACTGACCCCACATGTGCTGGTTCGATCCACCACCGCCGGCCGCGTGATCGATCGACCACGGGGATTCGGCGTTCGGGTAGTCGACACCCTCCCACCAACCGAACGGCCCACTCTGCGCCTTGTCGATCATAAACTCGTAGGCCCGGATACCGGCGTCGCGATACTGTTCACCGCGCAGCGCACTGCTGCCATACCCGGCGTTATAGGCGCTTGAGTAATAGCCGTGCGGGTATCCGCCGAAGTTGTAGATCGTGTCGGAGATGCCGTTTCGACGGTCGAAGCCCGCCGTGTAGGTCTGGTCGATCCAGTCGAGCATGAGTCCGGACTGCTCGGCACCGAACAGGTAGCCGTCCCAAGCCCAGCGCCCGAACAGGAACATCGAAGCCCAGTTGGCGTCGCGGGGGTCGCTGCGCGGACCGTCCTCATTCGGTTCCACCATCGAGATGGGGATGTAGTCGAGGTTGTTCTCGTCGATGGTCTGCTGCAGGCGCTCGGTCGTTGCACGGTAGAGGTCGTCGTATTCGGCCTTGGCCCAGTCAGCTTCAGCGGTCTCGCCGATCCGTTCCGCCAGGTAGCGGTAGGTGGTGAGTCCAGCGAGAGCCGACCAGTTGTCAATCGTCCAATAGCCGAGGCTGTCGATTGCGAAGGTCTGTTTGATGATGCCGGTTCCGCCGTCGATGCGATCGGCCTCGATCTTGTGGGTCTGCGTCTTGATGTTCTCGAACTCGGCGCGCACGAACTCCTCATCTCCGGTGCGCTGCAGGTAAAGCGCGAACGGCCAGCTGAACTTCCACTTCGCGTCGTCGTATTGCAACTGCGCAGGGAGCGTTCGCAGGTAGTCCTGCGCGTAGGTGAAGTCACCGATCGTCAGAAGGTTCGCGACGATACCGATCGTGTCGTGGTCGAACATCTCGTCGTAACCGTTTTCGCCGACGTGCAACCGTTTCTCGCCGTCGATGTCGTCGCGGATGATGAGCGTATAGATGTAACCGGCCTTGTAGGCGTTGATGAGCTTCTCGTTCGGGAGCTTCGAGATGTCGGCGACGGCATCAAGTCTCGTGTTCCAGTAGTCGCGCATGTGGCCGTAGTGCTCGTCGTAGGAACCCAGCGCTGCCACCTCGGCCGTGGACGGCCAGGCGTAGGTGCCGGTGAAGCGGTCGGCGGCGATGGCGTAATCCCGCACGACGGTGTCGCCGGGCGCGATGGTGGTCGCACGCGTCGTGGGCGTTAGGGGAACCAGTTCGGCAGAGACGACCGGGAGCGGTTGCGCCTCCGCGGACGTGTTCGTCACCGTCATCCGCGAATAGGCGACCTCGAATCGGTTGCCCGACACGGTGGCGTCATCGGAGAAGCTCTGAATGCTGACGTCGAGCCCGCGCTTGCTGAAGCTGCTGATAAAGGCGGGGAGGTAGCCCTCTGCGTTGGTCCACTCGATCGTGCCCGGGATGTCGGGCACCCCAAAGGTGACCATGAGTTCACCGCGGTCGCGCAGCAGGTAGCTGCCGTCGATGTAAGCGATGGGTGCATGACGGTCACCCTCCCAACCGAACGACGACACGAGGCCGGGGTTCGTCTGGTAGCTGTACTGCACGTCACCGATCGAGTTCTGCGCGGCTCGGAACGCGGCCTGCAGAAGGATGAATTGGATGCGGGCAGCGTCGTCGCCGGAGGCCGGCTGCTGCAGCAGCTCCTTGGCGGCATCGATCTCGCGCAGGAGTTGGGCCATGGTGAGGTCGCTCGCCTCGGCGAGGTCGGTGCCGTCGATGGTGGCGAGGAGCGCACCGAGCTCGTCGATCGCCGAACTACGCGCCGAGAGGACCGCCGCGCCCAGCGTCACGTTGCCGTCGCCCGAGGTGCGACCGGTGAGTTGCGCTGTCACGACGGCGTCGTCGCCGGGGCGGAGATTGACCGAGAAGAGGCGCGACACGGGCGTTCCTCCCGCGGTCAGTTCGTCGGTGGCGACAAGGGGAGCCGATTCGCCGTTCACGGTCACCGAGATGCGCGTCGAGGCCTGCCAGACACCGGATGTGAATCGCAGCGTGCGCGCGCGGTCGTCGGCCGCCACGGTGAGGTCGAAGCCCGCGGGCCGCGACATGTCGTCACTGCTCGCCAGGAAGACACCGCCCTGGCGGGTACCGGCCTGCTCCGCCTGGGGCGTCCCATTGTTCCAGCGGTACACGACCGGGTTGTCGGACTGCGCGGAGATCACGCGGTCCGGGTTCCGATTGGCGACCGTAAGCACGCCGCCGTTCTGGGCGCGGTTCAGGGTGGCACCGCTCAGATGGATCCAGTCGACCGTTCCCTGCGCGGTGAGGTCGAGCGATTCCGGCACGTTCTCCGAATCGAGGGTGACGTTATCGACCGTCACCGGGAGTTCCCGAACGGCCACCGCGGCGAGCGAGGCGTTGCCGTCGGGGATGCGGAGGTCGGTCAGGCGCGACGTGAAGACGGCACCCTGCCCCGGGCGCAGCGTGACGGTGTAGCGGTAGACCTTCGATGAGGTGGATGCCTCAGCCTCGTCGGTGTAGAGGGCCGGCGTGTCGAGCCCGGTGCTCACCGTGATGTCGGACGTGGCTTGCCAGACGCCGCCGACGATGACGGCCTCACGAACCGAGTCGGCGGCGGGGACCACGACACGGTAGCCGGCATCCCGCGTGGGTTCGCCGGTGCCCTTGCGGTCGTAATTGTAGACGGCGCCCGACGTAACGCCCGCGGACTGCGCAGTGGGTGCTCCATCCGACCATCGGTAGCTGTACGGGCTATCGTCGAACGTGCCAACGGGTTGATCCGGGTTGAGATTTTCGACCGTCACAAGGTCGGCACCGGCTTTGCGGTCGACGCGTTCGCCGGTCGGGTGAATCCAGTCAATGCTTCCCATCTGAGTGAGGTCGAGTGGTCCGGCCGACGACGCTCCTCCCGAGACGTTCGCGGCGTCGACGACGAGCGGCGCCGCGTCGGCGCTCGGTGCGCCCTGAGCGGGGAACGCCCCCGCCAACGCCGAGAGAGAGCCGGCAAGGAGCGCGGAGACGAGCACCCCCGCCGACACGCGATGTTGGACTCTTATCATGAACCTTCTCCTTTGAGGGCAGTGATGTTCCGAGCGACCGGGATCGGGCGCACCGGTAGGTGGGATAGGTGAGACGAGCGGGGGGATCGAGGCCTCGTCAGTGCGAATGGCCAGCCGCGACGACAAACGAGGAGGACTCGCGAACGACGAGCGATGGGCTCGTGATGCGCTGGATGGGTGTCGCCAGGGGATTGCTGAACTGCTCGAGCAGCGATTGCCAGATTAGTTTGGTGACATCCTCGATCGGCTGAGCCACCGAGGTGATCGAGGGTCGAGACCGACCCGCAAGATCCGAATCATCGAAACCCGTGACGGCGATGTCATGTCCGACCCTCAAACCCAGCTCGGCAACGATCTGGGTGGCCTCGAACGCAAACGAGTCATCCCGACAAGCCAAGGCCGTCGGTCGCGCCTGCATGATCACCGACGGAAGGTCTCGTCGCAGATCCGCCACATTCTCGACGGACACTTCGAGGCGGGCCTCAGGCTCGACGCCCGCGTCGCGGAGCCCGGCGTAGAGCCCCCCGATACGGTCGTCTTCCATCCCCATGTTGCGCGCCGGGCCGACATAAGCGATGCGGCGGTGTCCGTTTGCCGCCAGGTGCGCTGCCACCATCCGCATGCCGGCCGCGCCGTCGACGTCAATCCACGAATGAGAGGCCCCCGTGTCATCCCACGGTCGACCGAAAGCCACCATCGGCACGCCGTGCTCGAGCAACCAGGCCGGGCGACGGTCGCCGGCGTGCGTCTCGGGAATGACGACTCCGTCGACGGACTGGCGTGCGTGCAACTCTTCGAAGGAGGCGATCTGGCCATAATCGTCATCGGTGGCGACGTCTAAGACCACGCGGTATCCGTGCGTGCTGCCAACGCGGGCGAGCTGCCGCATGAACGGGTTGAGAATGGACGCCTCGTCGCTCTGGCCCGAACCCACATGGAACGACACGAGCCGAGTGGAACGACGGGCCAGCGACCTCGCGGTTTCGTTCGGCCGATAGTTAACTTCGGTGATGGCCGCCTGAACGCGGGCGCGGGTCTCGGCGGCCACCTTCTCTGGTGCGTTCAAGACGTTGGACACGGTTTGATGCGAGACGCCGGCACGTTCCGCGATCGTCTGCAGCGTCGGACGACGAGCGTCCTCCTTACGAGACTCGCTCACTTCAGACCTCCCGCCGTCAGACCCTCAACAATACGGCGCTGGAACAGCAGAACCAGGATGACGAGGGGGATCGTCGCAATGACACCCGCCGCCATCTGCGTACCGAAGGGCTGCTCGAACTGCGACGATCCGGTGAACTTCGCAATCGCTACGGTCACGGGCGATGTCGACCCGTCGATCGAGACGTTCGACGCGATGAGGTACTCGTTCCACGCGGCGATGAAGACCAGGATCGTCGTCGTGAACACTCCAGGCGCGGCGAGCGGAAGGATGATCATGCGGAACGCCTGGGCCCGGTTGGCACCGTCGACCTTCGCGGCCTGCTCGAGTTCCCAGGGCATCTCCCTGAAGAACGACGTGAGCGTCCAGATCGCCAGCGGCAGGGCGAACGAGATGTTCGGCACGATCATGGCCTGATACGTGTTGATCCACCCGATTCGGGCGAACAACTCGTAGAGCGGCGTCAAAATAGCGACCCCCGGGAACATCGACGCGGCGAGAATCACAGCGAGGATGAGGTTCCGGCCGCGGAAGGTGAGGCGGGTGAGCGCGTAGGCCGTGAATACACCGACGACCATGGCGAAGATGGTGGTCGAACCGGCGATGATCGCGGAGTTCAGCAGCGCGCGAGCGAAGTCGTTGCCTCCACTGAAGACCGCCGCGAAGTTCTCGAACGATATCGACGACGGCAAGATGTCGTTATTGAAGATGGCGTTCGGTGCCTTGAGGCTCGACACCACCATCCAGTAAAACGGGGCGAGGCAGAAGACGACGAGGACTGCGACACCGACATAGAACCATCCGTCGGCGGACCGCCGCCGAGGGCGGATGGCATTGGGGGCAGCGATAGCCACTAGGACGCTCCGTTCGCACTCGACATGACGCGGGCGCCGAGCAGTCGTATATAGATGAAGGCGATGATGAACACGATGAGGAACGTGAGCGTCGACAGGGCGCTCCCCACCCCGACGTGAAGGTTTCCGATCGATTCTTCGACCACCAGCATGGACAGCGTTCTCGTGTTGTTGGCGCCGTTCGTGAAGATCTGGGGGAGGTCATAAATGCGGAGCACGTCGAGCAGGCGGAACAGCACGGCGACGACGATCGCAGGTCGTGCGAGCGGGAGCGTGATGGAGAAGAAGCGCCGGATAGGTCCCGCGCCGTCGACTCGCGCTGCCTCGTAAACCTCTTGCGAGATGGTCTGCAGGCCCGCTAAAACGAGGAGCGCGATAAACGGCGCCGTCTTCCAGGTGTCGGCGAAAACGATCGCCCATTTGGCTGGCCACTCTGAGCCGGTCCACAGGATCTGCGAGCCAAGCAGGTGGTTCACGATGCCGTTGGCATCGAAGGTCCATTTCCACAGCACGGCCGCCACCGCCGTGGGGATGGCCCAGGGGACGAGCACGACCGCCCGCACGATCCCGCGTCCCTTGAATGCGCGGTTCATCACGAGCGCGAGGGTCATTCCGATCAGCAGTTCGAAGACGACCGTCGTGAAACTGAAGAAGAGGGTGTTGCCGAGCGCGGCCCAGAACTTCTCGGCGCCTCCGCCGAAGAGGATGGAGGCGTAATTGTCCAGTCCGATGAAGCTCGGGTCGCGGCCGAGGCGGTCGTCATAGAGAGAGCGCACCACAGCCCGTAGCACCGGATATCCGATGACGGCTGCGAGCACCAGGAGGGTGGGCAAGACCAACCACAGCGCGAATCTGCCGTCACCCCTCGCGCGCCGCGCGGGAGTGGCGGGAGACATGGCCGGTTTCGACGAGCGACCGGGAGAGCCGTTCGTCGAGGGCTGTGTATCTGTGATGTTCGTCGTCATGGTCGGTCTCGCGCCCCCGTCAGGAGCCTTCCGCGATGTCCTGCAGTTTCGACTGCAGACCGCTCAGGGTCTCATCTACCGAGGCGTCACCCTGCAACGCTTTGTAGACGTCTTCCGAGATCGTCTTGCTGAATTCGTTGTACGACACGGCCTGCGGGCGGGCGACGGCGTTCTCGAGCGCCTCTTTCAACGTGGCCAGGTAGGGAATCGACTCCTGCAATTCGCTGTCGTCGTAGAGCGAGGAGCGCACGGGCGGCAGGCCGAGGTCGGTGAGGATGCTGCGCTGTGCGTCTTCCGACTCGAGGAAGGTGATGAAGTCTTTGGCCGTCTGCTGGTGATCGGACGTCTTCGCGATCGCGAGATTGTAACCGCCGAGAGTCGATGCGCCCGCGCCGTTCTCGCCCGGGATCGGGGCGATCCCGATCTTGTCCTGCACGACGGAGTCGCCGCCTTCCTGGGTGGCGAGTCCATACACGTAGGGCCAATTGCGCAGGAAGAGCAGACCACCGGACTGGAACGCCCTGCGGCCCTCCTCCTCCTGGTAGGTAACAGCCTCGGCGGGGATGTCGCCATCGGCGAACCCATTGACGAGGAACTCGAGGCCCGCCCTGGCCTCAGGCGTGTCGAGGGTGACCTTTCCCGTGCTGTCGACGATGCTGCCCCCGGCAGAGTTGACGGCCTCGGAGAAGTTCACGGTCAGGCCCTCGTACTGGGCGAGCTGGCCGGCGTAGCAATTGATCGAGTTGGCCTTCGCTATCTCGCAGTCCTCGGCGAGTTCGGCCCACGTGGTGGGTGCCTGGTCGACGAGATCGGTGCGGTAATAGAGGAAACCGGCGTTGGTGTTGTACGGCGCCGCGAACAGGGTGCCGTCATAGGTGCCCGAGGCGACGGTCGAGGGGAACAAGCCGTCTGTATCGATGTCATCGAGCGGCACGAGCCAGTCACGCGCGGCGAACTCGGCCGTCCAGACGACGTCGAGTCCAGCGACGTCGTAGGTTCCCGCGCCGGCCTGGAAGTCCTGCACGAGGGCCGTGCGCTGTTCGTCTGCCGATTCGGGAAGTTCGACGAACTTCACTTCTTCGTCAGGGTGGTCGGCGTTCCAGTCGTCGATCAGGGACTGCAACTTGCCGGTGGTGTCCTTGCCCTGAGCAAAAGTGATCGGGCCGCGCCCGTCGGCGGAGCCTTCGCCGCCACCTGACGACGAGCATCCCGCCATCAGGCCGGCTGCGACGGTGAACACTGCTCCTGTCGCAAGAATTCGGGTGATCTTCATGACTCTCCATTGGGTCGTAAATGAATCGGGGTGTGCGGGGTGGATCGTCGGCACTTTTGCCGGCACTCGGCGAGCGTAATGATTTTAGCGGTCAAACACAAGGTTTGAGCGGTCATATGATGGACCGCATGCTCACAGGAGAGGTTCCAATGAAGACAACATCCGACCAGGGCCGTCACCAGCGTCTGGCCGATCTGGCGACCGTGGTGAATGCGCCAGGTATCGTCCTCTCCCAGGTGACGGGTGACATCGGGGTTACGAACATCGAAGGTTTCTATCTCGACGATCGCCGCATCCTCTCCGAGGCAACGCTGCGAGTGAACGGCCGCGCGGTCGAGCACCTCGTGCACGCTCACGAGGATCCGATGAGCGTACAATTCACTTCACTCGTCGCTCACGTCGTCACGAGTGACGCTGACTTCGGACTCGACGGCGATGCGCAAATCGAAGTCACGCGTCGTCGTCGGCTCGAAAGCCACGGGTTACTCGAGCACATTGACATCCGATCCTTGACGACCGAGTCCGTCGAGTTGAATGTCGAGCTCGTTCTGGCCGCGGATGGCAGCGATGTGTCTATGGCACGTACGGGAATTTCCGCTGAGTTACAGACTCCGAAGCGTCGCGGCGACGCTGATGTCGAGTGGGTACTTCCCGAAACGTTTGTGCGCGCAAATTTGGCTCCGAGTCCGACGACGATGGCGATTTCTGAGGTGGGCCGCTTGAGCGCGTCATGGGCTGTTGTTCTCGAATCCCGTGGAACGGCCAGGATATCGGTGACGGTGTCCGTTGACGGGGAACTGGATGACGCATCCGATTCTCCCTCTTCGGATGTATGCATCGAGGGATCCGATGGCCTCGTCCGGCTGTTCGAGAGGTCGATGGCCGACGCCCGCGCACTGATCCGCACCGACGGAAAAGGGTCGACGAATCGGTACATGACGGCCGGGTCGCCCTGGTATCTGACATTGTTCGGACGGGATTCTCTGTGGTCAGCACGCATGATGCTCGCGTTTGATCCCGACCTGGCGGTCGGCACTTTGCGTGCGCTGGCTCTGCGCCAGGGGGTTCGCGACGAGCCCGCGACGGCGGAGCAGCCGGGCAAGATCCTGCACGAGGCACGGCGCCAGGCTGTTGCGCAACTACTGCCGGCGACCTATTACGGCACAGCCGATGCCACAGCGCTCTGGATTGTCCTGCTCGTCGAGGCCTGGCGGTGGGGGATGAGTAGCGCCGACGCGGAGAGCTTCTTGCCCGCTTTACGCAGCGCGCTCTCGTGGATCGAGCGTCAGAGCGAAGAAGGCGGTGGCTTCATCCAATACCACCCTGATCCAAGCGGCCTATCCAACCAGGGTTGGAAGGACAGTCGCGACGCGATCCATGATCACGACGGGCGGCACTATCCGGGCCCTGTGGCGCTCGTCGAGGTGCAGGGTTACGCGTACCTCGCGGTGTCAGGAGCGGCGGACTTCCTCGAGGAGCTCGGAGAGCCTGATGCTGATCGTTGGCGAGCGTGGGCGGCGGGTCTGCGACGGCGATTCGGCGAACGATTCTGGACAGAACGCGACGGCGTGCGATATCCGGCGACGGCCCTTATCGACGGACGGCACCTGGCGGATTCGGCCACCTCCAACATGGGACACCTCCTGGGAACAGGCATACTCTCGGGTGCCGAATCTGCTCTTGTTGCGGCGCGCCTCGGGGCCACCGATCTCACGTCGGACTTCGGTCTTCGAACGTTGTCCACGGCATCGCCGAGGTATAATCCGCTGTCCTATCACAACGGTTCGATCTGGCCCCATGACACCGCCATCACAGTCCGCGGACTCACCGAGGAGGGGCATACTGCTCTCGCGCAGCATTTGGCCCACGGCGTGTTGGCCGCGGCTGAGGTACTGGACTTCCGCTTGCCTGAACTGTGGAGCGGAGAGCCAACTGTCGGGTCGCGACGCGGGTCTCGTCGGCAACCGACGCCGTATCCCACGGCGTGCAGCCCGCAGGCATGGTCATCGGCCTCGATTGCTTCCCTGGTCGTTGCGGCGCTCGGACTGCGAGTCGACGTTCCGGGCGGCGAAGTCTCGTTCAGGCCGGTGCGTCCGCTTGTGCTCGGCGCATTCACCATCCGCGGCATCAGAGTCGGCAACGGAATCCTCGATGTGCGTCTCAACGAGGACGCCAGCGTCGAGGTTCTCACTGCGCCCTCGGATATCTCGATCAAGTTCAACTGAGGCCATGATCCGAGCTGGTTTCGGTTCGTCTGCCACTTTCGTTGACGGACGATCAGAGAGCCTCCCCGGGATTGATCTATGTGTGATCGGCCGCTTTTTCCCCGGCTAAGCAGATCATCACACTGTTCTCTTCCAGCCCAGCGAATGCTTCCTTCATGGAGACAATCGTGGTGTCAGTGCAAGCGGGCGGGTCGACGGGGTTCAGAGGAGTTCTTCGGCGTTGTGCTCGGCGGTTGTGTGGTCGTGGCCGGTGAATTCGTGCGACCGGGCGGTGTTATCGCCTGTTTCTTCGTCAACGTTCATGTCCGCGACGGTGATCCCGATGCCAGGGGCAATGAGAAGGCTCACCGGTTGTGGTTTTCCTTCTCCGACGTTGACCTGCAACCAGAACGGTTTGGAGCTGCCGAGGCCTTCTTCGATTTCTGTGCGCACGGCTTCTGCGGTGGTTCGGGGGCGTGTGTAGGACTTGCCCATGTATTCAATATCAACGCGTTTCATAACGGGCCTTTTCAGTTGGGTTTCGGTTCGGGTGTGATGTAGAGACCCGCGGGAGAGTTGGAACTCGTCGCGAGTTCGTCGACCCAACGTTTGTTGATCTCGGGCGGGCGTCCGCCGAGAAACTTGTAGACGAGGGAGATCGTCGGGTGCAACCACACGGTGGTGCGTCCATCGCCCACGGCGGCGTCGTCACGCCAGGAGAACGCGAATGCTTCTCCGCGGCGAAGTTTCGCGGTGATGACGATTTGTAGGTGCGCGAGAGTCCGATCATCGAAATCGACAACAAGAGCTGCGTCATAGGTCAGTTTCCCCATGGGGGAACCTCTTTTCTTTCCTGGCGGGTGGCTAACGATCCTCGTTAGATCGAAGAAAAGCAATCTGACCGGTTTGCTTCTGCACAGACACATTCTTCATGCCCAATGCAACAAGGCCCCGGCTGCACGCATACGGCGCGGCCGGGGCCTCATAACCACATTCCGCCAGGAAAGTGACCGCAATAACGCTATTAGGAACCGTTCAAGTCCAGCTAACGGTGCCTGCGCTTTACGGATACCAGCGTCCTCTCTTCTGAGGGAAGAGCTAGGGCCTTGACGGGAGCGCCACCTTCAAGGCGCAGAAAGTGAAGCCAAGATAGAAGGGGAGGAACGGGCCGCGGCATGGAAAGCCGTAAGTCACAAACGAACGTTGATAACCTAGCTGTTAGAGGGGATGGGCGAACGAGAAGTTGCTGTAACGCCGGATGCCGTAAGGCAGAGTTAATTGCGTGCTCAAACGGCGCTTCAGATCGACCTTGAGCGATCCGAACATCTCGGGGCTCCGCTGGTGCCGTAGTAGCAAAATCGCTTCACCGTCGGACTTCTCGATGCCTATTGCTCCAAATGAATCCGACTCCCGCCCCCAGATAGGCAACGTCAGCGGGAACGCAAGGTCGGTAGCCCGGTGGCTTTTGTTAGGGAAAATCTGTGAGGGAATACTCATCCCGTTGCTGGCAGGCCCTTCTTTCGAAGGATCATGCCTAATGACCTGTTCGTCGCCGTCTTTCAATACTTCCCAGCGTCCATCAGCGGGGTGAACGTTCACGCGGCATCTGTACACGCCTCCGTCTTCCTGTTCCTCGTACAGCGCTTGGAATGGCAGAGGGCGTCGCCAGTCGAGCAGCAAACCGTAAAGGTCGACGATCTCTTGATCCTGGTTGGAAAACATCATGCATCACGATCTCACGTATGACGGGGCTCGGAGAGAATCTGAAGCGCTCGATGCCTAGGCCACAAACGAACGTTTATGACGCGCGGTGAGTTGCCAGAGGTTTAATGAGTTTCTGACTGTGTCGACGCGCTTTGACGGGTTGTTCGAGTCCAAATTCGTGCGGAAAGAGTCACGACTGCTACACAGCTCACCACGGCGACAATGCCCATAAGGTTGCCGAGTGGTTCCAACCCGGCCTGAGGGCTAATCCAATTCTCAATCTCGGGTCGAGCTGCGAGTTCCCTCGCTACGTTTCGCGCTGCCTCCTGGATGGTCAGGGACCTTGCAGCTAAGAAGATGCACAGAGCGACCGCGCTCATCAGGACTGCTGTGAGGGTCGAACGCAACCAGTCAGGAACCTGGTTCCTCGTGCTGTGCATGGGGCCTCCGGTGGCTCGTTGAACGCCATCCTAAGCGGGCGGCGCACGCGGCAGAAGAGGGAGCGAAACTTCTGGTGGGCCTACTACGTCATAAATGAACATTTATGACTTGCTCGCGTGAGCTTGTTCTCGTGGTTCACGAACGAGTTGAACGATAGGGCCGAGGGCCTCAAGTGAGGGTAGACGCGCCATGCATCATTGAGCTGCTGACCGACTGGATAATGCCGCTGTCCGGGTGTTTGACTGGGCAGGGTGCTGACATACTCGCCACATGCATATCCGTCGTCTGAGTGTTGTTCTGACCGTTGCTGCCATTGTGGGGGCCCTTGCGGGGTGTTCTGGCGGTTCGGGCTACACAGATTTAGACCGAGAGGCGTCGCCGGGGGATGAGTGGCCCTCTGATCTCCCCGGGTATTCGATCGACTCCGTTGACGAACAAACCAGCCGGCTCGTCGGGGAATTCGAGGGGTCAACGCTTTATATGGCGCGGTCGGCCGAGCCGTACGGTGGGATCTGTTTGTTGGTTTACTCGGATGCCAGTGACTGGGTTGTGGGGTGCGGCCCGGCGGGTCTGCGTGTTAGTGGGAGTTCGCAGCGTACGTATGCAGTGCTGACGGATGGGGCCGAAAGCGACGGTCTCCAGGCTGTTAGTAAGAACGTGTACGTCCTTCAACGGTGACCGGTGGGGAGCGACCGGCATTGAGTGTTCAAGCTGAAGCCGAATTGGAAGATTCAGGGCCATAACTGCTGAGTCACGATTCCTCGCGGAGCAACTGCTTCCAGCAAAGTTCACGTCGGCGCGGCTGGGCACGAGACGGCGTGGTCCTAGGCGCCTATGAGGGGAGAGCGGAGCTATTTCTTGCAAACCACCCGAATAGTTATCCCCGCCGCTAGAAGCGCTGTACCGAGTGGCAGCGCCGTCTCCCGCACAATGCGTAGCGCTAGATCGACGAGAACGCGGATTGTTTGTCCCTGACTCGTTGCTCCCGTATTCATCAGATCGAGGACTGCGGGCAGTGAAACTATGACAAGTACACCGACAGCTATCACGGCAATGCCGCTACCAATTAGCTTGTTGGCGGATGCGTTTTGTTCATGGTTCATGCGCTCATATTCGCAGGTACCAAGTATGAAGTGGCGACCATCCACGAATCAGGGAAGGGCGTCACAGCGCTTGGTGAAAGGCGAATGACGTTCACAACGCTGTCTCGCAACACACTTCGCATATACCGGTTCCGTCAGACACTTGCGAGACATAGCTATAGGAATTGTGTGGGGCGGACGTCCGCGGCGCGAGATTCGGGTGCGGGGGAGTGATGAGACGTCTCGCAACCCTAGCGTTGTGCGACACCTCAACGCACACGCACCGCCCAACGCTTTGGCGGAAATTAGCAACGGTTAGAGCACACCGAAAACGATCGTTTGCGGCGCGGTGAGTGAAGGCACACCAGATCGAATGCCAGAAACGTGCGCCGTAAGCGGGTTTCGGTAGGCGTATTCGGTGGGGTGTGAGCCGGATGTACTTACACCCAGGCCCCAGAGATGTCGCCTGGGGTGAAGCCGTTCCAATAGGTCATCAATCACTGTATAGTTCAGTGTGTGCTGACTATTTCCTCACGCCTCGATGTCATGAACCGGCTCGGCCGGGCCATGGCCGATCCCACGCGTTCCCGAATCCTAATGTCTCTGCTCGGTGGACCGAGCTACCCGGCTGTGCTCTCTCGTGAGCTGGAGCTGACGCGTTCGAACGTGTCGAACCATCTCACCTGCCTGCGTGACTGCGGGATTGTCGTTGCCGAGCCGGAGGGTCGCCAGACTCGTTACGAGATCGCCGACCCGCATCTTACGGCTGCGCTCGTCGCGCTCGTGGACGTGACGCTGGCGGTCGATGAGCACGCGCCGTGCGTGGACTCTGCGTGCACGGTGGCTGGCTGCTGTGGGACGGGGGCGGACGCGTGAGCGCGGCGTGTGGCTGCGAGCACGAGCCTGCCCAGCCTGCCACTGCGGCGGAGGATGAGACCGAAGAGGTTGTGCGGCCCTGGTGGATGGACCGTGGG
>Ga0265798_10007011_pt1 | contig 14682 bp, 11 predicted proteins | sample P3T30metagenome_FD_192430 | JGI IMG/M metagenome (GOLD analysis project Ga0265798, IMG submission 192430) | Plant litter microbial communities from East Loma Ridge, Irvine, California - P3 T30 | ecosystem: Environmental > Terrestrial > Plant litter > Unclassified | place: USA: California... | reverse complement strand
AATTGTGGCTCGTTTGGGGGGGGGGGCGTTCGGGGGTTAAAGCAAAAGGGCAAAAGGCATCGTGTTCTTTGGAGAGGATCAGCTGAAAATTGCATTAGCAAGTGGGTTGGCGACCGATGCTTCATCGTTTGCCGACTGTCGTTGGTGTAGCTGACGATCAACGGACGGTATAAGTATTTGTTGGATTCTTCCCTGACGAAAGACCAAAAACAGTAGCACAACGACCAAAAATTCAAACAGACTAAGATGCAATTGATTCATGATTTGGGGTATCTTGTATGCGCGTCCGCTGTACAGACATGGACATAATTAAAAAGTAAAAAAAAAGCAGAGCATTCAATGCCTTGCGAAACAAACAGTGACAATAGAAGAGAAAAAGAGGCCATGGCAATCTAGAAAGGAATACCCAGACGCCTTTCCTTCGATGCTAACAATTCTCGCCTCATAACATCATTCCTTTCGTAGAGGAGCTGCAAACGCGATTATGCCAGCGCATATCACAGCTATGGCCAGACGGACATGGACTCACACACGGATGACAATATTGATCCCTAGACCTCTAGCCTCCCGGACAGAACAGCCCAAGCACGTACGCTCAACGCGGCTGATGATGGCATCGAGGCCATTTTCTGCACACCAAGCCCGCGCAAGCAACTCGAGATCTGATGAAGACCGAGCGTCCAGCACAAGCACTGCCTTCTTGTTGTTTTTGATCGCCTCCACATCGCTATCCCTGCCGGTGGACAACCTCAGCAACCGCTCCGAAGACTTGGATGTGTGCAGTACAAACGGCAGTAAAAAGTCGGGATCCAGAACATCGGTGACTGGTACAATCTGGTGCGAGTAAGACTTGTGTAGGAGATGTGCATTCATGGGCTTGCTTGTCGTTGCGAGTGCATCGGCCTCTGTTTCGGGCGGATCATACATGCGCTTTGGTGTAATGTCTTCAGCGTCCGGGGGATGGGATAGCAGTGGCTCGAAACCATGGCTGTTGCGACGAGACATTGTGTGTTTTGATGAGGATCTCGACAATGTCCCGGTGACTGAACGTCTCAACACCTTGGGTCGGTGCCCGAATGAGGAAAGTGCAGAAGCTGGTGTAGTGCATGGCCACGACGTGACAAACTGGACGTCGTAGGTAAGTGTGATGGTGTGCTTGGTCGCTGCGTCGGCTAGGATAAACGTCATAGATGGGGCATGAATTTCGCTCTCGGTCGGTGGGCCAGACAGGCTGTCTCCGTCGATAAGGTCCATGTTGATTGGAACGAGTTCCCATTGTGAGAAAGCAAGAGAAGAGGTGGGGATGGGGTCCAGGTCTCGAGGCAGTACAAAGTCCTCTGGCCTGATAATGTCTAGAGCGTCTTCAGGAACAATGGCTGAGTCCTGAGTGACCGGATCGGAACCATCTCTTACTCGCAACCGGTTCTCGTGTGGGACAACCTCACTGTGAATCGAATACCAACGCTCGCCACCGTTTCCCGGTAGCTTTGGGCACGATATCCACCCCATGCACTCTGTGGAGCCTTTGACACAGGCCAGGGTACGTCCCACGACAGAGTTCCTGCTCCAGAATGTTCTGCCACCAAAGGTAAAGCCACCGTAGAGATTGGCAGAGTCGCCGAGATTTGCAATGGCCGTGCTATCGTTTTCAAGCAGCGTTGAGATGAGCAAGTGCGAAATGGCTTCGCCTGGCAGAACAAGTCCTGCAAGGTAGGATCGGCTGAGCCATCCACCGACATTGTTCAAACTGGATTTTGACTTGTTTTCCGGAAGCGTCGCCATCGGGGACAAGGGCATACGCAGGGCGCGAGAGTTGTTGCGGTTAAGCGATGGCTTTCCAACATGTCCAAAGTAGCTGTCCAACTGGTGTCCAGACGGGAGTGGTGTTTCCAGCGGCGTTCCGTATACGCTGATTCCAGAGGGAGTGTTGGAGTCAAACGGTCTCGGACTAGGCGAAGACGGAGTGTTTCCTTCCGTGTCGTCCTGGGCCCCCAGCTTACGAGCCAGATTACTCGAGATGACGTCAATGTTGGGCCACTGTATGGTGGTTGCAAAGTGAAGGAGTCCGGAGAACTGGCGTGCCTGGTGTTGTGGAAGCAAGATGAGGTCTGACTGAGGCAGTCCCGGGTGGATGCCCTGGGCTAACAGTGACAGGAAACCGCGAGACTTTGGTTGCGGCGATTCTTGTACATCGCTGCCCCTCATGATGAGAATGTTGTCCAGGAACGTGCGTGCCAGGATCAGATCCCAGTCAATTTTCCTCGTCTTCATCTGTAGCAGTCCTGCCACATCCTTGGCATTGTCTTGCTGTCGCGGATCGGCATTGGACGCGTCGGCATTTGTAAAGGCATCTAGCCGAAGCAGAAGCTCACAGGCCAGGGTAATTTGTAGCAGCAGTATCTCTCGCTCGGCCCACAGGGGTCGTGGCTCAAAGTCGGAGATGGGCTCTGGCTCGCTCCACAAAATCTGCCCCAACCTGATCCTCCATTCAACAAGGCTGAAGTCATACCAGACGCCTTCCAATCCCAGAACCCGGAGCAGTGCTGTGATTTGCGTTTGTAGTCCTGTGGGGTCTTCGGTGGAGTCGTCGTAACCAGGCGGAGTAAGAAATTTGGTGAACAGGTTCGCATAGAGGTCTCCGGAGCTTTGGTTGTTGAGGATGGTCATTGGCTCGGGACTATCGTGGAAAGTCTCGTATAGATCCTGGAAGTCGAGTAAGCGATCGTAAATGAGGCCTAGTTCGACTGGCCGTATGCCTAGGCGCTCCGGGTTCGCCTGCATGATGTCCTTGTTCGTACTCGAACCGAGGAAGCCATTGGCCGACTGAGGCTGTTCTGACGCGTTGACGAGGACGTCGGACTTTGGTATCTCTAGGAAATGCTCGAAGCCAATGGTGCCTGCCTCGATGCCCTGGGCGCCAAGCATGCTAGGCAGTTCCACGACATCGACCTCGTAGCCATTGTACTGTTTCGAGGGTGACGGGGCCTGCTCGGACTTGGGAACATGTTTGTGCAGGGTCGCAGCTGAGAAGGCCGGCTCGACCAGCGGTGCGGAATCGGTGGGGGGTTTGGCGGCGGGCTCAGTATTCCAGGGACATGAGACGGTGGGTGTACAGCGACTGTCGGTGGCTGTGATGCCAAAGCGCGGGGCTCCAGCGAAGAGGGCACGAAGTTGAGCGTCAGTGAGGGGTCCGGCCTTGTCTTGGACCGTCTCTTGGGGCGGCGGAGTGGCTGGGCGCTCCTGGTCGGCCTCCTCGACGGAAGGCATCCTGCCATGCTGGGCGGGGTTGGCCACGGGCTCTGGGGCAGATATGGACGATATGGCGGGGGCTTGACGTGGCAGTGGTTGTGGGCAGGCCTTGTCGTGCCTGGACAGTGTCTGCGTGGGCAAGATTGGCATTAGCGGGCTGGCTTGAAGAGGCTGTGGTGGTTGTATAACCACGGAAAGAGGGGACAGGCCGACGACGTACAGACACCTGGAGCGGCTGCTTCTGCTTCCAGGCGGTAAAGAAGCGCAGCACACGCTGCCTCTTGCTCCGCTTCCTCTCGAGCTTTCCCGCGTTCTCGTCAACCATGTCGGTATGCAGTCGTTGAAGCATGCTGGCGGCCTGCAGCTGGGCAGGAACAGCGGCGCATACTGGCGGACATGTAAGGATTTAAGGGGAACATCAACAAAGCTGGCCAGTCGCCAGTCACAGCAGCCGGGGCGCAACACACGGCTGCACAAGCACGTCAAGCATAGCGGATATCCCTGCTTGACAGGCGCGCGCAGACGGCCTCGACTTGTGGGAGCTTTGGTGCATGTTGCTTGGTCCCGGTCCCGCATCAGTGGGCGATCAGAAGATGACGTCCAGCGTATCGCGACACGGCGCAGGGTCCAGTCCGCCCACGCCAGTCGGTAGCTGCAGCTGAAGCAAGCCCAGTCCGACAGACACCACCACACAGCCTGCGACGCCAAAAAAAAAAGAAAAAGACAGAAAGCAGCCGAAAAAAACTACCCCGTCCCCAGCACGAACGAGCCTCGCGTTCACCGTCTTCACAAAAACCCGTTGCCATCGATACGCTAATTCGGTCCGCTCGCCTACACAGGTCGTCACCGTGCCATGCCAAGCTTCTAGAACCGGCCTCCATTTGCCCGTCCCGGCTGCCGCATCCTTGCCAACGTACACGGTCAGACTCCACCCAGCATGTTCAAAACAACGTCAACCGCTATCAACAAACATGGTCCAACATCAAGGCAGCCGCCCGGCTTTCTTCATCTTGGCCAACATAAGAAACACCAGCACAGATGGGCCTTGAAACATGGCCCAGCACGTGCCGCCATTTCTCATTTCGACCCTATCCCAACTCCATTAGCCATGGCCCTACCTGGGCGAATACATGCCCTCTGGCCAATTTCTCTTTCCTTTATTTCCATAGTGAAGCATTCTCGGTACATAGCCAAACAACGCTCACAAAATACGTGTAGCCATCTTTCTCTGCCTCGCATCTTCTCACCAAACATTCACGCGTTCGTCTAATCTTGCACGCAGTCATGGGTGCCAACAGCCCGCATGCTCGCCAATCGCGAACCGCCTCTTGCTTTCACTTGCACTATAACCCCGCCTCGTGCAATGGTTACACACGCTGCACTTTTCCCTTTGCCATCCGCGCACAGCCCTTTTTCCCCCATCAAAACAGCACTGTGCCAAAGAAATCACAACGCATCAAGTCACCAACAACATCACCATGGGCTTTTTCGACGATGCGTGGAAGGCTCTCGACGGCTTGGGCCAGGAAGCGGGAAAGCATGTCGGACCTGCACTGGGAGAAGCTTGGGAGCGCATGGATGCCTTCGGTCAGGAAGCGGGAAAGCATGTCGGCCCCGCCGTAGGGGAAGCGTGGAAGCATGCAAAGTCGTTCACTCACTCCCCAAAGAAATACCGAAATCCGGGTCCTAATGCTTTAGCCCAGGCTCCCCACGAGCACTTCGATTGGACCTTTCTTGAGCAGTTTGGCGAAAAAATGGCGAAGCAAGTGGGTAGCACTGCAGACGATTTCTGGCAGAATATGAACGGCGGTGACTTCGTCCAAGACATTGGTAAATTGGTTCTTCCCAAGATCGAGTTCAACGACAAGGATCTTGGTGGGTTCAGTGAGAGACTCAAGCAGTGGATTCTGCAACACCCCAAAGAGTTCGCCACATTACTTGCATGTGTTGCTTCCGGCCCAATTACTGCCATATACACATCAACAATGCTGGGACTTGCGGGCTTCACTCCCATTGGCATCGGTGCAGGTATACATTTCATCCACTGATGCCAAACATATGCCCGGATATTGATGCCGAACAGGGACTTTGGCATCCAGTATCCAATCAGGTCTCGGTCCGGTCGCCGCAGGTAGCGCCTTCGCTGTGCTCACTAGTGCTGGCATGGGCGGATACGGAGTAGCAATTGTTCAGGCCTTCACTTTGGTTCCAACTGTCACCGGAGTGTGTGGTGTTGCCGCTGCGTCATTCCTATCCGCCATAAAGGAAGATGCAAAGTGTAACAAAGAGACACAAGAGTAGATGACACAGTTTGATACCGACATGGCCGAGTCAAGCTTCTAACGCAAGGAAGAGTGCATGTCGCGCTGGCAATGTTCAAGCGCTCATCCACTTCCACAGCTACCTTTTCCAACCCCATTTGTTCGTTTTGATAGAAAAACCTAGGAGAATGTATCCCACACCCCCACCAATCAAACACACCATCAATGATGTCACTATAAATCCTCACTCTCACCCCCGCTTCTCACAACACTTCCCATTTTAACTGTCTGCTTCCACATCAGACCAACCGACTTGACAATGGATCTCTTTGACAAAGCTGGAAAACAGATCGGCGGTGCAGCAAACGAAGCCGGAAAACACATTGGCGGTGCAGCAAACGAAGCCGGAAAACACATTGGCGGTGCAGCAAACGAGGCAGACAAACGTGGTCAAGAAGCTGGAAAACATATCGGCGATGCAGCAAACGAAGCCGGAAAACACATTGGCGGTGCAGTGAATGAAGCTAATAGCTTCGGCCAAAAGACATCCGAAGACATCAGCAACATGGCCCGCGAAGCCGGCGAAACCGTGGCTTCGGCCGCCGAAGAAACAGCAAAGCAAGTCAAAGCCTTTGGTCAAGACGCAGCTGCACAAATCGGCCCCGCCCTCGAAGAAGCATGGAAGCACGTCGATGCCTTTGGTCAGGATGCTGGCAAACAAATCAGCGCTGCTGCACAACAAACTACAAGGTGGATCCAAGACCATCCGGGCGAGACGGCTGGCATCGTGGCGTGTGTGGCTGCTGCGCCGGCTGGCGTTGCAGCTGCGGGCGGTGTATTGCACATGGTTGGGTTTACGGCTACGGGGGTTGCTGCTGGTATGTATTGCAAATACACGACAACTCTCAAGCCTCTTTGTTTAGGAAACAAACCTGAACTAACATGTTTGCCAAAAGGATCTGCGGCTGCGGCTGCACAGGCTAGCATTGGTGACGTCGCGGCTGGAAGTACCTTTGCCATCCTGCAGAGCGCTGCTGCTGGCGGTGCGGGTGCGGCGCTGGTAAATGGCATTGCTGCTGGTACGGCCACAGCGGCTGCTCTTGTCGCTACGGTGCCTGCGCTTGTCAAGGCTGCAAGAGAGGGCAAGCAGGAAGTCACCGTAGACGACGTCACATACAAGCTCGAGGACATGGGTATGGAGGAGCATGAAGCGGCTGAGAAAGAAGAAGAAGGAGAAGAAGAGACTCCTACAGGTGAGAAGGACTAGGGACACCAGCTCGTTGTTGCCACTCAACTCGCCATAATGTGCGGTTTGGAGCTGCAAGAAACTATGCCCCACCCCTAAATTTCATGTATATCCAGAGTAAATCAAGGTCCCGATGATACAAAAAGCCGCAAGCATCAAACTTCTCCAAACCCACCAAAATGATTATTATTTGCACATGTTGTGCATTACACCAAACTAAAAATATCCATCGACGCTCACGCATGAATGAAAAAAAAAAGATATCCTCAAACGAAAGGACGGGTATATACGCACGATCCACCAAGTTTCCCTCCCGCCAAAAAAAAGAAAGAAAGAAAGAAAGGGAAAAGATTGGCCCCTTACCAAACAACAACAACAAAAGAACGAAAAATCTTCCTTTTCCCAAAAAAAAAAGCCTTGCGTTACTATTTTTACTCCATATCAAAAACATATCCATTTCCTTTACGACTGTCGAGCAAGCAACAATTCAACCGCACGATCGACCCTCAAGCCCGTCCCCAAATCCGTCAATTTGAGCGCCTCGCGCGCTTGCTCAGGCGTGAACCCCATTTCCACAATCCGATAGATTGCCTTGTCGGCCGTATTCTCATGGCTCTGCGACCCATAGATGTGGTGTTGTTGTACATGTTGCTGATGGGCCGCGCTCCTGACGCTAGCAGAACTTTTGTGATCTTCGCTGCGCTGGCGGGGGTGTCGGTAGTAAAGAGGTTGGTTGTGCGGGAGTGAGTGAGGCGGATGTCTAAAGGCTGGGTGGACCGAGTCCGGGTCTATGGAAAAGGGGTGATGGGGTGCATCTTCGAGAATAGAGGGCATGAATGTGCCGGTACTGTAGCGGTGCCAGTCTCGGTTGCTTTGGTTTGCAGAGGTAGATGGGCTTGGGAGGAGCGGCTGTGCAAGAGTGCGGCGGGGCGAGCTCATGCTTGAGACACTGCCCACTGTGTAGAGATCCCGGTTACTTTGTGCTGTCGATGCTGAGGGGGGAGAGACAAGAGGCTGAGCTGCTGTCCAACGGGGTATTGATGGTGTTTGTGCTTCCGTATATGGTAGGCTTGTCGCTCTGTTGTGTCGGTTGTAGCTACTGGATACTGTAGATGCCGATGGTGTTGGTAACAGTGGGTTAGCAACCGTGCGACGTGGCGGAGAAGATGGCCTAGAATTTGATCCTATAGCTGGGAGCTCAGAGATTTGTGGCAAGTATACCTGTTCGAAAGCCGCGCCTGACCTTAGAGCCGGAACATGGGTAACCAGGTCATTCTCTGCTCCCTGTGCTGGTACGCGAGGCCGTGTCAAGTTCCGAATCACAGTATCGCATTCTGATATAGGCCGCTCTTGGGACATTCGAACCATTCGACAATGCTCGCCACTATCCCTGCGCTGCTGAAGTTCCTTGATGTGCTTTTGAAGACGAATCTTTGATTGCTGGCGCTGAACATCACGGGTCGAGATGCTGGCAAAGGTATGTGCGATCTTGTCTTCGTAAACACGAGAAGCTGCTTCTTTCAGAAAGGTTCGTCGGGTACTTCTGGATACCGGAGGCTTCCAGTTAATCCATCCGTTTTCAGTGGCGATTTTGAAAGCTGTGGGGTCTGATGGATGATACGGGCCTGTGAGCTTGAGAACAGTCTCGGGGCCGAACGTGAGGAGATGATAGCACCATTCGTCAAGCATCATTTCCTCGCCGTCAATATCGCCGCCACGGATGTCCGTGTTGTCGTATATGCCAGCCTGGCGTGCTTGCACGGTGCGCCCCTCGAAATTTTGCAGAAGCATTCCCAAGCAATTCCAGAGCTCCATCATGTCGAAGAGCTGTTCGGCGTTCAACCCGCCCTCATTACCCATGCCGAAGCTATCAGGTGCACTGACCAATGTGTCGTTCATGAAGTCGGTGCTCATGATGCTAAAGGTGCATGTGTTCTGGTGGACCAACACCCCTCCGTTGAGCCAGTCCATCTGAGCAACAATGTCGTCTTCGCGTCCCTTGCCCGATCCGAATATCTTGCAAAATGACCAAATACGCCACAGCGCATCATCGATTCTTGCCGACTCCGCCGGGTGTGCGCTCATGAGTGCAGCGGAAATATCCGACCTTACAAAAGACTGACACTTCTCCTTAATCTCCAGCTTGATAGCGCGAATGACCTGAACGTCACGCTTCTGGAGCTGAAGATATGTAGCAGTTGTGTATTCCTCCTCTGGTCTTGTCATCTCCAAGTCCTCGGCGTGTAAGAGTTCATGGCCAGGAAACGCAATCTCGCGAAATTCCCATGCTGGAGGCGACATTTTTCGGAGGGTAGACTTGACGAGGCTGAGCTCATGACGTTTGAAAACTCGGTAGAAGCCTTGATTGACGAGAGCTGCAGAAAACAGATCTTGGAAATGATCGAGGTGATGCAGAATGCCGAGAATGACGGTCTCCGCGCCCTGAGGTGTAATGGTCGTCTTCTTGGTATCTGAAACTGGTTCCGGGGAAAGCACCAGAGCCACACTCGTTCTTTTGTATTCAGGAATCATTAGTTTCAACGTCATACTCCATCTAGAGCGGCCTCCAGTCAGCTGCGAGGCAATATGATTCTGAGGTACCGGATACAGTTCGATCTTTTTAGCCACTGATTGCCGCTTGCTAGATTTGCGAGGGACAACCGGGGGCGGAGTATCTGGTGGAGGGGTGGTAGCAAGATCCCTTTGGTATAGGCCTGCAGCTTCTTCCCCACTTGGAGGTGGAAGTGCATCCCCCCGGAAAAGGCGGTCTTCGGCAAGGGTTGCCCCTTTTTGGCTATCTGTACGGAGTTCACACAACTGCTTTTGGAGATCGCACTCGGCCTCACTCAAGGTAGGGCTAGGTCCTACCTGGCTATCTGAAAACCGTCCAGGCGTGTAGCGACCGATTGCTTGGTTGCTTAAGCTCAGACCTGTGGCTAACATTTGGCGCGGACCATTCCGTTTGGAGGACTTGCGGTTCAATGTTGGCTTGCGCAGCATCTTCATAATATTCAAAGTGGGTTGTGCAGTGTGGTCTGCACAGGTAGGCTGAAAGGCCGCTTCTTCTTGATTCGGTGGTGCGTGGGTGTACCTTCGAGGTGGCGCTGACGACGGAGCGTAACGACGAAGCCGCTCATCATCAGACTTGGTGGATCTCTTTGGTAAAGGCTTGAGGGTCCCATCAGGAACCAGAGTCTGACCACTGGGAAGGTATTTGGATGGTTGCGGTGTGCTTCTTTGCATTGGCGAGGCATCGAGTTCCAAGCTTGTCTCCGACGAGCGGGTGCTGAGCACTGACGACTTATCGCTCTCCCCGGAAGCGTTGGAAGAGCTGCTCGAGTGTCCTGGTGCGCAAGGCTGAAGTGCTGTGGTACTGTGAATTGTCCGCTCTAATTGCCCAGATGGGATAGATTGTGGTTGCGATTGCGCGAATGGAGAGACGATTGAATCTCGCCTAAACCCGTGGCTTACAGATGGAGGCGAGATACCGTGACCGCTTCCATGTCCGGTGGGGCTGAAGAATGGCAGAGCGGGGAGTGGCCGGTCGCACCTTCCACTAGGAATCACTACATGTATCTTGGGCCTTGAACGCCTATCGGGGCTGGGCACCTTCTTCGTGCGGCTACTTGAGGAGCTGCCATCCTTTCGCTGCCACTGGATCTTCCTATGCTTGTACGTTGCGATGGGACTAAGCGATTTGTGGCGCTCTTTCGATCGTAGGCTTGGGCTAGACCTGCTAGTTGCTTTTTTCTGTTTCTTTCCCCAAATAGATTCAGATCGTGAAGTTGACCATGTGGTAGAGTTTGCCGACAGCGGCGACATGACACTTTTAATACACGCATGAACCTGTGCTGCTATCTCTCGCCCGTCAGGGTGGACATCCTCAGCGAGTACTGCATGTTCCGGATCAGCTTGCGAGATTACGGCCATCTTCTTCGATTTTCTGTCTTTGATAAACCTGGACATCCTCCTCTTGATTATGTGGGGCAATGCTCCGTTCCGAGGCTTCTGTGAACGTAAGCAGCTGGACTCGTCTGCTTCATTCGATGACAAGGTAGGCTGCAGCAAAGGTTGACACAGGTTATCGTAGTAGCAAAGGGTTGCAAATGAGTAGTCTTGTAAGGGATTTCTTATTAGAGCCGCAGTTGGGAATACAGGTCGGTCACGGTGGGAGAGCATGGACTCTATACTGTCCGAAGCCAAAATAGCAATACTGCTCGTAAGGCGTTTTGTTGGCCGGGGTCAGCGAATCGCGTAGCTGTGGCGCGCCGAAGACGATGTGCCTCCAGTCCTCGGCGGAAGCTAAGCTGAGCTGAGATGATGACGGAGTCTGGATCGAGGCACAGCATAGGTCTGCAGCGGAGGGGGAGGGGGGGGAGAGGAGAAGCCGATGGCACCCTTCTTTCCACACAACGATGCATTTGTCTAATACCGGAATTATCGGATTCCTCCAAATCTGCGCAACCAAAGCATGAGTCGTGGTGTAATCAACGGCGCAGATGCGGTAGGATTCAAGGACGGCCGGGGTTGGTGTTGTGGTGTGGTGTGGTATCGGTCCGCACAAGTGATCGACGGTGGGGCCGCGCCTATTTACGGCACCAGTGCACTTGCTCAACCATGCAGTGCGCCAATTTGGGGGCCACGGCGTTGGCATCATCTTACGTTCGACTCTGCCGGTAACCACGCTGCAGGATTCCACGCCGTGGCCGTAGCTCTCTGCTTTGAACCCCACGGTTCCTGATGCTTGGGTCTTCTTATATGGCACAGCGCCGCTTTGCTCATGTTGTTTCATCCTCCAACCCCAACATATGCTCCACTATTGCATCCTACCTCAATCCTTCGGCCTCTTATCGCTCGCCTTGTTGTGAGCGATGATGCCGCTGACACCCGTCTGGACAGCTGTTCCATTCTGTCCTCGACGATGATTCCGTTACTGTGGCTACAAGTCATCCACAGCTTCCGAGTGGGCCAACAACAAACAACCGTCAGACTGAACAACTCAAGCACTACAAGTGCATCGTTGCATAACCTTGACTCGTAAATGGCTGGAAGCATTCAGCCGTTTCCCCTACTTCAGATTGGACCGGGCGTATACGAACATGAATGAGTCCGTGGCACGGTGACAGATACCGTAAAAAGGCCCAAGCGGGCATTGCGGTTCTCGCAATCGTGTCGCTTATTACTCCCTAGCTTGGTCTAACGTTGCACCACGTTCGATCCTGCAAGAATATTGAGATGGATCCTACATTGCTCTCTCGGTCAATTGTGGCATCACACAGGAAGGCACGGTCTCGGGATGCGGATTTTTTTTTTCCAGCTCCACGAGTATCTGACTGTGATCAAGCTAGGGATCTACGATGAGAGTGATATCTCTCTACTTTGCTTACGAGGCTGACTCTATCGCATTGGCTGCGCACTTGGTTCGGTCCAGAAAACAGGCTTCGATCGCTACCCAAAGCATGACGCCTGCTTGGAGACGAAATTAACCCCTTTTGTATGGCATGGCAGCAAATACGATCTACGTGCTTTCTTATCGCGCATAACATTGAATGAACATGACTTGGGCATGTTTACTCTGTCAAATAAGGTTAAAGAGTGGCATGGTATAAGCGCATCTTTGACATTGCTGGACCCATTGTCGCTCCAAGAGTTCGCAACCTGAAGTTTATATATCCGATAGACCGCATGCACTGCGATGTTAAAAGACAAAAAAAAAGACCCGACTACCCAAAGACCATACAGACCCGCTCGCCTTTGGTTTCCCTACTTTTCTTCGTTGCCACCAAGCTCTACAAGAAAAGTCTGAGAGCTAAAGATGGACCATTCCATCATTCCAGAAATATTCTCCTCGGTATGATAATTAGTACGAGAACCAAGAAGCGACTGCTTCATCTACCATTACCTTCCAGTCATACAAACCCTGCTCATTCTCTTTCAAACCCTACAACATGGCTGTGAAATCAACAGTTTTTTTTTGGTTCATTTCAACGGAGCTGAAAATCCAAATTCTTTTCCCCCCTACCTTGTGATGCTATTGTAGCCAGTGTAATCCTCATTGTACAACGCTCCAAACTAAAGTACCTACAAGTCTTCACAATGGGCCAAAACCGCAACACATTCAACACTACAACACCTCGCTATTGTTTTACAAGTGATATCGATGCTCAACAGCAGATTTTCACAACACGGTATTGTAGTGACAGCAATATAAGAAAGTAGTGAAGGCGGTATCCCAGCACCCCACACTCAGTTGAAGGCAGTGTTTACTCAGTGGTCAGTGTAAGGCATTTGGACTCTTCTGACATGGACATTTAAACTATGTAAAGATTGTAACATGGAAAGAACCTCCCCCCCCCTAGAAAAACAACGTTGATGGAAATATCATGATACAATTTCATATCTAAATGACTCTCGCGTGCTTGGTTTTGCTGTATGTTTGTCATGCCGTATTCGTTACTACAGATACAGCAAACAGCATTATAATGAAGTTCAGAACCAAAAAAAACAACGTAAAGGGGCATTTGACCCAACCAATACACTGAAGGAAACGGAAATAGCGCCATTCATATAATCGGGGTATATGTCGTAACTTCATAATTTTGACGGTCGTACCAGGTCGTCTTTACACATCTTACTAGTAGCGACGGGAGTCGTACCCTCTATTTTCATATCCACCACTTCCATTTCGTCCTTTGTAATCGTCGTCGCCATACACTGATCGCGACTGAGAGTCGAAAGATGCATCCAAACCTACTCCGCTGCGACGCCGATTGTTTCGCTTGCTGTCTGAATCCTTGTTGTACCGACGAGTGTCATCCTCAACATTGTGCACGCTAGACTTGTAGTAGCTACCATGGACATCTCGCACGTTTGGATCAGACTGGGTGCCATAGTTGGAGAAGCTCGGGCTGCGTGGTCGGGCGTTTGTTGAGTTGGTGCGAGGGTGATGAGATTGTGGATAGTAGGAGTCGCCGGGCGATTGTGCCCACGGCGCTTGGCCAGCATTAGATTGTCCATGTCGACGCTTCTCGTTTGCTGCCGTGTCAGATTGAGTGCTCGAGTTCATGTCATCATATGATTTCCCGCCACCTGGAGCTGCTGAATAAGGTTTCCGTTCGCGTTCGATTGGCACAGATGTAGACTTGGACTCGTCGTCGGTGTCAAAAGACCGCGTTTCTGGTTTCGAGGTATATGGACTGCGCTCGCGTTCCAGACTAGGTCCTGGCGGAGGGGCCTGGGGCTTTGGTGGCGGTGGTGGGAATGAGGGTACCTTGCGAAGTGGCCCCACCCGTTCGGAAGACAGGACCGCAGCGAATCTTTGTTGGGCCTGTAGATTTTCGATGGTCGGAAACATCCTGCGCGGCAGCTCTTTCGGAAACCGCTCTTTTCGATCATCCGCGTTGCTGATGGGCATGTCCAGGATCGCTTTCACCAAGCGATCGTACTCTGCATCAGGGTATGCCTGGATCAAGACCGTCATCCACTCCTGAAACCCATCAGGCGTAAGTGCGGGGATACGCGGCTGTTCTGCAGGGTGCTCTTGAATGAAGTGATGTTGGCATCGCAGGTCCCTGTATATTTTGGACAGAGACGAGTAATCGATTTCTCCAAATATCCCTGTTGAAATTAGTATAAGAAGCACATTGATGGTGTATCGTTGCAAGCCTTACTTTTCCACGGATAGATTTCATCTGGAATCTTGACTTGCTCGTAAAATTTGAGCATCTTCGCGGGTGAGATGACAAGGCTGTACTTTGGTTCATAATCCTCAATCTACATGCAAGTCAGCTCGAGATGCGCTATGAGCAGTCAGTAATACACACCAAGTGCAGCGCCAACCCTCTCAGAAGCTGGCCTAACCGAGGCAGAGGTCGGCCGTCTGTCTCAAACAGCCGCTGCCACATTTTCTCAATCGGGGTGTATTCT
>Ga0265798_10007010_pt1 | contig 14682 bp, 8 predicted proteins | sample P3T30metagenome_FD_192430 | JGI IMG/M metagenome (GOLD analysis project Ga0265798, IMG submission 192430) | Plant litter microbial communities from East Loma Ridge, Irvine, California - P3 T30 | ecosystem: Environmental > Terrestrial > Plant litter > Unclassified | place: USA: California... | reverse complement strand
TTCCCAAGCCCGCAAGTCCGTCGCCAACCGTATTTCCTACACCTTTGCCCACCCCAGTGACGGTGTTGCCTATGTATTTTCAGCTCACTGTATTCTCATCGGTAATGAGGAAAAAGAAAGGGGGGGTGGGAACGTACCGACTCCACTGGTCGCCCCAGCTACGGTGCCCTTGACATCTCCTTTTCCAAGGGCGCCAGTAGTCTTGCTCACAGTACCTTGCACACCCTTGGTTGCCGAACCAACAGTGTAGTAGGCGTTGTCCACTGCACCTGTCGCTGTCTTGCCTACATTGTCTGTCACATGTTTGACTGGTTTCCCAACACCGCCAGGCAACTTGTCAAGCCCCTTGCCGGCGTACCCAGTCACCCCATTGACTGTGCCGTTTACACCAGTCGTCGCCGAATCAGTGATAGTGTTCAGCCCCCCTGTGGCCGTACCGACAGTTTTGTTCAAAGTGCCTGTGGCCGTGTTGATACCCTTGCCGACGACCCCCGGCTGCTTCTTCGCTGCTAATTTGGGCATGGACTGGCCTGGAGCGGGATGAGCTAGTATTACGGAAAGAGGAGTTGGATAGGTACCGTCTATGTTCACTTTGGTGGCTGTGGTACCATCTGGGTTCACCTTGGCTAGCGTCTTCTTGACAGGCGCAGCTTTCACCGGCGTGGCCTTTGTAGGTGTAGCTTTCGCTGTAGTGGACGACGCTGCGCTCCTGGTGCTCTTTACAGGCCCAGCGGTTGTTGTCTTATTGACAACACTCTCGGGTTTAGATGTTGGGGTACTCGTGACCGGGTTCCTCCTGACTGGCAATGCCTTTGTAGTTCCGAGTGGTGTGCGGGTGCGTGCGGGCTTTGAAGCTTCACTTATGGGTGTCTTGCTCGCTGTAACCGGTGTCTTCTTCGCAGGTGTGGTGGTAGACGCAACTTTGCTTGTTGCAGCAGTAGCTGTTGGCTTCTTCACAGGCGTTGACGTCGAGGCTGATGCTACTTTTGCAGTGCCAGGAGTTGAAGCAGACGCACTCGCGGCATTGAGTTTTCTCGGAACTCTCTTGACTGGTGTAGCACCTGCGCCAACGCCCTCTGTGGGTGCCGCAACTGGTTTCTTGACTGGGCTGGCTTTGGTAGCCGATGTCGTCGTTTTTGCGGTGTTGGTCGTCACCGGCTTCTTTGCCGTTGACCCAGCGACTTTGGAGACGTTTCCTATGCTTGCTGAACAACATTAGCATACGTCCTTCTTGGCTTCTGCTAACTCACATTGTAGTGCAGCATTCTGCTGCTTGAGCTGGTCTACGGCTGACATGTTTGATGATAACAAGCTATTATACGCACAAACTAAATGCAAAGCTTCACGAACAGTTGAAGCTGTCAATGAATATAAGTTACCACTTGTGACTTTGTTTATTCTCAACAGCTGTCGGCCCAGACATTGAAAGCGCGCCTCATCATACGTCATGCGTCCTGCATATCCCTGCCATGCAACAGTGGCCCAGGCTGAGAGATCCGGTTTTTTAAGGTTATGGGACGATCACCGTTGCATGGGCGGCCTTGGACCCTGACGCTGTTGTTGGATCGATTGCGACACCCAAGACACGCATCTTTCAAGATGCGCGAGGGGTTGGTGATGATGTAGTGGCGCTGGGCACAGATCGTTGTGTGATTGATGGGCTGGCTAGCAGACATTGGCACTACACGAAAGCAAAGAAAGCCACCAACCATTGCGTCGTAGGCACATAGCAAAAGCAACCAAGTTTTTTTAACGTTTCATCATTCATGAAAAACTACCCAGAGGTAAGTCTAACTAAGATACATGTCGGGATATCCATTTACTCGTGATGCGTGAAATGCCACCACTCTAAGACGCCATCGAAGATTAAGCTCCGTCCATCATGCAAGTGAGGTGTAGAAAGGGAATGAAAGCCATGACACATGAAAGGGATATCAGAGCGCCAACCAAACTTTTCGAAACCAGGCGAAGTCGGGCGAGACGTTTAGTCAACCTCCTCCATAGCGCTCTCGCCGGCTGTCGCAGTCTGCTCTGTTGAGGCCTCGCCCTTCTCCTGCTCCGTCTCAACCTCCTCGTCGACGTTCAGGCCGAGAGAGACGAGCTTGTGGATGCGCTCAGCATATTGAACAGGCTCATCGATGGTGAAGCCAGAGACCAGAAGCGAGGTCTCAAACAGCAGCAGGGTAATGGACTTGACTGTGCGGTCATCCTCACCGTCAGCCTCGACCTTGCGCTTGAGCTCCTTGATGATGGCAGACTTGGGCGAGATCTCAAAGGTCTTCTTGGAAGACATGTACGAGCTCATGGAGGTGTCACGGAGAGCCTGAGCCTTCATGATACGCTCCATGTTGGCCGACCAACCGAATTGGCCGGTACGGATGGCACAGGGTGAGCCGACAAGCTTGTGGGAAACAACAACCTTCTCAACCTTGTCACCGAGGACAGTCTTGAGGCTCTTGGCGAGGCCCTCAAACTCCTTCTCCTCAGCCTCACGCTCCTTCTTCTCCTCCTCGGACTCCTCAAGCTCAAAGTCCTTGGTGATGTCGACAAGCTTCTTGCCATCGAACTCCTTGAGCTGAGTCATGGCGTACTCGTCAATGGGGTCGACAAGGAACAGAACCTCAAAGCCCTTGTCCTTGAGGGTGTCGAGGAAGGGCGACTTCTGGACAGCCTTGAGCGACTCACCGGTGATGTAGTACATCTGCTTCTGGTGCTCAGGCATGCGGGTGACGTAGTCAGTAAGCGAGGTAAGCTCCTCACCAGACTTGGTCGAGTTGAAGCGGAGAAGCTTAGCAAGGGATGCACGGTTCTGCGAGTCCTCGTGGATACCGAGCTTGATGTTCTTGCCGAAAGCAGAGTAGAACTTGTCGAACTGCTCGCGGTCTTCGGCAATCTCGTTGAAGAGCTCGAGGGTCTTCTTGACAATGTTCTTGCGGATGACCTTCATGATCTTGTTCTGCTGGAGGGTCTCACGAGACAGGTTAAGAGGAAGATCCTCAGAGTCGACAACACCCTTGACGAAGCTGAGCCACTCAGGAATCAGGTCAGTGGCATCGTCCGTGATGAAGACACGGCGGACGTAGAGCTTGATGTTGTTCTTGGTCTTCTTGGTCTCGAAAAGGTCGAAGGGCGCGCGCTTGGGAACGAAGAGAATGGCACGGAACTCGAGCTGACCCTCAACGGAGAAGTGCTTGACAGCAAGGTGGTCCTCCCAGTCGTTGGAGAGCGACTTGTAGAAGGAAGCATACTCCTCGGTTGTAATGTCTTGTGGGTTGCGGGTCCAGATGGGCTTGGTCTTGTTGAGCTCCTCTTCCTCAATCTTGGATTCCTTGACCTTCTTCGTCTTCTTCTCCTTCTTCTTCTCCTCCTCCTCATCGTCGACCTCCTCGACCTTGGGCTTCTTCTCATCGCCCTCGGTGGTCTCCTCGGCAGCATCTTCATCCTCGACCTCCTTCTCGGTCTCCTTTAGGACGTGAAGGTAGATGGGGTATGAGATGAACTCGGAGTGCTTCTTGACGACCTCCTTGATCTTGCTCTCGTTGAGGTAATCCATCTGCTCCTCCTTGAGGTGGAGGATGATCTTGGTACCACGGCCAATCTGCTCGCCCTCGGTGTCCTCGGTGATCTTGAAGGTACCACCAGCACTTGACTCCCAGATGTACTGCTCGTCATCGTTGTTCTTGGAGACGACGGTGACACGGTCGGCAACAAGGTATGCGGAGTAGAAACCAACACCGAACTGACCAATCATGGAAATATCGGCACCGGCTGATAGAGCCTCCATGAACTGCTTTGTGCCTGAACGGGCAATCGTACCCAGGTTGTTGATAAGGTCGGCCTTGGTCATGCCGATACCGCTATCTTGGATTGTGAGGGTCTTGGCCTCCTTGTTGGGGATGATGTCGATGCGGAGGTCTTTGCCGCTGTCGAGTTTGCTGGGGTCTGAGAGAGCTTCATATCTGATCTTATCGAGGGCGTCGGAGGCGTTGGAGATGAGTTCTCGTAGGAAGATCTCCTTGTTCGAGTAGACAGTGTTGATGATGAGGCCGAGCAGCTGAGAGATCTCAGCCTGGAACTCGAAGGTCTCCCCAGACATGGCGGCGGTTGTGTGAGTATTTGACTATGAGAAACAGAGTTAGCTGGAGCCCGCACTGCGTACTAGCCGTCCCAATGCCTGACTAGGCTGTGGTGTTGATAATGTGGGGAAGACGTACAGTTAGGCGGGGTAGTCGGATTACTGAGCTCTTCTATAGCGTTATGGTAAGAGCAGGCTGCAAGACTGAATGTCTGTATGATGCGAGTGGGAGAGAAGCAATTCGATGAAGAAACTGCAGTGAGAAGGGTCGAGTTTGGAGCTGATATAGCCTTTGGTGGAGCTCGAGAATCTTCTAGACAGAGCGGCAGAAAGGCAGAGAAGGGCGCCGCACGGCCAATCAGAGTGGGCCCGCCCTTCCCGTTGCGCCTCACCGCCAAACGCGCTTTCCCCAGCACTGCTAGCGGCGAGGGGCAGAACAATCGCGACTTCCTGCATCCTGCGTGTCGACGTGCACCTGCCGCCTACGCTTGTTTGTTTGTCCTCGCTGCTTGCACTAGTCTGCACACTACACTACAACTGCCTACAATGCCACGACGACTGCCTATGAATAGAAATCCCCATCTACGAGCGACACGGGAAAACCCCCCGCAGTAAGCGACACGCCGCAGCCTCACTCAGTCCATCTGGAGTAGCTGCCTAGGACATCGTCATGCCGTCACCCCAGGTTAGACGGCCACAGTAATTGCTATCACAGCCCCCTCATTTTGCATAACAAACAGCAGCCAACTAGGCGTCACACAGCATGGCGCGCCAAGTGGTCAACCTACCCCCGAGAGCTCCACAGACTAATCTAGAAGGTTGTGTCCGGACATTTCACCGTGACGCCTGACGACGACAACGAAGACGACGGTCCCTCCCCACGTTCGAGCAACGCCATCGCACTGCAATACAGAACATTTGGGTAGAAGTAGTCCCCGAGCATGAATAACGTGGGCAATCTCCAATTCAAAACACACTCCATCGTTCCCAATCGCCTCCCCAAAACGTTGTGTACGGCCATAAGGCCTACCAATCATCAAATGGCCGCTGAAGATTGTCTCTCGAAACACATACTATAGAGAGAGGCTTGGTACACCGGAGAGATGGGAGCAAAATGAACTGAGTTCGAGGGACGCTACAGTTTGCGTTGGAAGGCCGTTGGCTATTGGAGACGGGAGCCGTTAAAGACCACAGCACGGGTAGTGTTTTCAATACGGCCGATTACAACGTGAATTGTCTTCGTTTCTCGGTCTGTACCTAACATGTAGCTTTGCGTCGATTTTCTTCTAGATGAAAGTTCTCATGAATTCTCCAAGCGCCATGATGGCCATGGCCTGTCCATACGGCATACTTGTAATCTTGATATCCTTGTAATGTTGCAAGTCATGTCCCATGGCGGTACCAAAGCTGGTTTCCGTCAACTCGCCTTCTGCGCTAATCTTGCTCATGACGGCTTTGATCGCCTTGACTGCACTCTGCAGATAAGCATCTCCACTAATGTATCGCTTTCGGCAAGCCTTGAGCATGCCGTACGCGAAGCCTGCAGTAGCTGACGCTTCCTCATAGCTACCTTCCTCGACCGGGACGTCGAGAAGCGTTCGCCACATGCCATTCTCGCATTGCAGCTTCAGCAGCGCCCGGCATTGCGACTCAAGTATGCCAACGAGGAACTGGCGCAGAGGATCGGTCTCCTTGAGATCAAGCAACTCGATGAAATCCGGAATCGCGATTGTCAGCCACGAGTTTCCGCGCGCCCATCGTGCGCGGCCAAAGTTGTGGCCGACTTCCAATCCGCCCTTGTCTTCCCATTTCCAGCCATGGAAGAACAGGCCAGTACTCGTGTCGCAGAGGTATTGGCAATGCAGGATGAATTGACGCTTGGCTTCCTCGACGTATTCGGGTCGATTCAGGCTCAGACCAATCTTGGCGAGGGGCAGCGCACTCATCATGAGCGTGTCATCCCATAGCTCATCTTTGTTGAATGAGTTGTACGTCTCATGCTGGAAACCACCAAACTTTGTGCGAGGCAAACCATGCATGACCCACTCCGCCCACGTATCCAACCAAGGAACAAACGTCTTGTTTCCCGTCTCTTCGTACAGGTAGGCTAGGGTGAGGAAGGGGCTCATGGTATTGATGTTCTTGGTAGTACCTTTGCTGAGCTGCTTGTCGAACCAGCCCTTGATTATATCGAGCGTGGCCGTGCTGCCCGTCAGCGTGTAGTAATGCCATAGGCCGTAGAGTCCGATGCCATGTGTCCATTCCCAGCCGTCCCAGCCTTTGGTGTCGATTACACGGCCGTCGTCTAATTTCAGGAGAAATTCGCCAGTTGTGTCGTGGATGTTGATCAGGTTGTGTGTCAGGAGCAGAATCTTCTCATCTATCTGGCCTTTGGTGAGACCGTGGACTGTGAGGGTGGACATGTTGAGCGCAGTTGAAGAGCCGAAGTTGTGAGAGCAACTTGGGTATTAGAAGCCCCGGTGCAGACACACTCTAGCAAGTGGATATGGATAGACCCTGGTCGGCTCCATACGCCGGTCGAGCTACAGACAACGGGTACCAAAAACTGGGGAACGTTTTGCCCGCCAGACTTCGTGCCCTACTGCACCGACTTGCCCGTGTATACGCCGACTGGTTTCTGGAAGACGGCGGCGGCTGCGCTTGCGTCTATTCTCGAAGATCAGCGTCAGCGTCTTACGGTAGAGTTTACCGTGAAGCCACGTTGGATACTTGTCAGACTCGCCATGCAATGCGCCGACGCTCGTGAATCACTATAGCGGAAGCCCAATCGCTTGGACGGAAGGCACCGTGGTGGGAAGTGCAACCGATGTGAACCTACAGTAGGTAGCCAAGGTAGCCGCCACCAACTCGAGGACGGAGAAAAATATCCCACCAGCCGCCACAGGCCGGCAACGAAGCTTCGCCTGACACTTGCACGAGCTTGACCAATTCCATGCTTCCGCCAGCGTATGAGGGGTGGTTCGGCAGCATTTATGCCGACGTCTTACCTCGCTGGGGCACCCGCCAAGCATTGGCACCCCCCCCATACACCGAGTGCACTGCTTGATTCTGTGTATTCCCGACTCCGCATTCTGCGGCACTCCACCATCTGTACGGACGCCCTGGTGGATACGGGGTTGGGAAGCTTTCAGGCCCGGCGACTCAGCATGCAGCACCGGCGCCACCGGCCTGCCTTTACTGTACAGTGTGCCTGCCGCAATCCTACGTTAAACTGGGGTGGGGAAGACAAGGAGGTAATCTTCGTACTCAATTCAGGCTAGACGGAACGGTGCAGGCTCGTGCCCCAGAAGATTTGCGGAGTAGCCTGCCACCATGGGGTAGGCTGGGGAACGCTTGGGCGGATAATCTCAACGAGGTAAGTAGAAATATCACGTCGAGCATTCCTGCAGCTGGCCAGTCCACTGGATCTTCTCTCTCCACCCTCAATTCCTCCCAGCGTCAATTCTTCAGGGCGTCTTCACAACATGGGCAGAGCTAGCGCCGACGGGGTGCACGCCGCGCCCGCCACCCTTGGTCATCCTGACGATAAGCAGGACATCAGTCAGGTTGAGCGGGTGCTCTCCATAGGCGATGAGAAGCCTCCGCAGGTGGACTACAACCGCATCGACAAGGAAGTTGCCAAATATGCGGGTTCCCAGGAGGTCCACATCTCGGAAGAGGAGAACAAGAGGTTGAAGCGGATGATTGACAGACGTGTGCTTCCTATCATGGTCATCACATACTTCCTACAGTCGCTGGACAAGGGTACCATGTCGGCTACCTCCATCATGGGCATTCGTGACGATATACCAGTTCTAAAGTCAAACCAAACTGTTCGTCACAAAACTCATCCAGCTCTACAAATCCTTTTGACTGACCCCGTCGTAGTTTGGGTGGCTCACTACCTGTATCTATCTTGCAGTGCTCGTCGTTGAGTACCCCACCAACTGGATCATCCAGCGGGTACCCGTTGCCAAATACCTCGGAGCCAACATTCTTGCATGGAGCACTGTGCTTTGCTGCCATGCTCTCTGCTTCAGCTTCCCTGCGCTCGTCACTGTACGAACTTTGCTTGGTATCTTCGAAGCCGTCTGCCAGCCTGCTTTCCTAGTCATGACTTCTCTCTGGTACAGACGAGAGGAGCAAGCTCAAATCGTCACATATTGGTACATGATGAGTAAGTGAAAACTATACTTGTGCTTGTGAAGCAGCAAGCTGATTCAGCTTTTTAGATGGCATGCAACAAATTGTCGGAGGCCTTCTAGCCTACGCCTTCTCCACCATCCACCATTCTAGCTACCTGAAGTCACCTGGAAATGCACCTATCCGCTCATGGCAGGCCATCTTCATCACATACGGCTGTATCTCCTTCCTTTGGGGCATATGGGTCATCTTCCGCCTCCCTGACAGTCCCATGCGAGCAAAGTGTTGGTCCGAGGAAGACAAGAAGCTCATGGTCGAGCGCGTCCGCTCCAACCAGACAGGGCTTCAGAATAAAAAGTTTCGCCGCTACCAGTTCAAGGAGGCCCTCCTCGACCCACAAGCGTACTGCTACATGGGCATCCAACTCCTCACCACGATCCCCACGTCTGGACTCGGTGCATTCTACAACATCATCATCAACGGTCTCGGCTTCACCGTCCTCCAGACCCAACTCCTCGCCATGGTCCTTGGCGTCGTCATCATAAGCACTCTCATGGGCTCCGCCTGGCTGGTCAAAAGAACTCAGCAGAACCTGCTTACAATGGCCGTCTTCATGATCCCCGCCTTTGTAGGCACCATCGTCATCATGACGGTCAAGAACAGAAACGACTCTACACGTGCCGGTCTGTTGATCAGCTACTGGATCGTCTTCACTTTCTGGGCTGCTCAGGGTCTAGGCATGTCCATGCTGACGCGTAACGTGGGCGGGCAGACGAAGAAGTCAGTCTGCATCACCATGAACTTTGTCGCCTGGTGCGCGGGCAATGCCATCGGCCCAAAAGTCTTCTTTGACAACGACCCGAGGTACCTCAAGTCTCTCGCCATCCATCTTGGATGCTACTCTACTCTGCTCTTCGTCATTGCCTTTTTGAGGTTCAACCTCACCATGAGGAACAAGAAGAAGGACAGGGAGTTTGGAAAGGAGATTGATACTACACATGGATTCGAGGACTTGACGGACAAGGAGAACCCTAATTTTCGCTATGTCTACTAGTCCCATGTTATAATACTTGGGTGAGAAAAGGGCATTCAGAAGCTCTTTTTGTTTTGAGTAGCTAGCGAGTATTTGCAGATAGTCAAGCAAGACATCACTTTGCATCACATTACTACAATTCGTGTCTGGTCTCGCTGTCTACCCTGGCCTCTGCAACAACCAAAACTGCTTTTACTGTCCCGATCGGAAGCATGAGTGAGACTCACGTGTAAGCCACGAACCTTGTTGACGACGAAAGGGGTATTGCAATTTGCCCATATCATTGCAGAAGCTTCATTCGGCTTTTATGATAAGCCTCTCGCCTGGCTTCACTCTCTGTGCCCATTCTGTCCAGCTACCGTCGTACAAGCGTCTCTGCTGTGTAGGAAAGCCAGCTTCTGTGAGTGCAGCGTCAATAATAGCTGCCGTGACCCCGGTGCCACAGCTGTTGATGATGGGTTTCGAGGGCTCTATGCCCTTGGACTTGAAGACTGCCTGGAGCTCAGAAGCTGGGAGGAAAGTTTTGTCTTTGGGGTCGAGAAGGTCGGTGATTGGGACTGGGGTAGAATACGGGATATGCCCGGAAGAGAGACCTATGCCGGTTAGTACCAGTGACCTGACTGTTGTTCGCTCGGAAACAATGGCACACCTTCCCTGGGCTCTGGATCGACGCCTTTCCACCTGCCCAAGCTCCTCGCGTCCAGTATCTGTACCTCGTCGGCCCCCTCCTTGCCCAATTCCTGTGCAATCTCCTTGACCTGTTCAAACGCGATCACTTTTCCCTCGTCAAGCTCGGGAACTGCATACTCGGTTACGTCTGCCTCCTTTGGCTCTCCGCTCTCCGTCGGGAACCCCTCATCAACCCACTTGCGGAAGTTGTTCAGTACATGTACTTTGGGATGACCAAAGACTCGTAGTGTCCAGCCAACCCGTGGCGCCGAGAAGATACCTAGCTCTTTTGTGTCGTATACAACTACAATGTCTTCGCGTCGTATGCCTAGATGCCTCATTGCAATTGCAAAGTCGGAGGCCGAGGGGAGCATGTGCGGATACGGTGAATGCACATCCTTGACGGCGTCGAGATCGAAGAAGCGGGCATGCGGGATGCGCTGGGAAACAAAGGTGTCGTATCCATTTCGGCCGTCATTGGGTAAGAACCAGGACGCACAGAGGGGAATGATGCGCGGTTCTGTAGAGAGCTTGGTTGGGTTGTGCTTCAGAGCTGAATCAAGCTCGGATGGCGAGACAAGATAAGAGGAGAGGGTAGGGTATGAAGACATGGTGCGCCTACTAGAAATGTAGACTGGGAGACGGATAGATGAGGGGGAAGAGAGTGGGCGCAAAGAGCATCGGAAGCTTGAAACGAACATTCTGGCGCTTGAGGTGGAGCCCAGGATATGGTATTGGTGAAGGGTTAGTCGGCGAAGAAAGAAGAAGGAGCGAAGCTATGTGGAGTAGACGGCGAGGTGAAGTTTTCCTATCGTGCCTATCTCGATTCATTGCGCAAACTTGAGGGGAAGCACGTAAGCCTCAGGCAAGTGCGGGGAACTGGAGCAAACCCAGAAAGGGTCAGGCGTTGCTGGTCATCTTGTTTGATGGGATTCAGAATGGAGAATGGATGCTGTTCCCGTCTGTTGCTCATATCTTAGACGAGGTGGTAGCAAATTGGTGGTGCAGCAAGTGCAGCATTGCATTGCTAGATGCGTCATAGCCTTGTGGGCAGCGAGCAGGTGAAGCTTGAGCTCAGACCCCAGGCGGAATTAAGTCACAATCGCCGCCGCTCACCGCCGTGGAATCTGCCACCTCGGCATGTTTTGGCGCTGTTGATCAGCTTCCGCTTCCAAGCTTCAGTCTGTGCCCAACCCAAGTCTCAACTATCACCTCGACAACTGACAAGACACACGATGAAAGTTACGATACGGGAGTGGAACGCCGTCGCGGCTTGGCATTGGGACATGCCGGACGACGATGTTTGCGGAATTTGTCGCAACCCATACGATAGCACTTGCTCCAAGTGCAAGTTTCCTGGCGACGAGTGTCCGCTGTGTAGGTGCCATGGTGCGGATTGCGTGACTTGGACTAACTCGGGGCAGTGCTAGGCGAATGCAACCATTCCTTCCATATGGTGCGTGTCGGTCTGATCGATGATTGCGTGCATATCTAACATGAACCCAGCACTGCATCTTCTCTTGGCTGAGGCAGGACAGCTCCCAGGAAAAATGCCCCATGTGCCGTCAGCGTAAGCAGCTCCTCAGACATTCTGCACTTTCATAGAGTTCTGCTGACACGTTGATGTAGCATTCAAGTCGAAGAGTCAGGACGCGCCCACGGCCACCGAAACCCCGGGCCAGACGCAAGGACCGGGTACCAGCCCGCCATGAATATTGAACATGATCGGTTCTTGACAAGAGGCGTGCTGCCAATCCGTCTTCTTTGTCGAGAAGCACGGTGAAAGATCTCATGCCAGCGGTGCTTTGTTTCAGCCTTGGAAAGCAGGAGTCTGGGCTACTTGTTTGTTTTGATAGGCGCCAGGACTCGGTTGATACCCCAAGGTTCTCTTTCCCGCTGAACCCATGTGTTCACAGCTGTCCCGAGTGTTTTTTATTCCACGGTTGTTGGTTCGTTGGGAAGGGTAGTGTGCATGGACCACCACGTCCCTTCCCTTATCGATTCGTGCACCCTAGCCCCCAGAGCTCCGTTAACTCCACACTTCCATCAATACCCCAACATGTCTACAAGTCCTAACACTTTAGAACACTCTCCCATACCTCGCTCTACTCCCTCACCACGCTCGAATTCCGTACAACGCGCTGAAAACCCTCCCGATGACGCGCTTCCCGAGCAGCGGCAGCCTGATGACGCGCTAGAGGCAGAGGTGCACGACGACGATGACATGCCATATCCGGAACCCAGCTCAGAACAACCGCTGCTCCCGCCACCAAACTTTCGACCTTTCTTTACGCTAATCGAGGATGTCACATCGAGCGAGCACTACCACCCTTACGTTCACTACGTCTTCGCCGACGATGACCCAACCATCTTGACTGCAGCCTCGATGCGAGGATTGGGATTGGATGATACGAGCTACCTTCCGCAAGATGCGCAACCCGGCGAAGAGAGGCAAAGAACCGAGGGAAGCGAACAAGGAGACGAGCAAGATCCACCGGTTGAGTCGCCACTTCCGCCACCTATACCTGGCGTCAAGGAACACTACCTCATCATCGATGTTGGGGCCGATGGACGCACAATCATGGACGCCCAGTCATTGTCCTCGGAGTGGCAAATAACGGATACAGCTGTACGGATAGCTCCGTCGTTCGACGAGGATTCGCCGGATCAAGGATACATGTTACGGATAGAAGGTGTCAAGATACCAAAGAAGAACAAAGGGAAAGGAAAGGGTCAGGCTGGGCTGCATAAGCTGGAAGAGGCGAGAGATAAACAAGGGGACATCTTTGCAGCCTTGGACGCGCTTGTGCAAGGCATTGAGGAGGATCTGGACGTCGCACGGAAGATGACAGGTGTAAGACGGAGAGAAGGCGACTATGGCACGATGGCAGAAGTGCACCAAGACGAAGTGGATAACACGGTGGGTGATGAGCGATGATGCTGCAGGTCGTGAAGGGCTCGCAGCAGTTCTCGGTTGAAGCTCCTACGGGAAATACACTGTGTCTGGGTGCACACTTGTCGTAATTGCTTTGAGTCATCGTGGAACATACCATTACATGACTCGGCGGCATTGCCAGTTTGTTCAACATGGCCATTTACGCCAACGGCGGTATGCTCTCATCTGTTACCGGCAAACGATCCTCTCTATCAAGCCAGAGCTCGCCCCAGGTGATCGGATATGCTACGACCCGTTAGGGTAGCGGTCAAGAGTCATCCATTCTGGACTCACTGTATGGAGCGAGTCTACATCGCCGACATGCATACAGTAAGGGCAACCACAGTGCCCTCCTTTTTTTCACCAACTTGCTGAAGCTGAAAAATCCAGTGCACGAATCCGCTATAGCTCGCGATAACGAAGAAGAACAAGATGCATGTTGGGGCTGATGACCTTAGCACTGCTTCGCAACAGCCTGGCGAGAGCAATGAATGGAGGAGTATACTGCTTGGAAGCTGATAAGGACTTTTCTTGGTAGGTATTGACAGCTTATACGTAACAAGCCTCTTTTTGTGTTGGCGAAAAAAGCGAAGATATCTCTACATGCACAATTTGAAACTAAGCAACGTGTGCTAGCGCCACCATTACGTAGGCACAGTAAGCAGTGTTTCAGATGATCAGTCGTCGCGTCCCCGCGCGACCGCGACCGCGACCTGTCGCATTATCATTTTGTGGTCATGACAATCAACTGAACCAGGCATCAACCATACATCTTTGCATCCAAGGAGCTTAGAGCTGCGCATGGTTTTGTGGATTTCACGTACTGATATTGTCTTTTTACTTGGTATTGAAAGGTGCACTACTGAAGCTGACAAGGTTCATGTAGTGACAGTTGCATCTTACACAAGCTTTTGTACCACCACCGTACCCTACTCCCCACGGCTTGCTTGTACACTCAACCTACTGATATATCCGATATCGTTACCATGTCTTGGCGAGGTGCTAAGAGGAAGATCGAAGAGGAGCATACGTACGAAAAACGCTTAAGAGCAGCGTATTTACTCTCTATCGGGTCGCGCGTACCGGCATTGGGTACCCAGGATTACCCGTTCGAAATTGAATCAACTCCAGAACCGGAAGAATCTGAAGAAGCTGAAGAATCGGAAGAACCGGAACAAGAACAGGACACGAGTCTGCCTCGTTCTCAGCTCCCAGTCAAGCAGTGGGGCCTCCAAGTGGACACTTCTAGAGGACCTCCTTACTATGCGATAGCTGGTGGTCATGTACCGGGAATATACACGGGACCCTATGAATTTATACAGATGGCACAGCTTAAAGGGTACAGGGGAAATAGGCACCGCAAGTTCCATACCCTGGACGACGCGTGGGGTTATCTAGAGTCAATGAGAGACGTAGTCGATCAAGCACTAAACTGCGAGAGGGGACGCGCCTACCTGGCGAGCATCCAGAAACCACCGTCAGCCAAACCCCAGCCCAGGCGATCTACTAGTAACGCACAGCACACGTCGTCCTTACCTTCATCATCGTATACGCAAGCCCGAGCCCACTATTCACATCACCCAGCAATGCTCGAGGGCGGCCACGAGTCCTTGCCCTCGTCATCGTATACACAAGCCCAGGCCCACTATTCACATCACCCAGCAATGCTCAAGAGCGGTCATGAATCCTTGCCCTCCCAAACCCCTTCTCAATCGCCCATTCCTTCTCCAGATGACCTTCAGCCAAACATGAACAGCAACAACATCGCTGCTGAGTCCGAGGTGACACTGGATCTGGAACAGCAGCATGTGGTGAACCTGATCATGG
>Ga0265798_10007009_pt1 | contig 14685 bp, 13 predicted proteins | sample P3T30metagenome_FD_192430 | JGI IMG/M metagenome (GOLD analysis project Ga0265798, IMG submission 192430) | Plant litter microbial communities from East Loma Ridge, Irvine, California - P3 T30 | ecosystem: Environmental > Terrestrial > Plant litter > Unclassified | place: USA: California... | reverse complement strand
TATATATCAAGCGTTTGACCAACCGCAGATTCGTCTTGACATTGACCGGGTGCGGGCGCAGCAGGCAGGCCTCACGCAGCGCGACATTGCTAACAACGTGCTGGTCAACCTCTCGTCGAGCACCCAAACCAACCCCAACCAGTGGCTGAACCCGCAAAACGGCGTGAGCTACACCGTGGCTGTGCAAACGCCCCCGCGCGACCTCTCGACCACCGACGCGCTGGGCAACATCACCGTAACCGGCGCCACGCAGCCTAATCCTCAGCTGCTCACCAGCTTTGCCCAGTTGCGCCGCACCGAAACCACGGCCGTGGCCTCGGACTACAACATCCAGCGCACCGTAGATGTGTACGCCAGCGTGAGCCAGCGCGACCTAGGTGGCGTGAGCGGCGACATCCGCAAAATCATCGCGGCAGCGCAGAAGGAAGCGCCTAAGGGCACGACCATCACCTTGCGCGGGCAGTCGGAGTCGATGCGAACCTCCTTTGTCGGTCTGGGGCTGGGCGTGGCAGGTGCTATTCTACTGGTCTACTTGCTAATGGCGGTAAACTTCCAGAGCTGGCTCGACCCGCTCATCATCATCACGGCTTTGCCGGGTGCGCTGGCGGGCATCTTGTGGATGCTCTTTATCACTCAAACTACGCTGAGCGTGCCGGCCCTGATGGGCGCCATTATGTGCATCGGGGTAGCCACAGCCAACTCGATTTTGCTCGTCACCTTCGCCAACGAGCGCCGCGAAGAAGAGCCCGACCTGCACCCCCGCGATGCAGCCCTCGACGCCGGCTTCACACGTCTGCGCCCGGTACTGATGACTGCCTTGGCTATGATTATTGGTCTGCTGCCCATGTCTTTAGGCATGGGCGAGGGCGGCGAGCAAAACGCCCCCCTAGGCCGCGCCGTGATTGGCGGCCTCACGCTAGCCACGGTCACGACCTTGTTTTTCGTGCCGATTATGTTTTCTTACTTGAAGAAGAAAGAGGAACAACCGGCCGAGGCAGAAGCGCAGGCACAAGCGGCGTAACCCCTTAAAAGTGATACCTAATTCAAAACGTTGGTCATGCTTCGTTACGCGCTGCTTGACCAACGTTTTCAACTAATTATTGAATGTCAACCGAAGAACGAAATAGCGGCAGTGGTCGCTTCTGGCTGCTTATTATCATTGCCCTAGTCGTATTCGCGGGGCTGTTTGTGCTAGGCTGGCTGCCACGCCACCGCCAAAACACCACCCGCGACGAAGAAAAGCAGGAGCAGCTGACAGCTAAGCCCGTAGTGACGGTGCAGCCTGCCAAAGCCGCCCCCGACACCACAAGTGTAACGCTGCCCGCCGACCTGCGCTCGCAACACGAAACCGAGTTGTTTGCCCGCGTCAATGGCTTTGTGCAGAGTTGGAAGGCCGATATTGGCCAGCACGTGCGGCGGGGCCAGGTGCTAGCCACCATTACCACGCCCGAGCTCGACCAGCAAATAGCGCAGGCTCAGGCCAACCTGGCGCTGGCCCGCACCTCGTTTGGCCGCTTGCAGAGCGTGACGCTGCCCGGCGCTATTTCGAAGCAGGAACTAGATGCCGGCCAGGCGCAGTACCTCGCCCAACAGGCTGTAGTGAAGCAGCTGCAAGCCCAGCGCTCGTTTCGGCAGGTCATTGCGCCGTTCAATGGCACCGTGACTCAGCGCAATGTAGATGTGGGTACGCTCGTGACGGGTGGCAATGCCACCGGCTCGCAACTCTTTAAAGTAGAGCAAACCGACACGCTCCGCGCCTTCGTGGACGTGCCCCAGAACTTCGTGCCCAGCATCAAGCGTGGCTTGTCGGCCAGCATTATCGTGCCCGAGTTTCCGAATAAGCCTTTCAGAGGCATTGTGGCCCGCGATGCTGAAGCCCTCGACCCACAAACCCGCACCCTGCGCACCGAGGTGCGCCTGCCTAACCGCCAGGGCCAGCTGCGCCCCGGCACCTACGGCCAAGTGCGCTTTAAACTGCCGCAAACCGCACCTACCATCCTTATTTCAGCCAACACGCTGGTACCTAGCGGCACTGAGCAGAAGGTAGCCGTGGTACAAGACGGCAAAATTCACTACCAAAACATTGTGGTAAGCCGCGATTTTGGCGCAAGCCTCGAAATAAGCCAGGGGCTGAAAGGCGGCGAGATGCTGGTCATCAACCCCGGCGAAAACCTCACCGAAGGCCTCGAAGTGGGCACCAAGCTAGCCGAGGCACCCAAGAAACCAGCTGGCCCAGCACCCGCTGCGCCGCGCCCCAACGACCCCGACGCACCACGCGTGTCGTCGCCGCTGGGCAAGTAGCTATTTAGCCGGCTACCATTTGTCATTGCGAGCGCGGCGAAGCAATCGCACCCGAGCGGCACGGCTGAACAGATGCAATTGCTTCGCCACGCTCGCAATGACAGCCGATTGTCTGGTGGAATACTTTAGAATAACCTATCCGAATGCGTACCCCTCTTATCTTATTAGGCTTAACCCTAGGTGGCTGCGCAGCCACGCGCTATCACTACGACCCGCCCACGCAGGCCATCCCCACAGCCTGGAAAAACGCGCATTCGGCTGATTCCCTAGGTCGCATTCAGCCCGAGCGCCCCGTAGCTGCGCCCACCGAAGCACCCCCGCAGCTGAGCCAGGCTCCGGCCGCCGGGCCGTGGTGGACGGTGTTCAACGACACGACGCTGACTCGGCTCGAAACCCAGGCCAACGCGCTCAACTTCAGCACGCGGGCGGCGGTGGCACGGGTCGAGCAGGCCCGGGCGCAGTTGCGCATTGCCGATGCCCAGCGTGCGCCGGTGGTGGCTATTGCGCCCTCCACATACTACTCGCAGCTGTCGGCGCTGCGGCCCCGGCAAGCGTCGGCCATTCCGGCTGTGGCAGTCAATCAGAACCAGTTTTACGTGCCTGTCAACGTCAACTACGAGGTAGACCTTTGGGGCCGCCTGCGGCGCAACGCCCAAGCTGCCACAGCCAACTTGCAAGCCACCGAAGACGATGAGCAGGCCGTGCGCCTAACTGTAGCTGCCGACGCCGCCAACACCTATTTCAGCTTGCGTGGCCTCGATGCCGAGTTATTGGTACTCGACAGCGCTCGCCAGGCCCGCCGCTACAACGTGCAGCTCACCAGTGCCCGCTTCAAGGCCGGCGTAGATAATGAAATCGGCGTGCGCCGCTCCGAAACAGAACTGGCCAATGTGGAGGCCAGCGCGGTGGAGCTGCGCCGCCAGCGTGCTGGACTGGTAGCCTCGCTCGCCACGCTTACGGGCCGGCCGGCCAGCAGCTTCTCCCTGGTTTCGGTGCAGCCCGATTCGGTGGGGCCGATTAATCCCTTGCTTACCAGCCAAGTGCCGGCCACATCGCCCGGTCCGCTGCTGCCCGTAGCGCCCGCCATTCCGGCCAACGTGCCAGCCCAGCTACTCGCTCGTCGCCCTGACCTGCGCCGCGCCGAGCGCCTCACCGCCGCTGCCGACCTACGCGCCAAAGCCGCCCGCTTGGCCCGCCTGCCCACGCTGCAGCTCAACGGCTACATTGGCCCCCAAACTACTAATGTAGGCGACCTGCCCAAGCTAGCTAATGCCTACACGTACTACGTGGGTGGCGGCTTCAACATCCCCATTTTCGACGGGGGCCGCCTGCGTGGCAACCAGCAGCTAGCGGAGGCCCAGACAAGCGAGGTAGTCGCCAATTTCCGCAATCTCACCCTCACTGCCTACGAGGAAGTAGAAACCGCCCTAGCCGACGTGGCCAGCAGCCAAGCCCAGCTAGCCGCCCAGCAGCGCGCGCTGCGCGCGGCCCGCCTCGCCGGCCGCCTCACGCTAGAGCGCTACCGCCGCGGCCTCACCGACTACTTTGCCGTGGTCGATGCCGACCGCCAAACCCTCGACGCCGCCCGCCTTGTAGTGCAAACTCAAACCACACAGCTTCGCGCTGCTGTGCAGCTAGTACGCACCCTAGGTGGCGGCTGGCAATAATGCGAGCTGCTCCTAGCCGGCCACGTTTAGCGCATGGCGCATAACGGCTGGCCCACACATGGGTGCAGTCTCCAGACTGCCGCGTAAGCCGTCACGCTAGCTATTCAAGTTATCACATCATCTAGTTCAACGGCACTCGATAGTATCAAATGATACCTATCAACCTCACGTAGTCGCGGCACCCACCGCACAAAACTGCCCTTCATCTGTTCTTCCCGCGCCGGGCCGCCCGCCCGGCGCTTTTGCGTTTATGAAACTCCTCTACTCCTATCTACGCTACTACTGGGGCCTGCTGGCACTGGCGCTGCTACTGGCGGCTACCAACCAGGTTTTCTCGCTACTCGACCCGTATATTTTTCGCAAGCTGGTCGACCATTTCACGCCCAAAGATGGCGGCACGGGCTTTCACCTGGTGCCCTTCTGGCCCTTTTTCAAGGAGGCGATACCCTACATCGGGCTGATGCTGGGCGTGGCGATGGTGTCGCGCATTGCCAAGAATTTTCAGGACTACTACGTCAACGTGATTACCCAGCGGCTGGGGGCACAGCTCTACTCCGATGGGCTGCGGCACTCGCTCGACCTACCCTACCAGGTGTTTGAGGACCAGCGCTCGGGCGAGACCCTAGGCAAGCTCCAGAAGGTGCGCATTGATGTGGAGAAGCTGATTCAGGGCTTTGTCAACGTGTTGTTTACGGCGTTAGTGGGCATCATCTTCGTGATGTGGTACGCCATCAGCGTGTACTGGCCCATCGCCCTAGGTTACTTCCTTACCATCCCGCTGCTGGGCATCCTGAGTTTTGCGCTGAGCAAAAAAATCAAGGTCATTCAGAAGACCATCGTGGGCGAAACCACGGCCCTGGCGGGCGCTACCACCGAGAGCCTGCGCAACATCGAGCTGATAAAGAGCCTGGGCCTGGCCCAGCAGGAAACCAAGCGCCTCAATGGCATTACTGACCGCATCCTGAAGCTAGAGCTGCGCAAGGTGCGCTACCTGCGCTCGCTGAGCTTTGTGCAGGGTACGTTCGTGAACTTGCTGCGCAACGTTATCATCTTGCTACTCTTGTATCTGCTGGTGCAGCGGCACATCAGCCTAGGTCAGTTTTTCTCGTTCTTCATTTACTCGTTTTCCATCTTCGGGCCGCTGCAAGAGTTGGGCACTATTATCGGCTCCTACCGCGAAGCTGAGGCCTCGCTGGGCAATTTCCAGCAGATTCTTGACACGCCCCGCGATGTAAAGCCCGCCCACCCGCAGCCCATCGCCAAAATCGAGACCCTGGCCTTTGACCATGTAGTATTCAAGCACCTCACGGCCGCTGCCCCAGCGCTGGCCAGTATTTCGTTTGGGGCCAAGCTCGGCGAGACTATCGCGTTCGTCGGCCCCAGCGGCTCGGGCAAAACCACACTAGTGAAACTGCTCGTGGGCCTCTACCCCGCCCAGAGCGGCCAGATTCGCTACAACAACATCCCAAGTACCGAGGTGGACCTAGACCAGCTGCGCGAACAAATCGGCTTCGTGACTCAGGACACGCAGTTGTTCGCTGGCACTATTCGCGAAAACCTGCGCTTTGTGGCCCCGCACGCTACCGATGCCGAATGTATCGCCGCCCTGCACCAGGCGGCGGCCGATTCGTTGCTGGCCCGCGCGCCGCAGGGCCTCGACACCGTGCTCGGCGAGGGCGGCGTGAAGGTGAGCGGCGGTGAAAAGCAGCGCCTTAGCATTGCCCGTGCCCTGTTGCGCCACCCTACCCTGCTGGTATTCGACGAGGCTACATCAGCCCTCGACTCGCTGACGGAAGAGGAAATCGGACGCACGGTGCGCGAGCTGTCGGGCTCGCGCCAGCATATCACCGTGCTCATCGCGCACCGCCTCAGCACCATCCTGCACGCCGACCGCATCTTTGTGCTCGAGCGCGGGCAGGTAGCCGAGCAGGGCCGCCACGAAGAATTGTTGACCCAAAAAGGCCTGTACTACGCTATGTGGCGCCAGCAGATTGGCGAGCGCAAAGAAGTGGCGGTGGGATAAGGATTGGTAACCAGGCAAGTCGGCTAGCTGGGCCTAGGTAGCGACTGCCATACTGCGCTTGCTAAAGGCAACCAGAACGCCTTACCTTGCAGCTGCTCACCTCATTCTCTCACCATGTCTTCTACCCGCAATATCATCGCCTGGATTCTGCAAATTCTGCTGGCTGTTGCTTTCATCGCGTCAGGCGGCAACAAGCTGTTGCATCTCGCCGACACCGTAAAAGGCTTTGGCGGCATGGGCTTTCCGGGCTGGTTTGCCTATTTCATTGCGGGAGCAGAGGTGCTGGGCGGCATCGGGCTGTTGGTACCGCGCTTTACGCGCCTGGCGGCCCTAGGGCTCATACTTATTATGATTGGCGCGGCTTACGTGCACACCACTAAAATTCCGGGTGGTCTGCTGCCCAATGGGCTTCCGGCGCTGGTGCTGTTAGCGCTGCTGGTGGTGGTTTATCTACTGCGTCGCCCCACAGCTATCCGCGCCTAAAACTGCTTTTATAGAAGGATAGCGGCGCGTGACGTGCCGCTATCCTTACTCCAAATGGAATCTCCCGCCGAAACTGAAGAAGTATACGCCATTCCGGCTTCTTACCGGAAGATGGAAAACCAGCACATCTTGTTCTGGCTTGTCAAGGACATTAGCTGGTGCATGATTTGGAAAACGCTGGGCATCATCATGGTTTTCCCGACCTTGAGCATCGCGCTGCTTATCACCTGGCGCACGCGCAGCATCAAGGCCGAGTTGGCGCATAACCTGGCCATCGTGTTCTGGATTACGGCCAACTCCTATTGGATGATGAGCGAGTTCTTTGGCTTCGATACAGTGCCCATCGGCACCATCACCGATGGCAAGCATCTAGCTATCATTCCCTTCAGCATTGGGCTGCTGATTTTGCTGTACTACTACCTCGTGCAAAAGCCCCGTGAAACCCGCGAGGCCCAGGTAGCAACGTTGTAATGTAGCTTGGACTTTGTAGTCCGAGCGCTAGCGTAGCGAGCATCTACGCTAGCCGACGTTTACTTACGCAAATGCGAGCTTCACTCGCGCTCGGATTACAAAGTCCAAGCTACTGGCTGAGTTACCGCCCTGGCACGCCCTGGGCCAGGGTCTTGATGCGGCATACAAACGTGGTGGCCATCAGGTATAAGGAGTGGCCGTCGTCGCCCCAGGCGCAGTTGGCCACTACCTCGCCGGGGTCGATGGTACCTAGGTGCTGGCCCTGGGGCGAGAGGATGAGCAGGCCACCCACCCCAGCCGCGTACACGTTGCCGGCCTGGTCTACTTTCAGGCCGTCGGGCACTTCCTTGAAGCGGATTTTGGGTAGGCTGGCCATGTCGAAGAAGGTGCGGCTTTTGCCCAGCTTGCCGTTTTTGCCCACCTCATAGGCCAGGATAACGGGCCGGAGCGAGTCGGCATTAGATACATAAAGTGTACGACCATCAGGACTGAAAGCAAGACCGTTGGCGCGCGCCACGTTGGTTATTTCGGCGGTTACCTGGCCACCCGGGGCGCGGCGAAACACACCCGTGAAGGCCAGCTCGCGGGTGGGCTCAGGGCTTTTTTTACTGAGCAAGCCGAAGGGCGGGTCAGTAAAATAGATAGTGCCATCGGGCGCGGCCACCACGTCATTGGGGCTGTTGTAGCGCTTGCCTTGGTAGTTGTCGGTAAGGGTGCGCTTGCCGCTTTTCTGACTTAGGGGCAGGCTGGCGATGCGGCGGTCGCCGTGCTCAGCGAGCAGCAGATTGCCGCGGCCATCCAGGGTCAGTCCGTTGCTGGAGGGCTCGTCGCTGTAGGGCAGGCGGCCGGTGTAGCCGGTATGCTCTAAAAATTTGGAGCGGCCACCCTGCGCTTTCCAGCGGTAAATAGTTTGAGTTTTAGTATCTAAAAAGAGCAGCATGCTGCTATCGGGCACCCACACCGGACCCTCGACGTGGGTATGGCCCGAGGAAATAATTTCGAGCTGCGCACCGGGCGCAATCAGCTGGTCGAGGGCGGGCTGCTGGCGCACCACGCGGCCAGTAGTGAGGTAGGGCACTTGGGCCACCGCCGGCCCGGCCGCCAGCCCTAGGGCCACCCAGGCACTGCATACAATCGAAAAACGCATAGCTAACGCAAGGAAAGAGGGCGGATATACCCGCGCCCGCCAAAGGCTTACCCAGCTCTGCGTCCGAATGTTGCACCGCCGAGCTTTTCTCAACCCTATCCGCACGCGGCCGTAGGAACAGCTTGCGCGCCTCTCCGCAGCACCTTCCGCGCCATTCGCGGTGAAAAACCATATCGTATGCGTTTCCCTCTGCTTTTTGCCTGCTTGCTGCCCATGCTTTCCGCCGCCGCGCAAGACTTGAAAATTCCGCTCGAAGAAGTGGCCCAAACCGGCCGCCATCAGCCCATCGGCGTGGGTATTTCGCACAAGGGGCGCATATTCATGACGTTCCCGAAAAAGAAGAACGACAAAAACTACGCCTACGACTACGGCCTGGCCGAAATCGTGAACGGCCAGCGCCGCCCCTACCCCAACGCCCTCTGGAACCAGTGGGACTCGACCCAGGCCACCACCCGCTTCGTGAACGTGCAGGCCGCTGTGGTAGATGCCGACGACAACCTGTGGGTGCTCGACCCCTCGAACCCCGACGACCAGGCGCCCGTCATTGCCGGCATCAAGCTCTTGAAAATCAACCTAGGAACAAACAAAGTTGAGCGCATCTACCGGTTCGAGGACTTACCCCGCGAGCGCACCGGCCTCAACGATGTCCGCATCGACACGCGCCGGCAGCTGGCTTACATTTCCGACCCGGTGCTGGCCGGCATTGTGGTGCTCGATTTGAAAACCGGTAAAAGCCGCATCGTGCTGCAAGGCCACAAGTCGACCACCACCGAGCCAAGCTTCGTGCTGCGCCTCGATGGCAAGGAAGTAAAAGACAAATCGGGTAAGCCCTTCAGCAGCAACGTCAATGGCATTGCACTGCCGCCCGATGGCAAGTATTTCTACTACCGCGCCATCAACCAAACCAAGCTCTACCGCATTGCCACCGAGTACCTCACCAACCCCACCCTAGGTAGCGCCGAGCTGGCGGCCCACGTCGAAACGGTAGGCGAAACCGGCGTGAGCCACGGCATGCTCTCCGACGAGGCCGGCAATATCTACCTCTCCGACTCGCCCAACTATGCCATCCGCCGCGTGACACCCGCTGGCCGCCTCGAAACCCTGGTGCACGACCCGCGCCTGAGTTGGCCCGACACCTTCGCCCTAGGCTACGATGGCTACTTGTACCTGACCGCTACGCAAATAAACCGCGCCCCCAAGTGGAACGGCGGCGAAAGCAAGGTCGACTATCCGTTCCGGCTGTACCGGATTAAGCTGCCGACATAGCCCTGTGAATTATTAACCCCTGTCATGCAGAGGACAGCGAAGCATCTCGCTCGCACCGTTAGGGAGTAATCCAACGGTGCAAGCGAGATGCTTCGCTGCGCTCTGCATGACAGACGCAACTTTACTAGTAGCAACTACCAAATCTGGTGCACCTGTGGCCGAATCATACGGTCGTACACCCCGCGCACGGCGGCTAGCTGCTCGGGCGTCAATGCTGGGATTTCTTCCGTTTTTAGGTTTGACAGCAATTGCTCGGGCTTCGATGCGCCGGGAATGATGCAGCTCACCTCCGGGAACGTCAATATCCAGCGCAGGGCCACGGGGGCCAAGTTGGGCTGGTCGGGGAAAATCTTTTTCAGTTCTTCCACCGCCGCCAGGCCGGTACTGTAGTCCACCCCCGCGAAGGTTTCGCCTTTGTCAAAAGCCTCGCCGTTGCGGTTGAAGTTGCGGTGGTCGTCTTTGTCGAAGGTAGTCTGGGCCGAAAACTTGCCCGTGAGCAGGCCGCTGGCCAGCGGCACCCGTACGATGATGCCTACGTCGCGGCGCTGGGCCTCTTTGAAGAGCAATTCGGCCGGCCGCTGCCGAAACATATTAAAAATCACTTGCAGCGTGGTCACATTCGAGTATTCGATGGCCTTCAGGCCTTCTTCTACCTTCTCGACGCTCACGCCTAGGTTCTGAATTTTGCCTTCCTCCTTGAGGCGGTCGAATACCTCAAAAATCTCGGGGCGGTAGTACACCTCCGTGGGGGGGCAGTGCAGCTGTACAAGGTCGAGGGTATCGAGGCCCATGTTGCGCAGGCTATCCTCCACGAAGCCGCGCAGGGCGGCGGGTTGGTAGGCCTCGGCGGTGTGAGGCTGGAGGCGGCGGCCGCACTTGGTAGCCACGTAGATGCGCTCGCCGGCGCGGCTGCGCACGAGGCGGCCCACGGCTTTTTCGCTTTCGCCGTCGCCGTACACGTCGGCCGTATCGATGAAGTTGATGCCCGCGTCTACGGCGGCGTTTAGGATGCGGTCGGCGTTGTCGTGGCTAAAGGGCTCGCCCCATTTGCCGCCCACCTGCCAGGTGCCGAGGCTGATTTCAGAAATGGAGAAGCCGGTTTTGCCGAGGGTGCGGTGTTGCATGAAGGGTGGGTTTTGAAACAAGAAAAGCGGACCTAGGCCCGCTTTTGTAACTCGTAAATGGCCCTAGGGTTACTAGTTGCGCGGATTTTAGCTTCGCTGACTTTCAGTTGTAGTCCATGTTCGCCAGCACATACCCAGCCGAACGCGGACTACAACTGAAAGTCAGCGAAGCTAAAATCCGCGCAAGCGTTAAATCTTGCCTTCGCCCACACACGTCACGCCAAATAGCTTGTTGGCCGACGCTATTTTCATTTCAACCGAGGTCAGTCCCAACAGGATATTATTCACTACCGGGCTGAATGGCCGCATGTTAGAAGCCGCATCCTTGCCCTTGAGGTTGTCGAGCTGGCGCACGGTCCATATCATCGGAAACAGGCCACCGTAGAGGTAGTAGTTGCTGATTTTGCGGAAGCCCGCCGTTTGCAGCACCTTGCGCAGCATCGGAATTTTGTAGCGCCGGTAGTGTCCTAGGTACACATCGTGCCCGCTCCAGAGCGACTGAAACGCCGGCACCGTGATGAAGAAGTAATTATTATCGCCCACGCAGGCCGCCTTCACGCTTTGCAGCATGGCCAGGTCGTCTTCGATGTGCTCGAGCACGTCCATCATCACTACCAAGCCATTCTCGATGGTGGTCGGAATGCGGTGGACTTTCTCGATTTTCTGCCCCTGTGTCAAGGCCATTTCCTCCGGCGAGTAGCCTGTATCGACGAGGTAGACCTTGCTAATGGCGTCGCCATACAGCTTTTCGAGCTCAATGGCGAAGAAGCCCGACCCAGACCCGATGTCCACGATGGTCAGCGGCTTACCGCCAGCCAGCGCTTTTTTGGCGTAGTTCAGTAGCGGCAGCTTTTTGCTTTGGTAATACCAATGCACGTGCGGGTCAACGCCAGCTTCGAGTTCTTTTAAGTCCATGCGGCTACGTAAATTCTTGCTTTAGTACAGTGCCGTAAATATAGCCCGACGCCTGATTGTCGGGGCCGTGCGCAGTTACGCACCCGCGCCGAGCTAGCCTACTCCGCAGAAGCTTTTGCGGAGTAGTGCCGAAACAGCCCGCCCGCAATGGGCGTCCAGAGTGCGGCGCGCTGACCACTGACTTTCAAGCCGTTATTTGCCCAGGTGTTGCAAGTGTGCCAGAAGCTGTAGGCCCATTGGCCTTCGTAAAAGGCATCGTGCCCGGCATAGGTGTGGCCCGGTAGATACTGCACGCGGCCATCGGCCCCCGGCCGAAAGCTGCCCTGCACGTAGGCCACCAGCCGGGTATACTGGTCGGGCGTGAGCTCCAGGCGCACGCAGGTAGTGCTCGGTGTCAGCTCGCTTTGCTTATAAAAAGTGGTGTGCATGGCCGAGGTTCCTAGGTGAAAGGCCGCCCGAAAGGCAATTGGAAACGTAAGGTCGCCCCAGCCCGGAATGTAGAAAAAGCCTTTGTCACCCCAGCCGAAGGCAAGGTAGTCGTAGCCCGCGCTGTCGCGGCTGGTGGTGTGGGCGTATTTTATCTGGCGGCTCCAATCTACTTGGGCGGTGCGCACGGGCAGTACTAGGTCGGTGTGCACGCCGTTGGGCGTGTAGAGGTACACCGGAATGCGCGGCCCGCCCAGCGGCATCGGCTCGGCCGCTACCGGAATGAGCGCTAGGCCAAACGCGACGGCCACGTACAGCAGCAATACGGCCACGAGGCCACCTAGGGCATAGCCAATTGCTTTTAGAGTTTTACGGAAGAAGTTGCTCATGCCCAGCAAACATAGTACGGCTGTACTGTTGCGCGCGTGCGGTTCGTGTTCATCGGGCGGCACGCTTGCGCACTCGGGCTACCAAGCCCGCGCAACTACTCCGCCAACCGCACCAAGCTTGCCGAGTTCATGCAGTAGCGCAAGCTGCTTGGCTCCGGCCCATCGGGGAAGACGTGCCCTAGGTGCCCACCGCATACGTTGCAAACGGCCTCGATGCGCTGCATATGGTGGCTGTCATCAAAAGCGTACCGGATGGCGTTTTTGGCCACCGGCTGCGTAAAGCTCGGCCAGCCCGACATGGCGTGGTACTTCGTGCCCGCATCAAACAAGATGCTGCTGCAGCCTGCGCAGGCATACACGCCCGGCTCGTAGCTGCGGCAGTACGCATTGCGATACGGCGGCTCGGTGCCCCGCTGCCGCAATACATGGTACTGTGTCGGCGTCAGCTGCGCTTGCCACTCGGCCTCGGTTTTCTCGACGCGGCGGGGCGGCTCAGGGTTGCTGTATTTGGCGTAGTAGATAATGTCTTTCCAGTGCAGCACGGGCAGAGAACAAAAAGCCTAGCTGCTTGGCAGCAGCTAGGCCCACTATGAAAATGTAGGATTATAGCCCAGCAGACTCCCTACGACATTCACCTACTGGTCAGTTGCACTACACCATTACGCTATCTACGCCTTTTTGCACGGCAGTATCTTGAAATTCAGGCAATTTTAACCCTTCAGCCCGCGCTATTGTTATGTCAGTCATACCTAGGAAGCTTAACATCCAGCGCAGATAGGGCGCGGCGAAATCATAAGCCTGCATCGGCCCCTCGGAGTAGATGCCGCCGCTGGCAATGGCTACATATACCTTCTTACCCTTAATCAAGCCTTCTGGGCCTGTAGGCGTGTAGCGGAACGTGATGCCTGCCCGCGTGAGGTGGTCGAGCCACGATTTAAGCGAAGCCGGCACCGAAAAATTATAAAAGGGCGCTCCAATTACGAGCACGTCGGCCGCCATTATCTGCGCAATGGCTTCATCGGAGTGGCGCACGGCTTCTTGCTGCTCGGGCGAACGGCCTTCGGCCGGCGTAAAATAGGCTTGCAGGTGTGCTTCTTCGAGGTAAGGCAGTGGGTCAGTAGCTAGGTTACGCACCACTACCTGGCCGGCTGGGTGTGCTGCCAGTAGCTTATCGATAATACTTTGGCTCAAGTGGGTGCTGTACGAATCGGCACCGCGGGCGCTGGAAATGATTTGCAGAATCTGCATGGCAAATTGGTTGGTAAAAAGATGTTTAAGCATCAGCTTTCCGGGCTAACCCTTAGCCCGCGTGAAGCCGATTTGATTACAGAAAGTAATCAGCTGTCCGTTTGTTGCTATCTTGAGCCAACTACAGATTACCCGCTGGTTGCATGATTACTCCCAGGTAATCACCAAGATTCATCTTCTTAAGTCCACCTTCATGCCCCGCCACGACATTACGCAGTGCTCAGCCACCCTCCCTTCCTTACGCAGCGCCTTAGCCGTTGTCAGCGGCAAGTGGAAGCTACAGATACTAGTGGCGCTGATGTCGGGCGCCCGGCACTTTCGCGGCCTAGAGCGCAGTGTACCCGGAATTTCGACTAAGGTGCTCGCCAAAGAATTGAAAGACCTAGAAGCCCACCAGCTCATTGCCCGCACGGTGCACCCGGGCCCACCGGTGGTAGTGGAGTACGAGGCACTGCCCTACGCCCACACCCTAGAGCCTGTCATCAGTATGCTAAGGGAGTGGGGCCAGCAGCACCAGCAGCGCCTAGGTACCCCTCTTGACACGTTAGAGCAGTGAAGCTATTGGGGAGAAGCCGCCTTACCGGTCAGGCGGCTTTCTTGTACGCCGCCGCTCAATATTGAACCCTACTCTGGTAGTTACCTCCGTGTACAGGCCTATTTTATTGAAGCTCAAGCTGGCCGAGTACCTTTTGAATTGTGCATCCAAGCTGCTTTGAAACTGCCAGTAATCTTGCCACCAGGCTACTCGCCCGGTTGCCACCAGTGGAAGGCTAGTAATCCGGGAACTGTTAAGATGAATAAAGAAGGGATAATCAATGCCAGCTTCTAGGCCAGTTTTAGCTGCGGAAATTTCCTCGGCTCCATAGGTAAGCCTACCAACTGCCAAATAAACAGGCACTGCCCTACTTATCAGCTTGCCGGTATACGTTGCACCAACGGTGTAGCGGGTATACACAAATCGTCGTTCGCCCACTCGCACGCGCTGGTAGCTGGCAGCTACGTCTACATTGTGGTCACAGTCTACCAATACATTATTAAGGGCCAGCGTGGCATTGCGCTGGTAATTAGCGGCCCCAAGCTGATAGCTAAACTCTGCTCGCAAAGAGCCCATGCTACGCCGGGTATGAATGAGGTACGGGTAGAAGACTTTTACCTTGCCACCTAGCGGAGTATAGCGCAACCCACTCAAAAGCGAAAGCTCTAGGTGCTCATGATAGAAGAAATC
>Ga0265798_10007008_pt1 | contig 14686 bp, 13 predicted proteins | sample P3T30metagenome_FD_192430 | JGI IMG/M metagenome (GOLD analysis project Ga0265798, IMG submission 192430) | Plant litter microbial communities from East Loma Ridge, Irvine, California - P3 T30 | ecosystem: Environmental > Terrestrial > Plant litter > Unclassified | place: USA: California... | reverse complement strand
TACCCATCGAGCCGTTGCTGGCGGCGGCGGTGCCTACCCTCGAAGCGCCCCGCCCCGGCTGGGCGTATGCGGGTAGCACGTTTGGCTATTATTACTACAACGAGCACTATCAGTATCAGGGGCTGGAAGTGGTGTTTGAAACCTCCAGCTACCCAGCGCTGCAAGCAGCCACCGCCACCGGCGTGCTGCAAAAGCTGATTTTGCATTCCGATGGCACACTTTCCGGCGATTGGGACCCAGACAGCCAGGTGCTTAGCCGGGTAGGCACTGTTTCCGTAGCTAGCAGTAGCGCGGACTTTTAGTCCGCGAGTTGTTACGCTTAATGCCTGCGGACTGAAAGTCCGCGCTACTCGTATGACCCGCGCCCACGAACAGTTGTACCTGCGCACGCTGCACAACCTGGTGGCCGCAGGCTTCGACTTTTGCGTGCTCGGCACCTTCGGGTTGCGGCTACAATACCCTCGGTTGCCGCGCCGCCTCGTGGCCGACTGCGACCTCCTGCTACCCGCCGACCCCGCGGGCCTCACCGCGCTGGTGAGCCACCTGGAAACTGGTGGCTGGGTAGTATCGCTGTGGGAGCAGCCCGTGCCCAGGCCCCTCACCACCGAGCTGTTGGCCGGCAAGTACTACCTGCGCGCCCGCCAGGTTGGGGCCGTGCTTGACTGCGCCTACGAAAACGACTACCTAGACTGGCCCGATTTTGTGGCCCGCTGCATTTGGCACCGCGGTCTGCCGTTGCTGGCCACCGCGCACATTCTGGCGCAAAAAGCCCGGTGCAACCGCCCGGCCGACCAGCTAGTCTTGAGCCGATTTTCGGCTCTGGCTGCTACTAACCAGTGGGCCGGCGCCAGCCGCGTTTCTCAAGCGTCCGAAAATCCTCAGTCGCCTTGAGAAGTAGTAAGTATGCGGTGAGGTGGCGCAATTCCTCATCGGCCACCTCGCCCAGATAAGGCTTGATGTAAATGGCATTGCCATAGTTCTGCTGCACCTTGGCCGGGGTGTCGTCCACAATAAGCGTTTGGGCGAGTAAGAATCCGCGCCGCCGTACTTTCTTCAGTCGCTTGGCATACTCGTAAGAGCTAGTGCCGTCTAGGTTATAATACCCATATTCATCAATCTGCGGCGTGATGAAGGGCGTGCAGCGGCTACGCCCCCACACAAACTCTAAGGTGATGCCGGGTGGTAGTATCTGCTGGACTATCGCCTGCACGTAGTCGTCGCTGGCCGACGACCAGATGGCTAACTTGAAGTGTTGCGCGCAAGTACTCAGAAACTCAGCTAGCCCCGGCCGCTTGTAGACAAAATAGTGGAACACCTGAAAGTCAGTCTCCTCTCTGACTTTGGTCGACGAAGCGTGAATTAGAGTTTCGTCGAGGTCTAGGATGAGCAACGGCTCTTGAGGCATAAAAGTGGGCGTGTGCAATGGGAGCTTGCTTGGCATCTAGGAAGTAAAGTTGCCGAGTGGCAACCTGAAAACCTTCAATCACCACGCTAATGAAAGCTAACATACTATCAAACTATCGCGGCTTGCTGCTGGCAGCAAGCCTACTAGCAGGTGGCTGCGCGGCTCAACGCCCAGCTTCTACAGCCATTCTAGCAAGCACTTCTGTACCAGATAGCTATTATGAAAACGCTCAGAAAAATGTGGTTCCAGCGGTAGTAGCTACCGTGAGCAAAGAGGCTACTTATGGGGTCACAGCACAAAATCCTATCAAAGTAGGCGGAGGGGTAGATGGGGGAGTGCGGGGCGAACAAAGCTATCTTAATGCGTTGCGCGGCCCAGCGGGTCAGCCCATTACGTACCGTCGCAGTGGCAGCTGCTGCCCTTTCAAAACGCCCAACGGGTTGATTGATAATACGGGAATGCTGGACGCCTACATCGTGACGTGGGAGGGTAATGCTAGGCCGCTGACGTTGTACATCAACATGTACGACAAGGGCAACTTATTTATTCCCGTGGGCCTCACGGCAGCTCAGTAGCCTAGGAGCCAGACGTTACTTGTAATGTGGTTTAGTTGAGATAAGGGCATCTGGCTCCGTATTCCTACCTTTAAGGTTACTATAAAGGAGCTGATTTTGTCCGAAACGTATTACGCCCGCCTCGCCGCGCTAGCCAGCGCGCCTGCCGCCACGCCCGCCGACCAGCTACCCAAGCTGCGCCAGCTGCTGGAGAAGGTATTGCGCGACGAGTGCAAGCGCCGCGAAGCGCCCTTTGCCGACCTCAGCCAAGCCATTGGCCTCGTGGCCTACGACCACAACCTGCCGTCACTGCTGCGCCGGCACCTCCAAAACCTGCGCCTCGTAGCCAACCTAGTGCTGCACGAGAGCTACCCCGGTAAGGCGGCTGAAGTAGCTACCGGCTTTATGGCCGTGGCCGAATTGGTGCGCCACCTCAGCGGCGCGATGTATACCGGTCCGCTGCCGGCCGGCGCGGCTGCGACTGCCGAAGAGCAGGCCTTAGCCTTGATTGAAGCCGAAGCGCCGGTGCCCGCCGCCAGCCCGGTGTGGCGGGTGCAGGTGCTGCACGCCGACCTAGGAACCGGCCAGCTCACGGCCGAGCTGTGCGTGCCCGCCGACAATCGCCCCAGCGGTCCATTTACCATCAGTCTGCCCGCCGCCTACGACAACCTGCTGCCGCTGGCCGCCGCCCTGCACCCGGTGCTGCACCTAGTGAACCCCGTGGCCCAGCCCGATGGCCGCATCCGGCCGCGCCGCGTGGTGCTGGAGCCCGATTACCTAGTGAGCGTCACCACCATTGCGGAGTGCGCGCAGGCGGGCGGCACCCTGCCCGATTGGGCGCTGCTCAAGGCGTTTCAGCCCGACGAAACTTCGCGCCCGCTGGTAGTAGGCAACCTAGTGAATATGCTGCTGGACGAGGAAGTGAGCCACGCCGCCCGGCAGGAGGAGTGGGCCAGCCTGCCCCCTGTCGCCGTGCTGGCCGAGGTAGACGAGGCCACCGGTAAAATTGAGTTTGCGGAGGAGCCGGTGAACCGAGCTACGGAGTTCGACCTAGAAGGCTTTTTCAAGAAACGGCTCTTTCGCTCCAACCCACTTACCATTAGCGCGCTGCCCGAGTTTCAGACGCGCAACGGCGTGCCCGAACTACTCAACGACCTGCGCCGCCAATACCAGACCTTGCGCAACACGCGGGTGCAGGGCTTCATCGCGGGCAGCCGCACCGGCTACCAGCAGCAACCCTTGCGGGTGGCCGATTGCTTTCTGGAACCCGCGTTTTTGTCGGCTACCTACGGCTTGCAGGGGCGCCTCGATTTGCTGCACGAAAGCCCGACCGGCTACGACATTGTGGAGCTGAAAAGCTCGACCAAAGTGCCGCACGCCGAGCCGTGGAGTAACCACGCCGCCCAGGCCCAGCTCTACCGCCTGCTGCTCGAATCGGTATTTGGGGCCGATGGCGAAACGGCCGGCCGGGGCCGCACCAGCATCTTATACTCCAACGCGACGCTCGACCAGTCGGCCGTGCGCCGCGTGGACCAGGACGCCGAATTGGTAGACCGCCTACTCATGGCCCGCAACCAGCTCGTGGGCACCGAGTTGCAACTGGCCCGCGCCACCACGCCCACCCAGGTCGAGAAGCTGCTGAGCCCGGTGCTGCACCCCAACCTCAACGCGCTGCCCAGCTTCGGCCGCACCAAGGCCGAAAAAATCGCCAATGCCTGGGCCGCCGCCGACCCCGTAGAGCGCGCCTATTGCCTCGAAATGACCCGTTTCGTGGCCCGCGAAATGCGCCTGACCCTGCTCGGCGACGACTCGCGCCCCGGCGACGCGGGCGGCCAGGCCGGCCTCTGGCGCCTGCCCGCCGCCCGCAAGCAGCAAAATTTCAGCCTCCTCGATGAGCTGGAACTACTCGAAGACCACAGCAGCGCCGATGATACCGCCCGCGACGGCCTAGGGCCGCACCTCATCTTCCGCCGCCCAGTGGGCGGCAAGGAAGTGAATTTCCGGGCCGGCGATACGCTCATTCTCTACCCTAGAAGAAAAGCTGCTAGCTTTCAGCCGTTAGCTGTTAGCTCTGAACAGGAGAGCGGCGAGGAAGCTAACAGCCAGCAGCTAACAGCTAAAAGCTTATCAGTGCTCGACGCGCAAGTAGTGAAGGTGACGCTCGCAGAAGACCTTACCGCCGATGGCTTGGTGGTGCTGAGCGTGCGCAACCGCCGCCTGGCCCCGCGCTACCTGGCCGGCCATTCGCACTGGGCCTTGGAGCCCGACACCTACGACACCTTCCGCCGCGAGTGGGCGGGCTTGTCGGCCTTCCTAGGTCTTACCCCGGAGCGTCGCCAGCGCCTAATGGCCCGCACCGGCCCGCGCCCGCCCGAGGGCTGGGACGCCGCCGCACCGCCCGCCATCACCGCCCCCGAAGTAGTGCGCCGCGCCCTGGCCGCGCCCGATTGGTTTGTGCTCTGCGGCCCGCCCGGCACCGGCAAGACGCGCGCCGTGCTGCGCGAGCTGGCCGAGCGCCTCTACAAAGACGACAAGCAGGCGCTGCTGGCCGCCTACACCAACCGCGCCGTCGATGAAATTTGCGAGCAGCTGGTGGCGGCCAACCTGCCGTTTATCCGCGTAGGCTCACGGCTGGGCACGTCGGCGCAGTACCGTCCCTACCTGCTCGACAACATGATACGCGACTGCCCCAACCGCCAAACGGTGCGGGCGCGCCTCACCGGCTGCCCCTTCTACGTGGGTACCGTGGCCAGCCTTTTGGGCAAGCCCGAGCTGTTCTTGCTCAAGCAGTTCGACCTGGCCGTGGTGGACGAGGCCAGCCAAGTGCTCGAAGGCCCCATGCTGGCGCTGCTGGCAAAAGTGCCCAAATTCATCCTCATCGGCGACCACCGCCAGCTGCCCGCCGTGGTGACCCAGGAGCCCGAAGCCAGCGCCATCGCTCCCGAAGCCGCCGGCCTGCTACGCCAGGAATTAGGCCTCAGCAACCTGCGCAACTCGTATTTCGAGCGCCTCTTCAAGCGGGCCGAAGCGCACTGGCCCCACGCCCACGGCACCCTGGCCGACCACTACCGCATGCACTCCGAGCTAGTGGCGCTGGTAAATGACGACTTTTACGAAGGCCTGCTGCGCTGCCCCATGCTCTGGCAGCACGAGCCGCTGAGCCGCCCCGATTGGCCGGCGCCCCATGATGCGTTTCAGCAACGCATTCAAAACGAGCGCCTCATCTTCGTGCCCACCCGCCGCCAGCCCGAAGACCTGTCGATGAAAGAATCGGCTCAGGAAGCCGACCTAGCCGCCCGCGCCGCTGCCTACGTGGCCCAGGGCTACGGCCGCAACTTCAACCCCGAAAGCACCCTAGGCATCATCGCTAGCTACCGCAACCAGGCCGCCCGCATCCGCGCCCGCCTCGCGCTGCTGGCGATAGAGCTGGATTTGCCCGGCCTGCTGCACATCAGCGTCGATACCGTGGAGCGCTACCAGGGCTCCCAGCGCGAGGTGATTATCGTGAGCTTCTGCTGCCACCAAGAGCATCAGCTAGAGCTCATGGTCTCGCCCGACGAAACCGGCCAAGTAGACCGCAAACTCAACGTGGCCCTCACGCGGGCCCGTCAGCAGCTCATTTTGCTGGGCAATGAAGAGATTTTGCGCCGGGCTCCGCACCACGCGGCGCTGCTGCGGCGCTGTGGGGTAGGGCAGTAGCAAAGCATCCATGATTAAACTAAAGACGTTAATACCGCCTTTTACTAGTGTCTCCATCAGCGCCAGCCATGAACCCAGCTACCAACTTGGCCGACTATTACTTTGGCCTTCTTCAACATCTCGATGCGAACAATAAGCTAGAGCTCATTGCTCAGCTTTCTCAATCGCTCAAACGGCAGGAGCAGGAATCAACTCCTTCTCTGCAATCGCTGTTCGGCGCGTATCAATCGGAGGAAACGGCCGAGGAGTTGATTGACTCTATTCGCGCTTCGCGGGTATCAAATCGCCAGCGCGAGTCCTTATGAAGCGCTACCTGCTCGACACAAATATTTGTATCTATTTCATCAAAGGACAATTTCAGCTCGACCAGAAAATCGAGGCAGTTGGGGCCGCCAATTGCTTTATTTCGGAAATGACGGTGGCCGAGTTGAAATATGGGGTGGAAAATAGTAAAACCCCGGAAGTGCTACGCCCTATTGTTGAGACCTTTATTCCGAAATTCGTAGTCGTGCCGGTGTATGAGGCCCTGGATATTTATGCAGCTGAAAAGGCGCGTTTGCGTCAGCAAGGACTGCTAATTGATGACTTCGATATTTTGATTGGAGCAACCGCTGTGGCCCATCAATTAATTATGGTGACGAACAATGGCAAGCACCTAGGGCGGCTACAGCATATTACGATTGAGAATTGGACTGCGCCAGTGGCGTGAACTCACCGCACGAGCGCGCCCACCTGCTCGACCAGTACTGGCACGCTTAACCCACCCATGATGAGCACCACGACCCAGCCGGCAGCCAGCATCCAGCGGGGGTGGCGGTAGGTGCCCATGAGGCGGCGGCTGGTGGCGGCGATGAGCACCACGGCCAGCGCGATGGGCAGTATCAGACCATTGATAGCGCCAGCAAAAACTAGTAGCTCCGTGGGCTTGCCCACAAGCACGAAAATACTGGTAGATAGGATGATGAACACCGAGATGTACACCCGCTCGTAGCGCGCAAATACCGGGTGAAAGGTTTTGAAAAACGACACCGACGTGTAGGCTGCGCCTACCACCGACGAGATGGCCGCGCTCCACAAGATGACGCCGAACACCCGGAAGCCGACCTCGCCGGCCGCCGCCCGAAACACGCCCGCCGCCGGGTTGTCTTTATCGAGGGTGGCGCCGTGGGTGAGCACGCCCACGATAGCCAGAAACAGCACAAACCGCATGATAGTCGAAATGACGATGCCGCTCACGGCGCTACGGTTCACTTCGGCCACGGAACTAGGCCCTTTAATGCCCGCATCGAGCAGCCGGTGGGCCCCCGAAAATGTGATATAGCCGCCCACCGTGCCACCCACAATCGTGACGATGGCCGCCGCGCTCAGCTTGGTCGGCAGCAGCGTGTGGTGCAGCGCCTCGGCTAGCGGCGGGTGCGCGCTGATGGCGATACCTAGGGTCAGCAAAATCTTGATGGTGCCCAAAATCTTGGTAAAGCCGTCGAGCATCTGGCCCACCTCGCGCACCCAAAACAGCACCAGCGCCACTACGCAACTGATGACGGCGCCCTGCTCAAATGACAGGCCCGTGAGCACGTTCAGCCCCAGTCCGCAGCCCGCAATGTTGCCGATATTGAAGGCGAAGCCACCTAGGATAACCAGCGCCGCCAGCGCATAGCCGAGGCCCGGCAGCAGCTTGTTGGCTAAGTCCTGCGCCCGCAATTCGCTCACCGTGAGAATGCGCCAGGTATTGAGCTGCGCGCCCACATCGAGCACCACCGATACCAGAATGACGAACCCGAAGCTGGTGAGTAACTGCTGCGTAAAGACGGTCGTCTGGGTCAGAAAGCCCGGCCCGATAGACGAGTTGGCCATCAAAAATGCCGCCCCTAGGCTGGCCCCGCCGAACCACTTTGCTTTGAGTGGTTTCATTTGGTGACGGTTGGGCGGCTCAGTTTTACCCCCGCCTCGCGCAACGCTTGGCTGAGCTGCTGCGCAAATTCCAGGGCGTGGGCGCCGTCGCCGTGCAGGCACACGGTATCAGCCCGAATGGCGACTTCGGAGCCCTGCTGCGTGCGGACCCAGCCGCCCTGCACCATGCGCAACACCTGCGCAATGGCCGCATCGGCGCTGGTGATGAGGGCATCGGGTTGGCGGCGCGGGGTGAGCGTGCCGTTGGCTTGGTAGGTGCGGTCGGCGAAGACTTCGTGGGCGGTGCGCAGGCCGATTTGCTCGCCGGCCTTGGTCAGCTCCGAGCCGGCGAGGCCGTAGAGCACCAACTCGGGCTGCACCTTGTATACGGCCTCGGCAATGGCCTGAGCCAGCAAGGCATTGGTGGCGGCCATGTTGTAGAGCGCGCCGTGGGGCTTGACGTGGTGTAGCACGCCGCCCTCGGCCCGCGCCACGGCCCCTAGGGCTCCGAGTTGGTACACTACCATCTCAAAGGCTTCATCCGCCGAAATATCCAGGTTGCGCCGCCCAAAACCCACCAAATCGGGCAGGCCTGGATGCACGCCAATGGCCACGTTGTGTTGCAGGGCCAGGCGCACAGTTTGACGCATTACGGCCGGGTCGCCAGCGTGGAAGCCACAGGCAATATTGGCCGACGTGAGATAGGGCATCAGGGCGGCGTCGTTGCCCAGCGTCCAGGCGCCGAAGCTTTCGCCCATGTCGCAGTTCAGGTCAACGGTAGGAGTAGCAGGCATGCAGTAGTGATTATTTAAAAGTTAAAGGTGCAGCGTTTACTGCTGATTTCAACTTTCAACGGGTCACTTTTCATCAGTAAAGCTTTCACTTATTATTAACTATCTCGTCCGTCATGCTGAGCTTGCCGAAGCATCTCTACCGCTTCGTTGACGGTGCGGTAGAGATGCTTCGGCAAGCTCAGCATGACGGACGTAGAGGTTTCTGGGCGTGGACTGAGTGGGCGAGCACCTAGGCGTACTTACAGTGCCCAGCCCGCGCTTTGCAGGAATTCGGTCAATCGCGGGTCGTCGGCTGAGAGCGGCGGCAGCCACATATCGACTCGTTCGCGCTGCCACCAGAGGCCTTGTGGGGTGCCGGGTTTGGCAAAGCGGTAGCGGTAGCGCACGGCCCGGATGTAGCGCGGCGGCCGGCTGGCAAACGGATTGGCGGCAAACAGGCTAATGGCCGCGGGGTCGTTGTGCAGCAGTTTCGACACGAGGTTTAGGGTCCAGGGATAGTCGGCGGGCGTGGCCATGGCGGCAAACCACATCTGCCAATCGAGGCGCAGCTGGTAGGGCGCGATTTGGGGCGGGCGCTGGTCGAGGGCCACGGGCAGGCCTTTGTAGGGGTAGGGCTGCCAATGAGCGCTGTCGCTGGGATTGGCGTCTAGTGTGCCCTCAAATACCACATTCAGGCGCTCCTGGCCTACCGTGCCAAAGGCGCCGTAGATATTGACCAACTCCAGCGGGTCGAAGGAGGTATTCATGACTTGCCGGGGCGACACGAGGTTGAGGGCCGGCTGAATGCTGAGCAGCGCGATAACCGCCGTCACGACCCAGGTGGTGGCGCGCATGGGCTTTGATTCTTCAGCGTGGGCCTCCGCCGCGGCGGCTCGCGCCACGAGTGTCCTAGGTAGCAATCGGGCCCAAAAGCCATCGTCAAAGCACGCCAGCGCGGGCACAATGGTCAGCCAATTCAGGAATGAAAGATTGCCGCTGAGGATAATGGAGAACTGAAACAAAACCATCACCACGCCCGCGATGTGGCGGGCGGTGCGCGGTCCAAAGGCAAACAAGGGCGCTATCAGTTCGGCCAGCCAGTTGAACCACACGCCCACTTTTAGGGCTGTGTGGGGCAGAAAGTGAAACCACCGGCTCAGCGGGCCGGGGATGGGCTGGGTTTCGAAGTGATAGTAGAGGGCGGTGCTGTTGCGCCAGATTTCGTCGCCGCGCAGCTTGATGAGGCCGGCGCCCAGCATCACGCGCACCACCAGCCACCGAAACAGCACCAAGATGGGCAGCGGCGGCGCGTAGCGCGGAAACGGCCGCGCATCGAGCAGCGGGCACAGAAAAATGGCCAGAAACCCGGTTTCGGTCAGCTGAATTTCCCAGCCGTAGCCGTACCATTCCTGGCCCACGTGCACCAGCGACAGGTATAATACCCACAGTATTGCTAGTATTATTCCATTGGCAAAGCCGGCTACCACCATACAGGCCAGCCCAAATCCCAGCCAGGCCACTGTAAGCAGCGCGGTATCCGAATGCCAGAACCAAAACAGCGACGGCAGCCGCGCAAACCCCGCCCCATCGGAGCCTAGGGCTCGGCTTACCTGCGCCAGATACGGCCCCAGTGGCAGTAGCCCGTGCTCGCCAATCAACGGCACCACCTGGTTGATAGCCACCAGAAAAGCCACCGCGTAGAGCGCACCCAGCAGCCGCAAAATGACGAATCGGGTGAGCCAGTAGGTGGGTGGCGTGGGTAGGGCGGTGGCTCCGTTATCCATAGTGGTCGGCGCTTAGGAGTGCGGAAAGAGTCAGGCAGAGCGCAGCACCTTGCATGCTGCACTAATCTCTGTTGTCAGCAACGGTGCGAGCGAGATGCTTCGCTGCGCTCTGCCTGACTCTTTCCGTGCTGTAAACTGATATCAATAGTCTGTTTAAGTAAAAGGTCCTGTGAAGGTTATAGCTCAGCTATCCTGCTGGCTGGCCGTTTGGCTGCGCCGTTACGCTAGCAACTTGCTGGCTTACAAATGGGCCAAGCTAACGTGCGTCGCCAGCGCTTTTTGAAATGCCCACAGGCGGCGCTCCTGCGCCAGGTACAGCGCCTGCGCTTCGGCCAAAGACACTTCCTGAAACCGTAGCTGCTGCCCGTGCCGTGCCTGGGCCAGGGCCGGAAAATCGGTCGTGATAACCTGGGCTAGCCTAGGGTAGCCGCCGGTGGTTTGGGCATCGGCGAGCAGCGCGATGGGCTGGCCGCCCGGCGGTACCTGCACCGTGCCAAAGGTCACGGCGCTCGACAGCAATTCCGGCGTACTAGCTCGCTCCAGCACGGGCCCACTCAGCCGGTAACCCATGCGGTCGGCAGCGGGCGTAATGGTGAACGGCTCGCGCCAAAATGCCCGCTGGCTGGCCTCAGTAAACTGTTCGTATTCTGGCCCGCGCACCGCCCGAATGAGGGGTTGCGGATGGGGGCGGGGGCATAGCACTGGGCCGGGCGTCCAGCGAGCGGCGACCCAGCTAGCAGCTAAAGAAGCCGGAGCCACTGCTTGTCGCAACTGCCGCCCCGTCGCAGTGGGCTCGAATACTGGCAATTCATCCCCGGCCTGCAAGGCCCGGCCGTGCCAGCCACCCAGCGTCGCCCGCAGGTAGGTAGAGCGGCTGCCTAGCACCAGCGGTACGGCCAAGCCGCCCGCCACGGCCAGGTAAGTCCGGCAGCCCGCTTGCGCCGCGCCGAAGGCCAGCACCGTGCCCGCCCGCACTGCTATCGGCCGGTGCATTGGCGCGGGCTGGCCGTCGAGAGTGGGCGAGAGGTTGGCCCCGGTGAGGGCAAGGAGATGGTCGGTTTCGAAGCGAACGGTAGGGCCTAGGAGCGTGATTTCTAGGCCGGCTGCATCCTTGTTATTACCCACTAGTAGGTTGGCCACACGCAGGGCCAGCGTATCCATCGCGCCGCTCATTACTACGCCTAGGTGCTGGTAGCCGGGTCGGCCCAGGTCTTGCACCGTTGTGAGTAGGCCAGGGCGGATGATACTGAAGCTCATGCTGATAAGCGTTGAAATTCAGCCTCATCAATGGGCACAAAACGCAGGTGCTGGCCGGCGCGCAGTAGCGTGGGCGGGTCGGCGGCGGGGTCAAACAGACGCAGCGGCGTGCGCCCAATTAGCTGCCAGCCGCCCGGCGTAGGCAGCGAGTAAATGCCCGTTTGCAGGCCCGCGATGCCTACTGCACCGGCGGGTACCAAGGCGCGGGGCTCGGCCCGGCGTGGGGTGGCGAGGCGCGCATCTAGCCCCCCTAGGTAGGGGAAGCCGGGCGCGAAGCCTATCATATGCACCAAGTATTTCGGGGCCGAATGGTAGGTAATGATATCGGCTGGTTTCAGGCCCGTGTGGTGGGCCACGACTTCCAAATCGGGTCCTAGGTCGCCGCCGTAACACACGGGGATTTCCACGGTGGCCGCGGCGGTGGGGGAGACGGTGGGCGCCGCTAACAGTCGCTGCCGCAAAATCTTGCAGACTCGCTCGTAGGGTTGGTGCTGGCCCTGCGCGCTCGCCAGCCACGGGTCGTAGTACACCGTGAGCGTGGTGAAGGCCGGCACGCATTCGCGCAGCCCCACAAACGGCTGTTGCGCCAGGTAGGCGCTGAGTGATTGAATGGCCAGGCGAATGTCTAGGTCGATGCTTTCGCCAAACTGCACGACCACGGCGGCATCGCCCAGCGGGAAGAGCTGCGCCGCCCGTCGGCCCGTGCCCAGTTCAACGGTAGTGACGGGAAATGCTGCCATGAGAATAGGTTCGCGCAGGCTGCCGCACCCGGCCCGCAAGCTAGGGCCAGGGTGCGGCAACCTAGGCTTATTGCACGTCTTTCAGCTCGACCTCGAAGCGCAGCACGGCATTAGGCGGAATGTCGGAGCCCGCGCCATCGGGGCCGTAGCCCAGCGCCGACGGAATCAGCAGCACGCCTTTCTCGCCCTTGTGCATCAGGGCGATGCCCTGGTCCCAGCCCGCAATTACCTTGCCCGCGCCCAGCACAAAGCTGAAGGGCTCGTTGCCGTGCTTGGCGGTGGCATCGAATACGGTGCCATCGAGCAGCTCGCCTGTGTACAACACTGCTACCGTCTTGCCGGCCGCGGCGGGCGTGCCCGTGGGGTTGGGCGTGCCGGGCACGTAGTACAGGCCCGAGGGCTGCCGTTGGGCGGTGGTTATCTTATTGTCGACGAGGTATTTTTGGATGATGCCTTCGTCGGCCTTGGTGTAGTCCACGTTGGTGGCCGCGGTATTTTCGCCATTGCCACAGGCGGTCAACAGCACGCTTGAGGTGGTGAGGGATAGCGCCAAGGCTAGCCGAAGCGCCAGGGCAGAAGAACGAGCGTGCATAAGGAGGTTTTTTGGTAAAAGTAGCGGCTTGGTTTGCAGTGGCGCGGACTTTCAGTCCGCAAGTCCAGTGGGCTTATCGGCTCGAAGCCTAAAAGTCCGCGCTGCTACCAGCCGCAGACGAGCTTACAGCCGCTATGTTTGCCCCACCATTTACCATACCAACTATGTCCGCTCCCTTAGCCCATCCCATCATTATTATCGGGGCCGGCGTAGGCGGCCTGAGCGCGGCCATTCGACTGGCGCGGCAGGGCTACGCGGTGCAAGTGCTGGAGGCCCGAGCGCAGGCTGGCGGACTAGCTTCGGGCTTCACGGCGGGCGGGTTCACGTTTGATGCGGGGCCGTATATCCTGCTCGACAAGCCGGGGTTGGAATGGGCCTTCGCGCAGCTCGGCATCGCGCCCGAGACGCTGCCGCTCACCCCCATCGAAAACGTCTACCACGTCTTGCACGAGGACGGCCGCACCACCGCCTTCGACCGCAGCCTGGCCACCACGGCGGCTGGCTTCGAGGCGCAGTTTCCCGGCAGCGGCTCCTTGTACAAAGCCTTTGTAGAGAAGATGCTGGCCACGCACGCTAACGTGCAGCCGCTCACGTTCCACTCGCACCCCGGTGTGTGGGACGTGCTCCGCAACGGCTCCCTAGGTAGCGTGCCGTTCATGCTCAGCTCCCTAGCCACGGTGCTCGACAAGGCGGAATTACCGCCCACCTTGCAAGAAAGTATCGGCATCTGGACGCACATTGCCGGGCAGCCCATGACCCAGGCGCCCGCCCCGATGGCCTTCGTGCCCGGCCTATTTCACGGCGTGGGGTCATACTACCCAAAAGGCGGCATGCGGGCCGTGCCCGAACTGCTGCTCGCCACGGCGCTGGCGGCGGGCGTGGATATTAAGTATGACACCAAAGTGGCTAGTATTCAGGCCCCGCAGCAACGAGTGGCGGGCGTGGTAACGGCGGCGGGCGAGTTTCTGCCAGCCACGGCGGTGATGTCCGATGCCAGCGGTATCGGCACGTATGTGGAGCTGGTAGACGGCTTTCCGGCCCCCGAAAAAGCGAAGCTGCAAAAGCTGCCCTTGCAGTCGCCGGGTACCTGCGCCTACCTCGCGGTACGGGGCCGGCAGCCGCCGTACTACATCCGTTTCAAGCTGCGGGGCGCGGGCTGCACGGCCTTCGTGCAGCCCGGCCTGCTGGCGCCCGAACTGGCGCAAGATGGCTGGTTTCCGGCCCGGCTCATCTCGCCGCTGGCCCACGCCGAGGCCGACGCGCTGGGCGCGGACGGTCAGCGCGCACTCATTGACCAGCAACTCGCCGAGCCGTGGTGGCAGGAGGGCATCAGCGAATACAAGGTGCTGCACCGGCGCACCACCTTCGAGTGGGGCCGCGACTATAACCTCTACCGCGACAGCATGAACCCCGTCATGACGTCGCGCCTGATGCTCAAGGGCCGGCTAGCTCACCGTAGTCCCACCGTCAAAGGTCTGTACCTCACCGGTAGCAGCACGCACCCCGGCCAGTGGGTGAGCTTTTGCGCCATCGCGGGCGTGCTGGCCGCCGATTGTCTAACCCATGATTACCCTAGGGTATGAGGCGGGGGCGTTTTACCGACAAGCTAACCCTAGGTCACCATGCTGCTTGACACCACGCTAGAGGCGCATCCCGCCGGCCAACTGCGGGTGGCCCGCCTGGGCCAGGGCGAAGCCGTCGTGCTGCTGCACGGCTATCCCGACAACCTGCACGTATTCACCGAGCTGGCTCCGCTGTTGGCCGCCGATAAGCAAGTCATTGCCTTTGACTGGCCCGGTCTGGGCGATAGCGACGAGTGGCCCGGCGGCGCCACGCCCGTGGTGCTGGCCAAGCGCCTGCTCACGCTGCTCGATGCCTGGGGCCTGAGCAAAGTGCACGTAGTGGGGCAGGATATGGGCGGGCAGCCGGCGCTGATATTCGCGGCCGCTTACCCCGAGCGCGTGCATAGCCTGGTGGTGCTGAATAGCTTGG
>Ga0265798_10007007_pt1 | contig 14689 bp, 16 predicted proteins | sample P3T30metagenome_FD_192430 | JGI IMG/M metagenome (GOLD analysis project Ga0265798, IMG submission 192430) | Plant litter microbial communities from East Loma Ridge, Irvine, California - P3 T30 | ecosystem: Environmental > Terrestrial > Plant litter > Unclassified | place: USA: California... | reverse complement strand
CAGTTTTGACGACCAGGGCTCCCAGTTCGATGCCCAGGGCCGCCTGCGCGACTGGTGGACCAAGGACGACCTAGCCCATTTCAAGGCAGCCTCGAGCAAGCTGGTGGCCCAGTACGCCGCCTACAAGCCGTTTCCCGACCTGGCAGTCAATGGCCAGCTGACCTTGTCTGAAAACCTGGCCGACCTGGCCGGCATGGGCGCCGCCTACGATGCGTATCGCGCCGCCACGGGCGAGAAGGCCGACTTGGAAAGCGACCGCGCCTTCTTCATCGGCAACGCCCTGAAGAACCGCAACAAGCTGCGCGAACCGGCCCTGCGCCAGCGCATCCTGTCGGACGGCCACTCGCCATCGCAGTACCGGGCCGCGACCGCACGCAACCTCGATGCCTGGTATCCGGCCTTCGACGTCAAGCCGGGGCAGGGGCTCTACCTGGCGCCGGTGGACCGGGTGCGGGTCTGGTAAATCGGCATGAGGCGCTTCAGACAGGACTGGGCGCCCCGGCTTTTTCAGAGTCACCATGAGCGAATCCCTCGACACCATCACCCGGCTGACCCTGGCGCACTACGACGGTCACGCCGACAGTTTTTTTGCCGGCACCATCGGTCATGATGTCAGCCAGAATATTCACGCGCTGCTGAGCGCCATCGAGTCTGAGACGCCTTTCACCATTCTCGACCTTGGCTGTGGCCCGGGGCGCGATCTGAAAACGTTCACGGCGCTGGGACACCGCGCTGTCGGGGTGGACGGATCGACCGAATTTGTCGCCATGGCGCGCGCCTACAGCGGCTGCGAGGTATTGCAGCAGAATTTTCTCGATCTGCAGTTGCCTGCCGACACCTTTGACGGCGTCTACGCCAACGCTTCGCTGTTTCATGTGCCGAAAGCCGTGCTGCCGCAAGTGCTGCAGCGCCTGTACGCCGCCCTCAAGCCGGGCGGCGTATTGTTCAGTTCGAATCCGCGCGGCGACAACCAGGAAGGCTGGAACGGTGCGCGCTACGGCAGTTATCACGATTTCACTGCCTGGCGCGGCTTTCTGGAAGCTGCCGGCTTTGTCTATCTCGACCATTACTTTCGCCCGCCCGGACTGCCTCTTGCTGAACAGCACTGGCTCGCCAGCGTGTGGCGCAAACCATCCTGGCTGACTTCGCCACTACGTTAAATGGCGAACAGAAGGCGGGGGCCTGCAGTCGTAAGGTGGACTCCTCAACCACGAAACGAGGTACGCTTATGAATGATGACCAAATCAAAGGCAAAGCCAAGGACATCGGCGGCAAGATTCAGGAAAAAGTAGGCGATGTGATTGGCAGCAGCGAACAGCAAGCAAAAGGACTGGCAAAGCAGACCGAAGGCAAATTGCAGGAAAAAGCTGGCGACGCCAAGGATATTATCCAGGATCGTGGCAATCGCTGATCATCCTCCCTCGAGGTAATAAAGCCGCGCTCGCCGCGGCTTTTTTTCGTCCCCCGTCTGCCTAATAATTTTTCCCGCTGATCACGCTGCCGTCCGGCCGCCGCAGGGTCAGGCGCGCGCTGCTGCCCAGTTGACCCTGTGCGTTCGACTGCACGCAGGCGGTCTGCGATCCGGCGGTCGCGCCGGCGGCATCGGCCCGGATCGTCGTCAGGCAAAACAAGGTTACCGCCAGGTCCTGTTCGATCGACCAGTTCAAGGTCACGCTGCCCACCCGCTGGGCCGTGCTGCTGCAGCCATTGAAATTGTCGAGCGAGACCACGGTGCCGTTGGCGCCCACTGCGCCGCTGGTGGGCAGGGCGCTGAAGGGCGTGCGCACGACGGCGCAGGTGGCATTGGCGCCGCTGCCGCCAAGGATGCCGATGAGGCTGTCGTTGGTGTAGAACAGGGTGCCGTCCGTGTTGGCTGAAGCGACGCCCGCAAAGCTCAGGCGCAGCGATTCGGTGGTGGTTTGCGCCACCTGGCCGGTGGCGGGGAAGGTGGTCTGGCCGCTCGGTGTGAGCACCAGCGAAAGAATGAAATTGCTGCCGCCCTGATTGCCGCTGATATCCCAGCGCCGTGGCGTGCCCAGGTATTGTTGCCAGGCGGCTGCCGCGTTCACGGTCACGCCCGTGCTTGCAGGCGGCAGGACGGGCGGCGACTGGATGCCGTTGTTGCCGCCGTTGGTGTTGCCGGCATTGTCGTCATCGTTGTTGCCGCCGCAGGCGGTCAGCAATACAGCCATCGCACTGAAGGCCAGCGCGCGTTTGGTCAGCTTGGACATGGTCACCTCCTTGAATCCTCCTTCGACTGCGATCAGTGCAGAAAATCCGGGTGATGATGATTAGTTTGATCTCGCGCAAAGCGCTAATGTTGAGCTATCGTTCGCTCGCTAACAGACGGGATCGTGCGCTGCCTTTATTCTGTACTCACTGCATGAGCAAACGCCATGCGCTTACCAACAGAAGGAGTTCCACCATGAACAGCGATCAAGTCAACGGCAAACTGAAAGACATCGGCGGCAAAATCCAGGAAGAAGCTGGCAAAGTGGTCGGCAGCACCGAGCAGCAAGCCAAGGGCCTGGCCAACCAGGTCGAAGGCAAGACCCAGGAAAAAGTGGGCGATGCCAAGGAAGTGCTCAAGGACGCCGCCAACTAACAGGCGCCGTCGTTCAGAAAAAGCCGCGCTCGTCGCGGCTTTTTTTGCTTTCACCTTTCGCGCAGCGCACAGCGCCTTGCAACGGGCCTTAAGGCTGCAGCGGCCGCAAGGGAATGACGCTGCCTTCCATCAGCTTGTAGGGCACGCGGATGCGCGTACTGGAACAGCCGCCGAAATCGACGGCGTTGCGGGTGATGACGAGCCGCCCTTCGAGTTCCGCCGTCGCCCGGATAATACAGTCGGGCAGCTTCTTGAGCGTCTGCCCGCGCAAGGCTGCCGCCCGGCGCATGATCGCCGGCGTGGTCTGCATGATGCGGATGCCCGCGCGCGCCAGGTCCGCGTCGAACACGGCGACTTGACGCTGCGACAGCTTGCAGGTCGTCTCCATCCAGCTGATCGCGCTGACGGCTGCATCGTCGTAGCGCGCCAGCTCTTCGGTGGCCTGCAGGATCCCCAGCGGTTGGTCGATCAGGATGTTGGTATCGAACAGGATCATGGCCATTCCGCGCGCAATTTTTGTTCGTACAGCAGTCCGTCTTTTGGCGTGCCAGTGTCGCCCGCCCAGATGCCGCGGCTCGGCATGAGCGCATTGAGACGCGTCTGCTGGCGGGCCCGCAGGGCATTCTCGGCAGCCTCGACTTGGTCGCGTTGTTTAACTTTGTTATCGCCGATGTCCAGCAGCAGTTCACGCATCGCACACCTCCTGTTCTTCGATAGAGCAGCTAGTCTACGGCCGTCCACGCGGCCACCGATGACGAAAAAGGGCGCGAACGACTTGCATCAATTCTCCCGCACTTTTAAGCGCAAAACAAAAAAGGCCGCGAACTTCGCGGCCTTTTCTGCGTCTACTGGACGGTAGCTTCCGTTCAACCCTCAACCGGCTTGTCGCCAATATGCTTGCGGAAAAATGCTTCGATGGTCGAGTACACATGGCGCTGGCCGGCACGCGAGGAAATGCCGTGCTTGGCGCCGGGATAGGTCATCAGCTCGAACCGGATATTGCGGTTGACCAGGCTGTCGATCAGCTTGGTCGTATTGGTGAACAACACGTTATCGTCAGCCATGCCGTGCACCAGCAGCAAAGGCGATTTCAGGCCGTCCAGATGGGCGAACACGCCGCTGTTGGCGTAGGCCTGCGGGTCGGACTTGGGCGTGGCGCCAACGAACTGTTCGGTGTAATGGGTGTCGTACAGCGACCAGTCCGTCACCGGCGCCACCGACACGCCAATGGCAATCTTGTCCGATGCCGCCGACAGCAGGCGCAGGGTCATGAAGCCGCCGTAGCTCCAGCCGAACACGCCGACCCGCTTGGGGTCGACAAAGCTCTGCTTCGCCAGCCAGTCGATGCCCGTCACCTGGTCTTCCACCTCGTGCTTGCCCAGTTCCTTGTAAATCACATCGGTAAACTGGCGCTCGCGGCGGGACGAGCCGCGGTTATCCAGTCGAAACACCACATAGCCCTGCTGCGCCATGTACTGGTAAAACTGGTTGTCCCACTTGCGCGTCACCTGCTGGGAGTGCGGGCCGCCGTAGGTGTACAGGAACACGGGGTAGCGTTTGGCCGGGTTGAAGTTCGCCGGCTTGATCATCGAGTAGTACAGGGTCTGGCCGTCGTTGGCCTTGATGGTGCCGAACTCCGTCGGCAGCATGTCCGCCTTGTATTTGCCGTAGGGATGCTTGTCGTTCAACTCGTTCTGCTCGACCCAGCCCACCATCGAGCCGTCCGGCTTGCGGATCGACACCTGTGGCGGCGTCGACGGATCCGAGAAGGTGTCGACAAACACTTCGCCGTTGCGGGAAAAATTCGCCTCGTGCCAGCCGTCGGCCTTGGTGATGCGCAGCGGCTTGTCGGCCAGGCTGCCGTCCAGCGCCAGCGCGTAAATCTGCTTGTCGACGACGTTGTCGCGGTTCGACGAAACAAACACGCGGCCCGTCTTCTCGTCGACCGCCTGGACATCGTCGATGCCCCAGTCGCCTTGCGAGACGGTGCTGAGCAGTTTGCCATCCATGCCATACAAATACAGATGCTTGCGGCCAGTGCGCTCGGACGACCACAGGAAGGCGTTCTGGTTTTTCAGGAAGCGCAGGTCATCGCTGATGCTGACCCAGGTCTTCGACGTTTCCGTCAGCAGGGTGCGCTGGGCCAGGCTGGCGGCGTCCACCGCGACCAGGTCGAGTTTTTTCTGGTCACGGCTCTGGCGCTGGTAGACCAGGCTTTTGCCATCGCCCGACCAGTCGGCGCGCACCAGGTAAATATCCTTGTTCGGGCCCAGGTCGACCTTGCGCTGCATGCCGGTCACGGGCGAGACAATCATCAGTTCGGCGATCACGTTCGGGTCGCCTGCGGCAGGGTAACGCTGTTCGACCACGTCGGTGCGGTCGGCAAAAATCTCGAAACGACGCGCCACCGGCACCTGCGCTTCATCGAAGCGTTTATAGGCGATGGCCGAATCGTCGGGCGCCCAGTAGTAACCGGTGCGCTGGCCCATTTCTTCCTGCGCCACGAACTCGGCTTCGCCATTATGGACGGTGCCCTTGCCATCGGTGGTCAGCTGCTTTTCCTTGCCGCTGACCAGGTCGATGACGACGATGTTCTGGTTGCGGATGAAGGAAACGTAACGGCCCTTGGGCGAAATTTTCGGATCGGCCACATTGCCCGAGGCGACCCTGCGTGCCTTGTCCGGGTGGGCCGCTTCGACCAGATAAAGGTCGCCCGCGATTGGCACCAGCAACTGTTTGCCGTCAGGCGACCAGCTGTAGTTCAGGATGCCCGACAGGCTGGCCGTGCGCGCGCGCTCGCGGCGGGCCTTTTCTTCCAGCGAAATCGTCTCGTTCGGCACCAGCACTTTCGAGTCGACCAGGCGGCGCGTGGTCTTGTCGCGGGTGTTGAATTCCCACAGGTCGAGCTGGAACTGGTTGTCGTCGCGGCCACGCAGGAAGGTGATGTGCTCACCGTCCGGCGACACGCGCAGATTGCGCACGCCAGGGCCGGACAGGGCAGGGTCGGCCTGGATGCGGTCCAGGGTCAGGCGTTCGGCAAAGGCGGGTGCAGCGAGCAGGGAGGCGATAAGGCAAAGCGTAAGGCGCATGGCATGTCTCTGGTTATTGGTTGAGCTTTAACAAGCACAAGACGATACCAGAGTCGGCACGGTAAAGCTGTAATTACGCTGCCAGCGGCTGCACTTCATGGACACGGTCGTTCGCCAGTTTTCGCAGGACGATGGTCAGCAGGACGGCCGCGATCGTCAATCCCAGCACGAGACCGATCCAGAAACCATACGCTTCCATTGGCTGGTCCGGAAGCAAGCCCATCCAGCCGGGCGCCAGGCCCAGGCCCAGCAGGGCGCCGAGCGGCATCGAAAACACCCAGAACGCCACCAGCTGGATCACCATCGGCGCGCGCGTGACCTTGTAGCCGCGAATGGCGCTCGAGGTCGCGACCTGGGCGGCGTCGGACAGCTGGAACAGGGCGGCGAACAGCAGCAGCTGCACGCACAGCGCCTGCACGGCCGGATCCGATGTGTAGGCGCGCGCAATCTCCCAGCGGAAGATGGCGATGCCGGCGGCAGACAGGGCGCCGAAGCCGACCGACATGGCGACGCCCACCCAGGCCACATGGCGCGCCTTGGCCGGGTCGGCTTCGCCCATGGCCTGGCCGACGCGGGTGATCAGGGCGATGCCGAAACTCAAAGGCACCATGAACACCAGCGAGGAAAAATTGAGCGCGACCTGGTGGGCCGACACCTGCACCACGCCGAAGCGCGCCACCAGCAGGCTGACCAGGCCGAAGGCGCTGACCTCGGCAAAATAGGTGATGCCGATCGGCAGACCCAGGCGCAACATGGTCCCGATCTCGCGCCAGTCCGGTCCCTGCCACCGGGTGAACGGCGTGCTGGCGCGGTAGGCCGGCGCGCGCCGCATCCACCACAACATGGCGCCCAGCATCAGCCACAGGCCCGCCGCGGTGGCCACCGCGCAGCCGAGCGCGCCAAGGCGGGGCAGGCCGAGATTGCCGAACACCAGCAACCAGTTCACTGCGATATTGAACGCCAGGCCGCCCAGGGCGATCACCATGACCGGCTTGGTCTGGTTGATGCTGGTGGTGTAGCCATACAGGGCGCGGTAGCAGGCGAAGGCGGGCATGCCGACACTGACGATGTGGACGAACATCGATGCCTTGGCGTTGACGGCGGCGGAGAGGCCGATATGATCAAACAGCAAGGTCGACAGATTGGCCAGCACGCAGGCGAGCAGGCCGACCAGCAAACCTTTCCACAAGGACTGGCGCACCGATTGCCCGATGGCGGCGAAATTGCCCGCGCCCATTTCATGCGCCACCACCGTGTTAATCGCCATCATGATGCCCATCACCGTAACCAGCACGATGGTCCACAAGGAGGCGCCCAGCGAGACGGCAGCCAGCTCTTCCGCGCTGACGTGGCCGGTCATGGCAACGTCGGCCACGCCCATGCCCACCGTCGCCAGTTGGCCGATCAGCACCGGCCAGGCCAGCTGCCAGATCGAGCGCGCTTCGGCGAGGACGGGATGCTCTGCTGGAGAAGGCGAAGAAAGAGGGGCTGGCGCTGGCTGCATCGGTGAGGGACGAAAGGGGAAACAGGCATTTTACCGGCTTTGACCCCGGTAGAAGCCTTGCAACAGAGTAGCTGACGGACAGATTCCCTGTTTATCAGCCTGAGGTTGTGGCGCCTTACTTGTGTCTGCCGTAACGGTGTCCGCTTCGACTATTGGTGTAGGTGCCACCCGGTGGGAGCTGCCACGGCCTGCGCCGTAACTGCCGCCGTGACTGGTCGTGTGATGACCGCCGCCATAAGCGGCTCGCCCGCCGCCACCGCCCCGGCCTCCCTTGGCAAATGCCGGGGCCGAAAACACCAGAACCGCTACGCACAGCAGAGCGCTGACACTTTTCACAGGCCATCCCTATTGCTTGTTGTTCGAGTGTCAATTGTATATCGCGATTTTGCATCGGGGGATTTTTTACCTGCGCATTGCGACGCTTGGCGAGCTCCCTTGAACAACTGATTGCCGTTTTGCCTGAAGCTTCCTACGATAGCGAGGTGGCGTATCTGCACCCAAAAATATCCTGAACAAAATGATGGGAATAAAGTGATGAGAGAGACCGATCTGTCGGATTTCAATCTGGCGGAACTGAAGGGCCTGCTGCACGACATTGATCGCGAGATGAAAAGCAGGAGCTTGCGCGAAGTGCGGGCCGCACGGGAACAGATCCAGGTGATTGCGCAAAGGGTCGGCGTTTCAGCAGAGGAGCTTCTGTCGGCCGAGCTGAAAACGCCGCACGGCCGAACAGGCTAGCGCGACCCCGTCCATGGCATGCAAGGGCGCGCATGCGCAGTCGCCGGGAGACTGCATCACGCCCGTTTAACGCTGTGTGAGCGGCAGGACGAAACCCAAAACGTCGTGTACGATTGACAAATCCGCATACAGTGAGAGTTGCCGTGGAATACAAGGATTACTACGCCACGCTTGGCGTCGAGAAGACGGCATCGGCCGATGAGATCAAGAAGGCTTACCGGAAATTGGTGCGCAAGTACCATCCGGATGTAAGCAAGCTCAAGGATGCCGACAGCAAGACCAAGGAAATCAACGAAGCCTATGGCGTGCTGGGCGACGCCGAAAAGCGGGCCGCTTATGACGAACTGGGCAGCGGACGGCGGGCCGGCCAGGAGTTCCAGCCGCCGCCGGACTGGGGTTCGGGCTTCGGCGGGGGCGCCGGCATGGACAGCGACTTCTTTGCCGACCTGTTTGCCCATGTGGGACGGCGCGGCCGGGGCGGTGGCGGCGGCGGTGGCTTTCAGATGCGTGGCGAAGATATCCACGCCAGCATCGGCATCGACCTGCACGACGCCTATCACGGCGCCACCCGCACCATCAGCATGCGCGTGCCGCAGGAAGCCGGCGGGCGGATGGTCACCAGCGACAAGTCGCTCGACGTCAAGATTCCCAAGGGCGTACTGCCGGGCCAGCAATTGCGCCTGTCCGGCCAGGGCCATCCCGGCACGGGCGGCGCGCCCAACGGCGACCTCTACCTGGAGATCACCCTCAACCCGGACCGTCGCTACGAGGTCGAAGGCAGTGACGTGTATGAAACCGTGCCGGTGACGCCCTGGGAGGCGACGCTGGGTGGTCCGATTGCCGTGCCCACGCCTTCCGGCAATGTCGAAGTGAACGTCCCGCCCGGCTCGCAAACGGGACGCAAGCTGCGCCTGAAAGGGCGCGGCATTCCCGCCGCCAAGCCCGGCGACCTGTATCTCGTGCTGGAGGTCGTATTGCCGCCAGCGCATAACGACAAGGCGCGCGAACTGTACGAGCAGATGGCGCGCGAGATGGCCTTCAACCCGCGCGAGCGGAACGGAGCGTGAACATGGCGAGCAACTACGTGGTAACAGGGGTGCTGCTGGACGAGGTCGCATTGACGCTCGAGGAACTGGCGCTGGCCTGTCAGGTGGAACCGGACTGGGTGATCCGCCACGTCCGCGCAGGCGTGCTGGGCGGTGAAGACAATTTTGCGGTCGCCGGCATCGTGTTCCGCAGCGGCGACCTGGCGCGGGCGCGCCGCCTGCGCAGCATCGAACAGGCGTTCGACGCCAACGAAGACATCGCCGCCCTGGTGCTGGACCTGGGCGACGAGATTCATCGTTTGCGCACCCGCCTCAAAGTGCTCGGCGAATAAAGCTCACAAATTAAACGGCACCCGCACCGACAGCGACACATCCGGCGTATCGCGCGTCACGCCCGCCCCGATCGACACATTCAGGGTGCGCTTCGGGCTCAGCCGGTACGAGTAGCCCACCAATAATGTGCCCAGTTGGGTGCGCACCGCGCCCGGCACGGTAACGCCGTTCTGCTTGGTGCGGCCAATCGAACTGTGGTCGTAGCCGATGCTGAAGGAGGCCTTGTCATTCAGGGCCAGGCCCATGCCGAAATTAAATCCGACCACGTCGCCGGGCGCCACTTCGCCCAGCGGATCGCGCTCGCCATTGAGCACCAGTCGGCTCACATTGCTGCGCTTGAAATTGTGCATGTAATTCAGGCTGCCGAAGAAGATCGCCGGGTCGGAAGGAAACAGCCAGGTCAGGCTCGGCTGCAGCGAATAAAAGCCCGAACCGGTCGGCAGATCGAGCGGCAAGCCCGTGCCGGTGACGTTTTCGCCCACGCAGCGGCGCAGGCAGTCGGTGACGACATTGAAGGGATCGCGCCCGGTGCGGCTCTTGAAGCGCAGGCCAGCCACGTAATAGGGCTTGTCGGGCCCGCCATCGTTGAGCTGATAGCGGGCCGCCAGTTCGACGTCGCCGATGGCTTTGCCGGAGGTGTCAAAGGCGCGGTCGACGGCTGTGCCCGTGAAAATCTCGCGGCTGACCGTGGCGTCCGAACGGTAGACGTAAGGAATCTTCAGTTCCACCTCGAGCCGGTTGCTCAGGCCCGTGCGGCCGGTCAGCGAGGCGGTGGTGGTATTGCGCTTGAGTTCGCGCACGTCCACCAGGCCGATCAGGAGCGCCGGGATGATGGTGTAGCCCACCAGGGCGACCCGGTTGCTCGACGAATAGCCGAACTGCAACGCCGGTTCGAGCACATATTTGCCCTTCTGGGTCAGTACGCCGGGCGCTTCGAACAGCGGCGCCACCGCCGGCGGACGGCTGTCGCGCTGCGGCGCCTGGCCCACCGGCTGGGTCGCCGCGCTGGCAGCCGGCGTGGATGCCTGCTGGCCGCCGCGGCCGGCGCCGCGCTGGTCGGCCAGCAGGCCCGGCAGAACGGGCGGGGCCGCAAGCGGTGGCTGGCTGCTGCCAAGTTGTTGCAACTGCTGGCGCTGCGCCTGCACCGATTCGCTGAGCTGCTCGACCAGCTTGCGTTGTTCGTCCAGGGCCTGCTGCAATTTTTGCAGTTTCTGTTCCATCTCGCGCATGTTCGGTTCCGGTTCTGTGCCGGCGCCCGCTCCCAGGGCTGCCGGGGCCAGCAGCAGGGCCGATAGGCCGAGCACGCCGCAACGGGGCCACGATGCAAGCACCGGGCCCTGGCTTTTTTTCGGCTGCATCAAACGCAGGTGCATACTCGCTCCTTCAGTGGTGGCGGGTCAGTGGGTGGGAATGCCGCGCAGGCCGGCGTCGCGCAGGGCGCTGTTGAAATTGAGGTCCTTGAGCAGCGACGCGCTGTTGACGTTGGCGCTGATGATGGTCTGGGTGCCGATGGTCTGGTTGTTGAGCGAGTTCTGCACGAAGGTGCCGCCGATACCGCTGGCGATCGAAGCCAGGTTGCCGCTGCCGTTCTGCACCAGCTGGGTGCTGCCCAGCACGTCCCGGGCCTGGCGCGCTTCGTCGGCGCTGATGCTGGCCAGGTTGGCGATGCTGAAACTGGTCTGCGTCACCAGTTGCCCGTTGATCGACACCAGTCGCTCGATGCCGAGCGACATGGTCAGGCCGGACGGCAGGTCGAAGCCGCCCCGTTCCTGGTCGAGCGCGGCTGCGCCCACCTTCTGCCAGCCGGCCGGGGCGGTTCGGCCGCCCAGTTCGAAGTCGAGCGCGCGCGCAGCGAGACCAGGGATCAGTTCGTCCGCGTGGGCCGCCGGCACGCACAGCAGCAACAGCGAAGAGAGCAGCAGGCGCATGGTGCGTCCTTAAAAATCGCCCGGCCCGAACTTGGGCAGGGTTACAGCGGCCAGGGTTGCGGTATCGATCGCGTGACCCAGCGGTACGGTGGGCGCGGTGCGCCAGTCGGGCGCGCCGTTGAAGGCAATGGCGCCGTCGTAGCCGTGGATGACAAACAGCAGCTTGTTGCGCCACAGTTCACGAAAGCGGCTCAAAGAGACGGCGCGCGCGCCGCTGGACGGGTCGCCCAGCAGCACCCGGCCGTCGGCGATGCCTTTGAGCACGACGAAATGGTTGTAGCCCTGGTCCGATACCAGCACGATGGCCGGCAGTTTCGCTTCGGCCAGTTTTTCCAGGGGCAGTTCAAAACCATCACCGGAAAAGCCACGGGCGCGCAGGAACATTTGCATGTCCAGCAGGGAAAAGCCCTGCTGGCGGATCTTTTGCTGGTCGCCGGCACGGAACATGGCTTCAAACACCACCGCTTCGGTGACGGGATAGTTGTAATGGTAGGTGAGCAGGGTGGCCAGCGCGGCCGAGCCGCAGCTGAAATCGAATTGCTGGCGCACGGTGGCGGAAAAGCGGATCTGCTGCCAGCTTTTGACGCTCATGCTGGCCTGGGTGCCCGCGGCCGAGCCGAGGTCGACCTCGCCCGCTACCGCTACCGCCGTAGCCGTCGTGCCGGCCAGCAGCATCGCCGCCCACCACCCTGCCATGCGCGCGCCCATGTCAGCGCATCTGCAGGTTGATGACGGTGGAATTCTGGATGAGCACGTTGGCGCCCGTATTCTGTATCACCATGGGCAGGCCCGAGAGATTGGCGAAAGCGCCGTTGTCGATGGTGTTGTTGCCGGTGACGACGTTGCGCGCCGAGTTGTCGGCCACGGTGGCCGTCAGGGTCGACTGGGCAGCCTGGGTGTTGATGGTGTCGGCGCCGCCCCGTTGTCCCGCCAGGCGTTCGGCGCCTGCAGGAGCCGGCCAGGATGCCGGCGCGGCAGGCTTGGCGGCAATTTCCTTGTCCTCGGCGGTGGCGGTCGTTGAAAGCAGCGCGAGCAGCGCAAACGGCAGCACGCGGGTAAAACGGTGGCAATCGCTCATGACGCTTTTCCTCTGGATAAAAAAGCGCCGCCACGCGCAAGGCGCGGCGGCGCGAACAGCTTAGCGGCCGACGTTCATGTTCGCCTGAACGTTGACGCTTTGCTGGATCAGCGAAGAGAACCCATTGTTCTGGCTGATCACGGAGACTCCTGCTGCCGACTGCGCAATACCGCTCATGGTGTTGGACATGTCAAAGGCGCCGGTAGTGACGCTGTTGCTGCCACCCGCACCGCCAGCGCCGCTGCCGCCAGCACCGCCAGTTCCAGCGCCGGCCGTATTGGTGCCGCCTGCGCCACCCATGCCGCCCGTATTGCTGCCGGCCGCGCCGCCGCTGCCGCCAGCGCCGCCCGTGGCTGCGCCACTGGTGCTGGTGCCGCCGGTGGCCGTGCCGCCGGTGGCTGCACCGCCGCCTGCGCCTGCGCCGCTGGTGTTGGACGCCATGCCGGTGCTGCCGCCGGCGCCGCCTGCCGCGCCTGCGCCGCCTGCACCAGCGGTGGAGGTGCCGCCTGCGCCTGCGCCGCCGGTGGCCGTGCCGCCGGTGGCGCCGCCGCCGGTGCCGCTGCCGCCTGCACCTGCGCCGCCCGAGCCGCCTGCGCCGCCAGTTGCCGCTGCGCCGTTGCCGGCGGTGCTGGTCAGCGTGCCGCCTGCGCCGCCGCCGCCTGTTGTTGCCGTGCCGCCGGCCCCGCCAGCGCCGCTGCCGTTGGTGACGGAGCCGCCCGTGGCGCCACTGTCACCGCGAGCGCGGCCACCCGACGATTCGGCGATGGCGCCGCCGTCGCCGCCGATGGCGCCGCTGGCGGTGCCGGAATCGCCCGCATTGCCGCCTTTAAGCGGACCGCTCTGGCCGCCAAAGCCGCCCAGTGCAATGCCGCCCGAGGCGCCGCGTCCGCCGTCGCCGCCGATGCCGCGCGCGCTGCCGCCGCTGCCTGACAGGGCCGCCGCGTTGCCGCCGTTGCTGCCGCCAGCGTAAGAACGGCCGCCGTTGCCGCCTTCGCCGCCGGCGCCGCCGGTTGCGCCACGGCCGCTGCGGGCGTCACCCGTGTCGCCACCAGCGCCGCCGTCGCCGCCAATGGTCGCGCCGACCCGCATGCCGCCGTTGCTGGCCGAGCCGGAGCGGGCATTGCCGCCGTCATCGCCATTGCCGCCGTTGGCGCCGCCAGCGCGGGCGCCATTGCCGCCATCGGCGCCGCGCGCACTGCCGCCTTCGCCGGTGCCGCCGCGAGCGCCGGTGCCACGGCCGCCGTTGGCGTTGCCGCTGTTGTTGGCGACGTTGCCGATGTTATTGATGGTGTTGCCCGTGACCGTTCCGGAGAGCGAACTGGTGGCCGTGGCCGAGGACGTGTTGAACGCATTGTCCATGGTGCTGGTGGCGGTGCCGCCGTTGTTGGCGGCGGCGGCAGCCTCGCTGGCGCGGGCCGAGCCGGTGCTGTTGTTCTGCGCGCTGTTATTGTCCTGCGAAGAGCTGTTCTGCGTGTTGTCGTGGCTCTCTTCCCCACTCCTGTTGGTCTGCTGGGCCTGGGCTGCAAAGCTCATTGCCATCATCATCACTGCTGCTGCGATCGCGGTGCGTTTCATGAAATCCTCTCCGGTTATCGACTCAATGTGGAAGACCAGCCGAACCTTGGTTCAGCCGGACAAGAGGTCTATTGCAAGGACAGTGCCAGCGATCTCGGCAGTCGTTAAGTTGTTGATTTGTTAGCGCATTCTTGTCGGAATTTTTGTTGCGGATCGATTCAGATTCCGACTTACAACGTGTCAGACGAACACCTGTATCAAGCTTGTGACACTCAGAACAGGGTTGAAGCGAAAATCGTCACCGCCGGCTCAAATTACAGAGGGAAAAAGATTGTCTTGCCCGGTTTGAGGCACTGTCACATTACTGTGACAGCTTGTAGGAAGCGGCCTAGATCGAGATGTTGTGCTTGGCCAGCAAACGATACAAAGTCATGCGCGAGACGCCCAGGTCGCGCGCCGCATGGGTGACATTTTTACCCGCGTTGGCCAGGCTGACGCAGATGGCGTCGCGCTCGGCACGCACGCGCGTGTCGACCAGGGCGTCGCCCATCGGCAGCTCGGGGTCGACTGGCAGATTGAGGTCGGCGGCATGGATCAGGCTGGCTTCGGCCAGCACCATGGCGCGGCGGATGCAGTTGATCAGTTCGCGCACATTGCCGGGCCAGTCGTACTGCTGCATGGCGCGCAGGGCCTGGCTGGAGAAGCCCTTGACGTGGGCGCCCTTGTCATCGGCATAGGCGCGGAAAAATACCTCGGCCAACTGGGGCAGGTCGGCCTTGCGCTCGCGCAGGGGCGGCACGCGGATGGGCAGCACGTTGAGGCGGTAATACAAGTCTTCGCGGAAATTGCCTTG
>Ga0265798_10007006_pt1 | contig 14689 bp, 12 predicted proteins | sample P3T30metagenome_FD_192430 | JGI IMG/M metagenome (GOLD analysis project Ga0265798, IMG submission 192430) | Plant litter microbial communities from East Loma Ridge, Irvine, California - P3 T30 | ecosystem: Environmental > Terrestrial > Plant litter > Unclassified | place: USA: California... | reverse complement strand
CGGGTCGCCGACCGGCTGCGCGCGACGGTGGGCGCCACCGTCTACCGGGTCGGCGAGCGGCTGCTCGCGGTCGACGCGCCGGGCGACGACGTCGAGGCGCTGGTGGTCGCGCTGCGCGCGACGCTGACCGAGCCGGTCGAGATCCTCGGCCGCCGCGCCGACGCCGCGGTGCATCTCGGCGTCTCGGCGGGCGAGGGCACGATCCACGACCGGCTGGTGAGCGCCACCCGCGCCGCCGACGCCGCCGCCGCGGCGGGCGCCTTCTGGCGCCACGCGCACGTCGATGCCGAGGCGCTGGAGCGGCGGCTGGTGCTGATGGGCGAGCTCGACCAGGCGATCGCCGACGGCGAGATCGAGGTGCATTACCAACCCAAGCTCGCGCTCGCGACCGACCGGGTCGCCAGCGCCGAGGCGCTGGTGCGCTGGCGCCACCCCACCCGCGGGATGATCCGGCCCGACCTGTTCATCCCGCTCGCCGAGCAGGCCGATCGCATCGGCGCGCTGACGCTCCACGTGCTCGCGCGCGCGGTCGCCGACCTCGCCGAGTGGCGCACGCGCGGGCACGACGTCTCGGTCGCGATCAACCTTTCCGCGATGCTGATCGCCGAGCCGGGGTTCAGCGCCGCGGTCGATGCCCTGCTCGACTCCGGCGCGGTGCCGGCCGACCGGCTGATCTTCGAGGTGACCGAGTCCGCCACGCTGGCCGACCCGGAGCGTGCCGCCGCGCAGCTGCGCCACTTCCGCGCCAAGGGCGTGGCGATCTCGATGGACGATTACGGCACGGGCCAGTCGACGCTGACCTATCTGCGCGAGCTGCCGCTGTCCGAACTCAAGATCGACCGCAGCTTCGTCCAGCACGCGCATCTCAACCCGGCGGACGCGCTGATGGTGCGCTCGACGATCGACCTCGCGCACGGGCTCGGGCTCAAGGTGGTGGCGGAGGGGATCGAGGAGCCCGGCTGCCTCGCGTTGCTGCGCGACGCCGGCTGCGACCTGGTGCAGGGCTATCTGATCGGACGGCCGATGGTGGCGGACGCCTTTGTCGCCACGCTGGAGCAGCGCGCCGCGGCGTGAGGCAGGTATCGCGACGCGCGCACGGGCCGGCCGCTCACCCCAGCGCGCGGCGGTAGAACGCGAGCGTCCACGCCACGCTCTGCAGGAACAGCGCCGGGTCGTAGCGTGGCCCTTCGTCGCGCAGGAAGGCGTGCGGCGCGTTGACCTCGTGCCACTCGTAGCGCGCGCCCACCTCCTCCAGCCGCGCGCGGATCGTCTCGCGTCCGGCGAAGGGGACGTGCGGGTCCTGCCGCCCCCAGACGAACATCGCCTCGGCTGTCAGCGCGTCCATGCGCGCGAGGCTGTCGTCGGCGCGGCCCTCGCCCAGCGTGCCCGAGTGGACGTCCGTGGCGTAAAAACAGGCGGCGGCGCCAACCCGCGGATCCAGCGCGGCGCGATACGCGAGGTGCCCGCCGAGGCACACCCCGAAGGTGGCGAGCCGCCCGTCGCACGCCGGGTGCGCCGCCAGTGCGGTGAGCCCAGCGCGCGAATCGGCGTCGTAGTGCGCGACCGGCTTGGTGAACTTGAGCGCGTTGCCGCGGTCGGTGCCGGGCTGGTCATAGGCGAGCACCGTGCCGGCGGGTTCGTACTCGTGGTAGACCTCAGGCACCGATACGACATAGCCGTTGCCCGCCAGCAGCGTCGCGAGCCGGCGGATCGGCGCGGTCACCTGGTAGATTTCGGAGAAGAACAGCACGCCGGGGAAGCGCCCGTCGATCGCGGGGCGGAACAGGTGGGTGCGCATCGTCCCCACGCCGGGCACCGCCACGTCCTCAACTTCGTCGCTGCGCACGATCATGGTCGGTCTCCCCTGGCTGTGGCGCGCCGCTGTGGCAGCGTGGCCGCGGCGGGGCAAGGCGAACGCGGGGTTGAGGAAGCGAGCCACGGCAGCGATCACTCGTCCGACTGGACCAGCCATCTCACTTTTCCTCCGTCATCCCCGCGGAGGCGGGGATCCAGACGCGCGGGTGTGCGAAGGGGGCGCCGCGTCAGCGTCTCTGGATCCCGGCCTGCGCGGGGATGACCGGAGATGCGAGTGGCATTGCCACGTCTCTCGTTGCCATGTCGGACGACTACCTCCCTTGCCGACGGGCACTATGATCCATATACGGTTCGTATAGCCACCAGCCGAGGATACTCCCATGGGCATCGTCAAGATCGGCGACGAGCTGCATGCCGAGGCGCGCCGCGCCAGCGCGGTGATGTGCCGCTCGATCAACGCGCAGGCCGAGTTCTGGATGACCATCGGCATGCTCGCCGAGGCGCATCCGACGCTCAGCTTCAACGAGATCGTGCGCCGCCAATATGAGTCGGCGCAGCTACGCGCGGTCGCGGCCTGAGATGGTCAAGACGCCCGACGAACTGGCGCTGATGCGGCTCTCCGGCCGACTGCTCGCCTCGGTGTTCGAGATGCTGGACCGCCAGCCGCTCGCCGGAATGTCGACGCTCGCGGTCAACGACCTGGTCGAGCGCTACATCACGGTAGACCTGCAGGCGCGCCCCGCGAGCAAGGGGCAATACGGCTTCCAGTATGTGCTTAATGCCTCGCGCAACCAGGTGGTGTGCCACGGCGTCCCCGACGCCGCCGAGATCATCCAGGACGGCGACATCGTTAACTTCGACATCACGCTGGAGAAGAACGGTTTTATCGCCGATTCCAGCAAGACCTACGCCATCGGCACGGTGGCGCCCGCGGCGCGGCGGCTGGTGCAGGTGGCGCAGGCGGCGATGTGGCACGGAATCGGCGCGGTCCGCCCGGGCGCGCGGCTCGGCGACGTCGGCGCCGCGATCGAGCGCCACGCCAAGAAGCACGGCTATGCGGTCGTGCGCGAGTTCTGCGGCCACGGCATCGGGCGCGAGATGCACGAGGAGCCCCAGGTGCTCAACTTCGGCCGCCCCGGCACTGGGCCGGCGCTGCGCGAGGGCATGGTGTTCACGGTTGAGCCGATGCTCAACCAGGGCAGCCGCCGCGTCGACACGCGCGACGACGGCTGGACCGTGGTGACGCAGGACGGCAAGCTCTCGGCGCAGTTTGAGCATACGGTGGCGGTGACCGCCAGCGGCGTCGAGGTACTGACGCTCCGTGGCGACGAGCGCCGCGCCGCCTAGCGGCGGTGGCTCCGCGCCACGTTGTGCGCCGGCGAACGGCCGAAGCCCCGGGGCCCTGAGCGGACCGCGTGTGGATCTAAGCTCCTGCTTTCGCAGAAGCATCTCAGATAGCAGTCGGACCAACGTTGGCGGCGACACTCACGCCACCGCGACGGGTGCCTCCTCGGCCTCCTCACTCTCGGCCGCCTGGCGCGCCCACATCGCGGCGTAGAGCCCGTCGCGCGCCAGCAGCTCGGCGTGACTGCCGCGCTCCACCACGCGGCCTGCCTCCAGCACCACGATCTGGTCAGCGTGGACGATGGTGGAGAGCCGGTGCGCGATCACGATCGTGGTGCGCCCGCGCTCGATCGCGGCGAGCGTCTCCATGATCTCGCCTTCGGTGCGGCTGTCGAGCGCGCTGGTCGCCTCGTCGAGGATCAGCAGCGGCGGGTCCTTGAGCAGGGTGCGCGCGATCGCCACCCGCTGCTTCTCGCCGCCTGACAGCTTGAGCCCGCGCTCGCCGACGCGCGTTTTGTAGCCCTCCGGCTGGCGCTCGATGAAGCCCGCGATCGCCGCGCCGCGCGCGGCCGCGGCGACCTCGGCCTCGCCCGCGCCCTCGCGCCCGTAGGCGATGTTGTAGCCGATCGTGTCGTTGAACAGCACCGTGTCCTGCGGCACGATGCCGATCGCGGCGCGCAGCGAATCCTGCCGCACGCGCGCGATGTCCTGCCCGTCGATCGTGATCCGGCCCTGGTCGACGTCGTAGAAACGGTACAGCAGCCGCGCCAGCGTCGACTTGCCCGCGCCCGAGGGGCCGACCACCGCGCAGGTGGTACCCGCGGGCACGTCGAGGTCGATCCCCTTCAGAATCGGCATGCCCGCGTCATAGCCGAACGCCACGCCCTCGAAGCGGACATGCGCGTCCCGCACCAGCAGCGCGGGCGCGCCGGGCGAGTCGACCACCTCGGGCGCGGTATCGATCAGGTCGAACATCGCGCCCATGTCGATCACGCCCTGGCGGATCGTGCGATACACCATGCCGAGCAGGTCGAGCGGGCGGAACAGCTGCGACAGGAGCGTCGACACGAGGACGACGTTGCCCGCGGTGAAGCGCCCCTCGCTCCACCCCCAGGCGACCCAGGCCATGCCCGCGCCGAGCATCAGGTTGGTGATCAGCGCCTGGCCGATGTTGAGCCACGCCAAGCTGTTCTCGCTCTTCACCGCGGCCTCGGCGTAGGAGCGCATCGCGCCGTCGTAGCGCTTGGCCTCGCGCTCCTCCGCGCCGAAATATTTCACCGTCTCAAAGTTGAGCAGCGAGTCCACCGCGTGCGCCACCGCGCCGGTGTCGAGATCGTTCATCCGCTCGCGCAGCGACGATCGCCAGTCGGTGACGACGCGGGTGAACCAGATGTACAGCGCCACCATCGACAGCGTCGCGACCACCAGCGGCCAGCCGAACTTCACCTGGAAGATGCCCAGCACCAGCACCAGCTCGAGGATCGTCGGCGCGATGTTGAACAGCAGGAAGTACAGCATCGTGTCGATGCTCTTGGTGCCGCGCTCGACCACCTTGGTGACCGCGCCGGTGCGCCGCTCCAGATGGAAGCGCAGCGAGAGGCGGTGGAGGTGGCGGAACACGCGCGCCGCAAGCCGGCGCGTCGCCTCCTGCCCGACCTTCTCGAACACGGTGTTGCGCAGATTGTCGAACAAGGTGGTGCCAAAGCGCGCCGCGGCATAGCCGACGACCAGCAGCACGATCAGCGACACCGGCGTGGTCGGTATCGCCATGCCGTCGACCGCGCCCTGCAGCGCGAAGGGCGCGCCATAGACCTGCACCAGCTTGGAGACGACCACCAGCGCCAGCGCGCCCGCGACGCGCAGCTTCATCCCCGGCGAGTCGCTCGGCCAGAGATCGGGGAGGAAGCGGCGGAGCGTCGGCAGCAGCGGGCGCTCGGTGCCGGGGGCGGCGGGGCGGTCAGGAGGCATGTGCCGGAGATGTCGTGTGCCGGAACGGGAGCGTCAACCGCGCAGTCGCGATCGGAACGACGCGCCGCAGCGATCGTTTTTCACGACGAACGGAGGCAATGATGGACGCGGTGTTCTACGTGATGGCGATCCTGGGTTGCGGCGACAGCGCGAGCGGTTGCGCCGAGGCGCGCGTCGCGCCCGCGCATTACGCCACGGTGCAGCAATGCGAGGCGGCGATGGCCGACGTGCTCGCGCGCAACACCGATCTCGACTTTCCCGTGGTGAGTGCGGCGTGCCGGCGCAACGGGGCGCAGTGGGTCGAGCGTGATGCGGGTAAGCGTCGGGGGTGAGCTAGAACCTGCAGGTTTGTGACCTAGATCCTCCCCGCTCGTTGGGGACCGGCACAGGCTGGCGGAGGGGAGCTTCCGCAATTGTCCGGCACGATGGTCGAGAGTCCCCACCACCGTTCTGCGCGCGGCGTGCAGGCTTTGGTTTGGGCTTGGCAAGTTAAAGTCGTGTCCGGGAACACGATTTGCCTGCCCGCCGCATCCCCGTGCCGGGGACCACGGAGTTCTCTACCGCACCGCCGTCACGAAATAGTCGAGCGCGGTCGAGCTCCCCAGCGCGAACCCCTTAACCCCCAGCGTCAGCCCGGTGACGTCCGAGACCGTCAGACCCGCGTCCGCGATCATCGCGCTGAGCTCATCCGGCGTCAGGAACTTGTCCCAATCATGCGTGCCGCGCGGGATCTGGCCGAGCGCCTCGGCCGCCCCCACCAGCGCGGCGCGGGAAAGCCAGGTGCGATTGGGCGTGCTCATCACCAGCAGCCCGCCCGGCGACACCGCGTCCGCCAACCCCGCCACGAAGGCGCGCGCGTCGGCGACATGCTCGACCACCTCGAGCGAGGCGACCAAGTCGAAGGTCTCGCCCGCCACGGCCTCCACCCCGCCGACGCGATAGTCGATCGTCAGCCCGCGCTGCGCCGCATGGTCGCGCGCCACCGCGATGCTCTCCGCGGCGGCGTCGACCGCGGTCACCGCCGCGCCCAGCCGCGCCAGCGGCTCGGCGAGCAGCCCGGCGCCGCAGCCCATGTCGAGCACGCGCCGGCCCGCAAGCGGCCCGAACGAGCGGTCGTCGAGGTCCCAGTGGCGGTCGACCGCGGCGCGCAGGTAACGCAGCCGCACCGGGTTGAGCCGGTGCAGCATCGCCGACGACCCCGCCGGGTCCCACCAGTCGCGCGCTAGTCGACCGAAATGGGTCGCCTCCTTCGCCACCACCGAGGCATGCAGCGGCGAAGTGGTTGCGGTTGTTACGCTTGCGTCGGTCATGCGTGCTTCCTATCAGGACGCCCCTCTTCACCCAAGGCGTTTGGACACGGCATTGGCGCGGATCGTCATGAAGTTCGGCGGCACCTCGATGGCGGGCATCGAGCGCATCCGCTCGGTCGCGGCGCGGGTGAAGCGCGAAGTGGCCGCGGGCAACCAGGTGGCGGTCGTGGTCTCGGCGATGGCGGGTGAGACCGATCGGCTGGTCGGCTTCTGCCGCGAGGCCTCCCCGCTGTACGACCCGCGCGAATATGACGTCGTGGTCTCAGCGGGCGAGCAGATCACCAGCGGGCTGCTCGCGATCGCGCTCCAGGCGATCGACGTGCCGGCGCGCTCGCTGCTGGGCTGGCAGCTGCCGATCCGCACCGATACCGCCTTTGCCAAAGCGCGCATCGACACGATCGACACCGACGCGCTGGAGGAGAGCTTCGCCGCCGGCGCGGTGGCGGTGATCCCGGGCTTCCAGGGCGTCGCGCCGGGGCAGCGCATCACCACGCTCGGCCGCGGCGGCTCGGACACCTCCGCGGTGGCGGTGGCGGCAGCGATCCGCGCGGACCGCTGCGACATCTACACCGACGTCGACGGCGTCTACACCACCGATCCGCGGATCGTGCCGCGCGCGCGCAAGCTCGCCAAGGTGACCTACGAGGAGATGCTCGAGCTCGCCTCGGTCGGCGCCAAGGTGCTCCAGACCCGCTCGGTCGGGCTGGCGATGAAGGAGAAGGTCCGCGTCCAGGTGCTGTCGTCGTTCACCGGCGGCGCCGACGGGGAGGGGGCGCCGATGGCGGACACATTGCCCGGGACGATGATCGTGGGCGAAGAGGAGATCGAGGACGTGGAACGCCAGCTCATCACCGGCATCGCGCATGACAAGAACGAGGCCAAGATCACGCTGACGCGCGTGCCCGACCAGCCCGGCACGGTGGCGAGCATCTTCGAGCCGCTGGCGGCGGCGAACATCAACGTCGACATGATCATCCAGAACATCGCGCACCAGAGCGCGAGCAACGGCGCGAGCAGCACCAGCGCGACCGACGTGACCTTCACCGTGCCCGCAGCCGACCTGCCGCGCTCGATCGAGGCGCTCAACCAGGCGCGCGAGGCGATCGGCTTCGGCGAGCTGATCCACGACACGCGCGTGGCGAAGATCAGCGTCGTGGGGGTTGGCATGCGCAGCCACGCCGGCGTGGCGAGCACGATGTTCACCACCCTCGGCGCGCGCGGGATCAACATTCAGGCAATCTCGACCAGCGAGATCAAGGTCTCGGTGCTGATCCACGAGGACGAGACCGAGCTCGCCGTGCGCGTGCTCCACACCGCCTATGGGCTGGACGCCGAAGCGGCGTAAGGCTTCTCTACCGACGCAGGGCCGCCGAACAAGCGGCTCCGGGCGCGGCGACGATCCTCGCCTAGCAAGGACCGGGCTCCTTACGCCCCCACCCGCTCTCCCGGCATCGCCGCCTGGAAGCCGAGCGTGGCGCGGCTGCCCGGCGTGCCGGCGACATCGGCGATCAGGTACAGCGGGCGCCGCTTCGCCTCGATGTAGAGCCGTCCGAGATACTCGCCGATCATGCCGAGCACGAACATCTGGATCGCCGACAGCACCACCACCACCAGCATGGTCGAGGTCCAGCCCTGCACGCGCTCACCGCTGAAATAGCCGTAGCCGATATAGACCAGCAGCAGCAGCGAGCAGCCCGCCAGCACCACCGACAGGTGGCTCGCCCAGCGCAGCGGCGCGGTGGAGAAGCCGGTAACCGCGTCCAGCGCCAGCCGCATCATCTTGGCGAGCGGGTAGTTGGTCTCGCCGGCGTGGCGCTCGGCGCGATCGTACGCGAAGGGCACCTGGCGAAAACCGACCCAAGCGACCATACCGCGAATAAAGCGCGCCTGCTCGGGCAGCGACAGCAGCGCATCGAGCGCGCGCCGGGTCATCAGCCGGAAGTCGCCGGTGTCGAGCGGGATCGGCGTGTCGGTGACGCGGTCGAGCACACGATAGAAGGCGGCCGCGGTGGCCTTCTTGAAGAAGGTCTCGCCCTCGCGCTTGCGCCGCACCGCGTAGACGACATCGGCTCCCTCGCGCGCCATCATCGTACGCATGTCGGCGAGCAGCTCGGGCGGATCCTGCAGGTCGGCGTCGATGATCAGGATCTGCTCGCCCGCGCACAGGTCCAGCCCCGCGGTGAGCGCGAGCTGGTGGCCGTGGTTGCGCGACAGGTTGATCGCCACCACGCGCGGATCCGCCGCGGCGAGCCGCTGCATCGCCATCCAGCTGCCGTCGCGCGAGCCGTCATTGACCAGCACGATCTCATGATCGTCGCCCACCGCCGCGCGCGCCGCGGCGCTGACGCGCGCGTGGAGCAGCGGCAGCGTCGCTTCCTCATTGTAGCAGGGTACCACCACCGACAGCGCGGGGCGGGGCCGCGCCGTTGCGAGCGAGGACGGAAGATCAGGGAGAGCGGCGGCCGGCGGCGTGATCGCGGGCGGGGGCGCAGGCGGGAACATGGGTCACCGCCATAGCTTACCGTCACTCCTTCGTCACGACCTTTACCAGCCGGCCCGGTGTGAGGCGGACGTCGTCGTCGAGCCCGTTGAGCGTGAGGAAGCGCTCGCGCTGGAGCGTGTCATAGGCCATCTGTCGCGCGAACGTCTCCACCGTATCGCCCGGCTTGACGGTGCGAATGCGGACTCGCTTGCCCGAACCCTTCGCGTCATAGGCCAGCCCATCTAGCGCGCGCAGAAAGCCGGTATCCTCGGGCGGCGGGTCGAGCATCGGCTTGCCGGTCTGCCGCGCGAGCTGTGCGGCGCGGCGCACGCGGTCCTCGCCGTTGGGGTGCGTCGAGGCCCAGCTCGGCAGCTGCTGCCCGCTGCGACCGGCCGCGGTCGCCTGCAGCCCGGTCTCGGCATCGAGCGCCGCAAGCATGTCGGCCGCGGCATAAGGATCGTAGCCCGCCGCGGTGATGTAGCGCACGCCCAGCGCGTCCGCGGCATATTCCTGCTCGCGCCCGTAGCGCAGCGTGTAGAGCTGCGCGCCGCCGCGCGCGACCGTGCCGGCGAGCTGCCCCGCCGCGCCGTTGCCGGCCACCGCACCCACCACACCGGCGAGCACGCTGCCGATAGTCGCGGTGCGGTTGCGCGAGGCGCTGTGGCGCGCCGCGACATGCCCGACCTCGTGCCCGAGCACCGAGGCGAGCTCGGCCTCCGAGTTCATCAGCGCGAGCAGCTGGCGCGTGACATAGACGTAGCCGCCGGGGATCGCGAAGGCATTCTCCACCGGCGAATCGAGCAGCGTGATGGTGAAGTCGCCCTGCGCATTGGACAGGCCTGACTGTACCGCGACGCGTTTGCCGACGCGCTCGACCAGCGCCACCTGCGGACCGCTGTAGCGGCCGCCGAACTCCTTGACGAGTTGAGGGTCGGCCTGTGCGCCGGCGGCGCGGTCCTGCGGCGAGATCGACTGCGCGGTCGCGGGCGTCGCGGCCGTGAGCGCGGCGGCGAGCATGAGCTGTCGGTACATGGCTGGTCCTCCCGTCGCGGCATCAATGCCACAGCCGGCGTGCGGTTGCAGCAGGACGGCGCCGGCGGGTGAACCGATCTGGGGAGATGGCAGGGCGCGCTGCTCCCTCACCGAGTGGCCGTCAGCCTCGCCTGCGGCTTCTGCGCCACTCGCGCGCAGCTCTTCCCAACGTCATCCTGAATTTGCTTCAGGATCCACTCTTCCGCGCAGGCTCCGGCTCCGAGATATGCGGTGCGGTGGCTCCTGAAACGAGTTCAGGATGACCGAAGAAGAAGGGCAATCGTGCACGGGCCGTAACGCCTGCCCACCCTCACACCCGCTCCGCCGCGTTGACCGCCTCGGCGGCGCGCAGCGCGGCGAGCAGCCGCATCAGCTGATGCGCGTCGTGCACCTCGACGTCGATCGTGTTGGTGTGAAAACGCATGTCGCGGTTGTCGAGCCGCAGGTTGATGATGTTGGCCTTGTGCTGGCCGATGATCGTGGCGAGCATGCCGAGTGCGCCCGGCTCGTTGCGCACCTCCACGGAAATGCGCGCGGTGGCGCCCTCGGTGGCGTCGCCCCATTGCACGTCGATCCAGTCGGTCTCGTCGTCCGAGCGCTCGGCGAGGTCGGCGAGCACGCCACAGTCGATCGCGTGCACCTCGATCGAGGCGTCGGGGCGGCGCAGCCCGATGATGCGGTCGCCGGGCACGGGATGGCAGCATTCCGCCAGCTCATAGGCGACACCCGGCGCCAGCCCCTCGATCGAGATCGCGCTCGACTGCGGCGGCGCCGCCGCCACGTCGGCCCCCGCCGAACCGGGCATCAGTGCCTCCATCACCTGCGCGTCGGACAGGTGGCGGCGCGCGATCTGCTGGAACAGCGCGGCCTCGTCCGGCAGCTTGAGCCGCTTGAGCGCCTCGTCGAGCGCACTGTCCGCCAGTGCGGCGGGGAGGCGCTGGACGATGTCGTCGTACAGCTTGCGCCCCAGCGCGATCGTCTGCTCGCGTTCGGTGTTGCGCAGGTGGCGGCGGATCGCGGCGAGCGCCTTGGCGGTGATCGCCACCTTGAGCCAGGCGGGCTGCGGCGTCTGCGCTTTGGAGCGCAGCACCTGCACCTGGTCGCCGTTCTCGATCACGGTCGACAGCGGCACCACCCGGCCGTTGATCTTGGCACCCACCGCCTGGTCGCCGAGATCGGTGTGGACCGCGTAAGCGAAGTCGATCGGCGTCGCGCCTTTGGGCAGCTGGATCAGCTCGCCTTTGGGCGTGAAGGCGAAGATGCGATCCTGGTACATCGCGATGCGGGTGTGCTCGAGCAGCTCCTCGGGCGTCGCGGCGGTGTCGAGGATCTCGACCAGGTCCTTAATCCAGTCCTGCTGCGAATCGGGACGCAGCGCCGCCGCGCCGCCGACCGACTGTTTGTACGCCCAATGCGCCGCCAGCCCGAACTCCGCCTCGGCGTGCATCGCGGGGGTGCGCAGCTGAATCTCGATGCGACGGTTCTCGGCGTGGATCACGCTGGTGTGGAGCGAGCGATAGCCGTTCCGCTTCGGCGTGGAGATATAGTCCTTGAACCGCCCCGGTACCATCGGCCAGCGGCGGTGGATGATGCCCAGCGCGCGGTAGCAATCCTCCTCGGTCGGCACGATTGCGCGGAACGCCATAATGTCGGAGAGTTGCTCGAAGCTGATGTGACGCTCCTGCATCTTGCGCCAGATCGAATAGGGATGCTTCTCGCGCCCCGACACCTGCGCCTCGACCCCGGCACGGCCGAGCAGCAGCTTCAGCCCCGAGCCGATCTTGGCGATGCGGTCGCCGCCCGAGCCTTCCTTGAGCTGCTCGAGCCGCTTGGTGATCGACTGATAGGCCTCGGGCTCGAGCTGCTCGAAGGCGAGCGTTTGCATCTCCTTCATGAACTCGTACATGCCGATCCGCTCCGCGAGCGGGGCGTAGATGTCCATCGTCTCCTTGGCGATGCGGCGGCGCTTCTCCGGCTTGGGGATGAAGTGGAGCGTGCGCATATTGTGCAGCCGGTCGGCCAGCTTCACCAGCAAAACGCGGATGTCGCCCGACATCGCGAGGAGGAACTTGCGCAGGTTCTCGGCGGCGCGCTCGTTCTCGGTCTGCGCCTCGATCTTGCTGAGCTTGGTGACGCCGTCCACCAGCCGCGCGACGTTGCCGCCGAAGATCCGCTCGATCTCCTCGGGGGTGGCGACCGTGTCCTCGACCGTGTCGTGGAGGATCGCGGTGGCGATCGTCTCGTCGTCGAGCCTGAGCTCGGTCAGGATGCCGGCGACCTCGATCGGGTGGCTGAAATAGGGATCGCCGCTGGCGCGCTTCTGCGTGCCGTGCGCGTTGACGGAGAAGACATAGGCACGGTTCAACATTGCCTCGTCCGCCTCGGGATCATAGGCGAGCACGCGATCGATCAGTTCATATTGCCTCAGCACCTATCCAATGTGCTTACATCCACGGTGACAATGCAACAACGATGCCGAAAAAAACGTGTCGGCGTGTTGCTTGCCGCGTCGGGCGGCTATCGCGGGCGCGGCCGGCGGGTTAGCGTCGCGCGACGGAGTGGCGTGTGGAACAGCGGCGTTTGCGCGAGAATCTGACCGAATGCAGCCTGCCCGCCGCGCTGGAAGCGATGGGGGAGCGCTGGGCCTTCCTGATCCTGCGTGCCGCCTTGAACGGGCTGCAGCATTTCGAGGAGTTCCAGCAGGAGCTGGGGATCGCCCGCAACATCCTGGCCAACCGGCTGGCGCGCTTCGTCGCGCACGGCATCATGGAGCGCGGCGCGGTGCCCGAGGATCGCCGCAAGGTGGTCTATCGCCTCACCGACAAGGGATGGGCGCTGCTGCCGACCATGGTGGCGCTGCGGCAATGGGGCGAGCGTTGGGAGACCGGCTGCCCGGCCTCGCCGGTGCTGGTCGACGTGCGCGACGGCCGCCCGATCCGCCCCGTCGCGGTGCTGAGCCACGACGGCCGCGCGCTCGGCCGGGGTGAGCTCCACTGGGCGCTGGTGGAGTAACCGGGTCTAGCGGATGAAGCTGCCTTCGTTGGGCAGGGTCGCTTCCTCGGCCGTCGGCATCTTGCTGAATAACGCGCGATCCTCTGGGCCGAAGGCGTAACGCCAGATCACGAAGAGATAGGCCGCCATTGTCGCCGGCACGCCGGCCGACACCTGCAGCCAGCGCCACCCCGGCGGCAGCAGCGTGAACGCGCCTCCCACCGCGCCCCCCGCCAGCGCCGCCCACAGCAGCGGCCACCGCATCGGCGACACCGGCGCGCCGAGCAGCCGACCGAGCACGCGCGCCTTCACGAAGGAGGTGAGCAGCAGCACCAGCAGCAGCGCCACCGGCGCGCCCGCGGCCTGCTCGGTGATGCCGTAGCCGGCGTCGCGGATCAGCAGGATGAACGCGAACGACAACGCGATCTGAATCCCTAGCATCGTCGCCGAGATCAGCAGGTTGCGGTGCCGCGCCAGATACACAAGCGCCGATTCCGCCACCGCGCCGGTGGAGGCGCACACCTCGGCGAACAGCAGGAACACCATCGCCGCGGCGCCGCTGGTGAACTGCGGGCCGATCGTCGCCATCACCGCCTTGCGCGGGATCGAGGCGGTGAGCGCCAGCGCGAGCTGCGCGGCGATGATCCAGAACGCGACTTGGCGGACCTGCCGCGCGATCGCGCCGAGGTCGCCGCGGGCAATGCTGCGCGTCACCACCGGCCCGAGGATCGGGTCGAAGCTGGTCTTGAGCCGCTGCGGCAGCGAGGCGACCTGCTGCGCCATGTAGTAGATGCCAACGACGTTGGGCGCGAACAGCGTCCCCAGAATGAGCCGGTCGACATTGCGGCTGCCCCATTCCAACGCGTCGGCGCCGGCCAGCGGCGTGTTGGCGCGCGCCATCTGCCACAGCACGCTGAGGTGCGGCGACCAGCCGCTCGGCACGCCGTAGCTGCGCACCAGCGGCACGATGCTCGCGGTCAGCGCCGCCACCATCGAGGCGACATAGGCAAGCACCAGCCCATCCTTCAGTGTGAAGAAGGAGAAAAGAAAGGCGAAGATCGACAGCGTCCAGGGCTCGACGATCGCGCGCGCGGTGACACTCGCCTTGACGTCGTGGCGATAGGCCAGCGCGGCGAGGCTGACATCGCTCAGCGCGGGTGCGAGGATGATCAGCGGGAACAGCCGGTCCAGCCCGCCGATCGCCGAGTTCGGGTACATCGCCTGTGGGAAGGCGAACAGCACCGCGCTGGCGATCAGGCTCGCGACCAGCGCGAGGGCGAGCGCGTCGAACACGACATGGTTGTGCGGCCGCTCCGTCGAGGACAGCGCCTGCGCCAGCCCGCGTTTAAGGCCGAGCGTCGCGATCAGCGCGGCGAGCTCGACCACGACGACCGCGATGGCGAAGCGTCCGACCAGCGCCGCGCCATAAAGATGGCCTGCGATGAACAGGAAGGGGATGCGCGCGCCGAGCTTGAGGATGAACCCCGCGACGTTGGTGCGCCCGCCCTTGGCGAGCGCGGCGATGTCGTCGGGCTGGTCGGTCGCGGTCATGCGATGCCCGGCTGAGTGTGGGCGGGCGCTTGTGGCCGCGAGACGACACGCTCGGCTGTGAACGATCCTCCCCGCTCGCGGGGAGGGGGACCGCTCGCCGAAGGCGAGTGGTGGAGGGGGCTCTCCGCGAGCGCACCGTCTGCGGCCACCCCCCTCCACCAGCCTGCGGCTGGTCCCCCTCCCCGGGCCGGGGAGG
>Ga0265798_10007005_pt1 | contig 14690 bp, 18 predicted proteins | sample P3T30metagenome_FD_192430 | JGI IMG/M metagenome (GOLD analysis project Ga0265798, IMG submission 192430) | Plant litter microbial communities from East Loma Ridge, Irvine, California - P3 T30 | ecosystem: Environmental > Terrestrial > Plant litter > Unclassified | place: USA: California... | reverse complement strand
TCGGACGCATCTTGATCTCCTTGATCTCCTGCGTCTTCTGCGACTTGCGTGCGAGGTTCGCCTTCTTCTGCGCCTCGTACTTGAACTTGCCGACATCGAGGAACTTGGCGACGGGCGGATCGGCGTTAGGCGACACTTCGACCAGGTCGAGGCCATGCTCGGCCGCCTGCTCGATCGCTTCGCGCGTGTACATCACGCCCAGATTCTCGCCCTCGTGATCGATCACGCGGACCTTCTGGCTCTGGATGAATTCGTTGAATCGCGGGCCGTTCATTGCGGGCGTCTGCATCGGCCGGCGGATCGTGGGAGGACGTATGGGGGTTGCTCCTGAAGTTTCAGACAATATTTGGGCCGGTCTATAGCGCAGAAACGCGCGCCCGAACAGATGGCGAATAGCCGGCCCCGTTGGATCACATATCGGGTGCGCGAGCCTCGTCCGCAAGACGCGCGATCGCCTCGTCGAGCGTCAGGATGGTCTGGGCCTGGCTGCCGAGCGTGCGGAGTGCGACCTTGCCCTCCTCGGCCTCGCGCTTACCAACGACCAGCAGGTTCGGCACCTTCGCCAGGCTGTGCTCGCGCACCTTGTAGTTGATCTTCTCGTTGCGGAGATCGGTTTCGACGCGGATCCCGGCGGCTTTCAGCTTCGCCACGACCTGCTCGGCATACTCGTCGGCATCCGACACGATCGTCGCCACGACCGCCTGCACCGGCGCGAGCCAGAGCGGGAAGCGACCGGCATGATGCTCGATCAGGATGCCCAGGAAGCGCTCGAACGTGCCGAGAATCGCGCGGTGAAGCATGACCGGGCGATGCCGCTCGCCGTCCGCGCCCACATACGACGCATCGAGTCGTTCGGGCAGCACGTAATCGAGCTGCAACGTTCCGCACTGCCATGTCCGGCCGATCGCATCGGTCAGGTGAAATTCGAGCTTCGGACCGTAGAACGCCCCCTCGCCCGGCAACTCCTCGAAATGGAAGCGATCCTCCATCAGCCCGGCAAGCGTCAATGCCTCACGCAGATCGCCCTCGGCGCGATCCCACAAGGCGTCGTCGCCGGCGCGATTGTCGGGGCGCAACGCAAGCTTCACCATGTAGTCGGCAAAACCCAGGTCGCGGTACACCGCGTCGAGCAACTCGCAGAACGCGCGCGTCTCGGCGACGATCTGCTCGGGCGTGCAGAAGATGTGCGCGTCGTCCTGCGTGAACTGGCGGACGCGCATGATGCCGTGCAGCGCGCCGTGCGGCTCGTTGCGGTGGCAGCAGCCGAATTCGGCCAGCCGCAGCGGCAGGTCGCGGTACGACTTGATCCCCTGCCGGAAGACCTGGACGTGCGCAGGGCAGTTCATCGGCTTGAGCGCCATTAGGTCACCCTTGCCGGTCAGCACGGGCGCGTTCGGATCGATCCCGGGAACCTCGTCGGGGACCACGAACATGTTCTCGCGGAACTTGCCCCAATGGCCCGACGCCTCCCACATCTTGGCGTCCATCAGCTGCGGCGTCTTGATCTCGGCATAGCCCGCGGCGTCGAGCTTGCGGCGCATATACGCCTCGAGCTGCCGCCACATCACCCAGCCCTTGGGATGCCAGAACACCGAGCCCTGCGCCTCGGACTGGAGATGGAACAGGTCCATTTCCTGTGCGATGCGGCGATGATCGCGCTTGGCCGCTTCCTCGATCCGCAGCAGATGCGCGTCGAGCTGCTTCTTGTTGAGCCAGCCGGTGCCGTAGATGCGGGACAGCATTGCGTTCTTCTGGTCGCCGCGCCAGTACGCGCCCGACACGCGCGTCAGCTTGAACGCGGCCGGGTCGAGCTTCCCGGTCGAGGCCATGTGGGGCCCGCGGCACATGTCAAGCCACTCGCCCTGCCGGTAGATCGTCAGCTCCTCGCCCTCGGGCAGTTCGGCGGCCCATTCGGCCTTGAAGCTCTCGCCCTGCTGCGTCCAGCGATCGATCAACTGCTGGCGCGACCAGACCTCGCGCAGGAACGGCTCGTTCCGGGCGATGATCGCACGCATCTCGGCTTCGATCGCGGGCAGGTCCTCGTCGGTGAACGGGCGATCCTTCGGCGCGAAGTCGTAGTAGAAGCCGTCGTCGGTGGCAGGACCGAAGGTGATCTGCGTGCCGGGAAAGAGGTGCTGCACCGCTTCGGCCATCACGTGCGCGAGATCGTGGCGGACGAGTTCGAGCGCATCCGCCTCGTCGCGCGCGGTCACCAGAGCGAGTGCAGTATCGCCCTCGAACGGCCGGTTGAGATCGCGTACTTGCCCGTCGATGCGCGCGGCGAGCGCCGCCTTGGCAAGGCCCGGCCCGATCGCCGCGGCGACATCCGCGGGGGTAGTCCCGGGCGCAACCTCGCGGACGGAACCGTCGGGCAGCGTGATTCGGAACATTGCAGACATGGGAGACTTTCTCTCGGGGTGACGCGCGCGGACCGATCCGCGCACGGCGTGTATATAAGGTGATACGCGCACAGGGCTACTCCAGACGGACATGCGCCGGATTGGGGAGTATCTGGGCGTTTTGGGAGAGTGCGATGCTGGGTCTGCTGATGATGCTGTCCGCCGCTGCCACGCCTACTGCGGGCCCTGCTGCGACATGCGCGCCAACGAGGTTGGCGGCGTGCCGCGATACGAACCAGTTGATCACGGCGCCCGCGTTCACGGCGTCAGTCCGGCGGTTCATCGGCAAGCGCAAGGCGTCGTATCTTTATGCGAACGGCGATGTCGCGGATCAACAAATCGAGGTGCTGCATGGGCCGCCCGACGAACCGACCCGGATCGGGGCGCTGTACCGCTTCACCGCGTGCCGGCCGCATAGTTGTCCTGAGAAGGGCGCAGCGGTGCTCGATCCAGCCGGAAAGATCGTGGCGCTGGCGATCCTGTATTCGCCGTGCGCGACCGCCGACACGCGCGACTGCAATCGACGCGATGATCTGGTGGTGTTCATGCGCGAGCGGGATCGCTTGCAGCGAGTGGAGGTGGTGGCGAATCTACGCGCCTGGGCGGTGGAACAGGTCGCGGGGAGCTATACGGTGCCGGGGCAGCCTAAGGTGCGGTTCGGGGGGATGCAGGTGATCGATCCAACAGCGGCACAATAGCAGGCGGTTGTACCGCGACTACCACCCCGGCGAAGGCCGGGGGTGGAGCAAGGTCAGATGCTATCTGATACCCTGCTCAAACCACCCCGAACGGCACCACATGGTTCGCCTGCATATGCCCGATCTCCGCCCGCCCCAAATACGGCACCCCCATGTCCCGCGACCAGCGGATCATCATGTAGTCGAGCGTCTCGCCCCAGGGCGGATCGTTCTCCTGCACCGCCGTCACCGCACCGAGCCGCAACCCCGCGACACCCTTCAACTGCGTGGCGTTGGCGACCTTGAACAGCATCCGATCGATCGCATACAGCGGCTCCGAGACCTCCTCGACGATCAGCACATGATCGGTAAGATCAGGCAGCCACGGCGTGCCGATCAGCGAGGTCAGGATGCTGAGGTTGAACGCCGCAGACGGCCGCCCGTCGAGCCCCGGCTCCAGCCCCGCCCGATCGCCGCGCACCATCCAGCCGAGCGACCGTGCGACCGTCGCCTCGCCGTCATGCCGGTTGATGTCGCTAACCATCGGCCCGTGCACCGGCCGCCCGATCCGCCGTGCGTACAGCGCGCCGAGCAGGAAGCCGACGTCGGAATAGCCGAGATACGTCTTGTGCCGCGCCGCGCGACCGAGCTCCGGCATCACCATCGCCAGGATACGGTTCGACCCATAGCCGCCGCGCAGGAACCAGAGCGCGTCGAATGCCGGATCGTTGGCGTATTCGAGGAACGCAGCCGCACGACGAAAGTCCGAGCCAGCGAAATGGCCGTCGGTCTCCAGGCACTGCGGGTGAAAGACCAGCTCGACCTCAGGGAACGCGCTAGCCGCATACGCGGTGATCTTGGCGATCGCCGCGGGATTGGTCCGGCTCGACGCGGCGAGGACACCGATGCGCATTGTTGCTCCCGACCTTGCCCCGTTACCAAACCGCCCATATCGCGGGCCGATGGATATCAGCAAACCCTGTTTCTTCGTCGGCATCGGCGGCAGCGGCATGATGCCGCTCGCGATGATCCTCGCCGGCCGCGGCGCGACCGTCGCGGGTTCGGACCGCAACCTCGACCAGGGCCGCGTGCCCGCCAAGTTCGACGACCTGGCGGCGAAGGGTGTCGCGCTGTTCCCGCAGGACGGCAGCGGCATCGTCTCGGCCGACCAGCTCGTCATCGCCTCGGCGGCGATCGAGGCGAGCGTGCCGGACATGATCGCGGCGGATGTGCTTGGCTGCACCCGCTCGACCCGCGCGGCCATGCTGGCGTCGCTGTTCAACGACAGTCGGCTACCGATCGGTGTCGCGGGCACGAGCGGCAAGTCGACCGTCACCGGGATGATCGGCTGGATCCTTCACGCAGTCGGGCGCGATCCGACGGTGATGAACGGCGCGGTGATGAAGAACTTCGCCACCCCCGATGCGCCGTTCGCCAGCGCGCTGGTCGGAGAGGGCGAGGCGTTCGTGAGCGAAGTGGACGAGAGCGACGGTTCGATCGCGGGCTATGCGCCGAAGATCGCGGTGCTCAACAACGTCAGCCTCGATCACAAGTCGCTCGACGAACTGCGCGTGCTGTTCGGGGACTTCATCGCCAAGGCCGAGACGGCAGTGGTGAACGCGAATGATCCGGACGCGGCGGCGCTCGCGGCGCGGCTGCCGCGTGGTCAGGTCACGACATTCGCGATCGACGCGTCGGCCGATCTACGTGCCGAGAATTTGAAGCCCGAGTCGTTCGCGATCCGCTTCGACATCGTCTCGCGCGGCGTGCGGACGCCAGTGAAGCTAGCAGTCCCTGGCCGCCACAACGTGTCGAATGCGCTCGCCGCGATCGGGGCGGCGATGGCGGCGGACGTGTCGCTGGCCGATGCGGTCAAGGCGATCGCCGGGTTCACGGGCCTGCGCCGCCGTTTCGATCTGGTCGGCGAGGCCGGCGGCGTCGCGGTGATCGACGATTTTGGGCACAACCCCGACAAGATCGCCGCCACACTCGACACACTCCACGCATTCCCCGGTCGCTTGCTGCTGTTCTTCCAGCCGCACGGCTATGGGCCGCTGAAGGTGATGGGCCGCGAACTTGTCGCCACATTCGTCGAACGGATGGCGGAGGACGATATCCTCGTGCTCCCCGACCCGGCCTATTATGGCGGGACGGTCGCGCGGGAGGTTACGAGTGCCGACATCGTCGCGCAGATCGTCGAGGGTGGTCGCGATGCGCGCCATATCGCCGACCGCGCCGAAGCCGCCGCCGCGCTGGTCGCGGAAGCGCGCCCGGGCGACCGGATCGTCGTGATGGGCGCGCGCGACGACACGCTGAGCGTGCTTGCCAGCGGCATGGTCGACGCTTTGGCCGCGCGGTGATACGCTCACCGCTTAGGAGACCACCCATGTTCCGCCGCCTGTTCCTCGACCACCCCGACACCGTCGGCGAGAGTTACACCGAGCATTTCGGCGTCGCCGGGCGGTTCGGCATGATGATGATCAAGGGCGGCCTTGGCGCACTGGTCCATGCGTTCGTGCCGGCGCTGTGCAAGACGCGCGGGAGCGACACGGTCGCCGAACTGCACCGCGAGATGGTGCTGAAGCGCGGCGCCGTAGCGGCCGATCAGACGCAGATGAAGACGGTCGAATTCATCATCTGACGCGGTGAGACAGGTGCCGCGCGCACAGGCGCACGGCCAAAGGTTACGATAAAGTCACACCGAGAACGCGTTTGTGCAGGCTGGACAGCCGCGCCGAGTGACAAGTCACCCTTCCTCAGTGGAAAGCGTGGTTGACATGCTCAGATGTGATTGACAAGCTTCCTTTACCGATTCGATAAGGACGCGTGCCATGCTCATGAACCCGGCGATACGCCGTTATTACCGCCGCATCCTGCCGCTTGGCCTTGTCTACGCGGTGTTGCTGGTCGCGATCGTCGCGCTGTTCTGGCGCGGGGCGCTGCATGGTCCGATCGCCTATGTCGCCGCGCTGCTGCCCGCAGTGCCGCTGATCGGCACCTTCGTCGCGCTTGGCCAATATATGGTTGAAGAAACCGACGAGTATCTGCGCATGCTGATGATCCGTCAGTCGCTGATCGCCAGTGGGTTCATGGTTAGCGTCATGACCGCGTGGGGCTTTCTCGAAGGTTTCGGGTTGGTGCCGCACATCGTGTCCTATTACGCGGCGGTGCTATGGTTCGCCGGGCTGTGGATCGGCTGGGGGTATAATATCGTGGCAATGCGGCGCCCGGCGTGAAAAACCGTCTCAAGGTGCTGCGCGCCGAACGGGACTGGAGCCAGGGCGACCTCGCCGAGCGCCTCGAAGTCTCGCGGCAGAGCGTCAACGCGATCGAGACGGGACGCTACGATCCGTCTTTGCCGCTCGCGTTCAAGATCGCCGAACTGTTCGGGCTGGCGATCGAGGATATCTTCACCAGCCCGTCGAAGGAGCCCGTGACATAATTGCGCACCTCAAGACCCGCCTTGCGGCTACCGCGGTCACCCTGATGATCGCCCTGCATCCCGTCGGAAGCGACGCGCAATCTGCCCCCGCCGCCACGCCAAAGGTCGAGGCGGGCGCGACGCAGATGCCGCATATCTCGGTGCAGACCATCGGCAAGGGCACGCCGGTGATCCTTATTCCGGGACTATCCTCGCCGCGCGCGGTGTGGGCGGGCGTCATGCCCACACTCGCCAAGTCGCACCGGGTGTATGTGGTGCAGGTCAACGGCTTCGGCGGCGACGATCCGCGCGCGAACCTGTCGCCCGGCATTCTCGACGGGATCGTCGCCGACCTGCACACGCTGATTGCCACGTCGATCACTGGGTCGAAGCTTGGCAAGCCCGCGATCGTCGGGCATTCGATGGGTGGCCTGGTCGCGCTGATGCTGGCGAAGGCGCATCCGGAAGACGTCGGCAAGCTGATGATCGTCGATTCGCTACCGTATATCGGCGAGATCTTTGCGCCCGGCGCGACCGTGGCGGCGCTCGAACCGCAGGCCAAGGCGATGCGCGCGGGCATCGCCGCGGCGTACGGGAAGCCGGCCAACCCGGCGGCGAATGCGGCGCTTGCCGAGCGTATGGCACTGAAGCCCGCCTCTCGCGCGGCGGTCGCCGGCTGGGCGGCAAAGGCGGATGCGCGCGTCGCGGCGCAGGCGATGTACGAGGACCTGACCACCGACCTGCGTCCAGACATGGCATCGATCGCAGCCCCGATCACCCTGGTCTATCCGTGGAACGCGGTGGGACCGACCAAGCCGGTTGCCGACGCACTCTATCGGAAGGCCTATGCCACTGCACCGCGCGTAACCTTCGTCGATATCGGCGATGCGGCGCACTTCGTGATGCTCGATCAGCCTGCCGCGTTCCAGGCTGCACTCGACGCCTTTCTCCGGCGCTGAGGGGCGGCTAAGGTGTCGGCATGACCGACATCGCCACGCCGCCTGCACCGACGCCCCCCGTCAAGGCCCCCGTCAAGGAGCGCCCTCGCCTCGCCTATCATCACACGCCTGGAACGGGTCCGACTCTGGTGTTCCTGTCGGGGTATGCGTCCGACATGAACGGCACCAAGGCGGTGACGCTGGAGGCGTGGGCGAAGTCAGAGGGCCGTGCGTTCCTGCGGTTCGATTATGGTGGGTGCGGGCAGAGCGAGGGGGCGTTCGAAGACCAGACGCTGGTCGACTGGCGCGACGACGTGCTGGCGATGATCGACGCGCTGGCCGAGGGCTCCGCGATCCTGGTCGGATCGTCGCTGGGCGGGTGGCTGATGTTGATGGTGGCCAAGCTGCGGCCCGACCTGATCAAGGGGTTGGTCGGGATCGCTCCGGCACCCGACTTCACCGACTGGGGTTTCACCACCGACGAGAAGATGACGCTGCTCAGCAACGGGCGACTCGAGCGCAAGAACCCCTATGGTCCCGAACCGACGGTATATACCCGCGCGTTCTGGTCGTCGGGTGAGGCGAACCGGCTGATGTTCGGCGAGATCGCATTCGACGGGCCTGTTCGGCTGGTCCAGGGACAGCGCGATCCCGACGTGCCGTGGCACCGCACCGCGCGCCTTGCCGAGCTGTTGCGTTCAGCCGACGTGCAGACGTGGCTGGTCAAGGACGGCGACCACCGCCTGTCGCGCGACAGCGACATTTCCCTCATCATCCGGGCGGTCGAGGATGTGATCGCCGCCCTATGATCTTGGTTTTGCTCGCTCTCGCTCTCGCTGCCGCTCAGACCGCTGGCCAAGCCACTGGCCAGACCTCCGGCTTGGCACCGGCGCAGGCCGGGCCGCTCGATATCCGGGCCGACCGGTTGCAGCGCTGTATCGCGCTCGTCCAGACCGATCCGGCGGCGGCGCGGGCCGAGGCGGCGCGGTGGCGGATCGCGGGCGGGCGCTTTGCGGCGCGCGAATGTGCGGGGCTCGCCTATGCGGCGGAGAAGGCATGGCCGGCGGCGGCGGGCGAGTTCGAGGAGGCCGCGCGAGCCGCGCAGCTCGCCAAGAATGCCGGCGCTGCGACCTATTGGGCGCAGGCGGGCAATGCGTGGCTGGCGGCGGCCGCCCCGGCCAAGGCGCGTGTTGCGCTCGATTCGGCGCTGACCGCGGGGACGCTGACCGGCTTGCCGCTGGGCGAGGCGCAACTCGATCATGCGCGCGCGCTGGTCGCGACCGGGGACCTGGAGTCGGCGCGGACCGATATCGATCTGGCGCTGACCAACGCGGCGGACGATCCGCTCGCGTGGCTGTTATCGGCGACGCTGGCGCGGCGCGAGGGGAATCCGGCGCGCGCGAAGAAGGATATCGGCGAGGCGCTGAAGCGATCGGCGGACGATGCTTCGGTACAGCTGGAGGCCGGGAATATCGCTGCGCTGGCGGGCGACGAGGCCGGGGCGCGTTCGGCGTGGGGTCAGGCGGCGCGGTTGGCGCCGGATACGCCGGTGGGACGGAGCGCGGTTACGGCTTTGCGGCAGTTCGACGGGCAAAGCACTGCTCCTCGTCCCAGCGCTCCGAACAGCGGCGCTCCAATCGGCCGCTAGCGCCACCACCCCGGCGGAGGCCGGGGCCCAGTTGGAAAGGTGGTTGTAACGAAGCGCCGTCCTTAATTGGCAGCGTCCCCCACCTGGGCCCCGGCCTTCGCCGGGGGGGGCTTTATGCCCTCCAGCATTTGCAGCCCTTTCCCCCCACAGCCCCCGTCCCTATCTGCCTCTCCGAACAACCCTCGGAGCAAGCATGAAATATCTCCACACGATGATCCGCGTGACCGACCCGGCGAAGACGATCGCGTTCTTCGAGACGCTGGGCCTGAAAGAGGTCCGCCGGATGGAGAACGAGAAGGGGCGCTTCACGCTGATCTTTCTGTCGGTCCCCGGCGACGAAGGTGCCGAGGTCGAACTGACGCACAATTGGGATCCCGAGGAGTATGGCGAGGGTCGCAACTTTGGTCACCTCGCCTACCGCGTCGACAACATCTACGACACCTGCCAGCGGCTGATGGATTCGGGCGTGACGATCAACCGGCCGCCGCGCGATGGCCACATGGCGTTCGTGCGGACGCCCGACAACATCTCGATCGAGCTGTTGCAGGCCGATCGTCCGCTCGATCCCGCCGAGCCGTGGGCGTCGATGCCGAACACCGGCAAGTGGTGACCTGCTGATGCTCGATATCGTCCGCGTGCCGGTGCTGGCCGACAATTACGCCTGGCTGATCCACGACACCGTCTCGGGCGAGACGGTGGTGGTCGATCCGGGCGAGGCGGGTCTGGTGATCGCCGCCGCGAAGAAGCGCGACTGGCGAATCGACCGGGTGTGGACGACGCACTGGCATCCCGATCATACCGGCGGGAATGCCGAAATGAAGGCCTATGGCGCCACGATCGTCGGACCGGCGGCCGAGGCGGACAAGATCCCGACGCTCGACGAGCAGGTCGGCGAAGGTGACGTCGTCCGTCTTGGTGCGCACGAGGCGACCGTGATGACGGTGCCGGGGCATACGCAGGGGCATATCGCGTTCCACTTTGCCGACGATGCGGCGATCTTCACCGGGGATACGCTGTTCGCGATGGGCTGTGGGCGGCTGTTCGAGGGGACGCCGGCCGACATGTTCGCGAACATGCAGCGCTATGCGACGCTGCCGGACGAGACCGAAGTGTTCTGTGGGCATGAATATACGCAGAGCAACGGCCGCTATGCGCTGGTTGCCGAGCCGGACAATGCGGACATCGTCGCGCGGATGGTTGAGGTTGATGCGGCGCGCGCGAAGGGTGAGCCTACCATGCCGACGACGATCGGGATCGAGCGGGCGACCAACCCGTTCCTGCGGGCGACGTCGGTCGAGCAGCTTGCAGGCTATCGTGCGGCGAAGGATGCGTTTCGCGGATAAAGGGCGCATGAGGGTGGCGGGGATTTTGAGGAGCGTTGCGATGCGAATGCGAACCCTGCCACTCTTGATGCTGCCCGCACTCCTGTTGGGCGCATGTACGCAGACCCAAGCGGAGGTCGAACGTGCGCAGGTGCGCGAGGCGGGCGTGCAGGAGAAGCTCGCGAAGGAACTCGCCGGGCTCGTGCCGGGCAAGCCCGAGACGTGTATCAGCCAGTTCCCGCAGAAGCAGAGTTCGGGCTTCGGCGCGACGATCCTGTACCGGGTCGACCGGGGGCTGGTCTATCGCAGCGATACCGCCGGGGGCTGCGAGGGGATCGCGCGCGGCGATATCCTAGTCACGCGCACGCCGAGCGGACAGCTTTGTCGCGGCGACATCGCGCAGACGCTGGACCAGACCTCGCGCTTTCCGACCGGGAGTTGCAGTTTCGGCGACTTCGTCCCGTATCGGAAGCCCTGATGCGCGCGCTGCTCGTCGCGGCATTGGCGCTGCCTCTTATCGCCGGCCGATCGGACCCGCTTGAGGGACGTATCGCAGGCGCGCCGGTGCGGTGCATCGACCTTCAACAGCTCAACGGGCCCGAGATTGTCGATTCGCAGACGATCCTGTATCGGCAATCGGGCAAGCGGATCTGGAAGACGGGACCGGTCGGCGAGTGTGCTTCGCTTCGGCCTCTCGATACGTTGATCGTCGATGTCTATGGCGGGCAATTGTGCCGAAACGACCGGTTTCGGACGGTGTCGGTGGGTATGTCGATCCCGTCGGGCTATTGCCGGTTTCGCAATTTCACGCCGTATGACAAGGTGAAGTAGCGCCTAGTTCAGCCTCAAGGCGCCCTCCCCACTTGTCGCACCACCCGGCGGAGGCCGGGGCCCAGTTGGGGCACGACGATGGCGTAAGACGGCGCTCCGTTACAAAGACCTTTTAAACTGGGCCCCGGCCTTCGCCGGGATGGTAGAAGTAAGGCCGAACATCGCCCCCCTCCGTCATCCTGACGAAAGTCAGGATCCAGGTTACTCAGGGCAACGTGCGTGGTTCTGGATCCTGACTTTCGTCAGGATGACGGAAGGGCGGGAGGGCTCAGTCCTCGAATACCGCCGCCCGCTTCTCCATATTCGCGCGGACCTGCTCGACCTGATTAGGCGTGCGGATGACCTTCAGCTGCTCTTCGGTTTCCGCGTGCAGCACCGCTACCGCATCGGCATCCGCAGCAAGGTTGTAGAGTGCCTTCGATCCGCGGATCGCGTGGGGATTCCTTCCCGCGATCTCGCGGGCGAGCATCATCGCCTCGCCGAGCGGGTCCTCCGACAGCCGCGTGACGAAGCCGTGCCGTAGTGCCTCCGCGCCATCGAACTCACGGGCGGTGTAGGTAAGTTCGCGCAGCACGTCGTCGCGGGCTAGCGTGCGCCATAACGCGATGCCGGCCATGTCGGGGACCAGGCCCCAGTACGTCTCGCGGATCGCGAAGCGGGCTTGCGGGTGGGCGATGCGGATGTCGGCACCCGACATGATCTGGAAGCCGCCGCCGAACGCGACGCCGTGGACTGCGGCGATCACCGGCATCGGCAAGGTGCGCCAGCCCCAGGCGACCTGTTGGACGAGGTTCGCCCCCTCCTCGGTCCGGTCGCCTAGCGCCAGCCCGGAGCCGCCGTTCGCCATCGAGGCCATGTCGAGGCCGGCGCAGAAGGCCTTGCCCTCGCCGGAGAGGACGACGCAGCGGACGTCGGTCCTGCCCTTAAGTTGGTCGATCGCGGCGGCGATGCCTTCGAACATCGCTGGGTCGATCGCGTTCATCTTGTCGGCGCGCGCAAGGCGGACGTCGGCGATGCCGTCCGTGACGGTGATGGTGACCCGGTCGTTCATAGTGGCGATCCTCTCGATCTTTGCGCGAACGCTAACCGCGCCTGGGCCCGCCCGCAATGTTGCGCGCGGCCACCCGGCGTGTAGAGGCGGGCAATGGCTGGTTTTGATCCACAATGGTTTGCGACGCGCGGGTTCGGCGGGCACGGTGCCGCGCTGGGGATGCGTTATCACGCGCATGGCGACGACTGGGCGGAGCTTGCGCTGCCCTATGACGAACGGCTGATCGGCGACCCCGCGAGCGGCGTGATCGCGTCGGGGCCGATCATCACGATGATGGACATGGCGACGAGCCTCGCGATCTGGATCAAGTGCAACGCGTTCGTGCCGCATGCGACGCTCGACCTGCGGGTCGATTACCTGCGGCCGGCGACGCCGGGGAAGACGGTGATCGGGCGCGGGGAGTGTTACCGGATCACGCGCTCGATCGCGTTCGTCCGCGGGCAGGCGCATGACGGCGACCCGGACGACCCGCTGGCGCATGTCGCGGGGACGTTCATGGTGGTGGGCGACGTCGCCGGCATGGGTCTCAACAGAAGGATCGAGGCATGACGATCGGCCTGCCGCCCTATGCGGAGATCCTCCGCGTGTCGGTCGAGGCCGAGGATGGCGCACCGCCGGTGTTGCTGATGCCGTTTGCGGATGACGTGCTGGGGCGGCCGGGGTTTCTGCATGGGGGCGCGATCTCGGGGTTGCTGGAGATGGCGGCGATTGCGGCTTTGCAGCATGCGTTGGAGGCGGAAGGTGGTGGGCGGATCAAGCCGGTGAACGTCACCGTCGATTTCATGCGGGGTGGCAGGGACAAGCCTACGCGGGCGGCTGGGGTGGTGACGCGGTTGGGGACGCGGGTGGCGAACGTCGAGGCTACGGCGTGGCAGGACGAGCGGGAGAAGCCGATCGCCGCCGCGCGGATGAATTATCTGATCGTACGCGACTAGCACGCTTCTGCTCCCCTTCCGCTTGCGGGAGGGGTCGAGGGAGGGGAGTGCCTCACAGACCGGACGCCATTACGTACGTCGCGCCCTCCCCTAACCCCTCCCGCAAGCGGGAGGGGAATTTAGGTTACTTCGCGGTCAGTTTGATAAGGCGGCCTTGCGAGTCGCCGCCGTCTTCGAGGACCCAGATCGCGCCGTCGGGACCTTGTTCGACTTCACGGATTCTCGCCCCCATGTCCCATTGGTCGCCCTTTGCCGCATTCGTGCCGGTCAAGTGCACGCGGACGAGGGACTTCGAGGACAGGCCGCCGATGAACGCGTCGCCCTTCCACTGCGGGAACATGCTGCCCGAATAGATCATCAGGCCACCGGGTGAGATGACTGGGTTCCACGACACCTTGGGCGGCTCGTAACCGTCGCCGGGCTTGTGATCGGGGATGTCGGAGCCATCATAGTTGCTGCCGTTCGACGCGTTGGGCCAGCCATAGTTGAGGCCGGGCTTGATGAGATTGACCTCGTCGCCGCCCTTCGGCCCCATCTCTTGCTCCCAGAGATTGCCCTGTGCGTCGAACGCGATACCGAGCAGGTTGCGGTGGCCGTAGCTCCAGATTTCGGGTGCGAAGCCCTTCGCCACCAGCGGATTGCCGGGGGCGGGCTTGCCGTCGAGCGTGAGACGCAGGACCTTGCCGAGCGTCATCTTGGGGTCCTGTGCGGGGGTGAATTTCTGGCGCTCGCCGTTGGTGAAGAACAGGTATTTGCCGTCGGGCGAGAACGCGATGCGGCCGGAATAATGGCCGTTGCCCTCGACGAACGGCCGCGCGCTGAACAGCGCTTCGATCTCGCCGAGACGCTGGCCACCACCGCCGTTCGGACGCAGGCGGCCGCGTGCGAGGACGACGCCCTTGCCGCCCTCGCCTGCGGTCGAATAGCTGAAATAGACGCGCTGGCTGGTCGCGAAATCGGGCGCGAGGACGACGTCCATCAGGCCGCCCTGCCCGGCCGAATCGACGGTGAGCGTCGCGACGGTCTGGCGCGACTTGCCGTCGGCGGAGACGAGCAGCATCTGGCCCTTCTTCTCGGTCACGAGCATCCGCTTGTCGGGCAGGAAGGTCATCGCCCAGGGCGAATCGAAATCGGCGACCACGGTTTCCTTGAAGGGCTTCCCCGCCGCAGCCGGTTGAGCCGAACAGGCGGTCGAGGCGAGCAGCGTGGTTGTCAGCAACCCAGTGGCGAACAGCGTTTGGCGAATCATGATTGTCTCCCGGAAATCCCTGCGCAAACGCAAGGCAACGAACGAAGGTTGCTCCCGCTTGCGGACCGGCGCCAGCCCGCGTATAGACACCTCACTTCTCTACATCGCCAGATGAAGAGGCTGCGGGGCTTGCTCCGCGGCGGCAATCACCTGTGCTTTGGCCCTGTTTGGAATTTCGATGGCGAATATCGCCCTGCTGACCGACCTGATCGAACCCGA
>Ga0265798_10007004_pt1 | contig 14691 bp, 13 predicted proteins | sample P3T30metagenome_FD_192430 | JGI IMG/M metagenome (GOLD analysis project Ga0265798, IMG submission 192430) | Plant litter microbial communities from East Loma Ridge, Irvine, California - P3 T30 | ecosystem: Environmental > Terrestrial > Plant litter > Unclassified | place: USA: California... | reverse complement strand
TCCGCGCCGCGAGCGCCGGCTCGCCCAGCACGCGCGCGCAGCCGTCGGCGAGCGCGTCGGCGTCCTCCGCCGCCACCAACAGCCCGGTGCGCTCGTGCGCGATCGCCTCGACATTGCCGCCCGAGCGAGTCGCCACCACCGGCGTGCCGACCAGCATCGCCTCCACCAGGGTACGGCCGAACGGCTCGTCGACCGCGGGCACCATCAGTAGGTCGCTTGCCGCCAGCCAATAGCCGCCCGGGGTACGGTGACCGAGCAGGTGGATCCGGTCCGCCACGCCCGCCGCGGCGGCGCGCGCGCGCACCTGCTCATCCATGCCGTCGAGCGCTTCGCCGAACATCACGCCGGCGACGTCGAGCTCGGGCCGGCGCGCGTGAAGCGCGGCGATCGCGTCGACGAACAGCAGCGGGCGCTTCCGCTCGATCATCACCCCGGCGTAGGCGACGTAGCGCGTCCCCCCGCCCGGCGGGATCAGCGCGGCCAGCGCGGCGCGCGCCTCGGCGCGGTCATGCTGCATGTGATGGTCGAACGGGCTACGGATCACGCGCGTGCGCGCCGCGGCGGAATAGCGCCCCGGCTTCGGCGCGGAGAAGGCCGATACCGACACGACGCGGTCGGCGAGCAGCGGTGCGACCATTCGCAGCCCCATCGCATCGGGCGCCCCGCGGTGGTGCCACAGCAGCCGCGCTTGCGCGAGCTTGGCGGCCAGTCCCCAGGTCGCATGGCTGCGCCCGTCGTTGCTGTGGACGATGCCGATCCCGCGCGCGCGCAGATAATCGCGCAGCCGCAGCGAGGTGGCGACCAGTCGCGCCGCCCCAGCGAGCGAGACGGCGCGACCGTGCACCATCTCGGGTGACAGCGGCGCGGGTTCGGTCGCGATCCCGGCCTCGGCGAAGAAGCGCGCCATCGCGCCGTCGGGGTGCTGCAACAGCACCAGCGGCGTGTAGCGCGCGCGATCGAGCCGCCGGATCAGCCCGGCGGCCGAGACGTGGCTGCCGCCGATCAGGTCACCGACGAACGGGAAGCAGACCGTCGTCACTCACTTGTTCCAGGCGGGCAGCGGTGCCTCCAGCGCGAGCCACTCGGCCTCGGCGCCGCCGTTGAAGCGATCGGCGATCTCGAGCCGCGCACCGTCGTCCGAGACGCGGAACAGCGTCGCGACGTGGCGCCGCTTAAGCGTCCGCGCCAGCAGCAGCCACGCGCCGGGGCCCGACAGATAGCTCACCGTATGCGCGATGCCGAGCCGTAATTGCTCGACGCTGAAGTAGCCGGGATGCAGCAGGTTGGCGACGCGCACCAGGTCGAAGCGGCGGTAATAGGCCGCGGTCGGCACGAAGATGTCGTTGCACTCGATCGTCACGCGCGGGCGCTCGGCCAGCCGCGGGCTGACGAGCCGCACCGCGCTGGCACCGGAGGCGCCCGCCGCGACCAGCCGCCGCGCGCGCCCGCCGAGCGTGGCGTTGAGCGCGCTGCGTACGCCGCGCATCCCGGTGTAGCGGTCGGCGCGGCGGAACCACGGGCGCACCGGCAGGCCGAACAGATCGTGCTGGATCGGCGCGCCGCCGTCGTCGAGCAGCGTCCGCACCCCCGGCAGCACGCGGACGAGATGCCCGCTGACCGAGCGGTCGGTCCCCGTCACGCGCGCGTCGATGCCCGCCTCGCGCAACCGGTCGTACAGCGCCAGCGTCGTCGTGCCCGAGGAGACGCCGATGTCGAGCACCTCGCGGATCGGCCGTCCCGATTGCCGCAGCAGCGCGATGCAGGCGGCGTCGAGATCGGCGAAGCGATCGTGCGCGGTCGTCTTGTACGTGGCATTATTGGTGCGCAGCTCGTTGAAGAAGCTGTCCTCCTGCGCGGGCCAGATCTCCTTCGGATCAGCCGCGAAGAATCGCGCTGCGGTCATCGGCATGTTCAGTCCCCCCGGTCGCCGCGATCCTAGCAAAGCCGTCGTCGCGACCGAGCGGCGATTCGGGATTACGCCCGCGGGACGCCGCCGCGACCTCGCGCTTGCGCTAGAACAGGGCCGCACGAGGGGGGCAGACGTGGCGGGTGAGCGGTTGAGGACGGCGGCGACGTGGGCGCTCACACCGGCGCGGTGGCGCGCGCTGCTGGGCGAGCGGCGCGTCCGCGCGGTCGGGCATCTGCTCACCGGCACCGCGGCCACGGTGGGGATCACGCTGATCACGGTAGGGCTCGCGGCGCGCGCGCTCGGACCGGCGGGCTATGGCGTGCTCGCGCTGGTGCTGACGCTCGGGCAAGCGTGCGAGCGGCTGCTCAGCTTCCAGTCGTGGCAGCCGCTGATCCGCTACGGCGCCGCGCTCGACTCGCCCGAGCACGAGGCCGACTATCGCAGCCTGCTCAAGTTCGGGTTGCTGCTCGACCTGGGCGGCGGCGCGCTCGCCTGGGCGGTGGCCAGCCTGTTGGTGCTAGCGGGCCGACTGCTGTTCCACCTCGACGGCGCCACGGTGGTGCTCGCGCTCGCCTATATGGTGTCGCTGCTGTTCAACCTGAACGGCATCAGCACCGCCATCTTCCGGCTGACCGGCCAGTTCCGGCTGGTCGCGCGGGTGCAGGTGATCAACGCCATCGTCCGCCTCGCCTGCGTCGCCGCTGCCTATGCGGCCGGCGCCGGGCTGGCGAGCTTCGTGCTGATCTGGGCGGTGACTCAGGCGCTCGGCTCGCTGGCGAATTTCGCGACCGCCTGGTGGCTGCTGCGGCGCGCCGGACGCCACCGGCTGTGGCGCGCCTCGCTGGCAGGGCTGCGCGAGCGTTTCCCTGGGCTGTGGCGGTTCGCGCTGGGCTCCAACCTGTCGCTCAGCCTGTGGGCCAGCGCGCAGCAGGTCGATACCTTGCTGGTCGGCTGGCTCGCCGACCCGGTCTCGGCGGGCCTCTTCCACATCGCCAAGCGGATCAGCCGCGTCGTCCAGCAGGTCGGCAGCCAGGTCGAATCAGTGGTCTACCCCGATCTCAGCCGGCTCGCCGCGGCGGGCGAGCAGCGCCAGTTCAACCGCGTGCTGCTGCAGACCGAGGCGATCCTAGCGGCGTTCGGCGGGGCCTGCTTCGTCGGCGCGCTGCTGCTCGCGCCGACGCTGCTGCGGCTCGCCGCCGGCCCCGGCTTCGCCGCCGCGGCGCCGCTGCTGACCGTGCAGATCCTCGCCGTGTCGCTGACGATCAGCGGCGCGGCGAGCCGTGCGGCGCTGCTCGCCAAGGGGGCGCAGTCGGCGGTGCTGCGCGTCGTCGGCGCGGCGACCGCGACCTTCTATCTCACCGCGCCCTTCCTGGTGCTGTGGATCGGCGCGATGGGCGCCAATGTCGCGCACGTGCTGTTCGGCACGGTGTGGCTCGCGGGACTGACGCTGTCGCTACGGCGCCTGCCGCGGCAGACGATCGGCGCGGCGGCGGTGGCATGAGGGGAGTGACAGAGCGCGCCGTCCCCCGGACCGCGGCTCAATAGGCGCGCGCGACCGCGAACTCGACCGCCTCGATCATCGAGTCCTTCGCGGCGCTCGCCGGGAAGAGAGCAAGCGAGTCGATCGCGAGCTGACCGTAGTGGCGCGCCCGCGCGAAGGTGTCGTCCACCGCGCGCGACTGGCGCACCAGCGCCACCGCCTGGGCGAACTCCTCGTCGCCGGCCCGGCGACCGGAGACGGCGTCGCGCCAGAAGGCGCGCTCGTCCTCGCCGCCGCGGGCATAGGCCAGGATCACCGGGAGGGTCATCTTGCCCTCGCGGAAGTCGTCGCCCGCGTCCTTGCCCATCGTCCCCGAGTCGCTCGTGTAATCGATGGCGTCGTCGACCAGCTGGAAGGCGATGCCGAGATTGCGGCCGTAGGCGTCGAGCGCCAGCTCCTCCGCCTCGCCGCGATCGGCCACCACCGCCGCGATGCGGCAGGCAGCGGCGAACAGCGCCGCGGTCTTGGCGCCGATGATGTCGAGGTAGCGCTCCTCGCCCAGATCGATCCGGCGCACCGCGGTGAGCTGATTGACCTCGCCCTCGGCGATCACCGCGCTGGCATTGGACAGGATCTCGAGCGAGCGCAGGCTGCCGCCCTCGACCATCAGCTCGAACGAGCGCGAGAACAGGAAGTCACCGACCAGCACGCTGGCGGGATTGCCCCAGATGATGTTGGCGGTGCGCTTGCCGCGGCGCAGGTCGGAGCCGTCGACCACGTCGTCGTGGAGCAGGGTCGCGGTGTGGATGAACTCCACGGCGGCGGCGAGCAGATGGTGGCGTGTCCCACCATAGCCCAGCAGCCGGGCTCCCGCGAGCGTCAGCATCGGACGCAGGCGCTTACCGCCCCCCGCGATCAGATGCCCGGCGAGCTCGGGGATCAGCGGGATCTCCGAGCGCATGCGGTCGACGATCACGCGGTTGACCGCCGCCATGTCCTCGGCGACTAGATCGATCATCGGATCGAGCGACGGCGACGTGCCGGCGAGACGGTGGAGAGTGGCGCTCATCTACGATCGCCCTTAGGGGGTCGCACGCGCGCAACGCAAGCGCGGGCTTGCTGTTCGTCATCTCGATCAGCATGGAGACCGCGCGCGCCAGGGAGCCAGCGATGACCGACGACGTCCTGAAACGCTACCGCAAGAGCATCGACAATATCGATGCCGCCTTGGTCTGCCTGCTTGCCGAACGCTTCAAGATCACCCAGGCGGTCGGCGAATACAAGGCGACGACGGGCCTGCCCGCGGCCGATCCGGGGCGCGAGGAGGCGCAGATCGCGCGGCTGCGGCGGCTCAGTGAGGAGGCGGAGCTCGATCCCGAATTCTCCGAGAAATTTCTTCGCTTCATCATCGACGAGGTGATCCGCCACCATCGCGCCGCGCAGCAGGGCTGAGCCGGCTCAACGCGCCTGTAGCCGCTCCAGCCGCGCCACCACCATGCCGGCCTGACGGCGGAGATACCCGCGGTCGCTGGTGGAGAAGCGCTCGCGCGGCGCGCGATCGAACACGCACAGGGTACCGAGCGGCAGGCCGGGGCCGGCGAGCAGCGGCGCCGCGGCGTAGAAGCGCAGCGAGTCGCGCTCGGTCAGCGCCGGGTTCCCCGCGAAGCGCCGGTCAGCGGCGATGTCGGCCACGTGGAACACCTCGCCCGGCGACAGGATGGCGTGACCGCACAGCGAGGTGCGGCGGCTGTACGCGCCGGCGGCGTAGCCCGCCCCTGCGATGATATAATGCCAGTCCTTGTAGACGATCGACACCGCGGCGGCATGGGTCTGCAGCGTCTCGCGCACGTCCTCGACCAGCGACTGGAGCGCGCCGTCGTCGCGGACGCCGAGCGCGCCCGACCCTTCGACCAGGCGCTCGCGCGCCGGCTCGTCGGACGGCACAGACGCCGGCTCGTAGACGGTGATCCCCATGTAACCCTGCTGCCCTGCCGCGGAAGGAAGTGTGTAGCGCGGGATTGATGAAGGACACGCTTACATCGCCTCCGAAACGACAGTGATCGCGCCATCTGTCGCTTGGACGCGGCACCTTGTCGCGCTCGCGCGTTGGCGCCATCACCGACGCGTCCGGCGCCGGCTTCGAGGAGACTGCATGGCCACGCTCGCCGCGCGGGTGCGCGAGAATATCGTCCTCTACGGCGCGCTCGCGGCCAATGTCGGGATCGCGATCGCCAAGTTCATCGCGGCCGGGATCTCGGGCTCGTCGTCAATGCTGACCGAGGGGGTTCACTCGCTCGTCGACAGCGGCAACCAGATCCTGCTGCTCTATGGCCAGAGCAAGGCACGTCGCGCGCCCGACGCCGCCCACCCGTTCGGCTATGGGCGCGAGCTGTATTTCTGGTCCTTCGTGGTGGCGATCCTGATCTTCGCGGTCGGCGCGGGCGTGTCGATCTACGAGGGCTGGAAGCACTGGCGCGAGCCCGAGCCGCTGGCCGACCCGATGCTCAACTATATCGTGCTGGTGATCGCCTTCGCGCTGGAGGGCACGTCCTGGTTCATCGCGATGCGCGAGTTCGCAGCGGCGAAGGGCGAAACCGGCTGGTGGCGCGCGATCCGAGAATCGAAGGACCCGCCCGGCTTCATGGTGCTGTTCGAGGACTCCGCCGCGCTGGCCGGGCTCGTCATCGCCGCGGTCGGCGTCTGGGCGAGCCACGCCTACGCTGACCCGCGGATCGACGGCCTCGCCTCGATCGCGATCGGCGTGATCCTCGCGCTGGTCGCGGTGCTGCTCGCGCGCGAGAGCAAGGGCCTGCTGATCGGCGAGCGCGCCGACCCGGCGGTGGTGGCGACGGTGCGCGCGGTGGTGGAACGCCAGCGCGGCGTCACCGCGGTGAACCATGTCCGCACGATCCACACCGCGCCCGACAGCATCTTCGTCGCGATCAGCGCCGATTTCGACGACTCGCTCACCATGGGCCAGGGCGAGCGGATGATCGAGGCGATCGAGGACCAGCTACGCGTCGCCGAACCGCGGCTCTCCTCGATCTATATTCGGCCGGAGCGACGGGAGGATGCCGCCGCGCCGCCCGCCGAGGTGCAGGCGTGATCGCACGCTGCCTAGGGGCGCTGGCGGCGCTGCTGCTCGCGCTCGTCGCCTGGCCGGCGCAGGCGGCCGTGACGATGACCTTCTGGAGCCGGGACTTCGGCAATTACTTCCCGCACGCCTTCTTCCAGCTGCGCGGCACGCTGGACGCCGGCGGGGCGCCGGTCGACGCGAGCTACGGCTTCACCGCGCGCTCGATCACGCCCGGGATCCTCTTCGGCAACGTTGCCGGGAGGATCGAGCGGCCCAAGCTCAGCTACATGCAGGGTAGCAAGGTGCGCTTCGCGGTGACGCTGAGCGACGCGCAATATGGCGCGGTGCTCGCGCTGGTGCGCGAGTGGGACGCGAGCACCGGCGATTCGACCTACAATCTCGGCAAGCGCAACTGCGTCACCTTCGTGCGCGAGGCGGCGCGGCGTGTGGGGCTGACCGCGGTCGACTTCCCCAAGCTGATGAAGAAGCCGACGAGCTTCCTTCGCGCCGTGGCGGCAGCCAACGCGGGACAGATTCGCGTGATCGAGCAGGACGGCAAAGCCTATCTCGCCGAGCATCCACCGCTCGACGGCGTCGTGCCCGTGCAGGCACCGGTGTCGACGCCGGGCACGCTGCCGGGGAAGAAGGGCGACGAGTAGGAGTGACGGCGCTGCTCGCGCGACCGTGAAACTAAGTACGAACCCTGATCCGTCATGCCGGGCTTGACCCGGCATTCATGTCGCCCCGCATGCGCCAGCCGTTCGCACGCGGCATCATGGATCCCGGATCAAGCCCGGGATGACGAGGTGACGGGGTCGGTTCGCGGTCCACGCCCAACCTAGTCCACCGGCACGAGCTCCACCACGTCGAGCAGCGACTCGAACGCCGGCTGCGGCAGCGCCACCCGCCACCGGGCCGGACCGATCCGCTCGACCCAGCCCGCCAGGTCGCGTGCCGGCTCGCGACCGTAAGGAAAAGGCCGCACCTCGTCACCGAGGACCATCACCCCCAGGAAAACCGCCCGCAGCCCGTTGTCGGCGAAGATCACTCCGGTCGGGCGCTGCGAGCCGGTCAGCTTCTCCAGGCGAACCGTGCTGCCCTCGTCGACCGTGACGCGACAGGCAAAGGCGGGATAGTCGACATAATCGAGCTGCTTCGGCTGGCGCGCGCCGAGCTTGTACACGCGACAGCTATACTTCCCGGCCGGCGGGATCGGCTCGTCGAGCGCGCGATCATAGTCGAACAGCGCGCCCTGCGCGGCGATCGCTTCGGGGGCGGTACGGCGCGCCGCGGCGAGCGCGCGCTGCCACGTCTGGCGCCACGCGCGCAGCCGCTCGCGATCGCTCGGCGTCGCGACGCGGCGCCAGTCGCTGCCGCCGGTGAGCGAGATCAGCCGCGGCGCCGCGCTGTTGCCGCAGCCCAAGAGCGTGGCAGCGAGCGCGAGCGCGGTGCGGCGCCTCACGCCGCGGTCCAGCCGCCGTCGACCGACAGATTGGCACCCGTGATCGCGCTCGCCTCCTCCCCGCACAGGAAGAGCACGAGCGCGGCGACCTGCTCCGACGTGACGAACTGTTTGGTCGGCTGCGCGGCGAGCAGCACGTCGTCGATCACCTGCTCGCGCGTCAGCCCGCGCGCCGCCATGGTCGCGGGGATCTGCTGCTCGACCAGTGGTGTCCAGACATAGCCCGGCGAGACGCAATTGGCGGTGATGCCATCCGCCGCGACCTCGAGCGCAACCGTCTTGGTCAGCCCGACCAGCCCGTGCTTGGCGGCGACATAGGCGGACTTGTTGGGGCTGGCCACGAGGCTGTGCGCCGAAGCGGTCGAGACGATCCGCCCCCAGCCGCGCGCGCGCATATGCGGCACCGCGGCGCGCATGGTGTGGAAGGCGCTGCTCAGGTTGATCGCCAGGATCGCGTCCCACTTGTCCGCGGGAAAATCGGCGATCGGCGCGACATGCTGGATGCCAGCGTTGTTGACGAGGATGTCGGGGCCGCCCCATGCACCGTGAGCGCGATCGATCATCGCCGCGATGTCGTCCGGGCGGGTCATGTCGGCGGGGTCGTACAGCGCCTCGGCGCCGCTCGCCCGTGTGAGCTCGGCCAGCGCCGCCGTGATCGCCGCGTCCGCGCCGAAGCCGTTGATCATGACCTGCGCGCCTTGTGCCGCGAGCGCACGCGCGATCGCCAAGCCGATGCCCGAGGTCGACCCGGTCACCACCGCGCTCTTGCCTGTCAGGATCATCCGCTCGTCTCCTCTGGCTGCCCCCATCGGTGAGCCGGCACACGCTTGCAACCCGCCAGCCACTGAACGCATTCATGCCGTGACGGATACGAAACGCCTGGGGGGACCCGATCGATGCGGCTCGACGATTACGACAACGACATCAACGTCGGCGAGGCGCGCGGCGGCGGTGGGCTCGGCGGCGGCGGGGGCGGTGGTGGACTGCTGCTCGGCCTGCTGCCGCTGATCGGCAGCCGCTTCGGCTGCGGAGGCATCGTCGTGGTGCTGCTGCTGCTCGCGGTGTTCGGCGGCCTGGGCAACCTCGGCGGCCTGCTCAGCGGCGGCGGCACGAGCTCGGCGCCCACCGCGCAGGTCGGCCCGTCGGAGGGGGGTAGCGTTCGCCAGATCTGCGACGCCTCGCCGCAGCGGCGTGAGACCTGCCAAGCGTTCAGCAACGCGCAGAACACCTGGGAGCACATCTTCGCCAAGGAGGGCCAGCGCTTCAGCCCACCGATGCTCCGCTTCTTTGAGGGCAGCGGTCAATCGGGTTGCGGCCAGGCGATGTCGGCGATGGGCCCGTTCTACTGCCCGACGGACAACGGCATTTACCTCGACACCGAGTTCTTCGACGAGCTGACGAACCGCTTCAAGGCGCCCGGCGACTTCGCGCAATATTACGTGATCGCGCACGAGTTCGGCCATCACATCCAGAAGCTGCTCGGCACCTCCGATCAGGTGCAACGCGCCCAGGCGCGCGGCGGCGAGCGCGAGGGCAATGCGCTGTCGGTGCGGCTCGAGCTCCAGGCCGACTGCTATGCCGGCGTCTGGGCGGCGCAGAACCGTCAGCGGCTCGATCCCGGCGACGTCGAGGAAGGCATGCGCGCCGCGCAGGCGATCGGCGACGACACGCTCCAGAAGGAAGCGCAGGGACGGGTCGTGCCCGACAGCTTCACCCACGGTACCTCGGCGCAGCGCCAGTCATGGCTGCGACGCGGGATGGAGAGCGGCGATCCGGCACAGTGCGACACCTTCTCGGGCGCAATCTGAGCGGAGCGGCCGCAGCTTTCCCTCGCCGTCGTCCCGGACATGATCCGGGACACCCATTGCGCTCGAGCGAACGACTCGCTCGTGGAACACGACAGGATAACGGGACAGAGTTGCCGCGGGCCACCCGACGGCGCTCCCCTCACCTAGATTAGTAGCTGCATTTTAAGCATTTTCGGTCACGTACAGCCAAGATCGGCGCGCGCGACGCGCCTTCAGCTGAACGAAGATCGGGCCTGGACATGCGAGCAGTGGCGAAGACGCTGGTGGGGCGGAGCCTGTCCGCCAAAGTGACGATGCTGATCGTGCTGTCGCTCGGTCTCCTGGCGCTGGTCACCGCCGGCGTCACCGCGACGATCCTGGGTGCCAATGCCGAGCAGCGCGCCGACGAGCGCCAGGAAGCGAACATGCGCGTCGCCTGGGACGTGCTGCACCGCTACGGCCGCGCCGCCCGCCTCGAAGGCGACACGCTGGTGATGGGCGATCACGCGCTCAACGGCGACAATGACGCGGTCGATCACGTCAAGGCGCTGGTCGGCGGCACCGCCACGATCTTCCGCGGCGACACGCGAGTGGCCACCAACGTCAAGAATCCCGACGGCACGCGCGCGGTCGGTACGACGCTCACCAGCCAAGCGGTGCGCGATGCGGTGCTGCGCGACGGGAAGCCGTATCGCGGCCGCGCCGACATCCTAGGCACTCCCTTCTTCACCGCCTATGATCCGATCATCGACGCCAGTGGCAAGGTAATCGGCGTGCTGTACGTCGGCATCCCAGCGGCGCATTTCCTCGCCGACCTGCATGAGGTGCAGCTCAGCATCGCGATCGCCGCGCTCCTCGTCACCGCGGCCGCGGCGCTGGTCTGCCTCGCAGTCACGCGGCGCATGTTCCGCCCGCTCGGTGAGATGCGCGGCGCGATGGAGCAGCTTGCGCGCGGGGCGCTCGAGGTGACCGTGCCAGGGCTCGATCGCGGCGATGAGATCGGGACCATGGCGCAGTCGGTCAGCGTCTTCCGCGAGGGAGCGCTGGCCAAGGCGCGCGCCGACGCGGAGCAGCGCGAGGTCGTCGAGACGCTCGCCCGCCACCTCGCCGCGCTCGCCGCCGGCCAGCTCACCGCACGCATCGGCGGTGCCTTCCCCGACAGCTACGAGCGGCTTCGCGCCGATTACAACAACGCACTCGACGAGATCCGCGGCGCGATCGGCGCGATCCGCGACGGCAGCGCCGCGGTGCACGGCCATACCGCCGAATTAAGCCAAGCGTCCGACGACCTTTCGCGCCGCACCGAGCATCAGGCCGCGAGCTTGGAAGAGACCTCGGCGGCGATGAGCGAGATCGCCGGCACGATGCGTCAGGCCGCCGACGGCGCCTCCAAGGCACATGAGGCGATGGAATCGGTTCACGACGAGGCGCAGCGCGGCGGCGCGGTGGTGCGCGACGCGGTCGCGGCGATGGGTCGACTGGAGCAGGCCTCGGCCGAGATCGGCGCGATCATCGCGGTGATCGACGCGATCGCCTTTCAGACCAATCTGCTGGCGCTCAACGCGGGTGTCGAGGCGGCGCGCGCGGGCGACGCGGGCAAGGGCTTCGCGGTGGTCGCCAACGAGGTGCGCGCGCTGGCCGCGCGCTGCGCCGACGCTGCGACCGACGTGCGCCAGCGCATCACGCAGAGCGGCGAGCAGGTCGATGTCAGCGTCCGCCTCGTCAACGAGACCGGCGCCGCGCTGGAGCGGATCACCGGCCGGATCGGCGCGATCGGCAGCCTGGTCGCGGAGATCGCGACCTCGGCGCGGGCGCAGGCGAGCGGGCTCGATCAGATCGACGTGGCACTCAACCAGATCGACGGGGTAACGCAGCAAAATGCCGCGATGGTGGAGGAGATCACCGCGGTCTCGCGCAACCTCGAGAGCGAGGCCGACTCGCTCACCCAGCAGGTATCGCGCTTCGTCGTCGACGGGCGCGCGCTCGCCCCGGCCGAAACACCGCGTCGCGCGCGCGCGGCCTGAAAAGAAAGCCCCGGGCGTCACCGCCCGGGGCCTCCGTGTCGCGCGGGTCACCGACCCGCACGCCTAGCCGTCTCCGCTCAGTAGGTGCCCGAGAAGCTACGGTTGAGGTTGGTCGAGCCGGTGTCATCGCCGCTCGTCGACGAACCCGACGCCGACGATCCGGTCGTCGAACTCACCGCCGCCGTGCTGCCGCCCGAGGTCGCGCTGGTGCCCGACGTGGCGCCGCTGCTCGACGAGCCGTAGCGCTGGCGATCGCTGTCGTTGCCGCGATCGCCGTAGCCGAACATCGCCTGATTCTTCTCCTCGGTGCGCCAGTGCTGCTTGGCCTCATCCGCGGTCTTGGTCAGCGTGACCTTCTTGTCCTCCACCGACTTGATCCAACGCGAGGGGATCGAATGGTGCTGCCCGCCCGCGTCGGCGTCGTTCTTGGTCAGCAGGATGCGGTCACCGCGTACCTTGTCGACGGTGCCGACATGGCTGCCATCCGAGCCGACGACCTCGTCATGCTCCTGCACCTGATCGAGCGAGTCGCGCTGGCCCTGACGCTCGGTCCGCCACGAGGCGAACTCGTTGTGGAATTTCGTCCGGTTCTCCTGACGATATTCGTCATAGTCACGGTCGAACGAGGCGATCTGACCCGAGCGCCAGCTGTGATAGTCGCTGTCGCGATCGCGGTCGCTTTCGTTGCGCTGGTTCTCATAGCGCGCGTCGTAGCGGTTGTCGGCCTCACGGCGGCGCTCGGCGTCCTCGTCGCCGAACCAGCTGCGGACCTCGTCGCCCGCGCGCGCCAGGAAGCCGCGCTCGTCATAGTCATAGCCTTGCGGCTGGCGACCATAGTCGCGTCCGCCCTGCTGACGGCCGCGATAATTGTCGTCGTCGGCGTGGCGACGCGAGCCGACGTCCTCGAAGCGACGCCCGTCCGACGCGTAGCTGCCATGATATTCCGCGCCCTGGCCCTGCTGCCCATAGCCGCGACCCTGCGACCCATAGTCCTGCTGACCGTATTCGCGGTTGCCATAGTTCTGGTTGCCGTAGTCCTGGCGCTGGAAACGCTCGCGGTCCTGGCCGTAGCCCGACTGGCCGTATTGCTGAGCACCGTAGTGGCCGCGGTCACTGCCGCCGAAGCCGCCTTCGCCATAGCCGCGTTCGCCATAGCTGCGATCACCGCGGTTGTCGTCGCGGTAGCCGCTTGCATAGCCGGCGTTGCCGTACTCGCGGCGGCCGTAGGAGCCGCGGTCGTCATCGTCGCGATCGCGGTCGCGGTCAAACCTGCCGGCGGCCTGATAATCGCGGGCGCTCGAGTAGCTCTGGTGTCGGCCCGACCCATAGTCGCGACCATAGTCCTGAGTCTCACTGCGGCCGTAATAGTCGCCCTGGGGATTGGTACCGCGCGGATAGCGTTCGTAACCCATGATGGTTCTCCTACGTGACACGTCGCGCGGCGCCTTGCGCCGTCGCGAGCGGGCAGACTGACAAGGATCAACCGGGCCGATCGTTCCTACCGTTTCGCGCGCGCAACGGCCCCTCGTCGCGGGTGACCAACGGCTCGCCCGCAGGACAGGATTTCTGAGCGACCGACGATTTGATGTTGCACGGCCCGGACGCGCCGGCTAAGGGCGGCGCTCCCCGGCGATGCCTGGGAAGCGGGCGGGGCTGTAGCTCAGATGGGAGAGCGCTGCAATCGCACTGCAGAGGTCAGGGGTTCGATTCCCCTCAGCTCCACCACCCGCCCGATCGCTCCCCTATCCTGTCGCTGAAGCACGATGGCGGGAACGCGCATGACCGTTCCCGACGATGAGGCGACGCTGCCGCCGGCGGTTCCCGCCGCGACGCTGATCGTGTTCCGCGACCGCACGGGCTTGCCGCCCGAGCTGCTGCTGGTCGAGCGCTCGCCGCGGCTCGCCTTCGCGCCCGGCGCGACCGTCTTCCCGGGCGGGCGGATCGATCCCGGCGACGCGACGCTGGCCGACCAGCTCGGGCCCGACGCCCCCGCCGACGCGGCCGCGCGCATCGCCGCGATCCGCGAGACGATCGAGGAGGCGGGCGTCGCGATCGGCGTGGCCGCGCCGACCGATGTCGAAACGATCCGTACCGCCCTGCGCCACGGCGCCGCATTGGGCGAGGCGCTGGGCGGCACTGCGCTCGACCTTGACCAGTTGGTGCCATTCGCGCGGTGGCGGCCGCGCGGCGGCCTCTCGCGCGTCTTCGATACGCTCTTCTATCTCGCGCGGCGTCCCCAGGACGCTCCCCCCGCGCGCGTCGACTCGACCGAGAACGTCCGGCTCGACTGGGCGAGCGCGCGCGAGACGCTCGACGCGGCCGCGCGCGGCGAGCGGACTCTGATCTTCCCGACCCGCCGCAACCTCGAGCGGCTGGCGCAGTTTGCCAGCTATGACGAGGCGGTGGCGCACGCGCGCGCCACGCCGGTGCGGCGGATCACGCCGTGGATCGAGCCGCGCGATGGAGTCGATCACCTCTGCATCCCCGACGATCTCGGCTATCCGTTCACCGCCGAGCCGGTGGCCGCCGCGCGACGCGGCTGACCGCGGGCGCGCGCCTACTACGCGGGACGCGCCACGCGCTCACTACGGCGGTCGTGCTGGTGCTGCTCGCCGCGGCGGGGCTGGTGGCATGGAGCTACCTGCGCGGGCGCCCGACGGACCTGCCCTGGGCGCCACTCGACCTCGGCCAGCCGATCGGCCTGTTCACCGGTCGCAAGCTCGCCGCGCTCGGTGGCGACCCGGCGCGCTGCGCCGCGCTGCTCGACGAGGCAGGGGTGCGATACGCCACCGCGGCGGCACGGCGGCCGCCGGAGTCCCGGTGCGGCTATGATTCGGCGGTGCGGCTGGAGAACGGCGGCGCACGGCGGATCGCGCTCGCGCCCGCGCGTGTCGCGGTCGCCTGCCCCGTTGCCGCGGCACTGGCCTTATGGGAGTGGGACGTGGTCGCACCC
>Ga0265798_10007003_pt1 | contig 14692 bp, 13 predicted proteins | sample P3T30metagenome_FD_192430 | JGI IMG/M metagenome (GOLD analysis project Ga0265798, IMG submission 192430) | Plant litter microbial communities from East Loma Ridge, Irvine, California - P3 T30 | ecosystem: Environmental > Terrestrial > Plant litter > Unclassified | place: USA: California... | reverse complement strand
CAACATCAGTGGACACCAACTGGATGTGACCGAACCCCTGCGAACCTACATCGGGGAAAAACTCGAGCGGCTCGAACGTCATTTCGACAAGATCACCAACGTTCAGGTGATCATGGAGGTCGAGAAGCTCAAACAGAAAATCGAAGCCACCCTGCGCATACCCGGTGGTGAGGTGGTTGCCAACGCCGAACATGACGACATGTACGCGGCCATCGACCTGCTTACCGACAAGCTGGATCGCCAACTCAAAAAGCATAAGGAAAAACAGCAAAGTCTGCTGCAAGGCGCGACTGCTCGCTGACACTCCCCACTCATGATCCGACTAGAAACCATCCTGACCCCCGGCCGTTCATGCGTGAACGTGCCGGGCGGCAGCAAGAAGAAAGCACTCGAAAACATCGCCGAGTTGATCGGTCGCGAAGTGCCCACGCTGGATACCCAAACGGTATTCGAAGCGCTCGTTGCCCGTGAAAAACTGGGCTCGACCGGATTCGGCAACGGCATTGCCATCCCGCATTGTCGCCTGAAGGGCTGCGATACACCCGTCAGCGCCCTTATCCACCTCAGCGCCCCGATCGACTACGACGCCATCGACGGTGCTCCCGTGGATCTGCTGTTCGTGCTTCTGGTACCCGAAGCGGCCACCGATGCCCACCTGGAGTTGCTCCGCCAGATCGCCAGCATGCTCGATCGCAAGGAAGTGCGTGAGAAACTGCGTTCGGCGCCCAGCAATCAAGCCTTGTACCAAGTGGTACTGGACGAACAGAGCGGTCATTAACCATGCGTTTGATCATCGTCAGTGGCCGCTCAGGCTCAGGCAAGAGCACTGCCCTGGATGTTCTCGAAGACAACGGTTTCTATTGCATCGACAACCTGCCGGCCGGGTTACTACCCGAACTGGCAGAGCGTGCCCTGATCCACACCGAGCTGGCACAGCCGCAGGTAGCGGTGTCGATCGATGCGCGCAACCTGCCCAGCCATTTATCACGTTTTCCCCAACTGCTGGCCGAAGTACGGGCCAAGCACATCAATTGCGATGTTCTGTACCTGGACGCCGACGAAGAAACGCTGCTCAAGCGTTTTTCCGAGACCCGTCGCCGCCACCCGCTGAGCAACGAGAGCCGCTCGCTGGCCGAGGCCATCCGCGTCGAAAGCGACCTGCTCGGGCCCATCGTCGATCTGGCCGACCTCAAGATCAACACGACCAACCTGAACCTCTACCAGCTGCGCGATGCCATCAAGGTCCGGCTGCTGAACAAGCCAGAGCCTGGTACGGCCTTTCTGGTGGAGTCATTCGGGTTCAAGCGCGGCATGCCCATAGACGCCGACCTGGTGTTCGACGTGCGCTGCCTGCCCAACCCCTACTGGAAGCCGGAGCTGCGAGAACAGTCCGGGCTCGACGCCCCGGTCGCCGAATACCTGGCGGCCCAGCCGGACGTCGAAGAGATGTACCAGGACATCTCCTCCTACCTGCTCAAATGGCTGCCGCGCTTCGCCGCCAGCAGTCGCGCCTATGTCACCATCGCCATCGGCTGTACAGGCGGGCATCATCGCTCGGTATACTTGACCGAGCGCCTGGGCCGATTGCTGCAGCAGTCGCTCAAGAACGTCCAGGTTCGCCATCGCGACCTCAGCTGAAAGGATCCCCCGCGCAATGCCCGCCCTCCAAGTAGAAATCATCAACAAGCTCGGCCTGCACGCCCGCGCCGCAGCGAAATTCGTCGGCGTGGCGGGACGCTTTCCCTGCCAGGTACGCGTCGGCCGCACACCAGAAGCTTTGGTCGACGGCAAGAGCATCATGGGTGTAATGATGTTGGCAGCCGGAAAAGGCACCACCATTCACCTGCACACCGAAGGCGAGCAGGATCAGCAGGCGCTCGATGCCATCGTCAAACTGATCAACGACAAGTTCGACGAAGGCGAGTAAAGCCAGCCAACGGCCGAGAAGCAGAACCCGGTAGCGGCAGTCGAGTACTGCGCTACGTCAGGTTCTGGGTTCAGGGGTCAAGACAGCGCAGTGTCCATGACCATCATCAGGCAGAACCCTACACACAGGCCCAGGCTCGCCAACTTGTGATGACCATTGCTGCGTGACTCGGGAATGATCTCGTGGGTCACTACCAGCAGCATCGCGCCGGCCGCGAAGGCCAGGCCCAAGGGCAGCAACAGCTCGCCCATGCGCACCAACCAGGCACAGAGCACGGCGAATACCGGCTCGACCAGCCCAGACGCGGCGCCAATCAGGAAAGCTTTGTAGCGCGCCATTCCGGCACCTGCCAGTACCAGCGCAATCACCAGACCCTCGGGGACGTCCTGCAGGGCAATGCCCATCGCCAGGCTGTCGGCATCGTGCATGCCGCCGCCAGCCGACACGCCGATGGCCATGCCCTCGGGGATGTTGTGAGCAATGATCGCGATCACGAAGATCCAGATACGTGCAGGGATCACAGGCTGCTGCGTGCTGCCCACCAGATAGTCCGGTGTGACTCCGGAAACCCTCCGGTCCACCAGATACAGGCAGAACGCTCCAGACATGATGCCCAGGCTCATCAGGCCACCAGCGCCCCAGCGTGAGAAACCGATGGCCGCTGCCGCATCCAGGCCGGGAATGATCAGCGAGAACGCAGTGGCTGCCAGCATCACGCCCGCGCCGAAACCCAGCAATGTATCGGCCACCGCAACGGGCATGCTGCGAATGACCAGTACCGGGACCGCGCCCAGAGCCGTGCCCAGGGCGCAGATGGCCCCGCCTTCGAGCGCGCGCAGGATGCGCGGCTCGAGGTCGAGCCAGGCTAGCAGCTCGCCTACCAGCAGAGCCGCGCCTGCCAATAACAGCAACGTGCCCAGTGCCAGGCGAAAGCGGCGAACACTGACCAGCGCAAAGGCCTGCGATCCCATGGCGCGAGACTCAGTTCACGGCGGCTTGGTAGCGCTTCTCGACATTGGCCCAGTCGACCACGTTGTAGAACGCATTGATGTATTCAGGCCGACGGTTCTGGTACTTGAGGTAGTAGGCGTGCTCCCAGACGTCCAGGCCCAGAATCGGCGTGTTGCCATTCATCAATGGGCTGTCCTGGTTGCCGCTGCTCTCCACCACCAGCTTCTTTTCCGGGGTGACGCTGAGCCAGGCCCAGCCACTGCCGAAGCGGCTCAGCGCGGCTTTGGTGAACGCTTCCTTGAAGGCATCGAACCCACCCAGCTCGGTTTCGATGGCCTGAGCCACGCTGCCCTGCGGCTGACCGCCACCGTTGGGCGACATGACTTCCCAGAACAGGCTGTGGTTGGCATGGCCGCCGCCGTGGTTGGTGACGGCGCCGCGCAGGTTTTCCGGCAGCTGCTTGACCGAGGCGACCAGCTTTTCAACGGGCCACTCGGCGTATTCGGTGCCCTCGATGGCGGCATTGACGTTGGTAATGTAGGTCTGGTGGTGCTTGGTGTGGTGGATTTCCATGGTCGCAGCATCGATGTGCGGCTCCAGGGCATCGTAGGCATACGACAAGGCAGGCAAGGTATAAGGCATTTTCAGTGAACTCCGTAGTGAAGGTTATCGGGTTGCGTGACGACTGGCGCAACGTCGGTGTCGGCGGCACCACACAGCAACCGGTGGGTACGGGGGTATTCGCCATGCTGGCGAGTGAAGCCGAGCAGTTCGGCGTAGGTCTTGCTGGCATGGCGCAGGGCCGCCTCGCGCAGCGCAGGCGGCAGTCGAGAATCCTGGGCGGCGTGCAACAGGCGTTCATGGATGGCGCACAGGTACTCTGCGCTTTCTTCGGGTTGATGCAACTGCAGGTGCAGGTCGGCAAGGTTGTGGTGGGAGATGACGCATGCGGCCACTGCTTCGTCGACATCCGCCCAGCGCTCGAACAGCACCTGGGCCCATGCCAGGGCCTGCAGGTAATGCTCGCGCGCCTCGATCAGCTCGCCCCGGACAAAGCTGGCATTGGCCGTCTCCGTGATTCGTTTCCAGTGCTGCATGGCGGATGTCTCCCAGCGGTTGCCCAGCGGTCCGATACCGCCAGCGGTGAGCTTTTCCGGGTCGAGCACGTCGCCGAGCTGTTCGCGACGCAAGTCCATGTGTTCCAGCGCCACATCAATCACCGGCCGACCTTCCCTGTAGGCTAGCTCGGCAATCTGGACAGCTTGCCGATATCCGATGATCGGGTTGGCCGCGGCCACCTCGATCGGGTGGCGGGCCAGCGCCCTTCAACCTGGCCTCGTTCAACTTGCCGAGCATGATCGACACTCATCAGCGGTAATGAGTTTTATTATTGATTGATATTGAGAATCAAAACAAGCATCGCAGCACAGATTGCCCGACCTGAAAGGCCGGGCAACGGGATCAGCTCCCGGCGACCGTCATGCGCTCGATCAGCACCGAGCCGGTGCGGATGTTGCTGCGCAGTTCCAGATCGTTGCCCACGGCGACGATCTGCTTGAACATGTCGCGCATGTTGCCGGCGATGGTCACTTCCTGGACCGGAAACTGGATCTCGCCATTTTCTACCCAGAATCCGGCCGCCCCGCGCGAGTAGTCGCCGGTCACCATGTTCAGGCCATGGCCCATCAGTTCGGTCACCAGCAAGCCACGGCCCATGCGGCGCAGCAGCGCTTTCTGGTCTTCGTCGCCATGGGTCACGAACAGGTTGTGCACACCGCCGGAATTGGCCGTGCTGGGCAGGCCCAGCTTGCGGCCCGAATAGGTGCTCAACACGTAGGACACCAGTTCACCATTCTCCACGAACGGCTTGGCGTAGGTTGCCAGACCGTCGCCATCGAATGCCGCGCTGCCCATGGCGCGCATCAGGTGCGGACGCTCGTCCAGGGTCAGCCACTCAGGGAACAGCCGCTGGCCCATGGCCCCTTCCAGGAACGAGGATTTGCGGTACAGGTTGCCACCGGAGATCGCCGCGAGGAAATTTCCGAACAGCCCCCCGGCCAACTCGGCCGAAAACAATACCGGCACCTCGCACGTCGGCACCGGCCGTGCGCCAAGGCGGGCGGCAGCGCGTTGCGCGGCGCGCTGACCGATGGAAGCGGCATCGGCCAGCAACTCGCCCTGGCGACTTACGTCGTACCAGTAATCGCGCTGCATCTGCCCGTTGGCTTCGGCGATCATCACGCAGCTCAAGCTGTGTCGCGTCGATGCATAGCCACCGATGAAGCCGTGGCTGTTGCCATACACGCGGCAGCCCTGGTGAGTGTTGAGCGTGGTGCCGTCGGCATTCTTGATCAAGGGCTCGGCGTCGAAGGCTGCGGCTTCGCAGGCCAGGGCTTTCTCGATGGCCTGCTCGGGCGTGATGTCCCAGGCGTGGTAAAGGTCGAAATCGGGCTGCTCGCGGGCCATCAGAGCGGCGTCGGCCAGGCCCGAGCTTTCATCCTCGGAGGTGTGCTTGGCGATCGCCAGGGCTGCAGCGACGGTTTCACGAATGGCCTGCGGACCGCTCGCCGAGGTGCTGGCCGAGCCCTTGCGCTGACCGACGTACAGGGTGATGCCGAAACCCTGGTCTCGGTTGAATTCGACGGTCTCGACTTCGCGCTGGCGCACCGATGTGGACAAGCCCTGCTCCAGCGACACGGCCACCTCACAGGCGCTGGCCCCCTGACGCTTGGCTTCATCGATGATCTGCTGCACTTGCTCCTGCAGGACTGGCAATGCCTGCGGGCCGACGCTCTGGGGTGCGTTCATGGTGTTCTCCAATCAAATTCGGGTTTCGGCGCGGGCCGATCTACGGCCGGGCCAGACAAGCGGCCCCCGACTGGTTATCATGGCGGCGTTTATTTGCGGACGGCCCCCATGGTTGATTCTTACGACGACTCCCTCGACGAGGGAAAAAGCAAAACTCAGGTCAAGCGCGAGCTGCATGCGCTGACCGATCTGGGCGAGCGCCTCATCACGCTCAAGCCGGACATGCTCGATCGCCTGCCCTTGACCGATGGCCTGCGCCGGGCGTTGGCCGATGCCTCCAAGCACACGGCGAACATCGCGCGCAAACGCCACATCCAGTTCATCGGCAAACTGATGCGCGACCAGGACATCGACGCCATTCTGGTGCTGCTCGACCAGGTGGACGCCTCCACCCGGCAATACAACGAGCGCTTTCACAACCTGGAGCGTTGGCGTGATCGGCTGGTAGCCGGCCCGGACCAGGTGCTGGAAGCGTTTTTCGCCGACTACCCGGAAACCGATCGTCAGCATCTGCGCAACCTGGTTCGCCAGGCCCAGCACGAGACGGCGCACAACAAACCGCCTGCCACTACGCGCAAGATCTTCAAGTACATCCGCGAGCTGGACGAAACTCAACGCGGCTTGCGCTGATACGCCTGAAGGCAGGCCGCCCGGCCTGCCTGTCATCCGCTTCAGGCGCCGGTACCGCCCACGGTGATCGCGTCGATCTTCAAGGTCGGCTGGCCCACGCCCACGGGCAGCGACTGCCCATCCTTGCCGCAGGTACCCACGCCACTGTCGAGCGACAGGTCGTTGCCGACCATCGAGACCCTGCTCATCGCTTCCGGGCCATTGCCGATCAGCGTGGCGCCCTTGACCGGCGTGGTGATCTTGCCGTCTTCGATAAGGTAGGCTTCGCTGGTCGAGAAGACGAACTTGCCGCTGGTGATATCCACCTGCCCGCCACCCAAGTTCGCGCAATAGATGCCCTTCTTCACCGAGGCGATGATTTCGGCCGGGTCGCTTTCGCCCGCCAGCATGTAGGTATTGGTCATCCGCGGCATGGGCAGGTGCGCATAGGATTCGCGGCGACCGTTGCCTGTGGCGGCCACGCCCATCAGACGCGCATTGAGCTTGTCCTGCATGTAGCCCTTGAGCACGCCGTTTTCGATCAGGGTGGTGCACTGCGTAGGCGTGCCTTCGTCATCGACGCTCAGTGAACCGCGACGCCCGGCCAGGGTGCCATCGTCGACGATGGTGCACAGGCTGGAGGCGACCTTCTCGCCCACGCGGCCGCTGTAGGCCGAGCTGCCCTTGCGGTTGAAATCGCCTTCCAGGCCGTGCCCGACCGCTTCGTGCAGGAGCACGCCGGACCAGCCCGCGCCCATCACCACCGGCATGGTACCGGCCGGCGCCGCCACCGCCTCGACGTTGACCAGCGCCTGGCGCAGCGCTTCGCGGGCGTAGCCCATGGCACGGTCTTCGGCCAGGAAGTAACGGTAATCAGTGCGGCCACCGCCACCGTGGCCACCGCGCTCGCGACGCCCATTGTGCTCGACGATCACACTGACATTGAAGCGCACCAGTGGACGCACGTCGGCGGCCAGGCTGCCATCGGCTGCAGCGACGAGAATTCTTTCCCATACACCGGCCATGCTGACGGTGACTTGCTGGATACGCGGGTCCAGCGCGCGTGTAGCGGCGTCGACACGCTTGAGCAGGTCGACTTTCTCGGCGCGGGTCAGGACCTCCAGTGGGTTGTCAGGACCGTACAACTGGCTTACCACCGGACTGCTGAACGCCTGCACGCGGCCGTTCTGGCCAGCGCGGGAAATCGAGCGGGCCGCACGCGCGGCCTGCACCAGGGCGTCCTGAGTAATGGCGTTGCTGTAGGCGAACCCGGTCTTCTCACCGGACTGAGCGCGCACGCCCACGCCCTGATCGAGGTTGAAGCTGCCTTCCTTGACGATGCCGTCTTCCAGCGCCCAGGACTCGGAAATCTGACCCTGGAAATACAGGTCGGCGGCGTCTATACCGGGGCCGGCCAACTCGCCCAACACCGACTGCAGGCTGTCCAGCGTGAGGCCGCCGGGTGCCAGCAGGTGTTCGCTGACGGTGGATAACATCTGGCTCATATTTACTCCGCGCTGTTCGCAGGACGCTCGACGTACTGCGTAGAAAAAGCTCGCAGGACGCTTCGCGTGCTGCGTGGGAAAGTGCTCGCAGGACGCGTGGCGTCCTGCGCAATTGACTGCGCGCGGGTGGCCGGAAGCGGCCCGCGCAATTCGGGTGTCGGTGACGGATGCTCAATACATGCGTCCGCCCGGACACTTTTTCAATACCGGAGCCCGGCCGACAGTCCGATACCGGGCGACGGCCACCGCGCCCTCAGCCGCCGAAAGGCTTGACCAGGGTCATCTGCGGATCCTTCCAGGAACCCTCGATGCGGTATTGCACGCTGGCGAAGCGCGCCACGCGGTCGCCCAGCAGCTTGTTCACCACGAACAAGGCGCCACCCACCACCGGCGCGCCAACCAGAACCGCCGCCAGCGGCAGGCTGTTGGTGATCGGCAGGGCAACCTGCACCTTGGCGTTGACGCCGTCGCGGACCATGTCCAGGGTACCGTCCAGATCGATGTCGGTAGTGGGACCGCGCAGGGTGATCGGGGTACGCGTCACATAGACGCCTTCGCTGGCCACCAGCAGGCCTTTGACTCGATCGTAGCTCAAACCCTTGCCCAGCACATCGGAGAAATCCAGGCGCAGGCGACGACCGATGGCGTTGAAGTTGAGCAGGCCGAACACGCGCAGAGCCTGCGCGCCGCCCTCGACCTCGACGAACTGGCCATCACGCAAAGTAGCGTCCAGGTTGCCGGAAAAACGCTTGAGCCCGACCCAGGCCGGCGACCCCGGCCAGCGACCATCGGCGTCGAGGTGGAACGACTCACTGGTCACGGTCGGGGCAAATTTCCACGCCTGCAGCACATCGGCCAGGTTCTTGCCTTGCAAGCGCCCGCGGAACCACGTGCTGGAGGCTCCCGGCGCGCCTTCCCATGTGCCCGCGCCGTGCAGCATCAAGCCCTTGAGACCCAGGTCGAGATCGTTGAGGGCGACACCCTTGGAAGTTGGGCGCAGCTTCAACGACCAGCTGCCGATCAACTCTTCGCCCTGCAACAGCTGGCGGATCCTGACATTGACCGCGGGTATCTTGCGTGGGTCGACATTGGCCAAAGGGTCCGGTGCTTCCACCGGGTTGTCGGCCTTGACCGCGTTCGGATCGACCGGCGGCAGGCGCACGGTATCGAGGTCGACGTTGATCGGGGTCGCCTTGCCATCGGGCACATCGACCTTGCCGGTGATCTGTTGGCTGGCCAGGGCAAGGTGCCAGGCGCTGGGGCTGCGGTTGAGTTGCACGTGCGCCTGGTCGAGTTGCTGACCGAAACCCTTGAGCGTGCCGACCTGCAGGTCGACCGCATTGATCAACTGGCTGGCAGTGCCACCCGGATCGCCACCGGTGTATTGCTCGGCCTGCTGCTGCCAGGGCTCCAGATCCAGGGTCGGCAACGCGCCACGGACTCGCAGCCCCTGGGTTGTGGGCATCTGCGGCGTACCAGAGCCGACCAGCAACTCGCCCCGACCATTGGCCAGGTCGGCGGGCGGAGCTGCATAGGCAAAACTGGCCAGATCGGCATAGGTGACGTCGAAGCGGCGTTCCCGGCCCTGCAGGTTCATCACGAATACGGTGGGACGCGCCGCAGGGCGTGTTTTGCCAAAGGGCGCCGGCAGGTCGATGTCGACACCCTTGAGGTCGGAGTCGACGCGAAGCTGGCTGTCGGCACCCAGCGTGAGCTGCAGCTGGTAGGCAATATCACCGGAGGCCGGCACGGCCTGCTTGACCTGCAGCCAGTCGACCAGGCGCTGCACAGTGATCTGGCTGTGGGCGACGATGCGGGTCAACGGCGCGCCTGGCTTGCCTTCGGCAGAAATCTGCGCCTTCACCGGCTGATCGAACGCCTGGGCAGTGATGCCCTCGCCGCTCAACCCCTTGTCGAAGTCGAAACGAAACGTCCCGCCCAGCTGGCTGAGCGCAAGCTCCGGAGACTTGATCTTCAGGCGGGCCGCGTGGGTGCTGAAATCCACCACGACTTTGGGCTCATGGCCCTTGACCAGCGGAATGTCGAGGTCGAGCCTGCCCTTGAGCGGGCCTTCACCCTGCCAGCCGGCGAAAATGTCGGCGGTGCCGATGGGCGCGGTCTGCAGAATTTTCAAACCGTCGGCCAGGCCCCCGTCGAAGCTGCCTTTGACATACAGGTGGCTTTCCTCGCCAAGGGGTACATGGGGCACAGTGACGGAAACGTCGCTGACCTTGGTGTCGAGGATCTGCCCGCGGTCGGCCAGGATGCGCACGTCACCATCCTGGATATAGACATTGCCGGCGACCTTGCGCGCCTCCGGCCAACCGGGCTGGAACGCCAGGGTCACGTCGTGGACCTTGAAGAACAGCGTGATACTGCGCGAATGCGCCTCGGCCGCGCTGGCCAGCGAACCCTGGTACTGGAAGTAACCTTGGTCGACCGCGCCGCGCTTGATCGCCGTACGCAGCCACTGGTCGACCGCTGGGCTGAGTACCTTGGGCAGATATTTGCTGGTGTAGGCGCCATCACCATCGACCAGGCCGACGCGCAGGTCCATGTAGGGCTCGGCCTCATGGTGCAGTGGCAGACGAATGAGAAAGTCCGCTGCAATGTTGCCTTCTTCGCCCAGCACCTTGATGGCCGGTGCGATCAGGGTGAACGCGTGTTCATCGAGCTTGAAATTCAGACGAGCGTTGGCCTTGAGGTAATGCCAGGGCTTTTCGAAGATAGGGCTCAGGTGCAGCATGAACTTTTCACTGTCCAGGCGCAGCTCGCCCTGGCCGATATCGCCGACCAGGCTACCGCTGACATTGTCCGCCGCCGGGGCGCCGGAATAGGCGTCGAAGCCGACGTTCTCGAGGTTGACCGCGTAGCTCAGGCGCTCGGCCCCGGTGGCCTTGGGGCGGATGTCGAGCGAGACGTTGCGCAGCACACCGGTGAGGTTCAGGCCGTTGGCGATGGCTGCCACCTGCTTGGGCAGGGGCACCAGCGCGTCCAGCAACGGCGTGATCGGTGTCAGGTCGAGACGATCGGCCTGGATGCGCCACTGCTCCTCGGCCGCGGGCGTCGCGGCGCGCTGCTGCAGCGCCACGTGGGTCTGCCAGGGCTTGCCATCCAGGGTCATGGCCAAGGTGCCCAGGTTCAGGTCGAAGCCTTCGGCGCTGCGTTGCGCCCAGGCCTGCAGCTTGAGATCGGCGATGGCGTAGGGCTTGTGCTCGGCGCGGGCACCTTTGAACGTCGGCACATCGAGCTTGACCACAGCTCGCTGGACGTTGGCATCCGCCCAGTCCAGCCAGAACTCGCCGCCCGCCTTGAACTGTTCGAGTTTCCAGGCCTGGGTGTAGCGGCTCGGCAACCATTGCGCCCAGTCGCTTTGCGGCAGGTTCAGATAGATCTGGGCACGGCCCTGGCGCCATCGTTCGGCGCGCACCTGTGCCTCCACGTTCAGCGCCAGCGGCTGGCCATCAGGCAAATGCAGGCGCAGATCCAGGCGCTGCCGCTCTTCGCTGGTGCGCAGGCTCAGACCCACATAGGTCAAGGTCAGCGGGTCGTGCTCGAACGGTTGCAGGGTCAGTTGGCTGTCGAGCACCGACAGCCGCTCGACCTGTTGCATCTGCTGCAACGTGCGCTGCATGTCGAAGGCCTGGTCCTGCTGCTGCGGCAGCCCCTTGAGCGACCACTTGCCGGCAGCATCCTCGACGGCGCTGAGCTGTACGCCGCCCAGTTCGAGATGGGCAATGCGCACCGACCGCGCCAACAGGCTGCCCCACAGGTCCGGCACCACCCTGACTCGATCCAGACGCAGCGCATTGCTGCCCTCGCCCACTTGCACATCGTGAACCAGCAGTATCGGTGCCAGACGGCTCCAGCGCCCTTCCAGGCTGCCGATGCGCACCGGCATGCCCAGCGCTTCGCTGGCACGTGCCTCGATCTGCGCGTCGTATTCGGCCACCAGGGGCACCAGCTGCCGGCCCAGGCTGACGTACAGCGCCAGCAACACCAGCAGCACCGCACACAGCGTCAGCGCCCAACGCGTCAGGCCAGCGAGCACGGCATTCAAGCGGACCATGCAGGCATGCTCCCGCCACAGGCCGCGTCAGCCTGAAAGCCCGAAGCTTGAAGACTGGAAGCCTGAAGACTGGAAAATCGTTTCACTGGCCGTTTCAGAGCAGCACCACATCATATTGTTCCTGGGAATACATGGACTCGACCTGGAAGCGAATGGTTCGTCCGATGAAGGCTTCCAGTTCGGCCACGTTGCCGGATTCTTCGTCGAGCAGCCGGTCGACCACTTTTTGATTGGCCAGCACGCGGTAGCCCACGGCCTGATAGGCCCGCGCCTCGCGCAGGATCTCGCGGAAGATCTCGTAGCACACCGTTTCCGGGGTTTTCAGCTTGCCGCGGCCCTGGCAACAGATGCAGGGCTCGCACAGGACCTGTTCAAGGCTTTCGCGAGTGCGCTTGCGGGTCATCTGCACCAGGCCCAGCTCGGTGATGCCGATGATGTTGGTCTTGGCGTGATCGCGTTCGAGCTGCTTCTCCAGGGTGCGCAGAACCTGACGCTGGTGTTCTTCATCTTCCATGTCGATGAAGTCGATGATGATGATTCCGCCGATGTTGCGCAGACGCAGCTGCCGGGCAATGGCGGTGGCCGCTTCCAGGTTGGTCTTGAAGATGGTCTCTTCGAGGTTGCGGTGGCCAACGAAGGCCCCGGTGTTGACGTCGATGGTGGTCATCGCCTCGGCCGGATCGACCACCAGATAGCCGCCGGACTTGAGTGGCACCTTGCGGTCCAGCGCCCGCTGGATCTCGTCTTCCACACCGTACAGATCGAAAATGGGCCGCTCGCCCGGGTAGTGCTCGAGACGGTCGGCGATTTCGGGCATCAATTCGGCCACGAACTGCGTGGTCTTCTGGAAGGTCTCCCGCGAGTCGATGCGGATCTTCTCGATCTTCGGGTTGACCAGATCGCGCAGGGTCCGCAGCGCCAGGTCCAGGTCCTCGTAGATCTCGGTCGGCGCCCCGACGGTCTGGATCTGCGCGTTGATCTGGTCCCACAGCCGGCGCAGGTAGCGGATGTACATGAGGATTTCCTCGGCGCCCGCCCCCTCGGCGGCGGTGCGCAGGATGAACCCGCCAACCTCCTGGATACCCTCTTTCTCGACGCAGTCTGCCACCACCTTCTTCAAGCGCTCACGCTCGCCTTCATCCTCGATCTTCAGGGAAATGCCGACGTGCCGGGTGCGTGGCATGTACACCAGGTAGCGTGAGGGAATCGACAGCTGGGTGGTCAGGCGCGCGCCTTTGGAGCCGATCGGGTCCTTGGTGACCTGTACCACCAGGCTCTGCCCCTCATGGACCAGGGCGCTGATGGTTTCCAGGGTCGAGCCTTCGCGCAGGGAGATTTCCGAAGCGTGGATGAACGCGGCGCGGTCCAGCCCGATGTCGATGAAGGCGGCCTGCATGCCGGGCAGCACGCGCACCACCTTGCCTTTATAAATATTGCCGACGATCCCGCGCCGCTGGGTGCGCTCGACGTGGACCTCTTGCAGGACACCGTTTTCCACCACGGCCACGCGCGATTCCATCGGCGTGATGTTGATCAGAATCTCTTCGCTCATGGCTGGGTCTCGTTCCTGGTGTCTTTATTGTAATGGCGATGGCGCTCCCGGCCGGCCCTCTTCAGGACACTTGCCAGCAGGCGATGCCATTGCGTTGCAGCAGCGCCGCGGTTTCGTACAAACCCAGGCCGACGACGGCAGAATAACTGCCTTCGAGCTTTTCTACGAATATTGCGCCCAGACCCTGGATGCCGTAGCCCCCTGCCTTGTCCACCGGTTCGCCGCTGGCCCAGTAGGCACGGGCTTCGGCTTCGTCTATCGGGCGAAACGTGACCCGCGCCGAGGCCGTGCCGATGTCCATCTGCGTGCCATCGAACAGCGCCGCGGCGGTGAGCACTTCATGGGTGCTGCCGGATAACAGGGCCAGCATTGCCAGGGCATCGGCTTGGTCGCGCGGCTTGCCGAGAATGCGTCCTTGCGCGATCACTGCAGTGTCCGCGCCCAGCACGTGAGCGGCCCCCGGCTGCGACCGCGACTGCCAGCCGGCGCGCGCCTTTTCTTCGGCCATGCGCTGCACGTATGCATGGCTTTCTTCGCCGGGCCTGGGTGTTTCGTCGATGGCGGCGTTGATCACGGTGAAGGGTACGCCGATCTGCGTCAGCAGTTCACGACGCCTGGGCGAGCTGGAAGCCAGGTACAGGGTAGGCATGCAAGGCGTCTCCGCGTCGGGCCGCGCGGGCCCGTCAGTTGATGCCCAGGCGCTTGCGCAAGCCACGCAGCAGGTAGCTGACCCACGGCCAGAGCAAGGCGCTCATCAAGGCAGGCAACAGCAGGGCCAGGGTAGGTTGGCGGTTGCCGGTCAACGCGCTCAGCCACAGCTGCACCAGCTGCGCCAGACCGAAGACCACGAGGATGACCAGGCTCTGCTGCCACATTGGAAAGATGCGCATGCGCTGGGCCAGGGACAGGATGAGAAAGGTGATGAGGCTGAGGATGAGTGCGTTCTGCCCAAGCAGGGTGCCGAACAGCACGTCTTGCGCCAGGCCGAGGATCCAGGCGGTGGTCATGCCCACCTTGTGCGGCACCGAGAGCGTCCAGTAGGCCAGCAGCAGGGCCAGCCACAGCGGCCGCAACACTTCCATGAACTGCGGCATGGGCGACACGCACAGCAGCAGACCGACGACGAAGGTCAGCCAGATGACCCAGCCATTGCGCGAGCGCGTACCAACCATTATTGCCTCTCCCGTGTGGTGGCCGGCGCAGAGCGCGAAGGTGTCGCCGGCGGGGTGCGCTCAGGGGTGGCGGCCGGGGCCGAGCTGGCACGCGCCGGG
>Ga0265798_10007002_pt1 | contig 14692 bp, 23 predicted proteins | sample P3T30metagenome_FD_192430 | JGI IMG/M metagenome (GOLD analysis project Ga0265798, IMG submission 192430) | Plant litter microbial communities from East Loma Ridge, Irvine, California - P3 T30 | ecosystem: Environmental > Terrestrial > Plant litter > Unclassified | place: USA: California... | reverse complement strand
TGTCCGCTGTTGAGTTGTGGGCGGGGACGCCCGGGGTGGGCGTCCCCGCGGTGGCGATTAGTCGTCGGCAGCCAGCTCGGCTCGGTACATGAGCGACGCGGGGTCATCGTGCTTGTACTTGGTCTCGTACTCAGCGCGGGTCGCGTTGACTGCCTGTTGCGCGAAGTCGCGCTGAGCCTTGACGACGAACTTGCCGGCGTTGTCGGGATCGAGTGCCTGCTCCATCGGGACGCCATGTGGGCCGATGTTCTCGCGGCGTGACGCGTGCAAGAGGGCTACCTCGGCGGGGGTCCAAGGGCTCTCGGTCCAGGTCACGGATTGCTCTATGCGGCCGGCGTCGTCGTAGGTGTGCCGCGTGAAAGTCCGAGGCGTCCACCCGTACAGCTCACGTACCGAAACGCCTAGCTCGCGGGCTAGCTGGGCGTCTGCGCGGAGTCGCCCGCTGAGTCTTTTTTTGCTTCGGTCACCCGGATCTGCGGGTCGTACTCGTTGACCTGCCAGATGGCCGAGTGGATCTGGCGAATGACAGCGCCGGGTAGACGTTTGAACAGCTCGGCCCACTTGTCGTCGTCGTACTCGACCTCGTTGGTGCCGTCGAGGATGCGGCCGCTCAGCGGAGCCGCGAGGCGCGCGGCGGCTTGGAAGTTGTAGCCGTACCGCTTGTCGATGGCAGATGCCAGACGGACGGGGCACAGGGCTGTGATCTCTGACCACTTCTCGCCGTCGATCTGGTAGAAGCGCAGCGGCAGGTGCTTGCCTCCCAGCTCAACATCGACGTCGAGTGACGGGGTGGCGATTTCGGCAGCAGCGGACAGGGCATCGTCGAGCAAAGTCATTGGTGTTCCATTCCCACGGGTTTCCCACGAACGAGGTAGACCGGCCAGGACGCCCGTGGGAAAGCGCCCTGGCCGGGGCTTGGTTAGCTCAGAGAGCTAGGCGACGAGCGCGACCTTCCGCTGCGTGACAGCGGTGATGTACATGCCCTGCGTGATGGTGTCGAGGCCGTTCTCGGTGGGGGCGTCGGGACGCTGCACACCGGCCTGGAACGTGATGACGTCCACGATCTGACCTGCAGCCCAGTCGGTCGCGTTGTCGATGCCACGACGGACGACGAACTGCCCGGTCGTGCCGGCGGGCAGCAGGACGGCGGCGGACTTCGCGTCGGTCGAGTCGATGTACTGCACCTCGAGCGACTCGGTGGTCTTGCCGGGGCGCGAGAGCGACGTGACGAGCGTGAGCCGGGGGTCGGGAACCTCGGCCTGAGCGAGCGAGTAGTTAAACCCGGTTGCCGTGAAGCTGTAGGTGAGGTTGTTGGTCGTTGCGCCCTTGAGGATGGCTGCGCTGAGGGCGTTGGAACCGATCGGCACGTGGCCGATCTTCCAGCGGCCATCGCTTGCCTGGGAGGCGGGAACGTTGTCGAGAGGCATGGTGTCTCCTGGGGGGTTGTTGCCCGTGGGCATGAAAAAACCCCGCCGGGAGGGGCGGGGTTGGGGTGGTGCGGTGGTGCCGGCTAGGCCGGCTCGGACGTCACAGCGAACTCGTCGACGCAGTAGTACAGCTCGGGCGTGATGTCCCGGTCGAGCTGCATCGGCTGAGATGACTCATGCCGTAGTCGCCGGCACGTTCGGCCGGCGACCTGCAGCACGTGGTCGACGAGCTGCGTCTGCACCAACTCGGCAACCTCGAGCGCCTTGTCAGGTGTCGAGCCGACCGAGTGGACAACGAACGTCTGGGTCGACGTCGACTGTGAGCCGGTGAACCGCTCTGCCTCGCGGTAGCCGGTGTCGGTGAACACGGACACGTACCGAGTTGGACGGTTCAGCACAGTGCCCTCGTAGACGATCTGCGAGAGTGTCGGCTCTTCCTCAATGCGCTCGAGCAGGGCGTTCTTGACAGCACGGAGACTCACAGGCCCGCCTCTCTCTGTGCATCCGCAATCGCCTTCGTCATTCGATCGACGAAAGCCTCGGTGTTCTCCTGCGCTGAGTTGCGGCCGTAGTTGCGCGGGGCGGTGGATAGCGAACCGAACTCGGTTACCCAGACAAGAGATCCCTGACCGCCGAGCCGTGGCTTAACCTCGGCCGAAATCTCGTCGCCAGCGCGTCGCAGCACCAGGTAACTGATGGACTTGCTGGCACGGGGCAGGCCGCGAGACCCGGTGAGCTTCCCAGCCCACGCGGTCTTCACGTCCTGCGCCGTGTCCTTGACGCCTCCGTGCACGAAATCCCCGAGAGTGCCGGGGACGCGTCCGAAGTCAGCCACAAGCGCGTCGAGTTCGGACGCGTCGAAAGCGTTAGCCATGCGTTCCCCTACTCGGTCTGCTCGACGGAGAACCGTCGTGCCGTCCGCTGCGAGGAGGCAGACGGGCCTTTGACCCGAGCCATGACGCCGACCAGGGCCGGGTCCGTGAGGGAGCCCGTGACGACGACGACCATGCCCTTGCGGATCTTGGTCGACGTCAGCACGGGCACGCTTAGCTCGGCGTCCTGCTCGATCAGCAGTTGCCCTGCCGCGTCGATCTCACCGACTGCAGATGCAGCCTGTTTGAACCGGCACGGCCCCTCGTAGGCGGCGTCGATCTCGCGCACGTACTGATTCGTCTCGGGGTCGAGGGTGTCGCCTTCGCGTTCCACCCCGACCTTGCACGTGTCAGTCATGCGCTCTTCGGCCATCTCGCGCCCGGTGCGCAGCATTCGTTGGTGCCGCATGCGGCCTCCGTTCACCAGGGGAAGTAGACGCTCGGGGTGTCGGTGGGAACCCAGCCGGTTCCCGCGATTGGACCCTCACCACGAGTCGTCGCGACGGTGCCGAGCCCGGTTCGTCCAGCGGCTCTGAACCCGGCGAGCATCCGTTTCTCGGTCGCGGTCAGGTACGCGCCGGACTCCTCGACCTTCCAGCCAGCTTGCGAGTCGTCAAGACCGCCCTGGATCTGCGCTTCACGGTTGTCGAAGACGCGGCTGGCACAGTAGACGGTGACCATCACGGCCTGCTCGGGCACGGGGGTGACGAGCTGCCCGTCGTCTTCCAACCACGTCCGCCCTGATTCCTGTCGAACCAGGGCGGACGCAAGCCGGAGACACATGAGCGCCCGCTTGCCGTCTGCGCTTTCAGCGTCGATCGGTTCCCCGATCCAGTCGGCAAGCTCAGTCACCCCGGCAAGTGGTGCCGGGGTGACGGCCACTACGCGACCGAGACCGAGACGGCGCGCTTGGCGTCGAGGGTCGACGCGCCGTAGAAGGTGTCGACGACGCTCTGATCCTCGAGCTGCAGCGGGTTGTACTGCTGGATCCAACGGAGAGCGAACCCGTCCTGCGCGACGGTGGCGGACTTGGCCGCACCCTCGGGCTGGCGCGACGGACGCGTGACGTGAGCGAACGCGTCCCGGTGGTAGCCGACGCCGAAGTCCTCAGCGAGAGCCGAGTCGGCCACGATGGTGAAGCCCATGAGGCGACCGAGGGTGGCCTCGGTCAGAACCGACTCGTTGCCGGCCTCGTTGACCTTCTGCAGCTGCTTGAGGCGCAGAGCGGCTGCCTCAGCGCCGGAACCGACCGCGAAGAAGCGGTCAGCCTGGGGCACCTTGCGGTCGTTCAGCACCTTGCGCGTGGCGATCAAGACGTCGAGGAAGTTCTCGCCGTTGGGGAGGATGGCGGGAATTGCTGCGTCCGTCGCAATGGCCGACATCTGCGCCACGAGCGGCGAGGTCAGCTCGTCGACGACGGACTCGGCCTGCGGCTTGAACACCTGTCGGGTGATGTCCGTCAGGCTGAACGTCGCGAAGTTGTCGGGCAGACGAACCGCGTTGTAGACCTGGTTGTCGAGCTTGACGGGGAACCACGGCTCCGAGACGTCGTTGAACTGAATCGCGTCTCGGTTGGCGCGGTTCTCGGGCGTGTAGACCTTCGCCTTGCCGGCGGTGATCGGGCCTCGCACGTTGACCGTCTGGCCGCGACCAGCGACGAACTCGGTCGAGAAGTCCTGACGGACGGTGCGGGGGAGGTTCGAGAGCCAGCGCAGCGACGAAAGGGTCGCCTGAGCCGCCTCAGTGGGGGTGTAGAGAGCGTTGACCATGGGGGGTCTCCTTAGGTTGGTTGGGGGTGCGCACCACTGAGGCGGGTGCAGTTCCTAGTTCGCGAAGACCGACTTTGCGAACTCGTCAGAGTTGAACGGCTTGGGCGGCTCCTGGGTCGGGTCGCCGCCACCACGCAGCTGCTCGCGCGGCTGAGCGGTCGGGGGCTTGCCGCCGCCGAAGAGGCCCATGAGAACTTCTGCGTCCTGCAGAAGCTCTTCCTCGGTGCTGCCCGTCAGGCGCTTCACCAGGGCCTCCGGCAGACCGTGCTTGACGCCGATGCGCAGACGCAAGTTTTCGGCTTCCAGAGCCGTCACCTTGACGTCCTTGCCCTCGGCATCCTTCGCCTTCGCCTCGGCCTCAGCTGCACGGGTGCGCAGGTTTCGGTTCTCCGAGTTGATGCGACGGATCTTGTCTCGAGCCTTATCGGCGTCGAACTGCTCGCCGGCCTCGGGGTCGCCCTCGGGGTCACCCTCAGCGCTGCCAGCAGGAGCGCCTGCGGGCTCACCAGCAGTTCCGCCGGCCGGGTCGCCCTCCGGGGGCGTGCCGGCTCCTGCGGGGTCGCCTGAGCCCGGGTTGTCGCCACCCTCACCCTCGACGAACCTGAGTCCGCGGAGAGCGTGAATGGTGCGCCCGGTGCGTGCCAGACCGTCGATGTCCTGAGCGGTGGCGGTGAGATCGGTCTTCGTGTCCATCTGTTGCCCTCCTGGGGCTGGTCAAGCTGCCACCAGGGCAGCGCTCGCCTGACGCCCGGGTGGGGTCAGGAAGTTGGGGTCTTACGGCTGAGGGGAGAGTCGCGGAAGTTGCCGGCGGCGCGCATGCGGGGGAGAACAGATGCCTCCGTGCGGGGCAGCCCCTCGGCGGTCGCTGCTCGAGCGGCCTCCTGGTACTGAGCAATGAAGCCCTGGTCCCGCTCCGACGGCTTCCATTCGCCGTAGACGATCTCGGCCGTACAGCCGCAGTGGCCGTGGTAGCGAAGCCCGCTCTTGTTGTCGAGCAGACCGCCTCCGTCCGTCCCCGCCGTCGCAGCTGAGCGGTAGACGGGCCCGCGGCTCGCGAGCATGGCGCAGAACGCACACGGCTTACCGTCCGTGACCCGACGCCAGCCAATAGCGCGCTGGTCCGACTCGGTGGTCTGGTCGATGAGTTGACGGCCACCAGCCATCGTCTGGCGGCGCACAATGCCCATGTACTTCCGCAGGGCCTCACTGTGCGCTTTGGTCGCGGTCGCACCCTTCTGGGTGAGGATCTTGACCCGTGCGGGGCCTGCCAGTATCAGCGCCTGCGCCATCTCCGACCCATCAAAGTCAGGCCGCTCGACGGTGCCGAAGTTGCGGCCGACCTCGGCACGCCGATACGCAGGCACGTACGCTGCCGCAGCGTCGACTGACTGCTCGTGGTACTCGCGCAGAGACACGAGGTTGCGTGCGAGCCAGGCCGGCATCGACGCGTCGATGTTCTCGGCGTCGAGCCCGGCCCACAGCTGCGAGGCGCGTGCAGCAGCTCGCGCGGAAAGCGCGAGCTGCTGCACGCGGTGTGCCTCGGTTAGTGCGCGCCCCTTAGCCGTCAGCGCCATTGGACTGCGTGTTGATGGCAGCAGCCATCTGCTCGGTCGCGCTCGGGTTGGCCTGCTTCCACGTCAGCCACTCGGCTGCCGTGTCCGGGGTGACACCGGGGATGCGGTCCCACAGCTTCTCGGGCGGCACGCCCAGCATGGTCGCGATCTTGCCCAGCGCGTCGGCAGCCTGAGACATCGACCTCGACTCGAGGTCGCGCCAGTCGATCCGCAGCGTGAAGTCGGCCGCGTCTTCCTTGCGGTTTTCCTGGTGCGCGGCCAGCCGAAGCGTCTGCGCGTGCGAGTCACCGAAGCCGACTTTTCGCTCACCAGCCTTGAGGTCGAGCATGGCGCGGGCTTCGGCAATGGCCTCGGCCGACAGGTTGATCATCTTGCCGGTGAGAGCGTGAGCAGGCGTCTGCGAGATGGCAGCGAACGTCTCGACGTCCTTGTCTTCGGCCTTGATAATTCCGTCGAGCGGGGTCTCGTCGAGCGTCCCGAAAGCAACGTCCTTCTCGCCCGTCAGAATGTCGTTGTGGCGCAGCAGCGTCTTGACACGCTCACGCTCGGTCGGATCCTCAGGCATGTCGAGGCCCGTGGCGTAACGGACTTTCCACGAGTTGAAGTGCTGGATTAGCAGTCGGTCATAGGTGGTCTTGTGGACGCGCTTCGCCAGCGTGATCAGCGGTTCGACCTCACCGGGCGTGCGCCCCTCAAGGTCGATCTGGTTGCTGAACCGGATGGCCGGTGCGACGCCCGTGCCATGCACGTTGTGTTCGACGTACTGCAGCCGGCCGTCCACGTCAATGAGCGTGTAGACGGCCTCTTCGTCGACCACGACGTACCCATTGCTGCTGGTCTTCCGCAGGTAGTAGAGCGGGTATTCGTCGACCGTGGGGTCTCCATAGACGGCGTACATCTGTCGCGGCGAGTAGCCCCGAATGACTGACCCCGTAGTGCCAGGCATGCTCGTTGTGTAGGCGTACCCGTAAGCAAGCGCCGCACGGTGAATGGCCCGTTGCCGGGATTCCATGCGGTTTGCGATCCACGGCCGCCAGATGGGCGCGACGCCCTTGCCGTCCGAGGGGCGATCAGTCGAGCGTGCGCCCTCAGCGAAGAGCTGCTGAGCCAGGTTCGTCACAACAAGACTCATCCACCCCGACTCGCTCAGGTCGCGGAGGTCGCGCTGCTCCTGGCTTGCATGATTCGGAACGGACAGCTTCTCCGGCGACCAGCGCAGCCAACCGTCGATGACGTCGAGGCGAGCCTTCTCGGCCAGAGCACCGGGAATCAAGAGGTCTTTCGCGAGAGTGACCACCGCTTCCTTCTTCATCACCACACGCGGCCACCTTTCTTCTTTCCGTTCGCGAGGACGTCGCGACGGACCATGCGGGCACCGACCATGCAGATTGCAAGGTCGATCTTCTTGCTTGATTCGCGGGACGCCTTGCTGATCGAGACGTGACCCTGCACCGGGTATCGGCGGGCGTTCAGCACGTGGCGGCGCAGACGGGCATCACCGTCGTGCGTGAAGTCCGCGGAACGGATCTCCTCGAGCGTGTAGCCGACAGCGCCAGCGAACTTGCCGGCGTTGTCTCGAGCCGCCATGTCGAACATGACCGCGCTGCCCGAGCCGCCCTTCTTGCCGGACGCCCAGACCCGCAGCTTGTCCCGGTACTTGAGGTTCCACTTTTCGAAGAGCGGATCCCAGTAGCGGTCCATCGTTTCGTCGTCGAGGGTGTGCGACGGGTCGCCGTAGAACCCGACGACGCGGTACTTGCTGAACGCGTCATCGACAGCCGAGTCGACTTCCTCGCGAGGGGCGAGCCAACCGTCGCCACGCTTCCCGGGTGGGCGCTGCCACATGTTCACTGCGAACACGTGGCCGTCCGACATGCGACAGCCAACGAGGGCCGTGGCATCGTCGGACTTGGAGCAGTCGAGGAACAGCACGACTTCCTCGCCCAGCGCGAGCAGCTTCTCGGTGTCGGCCAGCGGATCCCATTCGGCCGGTTCCGTCCAAGCATCCTCGGCCGCGGTGATCTGGTTGTACCACTTGCGGCGCGATTCGCTAGGAGAGTTCGTCGGGCTCGCAATCGACTTCTTGATGCGCCCTTCGGCGTCGAGCCACACGGCGTCGCCGCGCACTGACTTGACGACAGCAGGGGCGGCTTCGAGTGTGAGGGGGGCTTCGGGCGGGGCCTCGAGCGAGTCGTACATGACGCCGAATTCGACATGCTTTGCCTCGGAACCGTCCTCGCCGCCTAGCGTCTGCTCGTAGGCTTCGCGCACTCTCTGCCCGACCGAATCCTCGCCGGGTCGGTAGGCGTTGCAGATGTCGAGCATGCGGGCCGGCGAACCCTTCTCTGCCTTCGCAGCGTTGCCCTCGATTGCGCCAGCCATGTCGTGACCGCCGTTGCTCGAGTTCCAGTTCTGCGTCTCGTTCCGTCCAATCAGAGTCGGACGGCCACCCTCTATCGCCATCACCGAAGACGTCACCGCTTCTGCCTGGCGCGTGTCGCCCAGCCCCCAGACCGTCGTCTTGCCGACCTGAATTCCGTACCGCTCGCGTGCCTCTGGGGTGATGAGCGAGGGGAACAGCTTGAACGTGTTCTTTGTCTGGTCTTGCGACACGGCGACGATTTGAACCCACGCGTTCTCGTTGTCCCGCCCAACCGGCTGGTCGCCGTCCCAATGTGAGAACAACGTTGGGCCGAACATGTGCCCGATGGCCAGCGTTGCCAGCAGGGGGTCCTTGCCCCAGCCCTTGAGTCGCTGCAGCACAGCCGAGTGGTACGTGAACTGCGCCTGCTCGTCGAGGGCGAAAAACCAGAGAATGAAACGGGCCTGCTCGGGCGTGAATTGCCACGGACCAGACTTGCCCTTGAGCCACAACCCACACCACGCCAAGAATTCCCAGCCGAGAGTCCGCTCAGGCAGCAGCCACCCGTTGTCCCACTGCCAGGTGGGGCCGATCTTTACCGGCTCCCACTGCAGCTCGACGGGCGGGGTGGTGCGCTCTAGAAGATCTCTGTACCAAGTGATGATCTCGGCTTGCTCGGCAGCATCTGAAGTGATGAGGGCGTGGTTGCTAACCCGCCTTGCCATAAGCGGCAGCCCAGCGGGACTGACCACCCTTGCGCTGCGCGTTGACGCGCACGCCACCTCGGTCGTCCTCTAGCTTGAGCGAGCGAATGAGGGCCGACATGGTGGAACGGTGCTGGCGCAGCTCCTGCACCAATGGGTGCGCCACGGGCTGCCCAGTCGAGCCTGTAACCGTCAGCGGCTGACCAGCCAACTCCTGCTCCATGAGCGTGATGAGGTCGAGTTCACCGCAGGCAGCCCTAAGCGTCTCAAGCTCGTGCTGCTGCAGGTCGTGCTCTTTGACGGTCTCACGCCACAGGCGACGGCCAGCGGTGCTTAGCGACGTCGGGGTCGCCGCTGCCTTGTGTTCAGTCATGGTTGCCCTCCGGGGACGCTGTGCGCCACCGGGGGCGCTGCTACAGAGCGGGCACGACGAGCGGTGCCAGCTTGGCCGGCGCGGATGCGTGCCGGTTCTCGGTCAGCGCGATGTAGCGCCCTACCGAATAGACCTCGATGTTGCGGCCGTCACGGACCTTTCGGCCCGCGGCCTCGGTCAGCAGACCGAAGATGTGGAACCCCTCGCCGGAGCGAGAGACCTCGACGTAGGTGTCGGGGTTGGCGTCTAAGACATGCTGAGCCCAGTCCGCGACGACACCGCCGACGATGGCGTGGTCGAGGTCGATGCAGCCGACCCCGTTGCCCAGCACGTAACCGATGCCCTCCCCGGCCTTCGACGCTCGAGCGTCCGCCAGGGGTGACCAGGTGGCAGAGTCGGTCGACGACGCGTGCCGGCCGGTGACCGTCAGCGGCACCTTGCGCGAGTTGAACCGCACGAACCGGCGCTCAGCTGCCATTTCTCGGGGCAAAACGTCACGTTTCTTGGCTGCCCGGGCGGCGTAGACGCGGCACTTGGTCGAGCAGAACTTCGCGCCGGCGCGCACGGTGAGCAGCGTGGTGCCGCAGTGGCCGCACGTGTTCTGATCCATGCTCACAGCCTACCAGTGTTACGGATAATCCGCATGTTTCCGGGGCCTTGTGCCTCTCCGCCTGGCTGAATGCGACACGCTGGAACTCCGAATGTCAGAGCATCACTGCGCCAAGATCAGGGAAACCCCAGGTCAGCAAGAGGTTTCGAGCCGGCCAAATTGCCGGAAAAACACAGCAAGTCAGCTAGCTGGATCGAATTTGCTATCCGGCGGTGAAGGGCCGTGCCGAAAGGGAGTCCCCGCCACCCCCGAATGGGGGTGGGGGTCGGTCACTCACTTTCGGTGTCGACCTTCGCGTCGTCTTCGGGCTTCGTTGCCTTCGAGGGTCGTCCTCGCTTCGGCTTGTCGTCGCTCTCGATGACCTGAGCGTAACCGAGGGCGACGAGGGTGGCGGCTGCCCCCTCGGTGGTGGTGATGGTGGAACCGACGTCGTGTCCACCTGCGGTGTGGGTCAGGGTGAGGGTGCGCATGCTGCGGTCCGTTCGGGTCGGGCGGGTAGCGGGGGCGGTGTGCCGAGTGGCTGTGCGGTGGCCGCGGGGATGGGGTGCGTGCTGCGCACTGCGGGTGCGTCGCGTGTGCCGGGCGTGGCTACAGCTGCCCGGGGTGCTGCTCGACTGGTCTGCGCTTGAGCGCTGCTGCCTGCCGGTTGCGCGCTGCTGTCTCGCGTGCGGTCTTGGCGCGATGGCAGGGGGAGGAGAGCCACTGCAAATTGTCTAGCCGGTGGGTGTCGCCGGGGGCGATGTGGTCTGCATCTGTGCCTGTTCCGTCACAGCGCGGGTCGTGCTGCTCGGCCTGGCACAGTCCGTGCGCGCGGTGCCGTGCCTGTCGACGCAGTGCTTCCCAGTTGGCAGGGAGGCGTTGCCTGCGGTCGGAGGTTGACCAGGCCATGAGGTCAGGCCGTGTCGTCTGTGGTGGCCGTCAGGTCGTCCGCGATGTCCTGCGTGGCGCTGTCGAGGATGACGCCGGAGAGGCCGTCGCTCGGCATGGCTACTGCGGCCGGACCGAATCCCATTGCGTTGATCTCTTCGGCCAGCGCTTTGACGCGCTCGAGCTTGGCGAGGGTGTCGTCTAGGCCCGGGCTCTGGACGGTGACGGTGACTGTGCGGGTAGCGGATGCCATCAGGGTTCCTCGTTCTGGTCGGTGGTCCGGGGCTGCGCGTCAGGCGCGCGTGACCGAAACCGTGGCGTCGGTGGCGCAGATGAGGGACAGCGCGCGGTTCGTCTTGTAGGTGAGCAGCAGCTCGGCCCATGTCCCGGGCTCGACGGTGAGTGCGTCGGTGTCGTGGGTGTGGACGGTAAGTCCGGGGCGGACGCGGACGGGCGAGCCTGCGTCGTGGGTGGTGATGGTCACGGTGGGCGCAGGGTCAATGCCAGTGCCCTTGACGAACACGGTTAGCGGTGCGCCTGCCGCTAGGCGGATCTCGTGCGGGCCTGCCTGATTGGTCTCGAGCGTGAGGCTGGTCATGCGTCTCCTGCCGGGGGCGTGCAGGCGAGTACGGACACGTGCCGGCGGTGGTCGTGTCCGTACTCGTGCACTATGTCCTGCGTGGTCATGGTGCTGATGTGCTGCCGCCAGTCCAGGTAGGTGGTGGGTAGCGCGAGTGCCGGTGATGCCAGCGGTGGTGGGCTGGTCGCGTGCGGCGGTGAGCTGCTGTCGAGTGATGTCCACGGCAGGGCCCTCCTTTGGTTCCCCTTTGGGGAAAGTGCAACTGTTGCGCTTTCCCTAAAGGCGGGCGAAAGGGGCTCCGGCACTGACGCCCGGCGGGGGATGGGTTGCCGCGCGCCCGGGGTCGCGGCGCGATTGCCCGGGGCGGCTGTGTCAGGTGCGTGTGACGTCGTGCCGGAAGATGAGAGCCCGTGTCGTGGGCAAGCCGGCTGCGTTCGGGATTCTTGGTGCAGCGCCCTCAATGACGGTGTTTCAACCGTGTCCCTCGACAGCGGGTATCGCGACCCGCCGGTCTGTGGAAGTACACGAAACCGGGCGGGTGGCAGGACGCCGATTGAACGGCTGAGCGGTGACAACACCGTCTCCTGATCCACCTCGCCCGGTTTCGGCTGGGTGCGGCAGTCCTTGCGGAGTGCTGCGTGTTTGCCGGTCTTCGCGGGGGGACGGCTTAGCTGACACCGGGACGCTGGGGGGCTAAAGCCGCCCCGCATCGTCAAGGGGTTGTCCGACCCAATGGCGACTCAGCCAGTCTGATTCCAAGGTGCATCGCTCGTTGGCCGGTCAGATGCCTGTCTCAGGGCTGCAACATCGTCAGCCCGAACGACTTTCACCAATCCCTTGAGCAGTAGGACTAATCGCACGGCGCTGTGTGTGACTAGGAATACGGCGAACTCGAGGAACCACGGCGCCAACCAGGCTCCGCCACTAAGGGCAGCCACCGATGCCGCGAGGGCTAGCGCGGCACCGAAGAAACCAACGGAAGAAGTCCAAGTCCAGTTCCGGGCCAGGCTCCCGCCGGCATTGACCCGGAAACGCCGGAATCGGAGGCTTTCGGGAGTCAGACCGAAGACGACGACCACTCCTGCAAAGCTGCTGACAAGGGCAGCGGCTCCGAAAAAGCCCAAATACAAGCCTGCTTGCGCAGAGACGTCCGTGGCCGCAAGCGGGGCCCACAGATTCGGCATGAGGCCGATGGCGGTGGCTGCGGCGTGCAACCCGACTACCGCTAAGAAGATGGCGTCCAAGAGTGCCGGGTGATCTACAACATTTAGACGGGCACTCATTGTCACCTCATTCCTGGCTGAGTCGGTCTCTAAATCTACGGATGGCTTCCGACATTGCGCTCATAACAGCCTCGGGCGTCGGCGTTTCGTCCTCCGAGTCACCGACCGCCTCGGTGAGAACGACTTTGTCCAACGCGAAGTTGATCCAGTCTTTCTCAAGCCCGTGACTGCCCTGGCGAAGAATTGTTGCCTCCGCTTTGGTGAAGGCGTTTGTCCCGACGATCTCCTGGACTCCTTGGACGAGTTCCTCTGCCCCTGCTTCGTCTGGCGTTGTTCTGCCGAAGCTCACGATCATCTCGACGGAAACCGCGCCCGCGCCTGCCTGCGCCGCCTCCTGGACGGATCGTCCGAGCTGGGTTCTGCCTGTTACGGCGGCAGCTCCCTCTGGATCGAACTTCAAGTGAATCTTGGTTGCGCCTACTGCCTGGGCCAATCGCTCAAGCTGGTCCTTGCGGGCGTATGGCTGTAGATGGAGTGACTTGCCGGCTTGCACGTACTTGCCCACGTCCATGATCCAGTCAGTTAGCGCCTCCCAGGTGGGGCCACCGGATGTTCGCATGACTGCCATGTAGGGCGTGCCGGACACGGGAACGAGGTACAGCGGTTCGATGAGCCCTGAGACGCCTGTGGAAGCTAAGGGGGCCGAATCTCCGTGGGCGTCAACAATGTCCGGCCAGTCGGCCCCGGGCCTCACTTTTCCGAGGTATAGGAATTTCATGCTGGGCGACCGAGTTTGCTGGACGCTTCCCACATACCGACGTCGCCGGTAAGTAGTCCTTCGAGCCTCGTCCGGCAGTCCCTCTACGTGCTCCAGGAGATTGGCCCACCAGTCGGTGCCGTACTGCTTCACAACTTCGTTCTCGTCCGTCTCAACTCCACTGAAGAATGAGACGAGCCGTTCTTTTCCTGCCATTGCCCCCGCCATGCCTTGATGAAGTCTCAGCATGGCATGGCGGTTCAGTGTTGGGGTGTTATTTTCGGGCGACTCGAGGAAGTCCCGATAGGTGGATTCGAACCACCGGCCGTCAGGGTAGAAACCTGCTGCTCTGTCCGCTGAGCTACATCGGGAGGGCAGATCCGATGTGGGATGCGGACCTGCTCGTGTTCATTGGTTCGGATCGACGAACGGGTTAAAGGGCTGCTGGCGACGGGGCTTGGAGTTGACGCGAATCACGCCGACGCCCGGCTCTCGATCACGCCATCTGTGCAGGACCTTGACCGGGAAATCGCCACGCAACGGACCGATCTGCTCATGGTCGGGCGCGATGCTTTGCCCACTGCACTCGATCGTGACTGTGTACTCGGCGCGACCCAAGTAGTTCTGCTGTTTTTCGACTGCCGTCAGCTTGCCGAAGAAAACCCGTCGGCCGCTCGCGTAGGAAGCGGGGCGGGGAACTAACACGGCGCGGCCTATGTCATTTGGGGTGATTTCCGAGAGTTTCTTTTTCGTCACTTGGCTCCTAGTGAGGCGCACTTCTCGACTGTCTAAGGTCATCCTGCCGCTTTTGCATACTTTTGTCAAGTACTTCTGTGTGGCGTGTCGCGTACCCGGCGGGTCGTGCTGTGCCGCGTGGCCGGCCGGTTCGGCGACTGGCTTCGACCTGCAGCACGTCAGCGCCCCTGACCTGCAGCACACCGTTGGCTCCCCGCCGGCTGGCGAGATACCCCTTGTCGATCCACGAGTAAACGGTCCGCTCTGCGCGGCTGACGAGTTGCGTCGCGTCGCTCACGCTGACCCACACGTCGGGCTGGTGTCTGCTCACGCTGCGGTCCCCTCGGTCGTGATCGGCGGATCAAAGTCGTCATGGGCGATGACGAGTCCACAGGCGGGGTTTCTGCACTCGATTCGCACGACGTCTCCGGCGAGGACGGGCGGTGTCCACATGAGCGCCAGCCACTCGCAGGATGGGCATCGGCCGCGCTTGATGCGGTGGGGATCTTCCTGTGTCGGGAACGATCTGAGGGCGCGTCTGACGGCGTGTGAGAACCGCACGGCGTCGGGTGCATCGGCGGCTCGCTTGACCCAGAGGGCAACGTCGGCTGGCTTGCCGCGTCGGTACGACTCGATCTCGTCGAGGGCGATGCGTGTCGCCGGAAGGGGGATGGCGGGCACGTTGGATCCGCGCGACCCTTCGACGTCGGGTGTCACCAGGTGGTCGTAGTTGGTCAGCACTTCTGCGAGCGCTGGGAAGGCGTGTTCGGCGGACTCGAGTGATGCCCAGCAGGCGGGGCACAGGTGGCCGTTGGTGGCGACTCGGGGGAGGCATCCGC
>Ga0265798_10006998_pt1 | contig 14698 bp, 12 predicted proteins | sample P3T30metagenome_FD_192430 | JGI IMG/M metagenome (GOLD analysis project Ga0265798, IMG submission 192430) | Plant litter microbial communities from East Loma Ridge, Irvine, California - P3 T30 | ecosystem: Environmental > Terrestrial > Plant litter > Unclassified | place: USA: California... | reverse complement strand
GCAGCGCGTCGAGTCCGCGGCCGAGCCCCTTGGTTTTCTTGACCATGTCGATTAGACCTGTTTCGTGATTCATGTGAAGCGCCGCAGCGTCATGCGCGCGGTCGCGCGGGCGTCAGCCCGCAAAATTATCCGGCGCTCTGCGATACCAGTACGCAAAGCGATCTTGAAATCCGTATTGGCGATACAGGTTGCGCGCAGGCACGTTGTTCGCCGCCACCTGCAGCACCGCATGTTGTGCCCCGTGCGCCACCGCCGCCCCCATCGCCGATGCCAGCAGGCTTCGACCGATACCCAGGCCGCGCGTGTTGGGGTCGACCACCAAGTCATAGATGCCGGCCAGGGTGTCGTCCAGCACGACCAGCACGCCGCCCACACACCGGCGGCGATGCATGGCCAGCAGCGGCATGGCGTCCATCGGCAGTTGCAGCAGCTGCGCCACGCCGTTTTCGCTGTATTGCGGCGCGACACCCAGGCGTCGCCCGATCTCGCGAGCGAAACGCTCGCGATCGACCAGTTCGAAGTGCAAGCCGGTATCGGGCATCTCGGGGGCCACCGACAGATCGGCCGCCATCGCGCGGCTGTCGTCCACCGCTTCAAATCCGCGCAAGGCCAGCGACGCGTCAAGTTCCAGGGGTTGCGAGAACGGCGAAATGCGCACGGTGGCCTTCATGCCGTGACGCGCATACCAGCGCGCGCAAAAACCCAGGCGCGCATCCAGACTGCCCTGCCCCGGCGCAAGCGCGTTGATGCAGCGCGTGCCCGGCCGATGACCGTGGTGCCAGCGGACCAGCCAGCCGTCATACATCATCTGCTCGCGCGTTGCCGTCGCGTTCAGATTGCTTTCCTCGATCCGCAATGACAATACGTCATCGACCCGCAACAAGGCCGGTGCAATGGTGGTCGGATCGAAGACCGTCAGTTCCATGCTGGATCAGAACAGTGTGTCGACACGCGTGATCATCTCTGCACCGAAGGCCAGGTAGGCCTGTGCCCCTTTCGATGCCTTGTCGAACACCACGCCGGGCAGCCCGTAGCTGGGCGCTTCGGCCAGCCGCACATTGCGCGGAATCACCGTCGCAAAGACCTTGTCGCCAAAGTGGTTTTCCAGCTGCGCCGACACTTGCTGCTGCAAGGTCACGCGCGGATCGAACATCACCCGCAGCAAGCCGATGATGGCGAGGTCCGGATTGATGTTGGCATGCACCCGCTTGATGGTGTTGACCAGATCCGACAGGCCTTCCAGCGCAAAGTATTCGCATTGCATCGGAATGATCACCCCGTGGGCGGCGGTCAGTCCGTTCAAGGTCAGCAGGGACAAGGTCGGCGGGCAATCGATCAGCACGAAGTCGTAGCTGGTCGAGACTTCGGCCAACGCCGTCTTCAACTGCTTTTCGCGCGCATCGAGTTCGACCAGGTCGAGCTCGGCGCCGGCCAGCTCGCGATTGGCGGGCAGCACATCGTAGCCACCGGCCTCGGACCGTACTGTTGCCGTCGCAATGTCCGACTCGCCGATCAGCACCTGATACAGGGTCGTCTTCAAGCTGCGCTTGTCGATGCCGCTACCCATCGTGGCGTTGCCCTGGGGATCGAGGTCGACCAGCAGCACACGCTTGTCGTGTTCTGCCAGCGCCGCCGCCAGGTTGACCGCGGTGGTCGTCTTGCCGACACCGCCCTTTTGATTGGCGATGCAAAACACACGGGCCGTCGCTGCTGCCGTCTTCTTGGCAGATTTTTTGGCGGGCGTGGCGACAGCGTCGGAGGAAGATTGAGTGCGAGGGTCTGCCATCGGCATGTGCGTGAATCTGCTTTCTTAAAAATGGGTCGGGCGAACGTGTTCGCCGGACCGGTCAGCGCGCGGTCTGCGGCGTGCGAACCAGCTTCGAGGCGTCGTAGCCGTGCTTGGGCAGGTCAGCGAGAATGGCCTGTTCATCGGCCGGCGCCAGGGTCGGCGTGCGCGACAGTATCCACAGATATTCCCGCGACGGGGTACCGACCACAGCGTAACGATAATCATCCGCAAGTGCGATCACCCAGTAGTCGCCCCACACCACCGGCAGCCATGACAGCCAGGCGGGGGCAAAACGTACTTCAAGCCTGGCTGGCGCACCCGCTGGGCGGGCGAGACCTGTCGCCACATCCTGCTTGCCGTCGGCATGGGTGCATTGATTGGCAACCTCGATACGCTCGGCATCGATCAGCCGATACGTGGCGGTGGTGTCCTTGACGCAGTCTTTCTGGAACCGATTCGGGTAGTTGGCGATTTCGTACCAGCGTCCCATGTACCGCGTGACGTCCAGCGTCGGTACCGATTCCAGCGGCGCTACTTCTGCCGAGGCACCCGCGCACATGCTCACGGCCAGCACGGCAAGGCCCCGGCGCATCCAGCTTTTCATGGTGCGGCCTCGTCGTCCGCCGAGCGCTTCATCCAGACGATGCAGCGCTGCGCCGACAGACGCGGCACGAACAGGTTGGTGACGCCCTCGACGACCCACTGCTTCTGATCGCGGATGGCGGCCATTTCGTCGTCCGGCTGGTGTCCCTTCATGGCGGTCAGCAGTCCGCCGGGGCGGACGTGGCGACCGGCCAGTGCGGCGTAGTCCTGCAAGGACGCAAACGCCCGCGACACCACGATGTCTGCGTTGGCCAGCGGCATGGCCTCGACGCGCGAATGGACCGCCGTCAGATTGGGCAGCTTCAATACACTGGCCACCTGGCGCACGAATGCCACTTTCTTTTCCACGGCGTCCACGCAGCAGACCTTCCACTCGGGCTGGACGATGGCCAGCACCACGCCAGGCAAGCCGCCGCCCGAGCCGACATCCAGGAAACTTGCCGGGCCACCCTGCAGGCGCTGGGCAAATTCCGGCACCACCGTCAGGCTGTCGACGATGTGATGCAGCAGCATCTGCTGCGGATCGCGGATGGAGGTCAGGTTGTAGGTGGCGTTCCAGCGGATCATCAAGGCCATGTAATTCAACAAGGCATCGATCTGCGCATGACGCAGGGGCAGGCGCAGTTTGGCTGCGTCGGACTCTAGCTGTGCTGCAAATACCGCGCCGTTGAACGGCGCTGCTGTCAGATTCTGGGTGGTATCCATCATGCCGCTGCCGTGGTGTCACGGCGTCCGTATTGCAAACGTTTCAGGTGAATCAGCAGCAGTGAGATCGCCGCCGGCGTCATGCCGGAGATGCGACTGGCCTGGCCTACCGTTTCGGGCAAATGCGTCTTGAGTTTCTGGCGGACTTCAAAAGACAGACTGCGTACTGCGTCGTAGTCGATATCGGCAGGGATACGGTGGTTCTCGTGCCCGGCTTGCTTTTGCACTTCATCGAGCTGGCGTGCGATGTAGCCTTCGTACTTCACCTGAATCTCGACCTGCTCGGCCACGACCGGGTCGGTTTCGCCGGGTCCGGCCAGCAAGGTGTCATCGGCCTGGCGGGTTGCCATCAGTGCCTCGTAGGACACGTTCGGCCGCTTGAGCAGATCGAACAAGCTGTACTCGCGCTCGATCGCCTTGCCCAGCAAAGGCTCGGCAATGTCCGCAGTCATGATCCGAGGATTGACCCACGTGGAACGCAGGCGCTGCACTTCTTGCTCGATGGCGTCGCGCTTGCGGTTGAAGGCATCCCAGCGGACATCGTCGACCAGACCCAATTCGCGACCGACTTCGGTCAGGCGCAGATCAGCATTGTCTTCACGCAAGCTCAGGCGGTATTCGGCGCGCGAGGTGAACATGCGGTAAGGCTCGGTCACGCCGCGGGTGATCAGGTCGTCGACCATCACGCCCAGGTAGGCTTCGTCGCGACGCGGTGTCCAGGGTTCTTCGTTGCGCGCGAAGCGCGCCGCGTTGATACCTGCCAGCAGACCTTGCGCGGCCGCTTCTTCGTAACCCGTCGTGCCATTGATCTGGCCAGCGAAGAACAAGCCCTCGATCTGGCGCGACTGCAGTGAAGACGTCAGTCCGCGCGGGTCGAAATAGTCGTACTCGATCGCATAGCCAGGGCGCAGGATGAACGCGTTTTCCAGACCTGGCAGCGAGTGGATCAGATCAAGCTGCACATCGAAAGGCAGGCTGGTCGACACGCCATTCGGATAGAACTCGTTGGTCGTCAGGCCTTCGGGTTCCAGGAAGACCTGGTGCGATTCCTTGTCGGCGAAGCGATGGATCTTGTCTTCGATCGACGGGCAGTAACGCGGACCCACCCCTTCGATCACGCCCGTGTACATGGGCGAGCGGTCCAGGCCGGCGCGGATGATGTCGTGGGTGCGCGCGTTGGTATGCGTCACCCAGCACGGCACCTGCCTGGGGTGCATCGCCGCATTGCCCAGGTACGAGAACACCGGCACCGGATCCAGGTCGCCGGGCTGCTCGGCCAGTACCTTGAAGTTGATGCTGCGCCCGTCGATGCGAGGCGGCGTGCCGGTTTTCAGGCGACCTTGCGGCAAAGACAATTCCTGCAGGCGCTTGCCCAGGGACTGCGCCGGGGGGTCCCCTGCCCTGCCTGCCGGGTAGTGGGACAGGCCTACGTGGATCAGTCCGTTGAGGAATGTTCCGGCCGTCACTACCACCGAGCGAGCACGGAACTGCAGGCCGATTTGCGTGACTGCGCCGACGACCTTGTTGCCTTCGACCATCAGGTCGTCGACTGCCTGCTGGAACAGCCACAGGTTGGGTTGGTTTTCCAGTCGGCTGCGGATCGACTGCTTGTAGATGATCCGGTCTGCTTGTGCACGCGTGGCACGCACTGCAGGCCCTTTCGACCCGTTGAGGATGCGGAACTGGATCCCCGCTTCGTCGGTAGCAATCGCCATCGCGCCGCCCAAGGCATCGATCTCCTTGACCAGATGCCCCTTGCCAATCCCACCGATCGAAGGATTGCAAGACATCTGCCCCAGGGTCTCGATGTTATGGGTGAGCAGCAGCGTCTTGCTGCCGGAACGTGCAGCGGCCAGGGCCGCTTCCGTGCCGGCATGGCCGCCGCCCACGACAATGACGTCGAATTCGCTTGGGTACAACATGAGAGAGGAGTCCAGAAGAGGGCCTGCAGAGCGCGCGATGCGCAGATCCGACGAAAAAACGTGGACGCTGAAAAGGGCCAGAACCAAAGATTATAGGAGTGCGCGCACCGATAAGCGAGCCCACCACTACTGTCAGGTCTACACCTTGCCTTGGTTTTGCATATGTTCCACGTGAAACAACACTTTGACCGCGTCGACGTTCGGTGTGACGAGGTGACTTCGACCACGACGTTTCACGTGAAACATCCGCTGAAAACACTGACGCGCTAGCAGGCTTTCGAATCAACACACCAGAGCTGGTAAAGCAGAAGTGGCATGTTTCACGTGGAACATCGAGTAGTTCCAACAAGACTGTTCGCTGCGCTATCCGCATTCTGAAGAAGCAATGTTGCGGACGTATGCAAGCCACGCTTCGTCGGTCTGCATTTGATGATTACCCATCGCCACGCAAAAAAAAGCGGCCCCTGGCGAGACCGCGTTTTCTTGCTGACAGAAAAGCCAGGACAGGCACTGGCCCCGAGCCGTGGCTTCTCATGTCACGCCTGGTTCCAACCCGTCGCCCTACTTCGGGAAAATCACCTTGTCGATCAGATAGACCATTCCGTTGTCCGCCTCGACGCCGGGCTTCGCGACCTATGCACCGTCGACTTGCCATCCCTGGGGCCCGCTGACCAAGGCAAGCGTCTTGCCTTGTGCGGTCTTCAAATCGCCCGCACGCAAATCGTCTTCCTGCAATTTGCCCGGCACGACGTGATACTTCAACACCTCGACCAGCAAGGCCTTGTCGGCCAGCAATTGCTCTACCGTGTTTGCGGGCAACTGTGCCCACGCCTCGTCGGTCGGCACGAACACCGTGAACGGGCCGCCCTTGCGCAAGGTGTCGGACAGGCCGACGGATTGTGCCGCCTCGACCAGTGTTCGCGCCTGGCCCGTGGCCGCTGCGGTGTCGACCACGTCGGCAGCATGCGCAGCAGACAGGCAGCCCACGCTCAACAAAAAACTGGCGATCCAACTTCTTTTCATGTCCCGGCCTCCTGAAAACATGGCGGCTGAGCAAAGGAAACTCACCGTCTATCGCCAATCATGATGGACGTGTACGCTGTAACCAGGCGACGCCGCTTGGCAAGCAGTCGCAACAGCAGCGGCCGGCTAACGGTCACGATGATAGTATCCGCTCACTTTAAACATCGACGTATGAGTCCGCGTTCATGAATATCACGATTCTCGACGACTACCAGGATGCCGTTCGCAAGCTGGACTGCTTCAGTCTGCTGGAAGGCCATGAAGTGAAGGTGTTCAACAACACCGTCAAGGGCAATGGCCAGTTATCGGTGCGGCTTAGAGATACCGAAGTCCTGGTGTTGATCCGTGAACGCACGGCCATCACGCGCCTGCTGCTGGAAAAACTGCCCAAGCTGAAGTTGATCGCGCAAACCGCGCGGGTGGGTCCGCACATCGACCTGGATGCGTGCACGGCGCGCGGCGTCATCGTGACCGAAGGCAAGGGATCGCCGATCGCTGCCTCGGAATTGACCTGGGCCCTGATCATGGCGGCATTGCGCCGCATTCCGCAGCACGTGGCGGCGCTCAAGCACGGCGCCTGGCAGCAACCTGGCATGAAAGCCGCGTCGATGCCGGCCAACTTTGGCCTGGGCCAGACCTTGCACGGTCGCACGCTGGGCATTCTTGGCTACGGCAAGATTGGCCAACGCCTGGCGACCTACGCCAACGCGTTCGGCATGAAGGTACTGGTCTGGGGACGCGAAGGATCGCGTGAACGCGCACAGCAGGATGGCCATGAATTCGCCACCAGCAAGTCTGCCCTCTTCGAGACAGCCGATGTGCTGAGCCTGAATCTGCGCCTGAACGACGACACCCGCGCCAGCGTGAAGCAGGAAGATCTGCTGCGCATGAAGCCCACTGCCCTGCTGGTCAATACCGCGCGGGCCGAGCTGATCGAGCCCGACGCACTGGTGGCGGCGCTCAACCGCGGCCGCCCCGGCATGGCTGCCATCGATGTGTTCGAATCCGAGCCCATCCTGCAAGGCCATCCGTTCCTGCGCATGGAAAACGTCATCTGCACACCGCACATCGGGTATGTCGAGCAGGACAGCTATGAATCCTATTTCCGCCAGGCATTCGAAACCATTTTGGCCTGGGCCGATGGTCGTCCCGAACACGTGGCCAATCCCGATGTGCTGAAACGCTGGCCGCACCAGAACATGTGAATCCGCATCGCGTGATTCCACACCAATCGATCAAGTCGGATAACGCATAAGGCAAATATCCAGTCGGCATGAAGACCATGCCGACACCAAAACAAAACGCCCCGCATCAGCGGGGCGTTTTGTTTGTCAGCGGGACAAGGTCCGCCGTCAGGCAGTGCAGGACAAAGCGTTCAAACCGGCTTGATGTCCGATGCCTGCGGGCCCTTCGGGCCGTCATTGACTTCGTATTCCACTTCCTGGCCTTCGGTCAGGCTGCGATAACCGCGCCCGGTGATTGCCGAAAAGTGCGCAAAAACGTCAGGTCCGCCAGCATCGGGAGTAATGAAACCGAAGCCCTTGTCGGCGTTGAACCATTTAACCTTGCCCTTCTGTGCCATGGGTGGCGTCCTTTAAATAAAGAAAATTGCACTGAAACCAAGGACGCTGACACCAGCTGGAATGCGGAAAGCCTCCGCATCAGGCAGACAGGACTTGCGCACTGCTTGAATTCAAAGCGAAATCCAGCATACCCGCGCGTACCAGACGAATCAAACAGTTGCTAATGAAATTGTTAGTAATTCGCAATACGTATGGGGAAAACCCTTAAAGCCATGTGGGGCTTGGTTATGCGGGTGTTCCGCGGCAGATTTGAGGCCGGATTGCGTGGGCTAGACTGGCGCTTCTGCTGAACAGTTACCAAGTTGCCAATCCATGGTCCCCTCCAAGCTGCCCGATGTCGGCACCACCATATTCACTGTCATGAGCCGTCTGGCGTCCGAGCGCCAAGCCATCAATCTCGGACAGGGATTTCCTGATTTCAATCCGGACTCCCGTCTGACTTCGCTGGTCGACGAAGCCATGAAGGCGGGACATAACCAATATCCCTTCATGCCGGGCGTGGCGCCCTTGCGCCAGGCCATCGCCGACAAAATCGAAACTCTGTATGGCCACGCGTATGACCCGGACACGGACATCACGGTCACCAGCGGCGCCACCCAGGCCTTGATGACCTCGATCATGGCCTGCGTGCATCCGGGCGACGAAGTGGTGGTGCTCGAGCCCTGCTACGACAGCTACGTGCCGGCCATTCGCCTGGCGGGCGGCATTCCGGTGCCGGTGTCGCTGCGTGCGCCCGAGGCCGGCGATCCGTATTACCGGGTGGAGTGGGACCGGGTACGTGCGGCCATCACCCCGCGCACGCGTTTGCTGCTGATCAATTTCCCGCACAACCCGACCGGTGCGGTGCTGAACGACGCCGATCTCGATGCGCTGGAAGCCATCGTGTCGGAAACCGGGGTGATCCTGCTGTCGGATGAAGCCTACGAGCACATTGTGTTCGACGGCGTGCTGCATGCGTCGATTGCACGGCGCCCGGCATTGGCGGCGCGCGCCATTCTGGTGGGATCGTTTGGCAAAACCTTTCACATCACTGGCTGGAAGCTCGGCTACTGCTGCGCCCCGGCTGCATTGACGGTCGAACTGCGCAAGGTGCATCAGTTCATGGTGTTCACCGTGTCCTCGCCGATGCAGTATGCGGTGGCCGAATACCTGAAGGATCCCCTGCCCTACCTGAACCTGCCGGCGTTCTACCAGACCAAGCGCGATCGCCTGTTCGAAGGCCTGAAGCAGACGCGGTTCCGTCCCCTGCCCAGCCCGGGTACTTTCTTCCTGCTGGCTGACTATTCCGCCATCTCGGATGTGCGCGAAGCCGAGTTCGCCAAATGGCTGACCATCGAACATGGCGTGGCCGTCATTCCAATCGCGGCGTTCTACGGCAAGCCGGATGCACCCTCGTCAAATCGCCAGATGGTGCGTTTCTGCTTCGCGAAGCAAGACGCCACGCTGGACACGGCCCTGGAACGCCTGCAACGGGTGTAATGCCGGCTGGACCCCGCCTGGGACCCAGCGGATGCCAGACAAGGCGTGAGGGGCCGCCAGATCGCGTGCAGACAAGCAATTGAACCAACCGAAACCACGGCGGCCATGCCCCGTGGTTTTTTTACATCCGTATCTCCTCAGCGGCCTGTGAGCGCGTTTTCAGCGCGTCGGGTGCCAGGGGTGAGGTGGCGAGCCTACAAACCCTGTGACGCCCTGCTGAGCGCCTCCTGAGCTGCTGCGCGAGCAACCCCAGGCATCCAACTTCTGGTTTTCAGGATGGCCGGGGTGTTTTGGTCGCCTGTGGATATCGCGTACTTCCCCCCGGTTTTGCAGCACGGCACTTCAACAATCCCTGCAAGCACATGCCTTTGTCGGCAGGTTTTCACGCAGGCGTTCGATTTTTCTGTCCACCGGCGGGTTCTGCCCAGCTATCCCTACTTACCCACTGCTTACCCACGTATCGCGCCTTTTTCTGCATCGATGAAGGCTCTGCACGGATTCACCAACGGGGAATCAGGCTGGCTTGGATTCATTTCCCGGCACTTGAACTTGCCTTGGAGCGTGGATCAGGCCCGGCAGGGCCGATTGTCGAAGTTAGGATGCTTGTTATACACATTACTATCTACCTTGATAGTAGTAGTTAATAGGTGCCTGTGGATAACTCGGGGTTCTTCACTTTCTTCTTATTTATCAACAACCTGCGCGATTTTTTTGGCGTGGAGAAGTGTGAACCTCTGGTGTACCCGGAAAATGAACAACTTTTTCCACAGAAGAAATAAGCAGGCTTATCCAGAAACCATCAACAGGCTGTGCACAAGTGGCTCACCCTCACGTTGTCCACAGGCGTGTTGATAAGTTTTCGCGCCAGAACTGCGGATAAGTCCACGTTTTTGCCTTCATCCACAGTCCCGAATTTCAGCTTGTCCACCTTGCGTGGCCGCCATTGCTCCAGGAGCTGCATGCTTCGCTTTATCCACACCGCGGATTGGCAGATCGGTCGCCAGTACGGTCAGTTCGACCTTGAAGACGGCGCCGTGCTGGCCGATGCCCGCATCGATACAGTCAGCCGGATTGCCCAGTTGGCTGCGTCAAACCAGGTCGACGCTGTGTTCGTCGCCGGTGACGTCTTCGACACCCAGGCGGTATCGGACCGGACCATCCGCCGCCTGTTTGCAGCGCTCGCCCCGTTTTCCGGGCCGTGGGTGATGATTGCCGGCAATCACGACGCGGCCCTGGCCGACAGCGTGTGGACCCGCGCGGTCCAGCTGGGCTGTATTCCGCCCAACGTGCATCGGCCCGATGGCTTGCTCGAATTGCCAGCCCTGCGCGTGGCGGTATTGGCTGCGCCGCTGACCCAGCGCCACACCTTCGATGACGTGACCGAGCCTTTCGACCGGCTGGAAAGCCCGCCGGGTTCCCTGCGCATCGGTATTGCGCACGGCAGCGTGACCGGCCGCCTGCCCGACACCATCGATTCGACCAATCCGATCGCGGCCGACCGCGCAAGCCGGGCTCGTCTCGACTACCTGGCGCTGGGCGACTGGCATGGCTGCCTGCAGATCGATGCGCGCACCTGGTATGCGGGCACGCCGGAACAAGACCGCTTCCGCGGCAACGAGCCAGGCTTCGTGCTGGAAGTGAGCATCGATACCGTCGGCGCGGAACCGCAAGTCACCCGCCACCAGATCGGCCGTTATCTGTGGTCGGCCTGGTCAGTGCAGCTGTCGGTACCCAGCGACGTGGATGAGTTGGCGCAACGCCTGGCGCAACTGGGTCCGCAAGACGTCTTGCAGATCGACGTCGCCGGGCACGTCAACCTGGCGACGCGCGACCGGCTCGATGCCTGTCTGGCTGAAGCCGCGGCGCGCGTGCGATCGCTGCGCAGCGACCTGAGTGCCGTGGTGCTGGAGCCCGATGACCACGACCTGGCCACGCTTGGTGCCCAGGGGTATGTGTCCGACGTACTGCAGCAACTGCGTGCCCTGCAGGAAGAACCGGCCAAGGCCGACACGGCGCGCGAAGCGCTTGGCCTGCTGGTTCGATATCAACGTGAATTGAGCGGAGATGCGCCTGCGAAGGAATCTGGAAAATGAAACTTGAACGCATTGCGCTGGAAGAATTTCGCCGCTTCCGCGCGCCCTTTGTTCTGGACGATCTGCAAGCCGGCCTGAACCTGTTTGTCGGTCCGAATGAAGCGGGCAAAAGCACGGTGGCCGCCGCCGTCCGCGGCGCATTCCTGCAACGCTTCAAGACCTCGAAGGTCGAAGATTTCGCGCCCTGGAACAGCAGCGGCGCCCGCCCCACCGTCACCGTGCAATTCCGGGTCGGTGTCCGGCATTACGAACTGCGCAAATCCTTTCTGACCAAGGCACGCTGCGAGCTGCTGATCGACGGTGGCGCGCAGCGCCTGGAAGGCGAGCAGGCCGAAGATGCGCTGGCCGAATTGCTGGGCTTCGAATTTGCCAGCAAGGGCCAGAGCAAAGCCGAACACGGCGGCGTACCCGGCTTGTTGTGGATTCAGCAAGGCGAGGGGCAGAACCTGCTGGAACCCGCCGCCTTTGCCGGCGCACATCTGCGCGACGCGCTCAGCCAGTTGTCGGGCGAGCTGGTGACTGGCGACAGCGACCGGGTCTTCGATCGTGCCGTCGAGGCCCGCGCTGCCTTGCGTGATGCCCGCAGCAACCGTCCCAAGGGCGAGTACAAGGCAGCGGAAGATGCGCTGGCCGATGCGATCGCCAGACGCGCCGCCCTGCAGGCAGAAAAAACCCGGCTTGACGCCGATGTCGACCAGTTGGCCAGCCTGCGCGCTGCCCACGACAAAGCTGGGCAAGCCAAACCCTGGCTTGAGCTGGAAACCCTGGCGGCCCAGGCTCGCGACAAGCTGGCGGCCATCCGGCGCGAGCAGGACGCAGCCGACGCCTTGAAGCGCGAAGCCCTGCAAGCCGGCCAGACCCTGGCCTTGCTGCAGGAACAAGTCGCCCGCGACCAGCAGGACGAAGATGAAGTGGCCGCACTGGCCCGCGAGTTGGAAAAAGCCGACCAAGCGGTCATCCAGGCCCGTGAGGCGCGTCAACGTGCCGATGAGGCGGTCTCGACACGCGCAGCAGCCGCAAACGCCGCCAGCACCCGTCTGGAGGCCGCACAGGCCGAATCAGAGCGACAAGACCTGATCGAACAGCGCACGCGCGCCGAACGCGACCTGGCCAGGCTGCAGACCGCCCACACCGAAGCCCAGCAACTGACCCAACGCATTGCCGACCTGGACGCCCAGGCACAGGCAAATCATGTCGACCCGGCGCAACTCACAGCGCTGCGAGCCCGCAGCCAGCGACTTGCCACCTTGCAATCACGCCAGAGCGCGGGGGCAACGCGTCTGTCTTTCCAGCTGGACGCTGGGCAGCACGCCGATCTGGATGGTGTTTCCCTGCATGACGCCGGCGAGCGGCAACTGACCGCCCAGACACAGCTCACCATTGCCGGCATCGGCCGTTTCCAGATCGAGCCCGGTGGTGCCGATCTGCCTGCCTTGCGCAACGAGATTGCCACGCTGCAGCGCGAACAGACGCTGGCGCTGGAAAAACTCGATGTCGCCGACCTGGCCGCAGCAGATGCCCGTGCCCTGGCTGGTGAACGTGCACAGCGCGACAGTGCCGCTGCCCGCAAAGAGTTGGCCATCCATGCGCCCGATGGCCTGGGTGCGCTGCTGGCCTCGATCGACGACAGCCGCAAGCGCATTGCGCAGCTGACGGCCCGCAGTGATGCCCTGCCCCTGCTGGCCGATGCGTTGGCCAATACCTCGGCAACCACACTATCCCTGACCGACATTGCCGCTGCCCAGCGCGAAACCCAGGCAGCGTTGGTCCATGCACAAAAAACCGTTGGCCAGGCGCAGAGCACCTTCGATCAGGTCAATGCAAAGGCGCAGTTGCTGCGCACCCAGCTGGATGTGCGTCGTGTCGAACGAGACCAGGCTGCCAACCGTGAGGCCCGCGATCAGCGAAGCGGTCGTCTGGTGCTGGCACGTGCGGCACGTGATGACCTGCAAGCGCGAGTGAAAAGTGCCGACGCTGCGATTGCCGCCCATCAGCCTGCGCTGATCGAGCAGGACATGAAGCGTTTCGAGCAATCGGCGCGTATTGCCCGCGAGACGCACGAAGCTCGGCACGCCGCCATTTTGCAGTTGCAGGGACGCCTGGATCAGGCGGGCAGTCAGGGCGTGGGCGAAAACCTGGCGCAAGTCGCAGCTGATGTCGAGCGCCTGCAACGCAGGCGCGACGAATTTGCGCAGCGTGCCCTGGCGCTGGATCTGCTCGTCGATTTGTTGCGCACGCAGCGCGATGCGGCGACCCAGCGACTGCAAGCACCCTTGGCCAGGCGCTTGAATCACTACCTGCACCTGCTCTTCCCGAATGCCGCCCTGCGTCTGGACGACAGCCTGATGCCCACGGGTCTGCAACGTGGCGACAGCGAAGACCAGCTGCGAAGCCTGAGTTTCGGTACGCAAGAACAACTCGGGGTGCTGGTCCGTCTGGCCTACGCCGATTTGTTGCAGGAAGCCGGACGACCGACGCTGCTGATTCTGGACGATGCCTTAGTGCATGCCGATGAATCGCGACGTGCCTTGATGAAACGTGCGCTGTTCGATGCAGGTTCACGGCATCAGATCCTGATCTTCACTTGCCACGGAGAGATGTGGCAGGACTTGGCGGTTGTCCCCAGGAACCTCAACTGACTCGATCCTGTTGGACCAGCAGGTTCGAGAAATACACAGGCGAAGTCAGCGCAGATATCTACAGAAACAGTCTGAGCAGGACCGCGAAGTCCAGAGATTCGCGCCGTGAGGCGCAAATTTCGCTTGAAGGGTTCTTATGTAGATAACTATCTACATAAATAGTAGTAGGTAATAGGTGTCTGTGGATAACTTCAGCTTTGGACGAAAACTTAGCCTTATCAACAACTTAGCGACGATTTTTGACTGTGGAAAACCCTGGACCGCTGGTGTGACCCGCAAATGAACAAGTTTTCCCCAAGCGAAAAACACGCTGATTTGTCCCGGATCATCAACAGGCTGTGCACAACTCGATTCCCTGCGCTTATGCACAGGCAGACTTTCGGCGTTTTCCCTGGGAATGCACAGACCACGACAGTCGGCGCGGCACTGTCCCGTACACTGGCGCGCCGAGCCTGGGGACATCTTTTTGTGCGTGCAGGTGCGGTTCGCGCATGGCACGACTGCTGGTTCTGATTGCTGGTTCACCACTGCTGTTCAATGACTGCCGCCACCTCTGTTTCGTCCGCATCCGGCGCCTCGCGCGCCACGGTCATCGCCTTCCTGGCGCTGATCTCGTCGATGGTCTGCCTGTGCATCGGCTCATCCTTCGGCAAGACCCTGTTTCCGCTGGTCGGCGCACAGGGCACCACCACTTATCGGCTGGTCGGCGCCTCGCTGATCCTGCTGGTCATCTGGCGACCGTGGCGCATGCCGCTGGCCAGGCGCGATGCGATGGCCATCGTGGGCTACGGCGTGGTGCTGGGCGTGATGAACCTGTGCTTTTACCTGTCCCTGCAGACCATTCCGATCGGCCTGGCGATCG